>Ga0070680_100004425_pt1 | contig 10576 bp, 10 predicted proteins | sample KBSC73BmetaG_FD_64672 | JGI IMG/M metagenome (GOLD analysis project Ga0070680, IMG submission 64672) | Corn rhizosphere microbial communities from Kellogg Biological Station, Michigan, USA - KBS C7-3B metaG | ecosystem: Host-associated > Plants > Roots > Rhizosphere | place: USA: Michigan... | reverse complement strand
GCTCGCCAAGTTCATGTTCTGGCGCGAGAGCCCGACGCCGCCCTTCATGCTCGAACTGCCGGACTATAAATTGCCGCGGCCGCGCAGCGTGCTGATGGGCGTCTATACGCGCGCCAAGATGTTCCTGCACCGCGCCGGCACCACGATCTTCTCGATGATGGTGCTGATCTGGTTCCTGGCCTCGTTCCCGCGGCCCCCCGAAGGCGCCGCAGGGCCGGCGATCGACTACAGCCTCGCCTCCTGGATCGGACATGCCATGGAGCCGGTCACCAAGGCGATCGGCTTCAACTGGCAAATCAACGTCGCGCTCATCCCCGGCATGGCGGCGCGCGAGGTCGCGGTCGCTGCGCTCGGCACGGTGTATGCGATCGAAGGCGGTAAGGAGAACGCGGCGCAGATCGGACAGACGCTGGCGCAGCACTGGTCGCTGGCGACCGCGCTTGCCGTGCTCGCCTGGTACATCTTCGCGCCGCAATGCGCCTCGACGCTCGCCGTGATCAAGCGGGAGACCGGCAGCTGGAAGTGGATGGCGGTAACCTTCGGCTACATGCTGGCGCTCGCCTATATCGCGGCGCTGATCACCTATAATGTGGCGGCAGCGCTTGGCGCGGCGTGAGCCGTCGCCCTGTCCGGGCGGCGGTGCTCAAAATGAGCCGGCGGCGTCCAATTAGTCGGGAACGTGACAGAGGGTCCACGTTGGTGGAGCGCGGCACTAATGCGCGCGTATCTCGCCTTCGATGGGCAGATGCGCTGGCTGAACGGGACGTTTCAGACCGAGTTGGACAGCTTTTCCGCGGATCGCCGACTGCGACCGGCGGAAGCGTAAGGCCAATTTGCGCACGGGAATGCCTTCCGCCCAGAGCTTCCTCAGGGAGGAAATGTCTTCGTCGCTCCACGGCCTCGATAACAGTATGCGGCTCATCTCTTCTCTGAAGTTTGCACGAGTGCCCGGACAGGGAACTCGCAACATAACGCGTTTGTTCCCGCGCGTTCCGCCGCACCGAAGTTTCCATGGCAAGACGATAGGTAAGATTTGGCTGCCCCGTCGGGCGCTCAGGCGGGCTTTTCCGTCAGCCGCCGCAGCGCCTCGCCGCTCGCCATGACCGCGAAGGCCTCACGCGCGGACAAAGACGCAATGGCTTCGATGCGGCTGTCGGCATCGGCGATCCGCATCATGGCGACTGCGAGGTGCACATCGACGTCGCCCTTGCGGCGCTGCGGCACGTCCTGAAGCATGTCCTCGTGAGCGGCGCGCAATGCGCGGTCCTCGGCGAGCCGCACCAGGGGATGGGCATTGTCAGCCGGCGGATGCTCCGCCGCGAGCGCATTGGCGCGTTGCAGGATCGGCGGCGGGCTCCGCTCCTCCGGCGTGAGCAGCAGCCCCGCCCCGCGCAGCGCCCGGCCGAGCGATGAGCGCGCCGTCAACGCCGCAATCGGAATAGCGAGCAGCAGACCGGCGACCACCGGCGACATCCAGAACAGGAGCGGCGCCGACACTGCGTACGCGCCGGCGCCGAGCGCCGCTCCGAGCATCGTCGGAAACGCGTAGGCGCGCGCGAATTCACCGCGCGCGAAATTTCCGTCGTCGCGCCGCTGCGCCGACCAGCCGGCGTCGCGGCCGAGCAGTATTTCCATCACCGAGCGCGACTGCATGAGCATCATCACCGGCGCGATCAGCGCCGAGACGAGCACCTCGATTACGACGCTGACAAGCCCGCGCAGGGCGCCGCCCATGCCCAGCCGGTCGCGCCGGTGCACGAGCATGCCGAACCAGCCGAACAGCTTCGGCATGACCAGCAGCGCCATCGTGCCGCCGAACACATAGGCCGCGCGCACCGGATCCTGCATCGGCCATTGCGGGAACAGCGTCGCGCCGCGCGGGAAATAATCGGGCGGGATGAATTGCGACTGCAGCGAGATCAGGATGCCGATGAGCAGGAACAGGAGCCACATCGGCGCGGTGATGTAGGAGCCGATGCCCTGCATCAAATGCAGGCGCGACACCCAGTGCAGGCCGCGCGCCGGCACGACGGCGGCGTGCTGGAGATTGCCCTGGCACCAGCGGCGGTCACGGATCGCGTAATCGGTCAAGGTCGGCGGGCATTCCTCGTAGGAGCCGCCGAGCTGCGGCACCATGTGCACGCCCCACCCGGCGCGGCGCATCAGCGCCGCCTCGATGAAATCGTGGCTGAGGATGTGGCCGCCGAACGGCTTGCCGCCCTTCAGGAGCGGCAGCCCCGCATGATCGGCGAAGGCGCGGATGCGGATGATGGCGTTGTGGCCCCAGTAATTGCTCTCCGCGCCGTGCCACCAGGCGATGCCGCGCGCGATCGACGGCCCGTAGACGCGGCCCGCGAATTGCTGGAGGCGCGCGAACATGGTGTTGCCGTTGAGTAGCTGTGGCAGCGTCTGGATCAATCCTACCTTCGGGTGCCCCTCCATCGCCGCTGCGAGTCGCACGATGGTGTCGCCCTCCATCAGGCTGTCGGCGTCGAGTACGATCATGTGCTCGTAGGCGCCGCCGAAGCGCGTCACCCACTCGCCGATATTGCCGGCCTTGCGCGCGACGTTCTTGATGCGGTGGCGATAATAAAGACCCTGCGTGCAGGCCTCGGCGCGCAGGCGCAGGAATGCTTCCTCCTCGGCGAGCCAGACGGCCGGATCAGTCGTGTCGCTCAGGATGAAGAAATCGAAATGATCGAGCCGCCCGGTCTCGCGCACCGATTCGTAGATCGCCTGCAGCCGCGCTGTGACGCGGTGTGGGTCCTCATTGTAGGTCGGCAGCAGCAGCGCGGTGCGCCGCGCGAGCGCCGGCAGCGGCGCGGCCGGATCGATGCCGAGCGCGCGGCCGCGGCCGAACAGGCCGAGGACGAAACCGATCGTTCCCGAGACGAAGGACAGCGCGATCCAGGCGAACAACGCCACGAACAGGAGCAGCACCGCGGTCTCGAGCACGGTCAGGCCCCCGACCTCGAGCACTTCGTACATCTCGTAGCCGGCGACCATGGTCATCGCGATCGACGCGGCGAATACGAACAGGCGCCTCGCCGGCACGCGGCGCGGCCCCGTGCGCGGTGAGGCGACACTGCCGCGCCGCGCCCACAAGGATTGCTCCGGCATGGCGAGCGGCGCCTCCGGCGGCAGCGCCTCGATGCCGGACCGAACTTCGCGTATGCGGCGGCTCAGCGCGTCCATCGGTAGAGCCATGTTTCCGAGACCGGCTTGTCCTGGGTCTTCAACTGCCCGCGCAGCTCGATCAGGTTCTCGTTCTTGGTGTCGAGCTCGAACGAAATGCGCATGCCGCCGGTCTCGGTATTCGGCTGCAGCACCAGGTTCTTGATTGCGCCCTTGCTGGCGGTGACGGTGGTCTGAAGCGCCTTCGGATCGACCGATGCGAGCGCCTTGCCGACGGCTTCGAGCACGAACAGCCGCGTGCCGCCGCGGCCGGCGCCGATGCTCAGCTTGGCGAATTGGGCCAAGTTACCCTGATGGGGCGCCCTCTGGCCCCAATGCAGGCGATAGGTGAAGTTGTATTCGCCCTTGGCCTTCAGCGTGTCCTTGGGCCGCCAGAAGGAGACGATGTTGTCGTGGATCTCCTCCTTGGTCGGGATCTCGACCAGCACGACATTGCCCTCGCCCCAATCGCCGATCGGCTCGACCCACAGCGACGGCCGCTTCTCGAAACGCGATTCGAGGTCGTCATAGGCGAAGAAGTCGCGCTCGCGCTGCATCAGGCCGAAGCCGCGCGGATTGACGTCGCCGAAATAGCTCACCTGCAGGTCGCGCGGATTGTGCAGCGGCCGCCAGATCTCCTCGTCGCGGCCGTTGCGCATGGCGAGGCCGTCGGAATCGTGCACGGCGGGGCGGAAGTCGTCGATGCCGACCCGATCATTGTAGTCGTAGAGGAACATGCTCGTGCCGCTGCCGATGCCGGATTCGGCGATATCGACGCGCGGATAGAGCGCCACCTCGGTGTCGTAGATGGTCTCGTCGCCGGGGCGGATGGTGAAGCGGTAGGCGGCGGCCGCGCTCGGCGAGTCGAGAAGCGCATGCACGACGATGGAATTCGTGCCCTTGGCCGGCTTCTCGATCCAGAAACTGGTGAAGGCGGGAAACTCCTCGCCTTTCGGGTCGGCGGTCTTGATCGACAATCCGCGCGCCGACATGCCGTAGACTTGGCCCTTGGCGACGGCGCGGAAATAGCTGGCGCCGAGGAAGACGCCGACCTCGTCGTAATAGTCGGGCCGGTTGATCGGCGCGTGCAGGCGGAAGCCGGCGAAGCCGACGTTCACATCGGGCGGCGGCGGCTTGGTGTTGTCGAAGGAAAACAGGTCGCGCGAATAGACGACCTCGCTGGCCCGGCCGCCGTCGACGACGAATACCCGGATGCGGTCCTTGAATATCCAGCCGCGGTGGAAGAACTGAATCTGGAACGGCAGACCGTCGCCGCGCCACAAGGCCTTGTCCGGACGGTAACGGATGCCGCGATAGGCGTCGTAGTCGATGTTGGAGAGCTCGCTCGGGAGGCCCTGATCCGGCTTCTGATAAGCCTGCGACGCAAGCTGCTGCGCGAGGCGGCGCACGCTCTGGGCGTCAAACGGCTGAGCGCCGCCCTCGGCGGCGCCCGCGACGCCGCTGCCCAGCACGGACAGCATCGCCGCTGAGCCGGCAATGAATTGTCGGCGATCCAAAGAACCCACTCCAATGGCTGGACGTTCGCGGAGCCAGGCTCGCCGCGTTTCCCACCTTCAATAAGCGTCACGGCAGCGGAGAGTTCCATGCCCACGAAACGCGGGGCTCAAGTCCGTCCGAACGCAAGCCCCGCGCCGGCTGTCACGCCGGCACGGGGCCTAACGAACGCGAAACACTACTCGACGCTACGGTACAGTCCGACGCCCGCGAAATACGCCGACGAGCGCGGAGACGACGAACAGCACGATCGCAACAAAGAAGATGATCTTGGCCGCCTCGATCGCTGTGCCGGCGATACCGCCGAAACCGAACAGGGCGGCAACGAGAGCGATAACAAGAAATGTGATGGCCCAGCTCATCATGGCTCAGGTCCTCGTGTGGATGCTTTCGGCGGGAAGAACGTGTTCGGACGCCCAAAAGTTCCGGACCGGTAAAGCACGGTGGCTTCCGGGATATCCGCGACCCGGGAACCCCTTCTTTTGCCGGCGAGTTTCGTCCTCTAGAATTGATCGGGACACGGAACGGCGGGTCATGGCGGGGCTGAAGACCTATCACGCCAAGCGGCATTTCGGCGTCACCGCCGAGCCGAAGGGCAAGGTGAACCGGCGCAAGGGCGACGCTTTCGTCATTCAGAAGCATGACGCCACCCGCTTGCACTATGACCTCCGTCTCGAACTCGACGGCGTCATGAAAAGCTGGGCGGTGACACGCGGCCCGAGCCTGGTGCCGGGGGAGAAGCGCCTCGCGGTCGAGGTCGAGGATCACCCGATCGAATACAACAAGTTCGAGGGCACGATCCCCGAAGGGGAATATGGCGGCGGCACGGTGATGATCTGGGACCGCGGGTCATGGGAGCCGGAGGGCGATCCGCGCCGCGGCCTCGACAAGGGTCATCTCGCTTTCAAGCTTCATGGCGAGAAGCTCGAAGGGGGCTGGCATCTCGTGCGCATGCACCGGCGACCGAATGAGAAACGCAACAACTGGCTGTTGATCAAGCAGCACGACGAGACCGAGCGCTCAGCGCGCGACCCGGACATCCTTGAGGAGCAGCCGCTCTCCGTGGTCACCGGCCGCGATCTCGACGAGATCGCGCAGTCGAAAAAGGTCTGGCACAGCAACCGCAGCGTCAAGGCGAACGTCGCGGCGCTGAAGAGGACCGCGAAGAAGGCCTCAAGGAAGAAGTCGGCGAAGAGGGCCACGAAAAAGAAACCTGCGAAAAAGACGGCTCCGAAGGCGGCAAAGACATCCGCAAAGAAAAAATCGGCCAGGAAAAAGGCGCGCACGCGTGCCGCTGCCGCAAAACCCATCCGCAAGCGTTCGAAGGTCGCGGAAGCGGGCGACGCCCTTGCGGGCGCGCCGAAGGCGGCCCTGCCCGCCTTCGTGCCGCCCGCGCTTGCCACGCTGTCCGACAAGGCGCCCGCAGCTGCGACGTGGCTGCACGAGATCAAGTTCGACGGCTACCGGCTCGAGGCGCGGCTCGACAAGGGCAAGGTGAAGCTGCTTACGCGCCGCGGGCTCGACTGGACCCACAAATTTCCGTCGGTCGCAGCGGCGATCGCCAAGCTGCCGGCCGACAAGGCGCTCCTCGACGGCGAGGTCGTGGTCGAAGGCGACGACGGCGTGTCGAGCTTCTCGCTGCTCCAGCAGGCGCTGAGCGAGGGTGACGACAGGCACATGACCTTCTACGCCTTCGACCTCCTGCATCTCGATGGCCGCGACCTGACGTCACTGCCGCTGACGGCGCGGAAGGACGCGCTCGAGGATTTGCTCGGCAAGACGACAAAGAGCTCGCCCTTGCGGTTTTCGGCGTCGATCGACCAGGACGGGCCGGCGCTGCTCGCGCAGGCGTGCAAAATGGGGCTGGAAGGGATCATCTCCAAAGTCGCAGACGCGCCCTACCGGTCCGGCCGCGGCCACGATTGGCTCAAAACCAAATGCTCGGACCGGCAGGAGTTCGTCATCGCCGGTTTTGCTCCGTCGACCGCCGATGCCAACGCCGTCGGCGCGCTGGTGCTGGGTATCCATGAAAAGGGCAAATTGCACTATGCCGGCCGCACCGGAACCGGCTTCACGCACAAGGTCGCGCGCGACCTCTATCGCAAGTTCAAGGCGCTGGCCGTGAAGACATCGCCGCTCGATCCCGTGCCGAAGGAGGAGCGCGGCGCGCGCGGGCCGGTCTGGGTTGAGCCGAAACTCGTCGCCGAGGTCGCCTTCCACGGCTGGACCCACGGCGAGCGCATCCGTCAGGCCTCTTTTCAGGGCTTGCGCGAGGACAAGCCCGCGAAGGATGTCGTGCGCGAAGTGAAGAAGCCTGTGGCGGCGGCGGCAAAGACCGCGGTCAAGCGCAGCGCGCCGGTCAAGCGGCCCAAGCCTGCCGCCCGTCGCGCGCAAGCGGACAATACCGTCGCCGGCATCGCGCTGTCCCATCCCGATCGCGTCTACTGGGAAGACGTCGGCGTCACCAAACGCGATCTCGCCGACTATTACGTCAAGGTCTGGGACTGGATGGCGCCGCATCTCGTCGGTCGCCCTGTGGCGCTGGTGCGCTGCCCGGAAGGCGCGACGGGACAGTGCTTCTTCCAGAAGCACGCGAGCGCCGGCATCAGCGCGAAGCACCTGCACGAGGTTCGGGAAAAAGGCGACAAAATCATCTCGGTCGACGATCTCGAAGGCCTGATCTCGCTGGTGCAGGCAGGCGTGCTGGAGATCCATACCCGCGGCTCGACGATCGAGCATCTCGACAAGGCCGACCGGCTGGTGTTCGACCTCGATCCCGGACCCGATCTCGGCTGGAAGGATATCGTTGCAGCGGCTCGCGACGTGCGCGAGCGGCTCGCGCAAATCAAGCTCAAGACCTTCCTGAAAACCTCCGGCGGCAAGGGCCTGCACGTCGTGCTGCCGATCGCGCCAACGCCGTGGGAAGAGGCCAAGGCCTTCACGCAGACGGTGGCCCGCGCCATGGAGGCAGACGCGCCGGATCGCTACATCTCGACGGCGACCAAGGCCAAACGCGGCGGCCGCATCTTCCTCGACTACCTGCGCAATTCGCGCGAGGCGACTGCGGTCGCGCCCTACTCCACCCGCGCGCGGCCGGGCGCGCCGGTGTCCGTACCGATCGACTGGGACGAGCTCGGCGCCCTCAAGAGCGCGAACCAGTACACGGTCGGCAATATCATGCAGCGCCTGTCGCGGCTGAAGAAGGATCCGTGGGCCGGCATCGGTCGAGTGAGGCAGGCTTTGCCGAAACTGAAATAGTTCGCCAGCCAACGCGTGGAACCGGGAACCCGCGGCGGCGTTGAAGCGCCGAGGGGCGAGGCACGACTTTAACGCGACGGGGCACGATGGCCAATCACAAGAAGCATCCGCGCAAGAGCCACTGGCTCAGCGAACAGTTTTCGCACATGGCGCAAACCGTCGCGGCTTGGACGGGACATCCGGTGAGCTTCCTGCTCGCCTGCGCTGTCGTGCTGGTCTGGATCGTCACCGGGCCGATGTTCGACTACAGCGACACCTGGCAGCTGGTCATCAATACCGGCACCACCATCGTCACCTTCCTGATGGTGTTCCTGATCCAGAATACGCAGAACCGCGACATCCTCACCGTGCAGCTCAAGCTGTCGGAGCTGGTGCTGGCGATGAAGGGCGCCGAGAACCGTTTCGCAGCCATCGAGGACTTGACCGACGAAGAACTCGAAGAATTGCATGACGAGTGCAAGCTGCGCGCCGCGCAAACCCTGACCCACATCGAGGAGCGGCGCGCCTCGCTGGGCAAGAATGACGCGTCGAATGGCAACGGCAAGCCGAAGCGGGCGGCGGCGGCGCGGGCCAAATCGCCCCGCAAAACTGCGGCGGCCGCCGGCTCGTAAGCGCCGCGGCTACCGAAGTTTCGCCATGAAGACGCAGGTAATGTTTGTCCGTTAGGATGGGAATTCGACCTGGGGCGAAACGACAATGCCGGACTGGAGCCTGCCGATCGGAATGGCGCTCGCGCTGACCCTCGCGAGCGGCCAGGCGTTCGCCGCAGGCAAGCTGGCATCCCGCGAGTTCTCCGGCGTCGCCGCCTACTACGACAAGAACTATCACGGCCGCACCGCCGCCGGCGATCAGTACGATCCGGAAAAGCTCACTGCCGCTCACCGCACCCTGCCCTTCGGCACGCGGCTGAAGGTCACCGACCGCAAGACCGGCCGCTCGGTCGAGGTCGTGGTCAACGACCGCGGCCCGTTCACGCGTGGCCGCGTGCTCGACCTCTCCCTCGCCGCGGCGAAGCAATTGCGCATCCTCGGGCGCGGGCTTGCGCGCGTCACCGCATCGGTCGAGCAGTAGAGCTCTAGGCGGCAGGGCGACCCGGCAGCGCGCTTGTCGAGGGCGAGCACCGTTCCCAGACTTCCGCCGCGGCCGCCGCTTCCCCATAACTCAGGTGCACCGTGTTCTCGTTGACGAGCCGCATCGAGATGGTGCCGCCGGCGCCGCGCTCCGGCGCGGGCGGCTTGTAGGTGAAGAAATGCCGGGCATAGTCGCCCTGCATGCGGGCGCCGGCCGGCGTGACGATGTCCGGTCCGCGGATGGAGAAATGCCGGCCGTCGCTCTGGCACCAGTCGCCGTCGATCGCGTCGGCAAGCGCCGGCGTCGCAGGGCCAGCGATCGCCAGCAAGGCGCCGCAGATTTTCAGAAGCCGAAATCGCATGACGTCCCCCTTCCCGCGCTTTCCGGTTTGGCGGCAGCGCGTTTGGCTATATTAGATCGTCTCCCGCCCGCGTCATCCACCACATCCCTCAGGACCAGAGCCCATGCCCGCCAAGCGCCCGGCAACCCGTCTCGCGCCGCTCAAGGAAGAGAACCTCACCGAGGCGCAGCGCGCATTGCTCGAATCGCTGCGTGCGGGCCCGCGCGGCCGGTCGCTCAACATCCGCGGCCCGTTCGCCGCCTGGATGTACGCGCCGGAATTCGGCCAGTTGGCGCAGGCGCTCGGCGCGCACACGCGCTACAAGACGCGGCTCGAGCCGCGCCTGTCCGAATTCGCGATCCTGTGCACCGCGCGTCACTGGAAGGCGCAGTATGAATGGTTCGCGCATGCGCCGATCGCGCAGAAGGCCGGCGTCAAGGCGAAGACGATCGACGACATCCGCAAGGGTCGCGCGCCGAAGACGGCGCCCAAGGACGAGCGCGCGATCTACGATTTCGTCGCGGAGCTCTACAAGACGCGCCGCGTCGGCAACCGCAATTACAAGCGCGTGGCGGCTTTCCTCGACGAGGCGGCGATCGTCGAACTCGTCGGCATTCTCGGCTATTACGCGATGATCTCGATGACGCTCAATATCTTCGGCATGCTGCCGCCGGAGAGCGAGCCCCTCCCGTTCGCCGAGCCGAAGGTGTGAACGAATAAAAGAAACACCGGACGCCGGCGCGTCGCCGCGCCGGAATCCGGTCTTCGCCGAGACGCCGAACGATCAGCAGCTGCGGCGGGTTTTCACGATCACGTTGCCATTCGGCAGACGCGTCTTCACTTTCACCACGCGGCAATCCGCGTGATGACGCTTGTGGATCACCACCGCGCCGCGTTCCTTCACGACCACCACGGCCTGCGCCGGAACCGCGGCGGTCAGGGCGAGCGCGCCAACAGCCGCCGCCAGAATGAACGTCTTCATGTGTTGCCTCCTTGGTCAAAACAGCGGACCGGCAACGCGGCATGCGACAAAAGGTTTCAGACGACCGGCGCATCGTCTCTCGATTCAATTGTCAAACAGCGACGTCATTCCGGGGCGCGAGCATTAGCGAGCGAACCCGGAATGGCGAGAGGGCGCGCGACATCGCCCGTATTGTTTGATCGGCGCCGGGTACGCCGCATTGCCAATTCCAATTCTTCGCTCCCTCGAGGGGAGCG
>Ga0070680_100004422_pt1 | contig 10580 bp, 13 predicted proteins | sample KBSC73BmetaG_FD_64672 | JGI IMG/M metagenome (GOLD analysis project Ga0070680, IMG submission 64672) | Corn rhizosphere microbial communities from Kellogg Biological Station, Michigan, USA - KBS C7-3B metaG | ecosystem: Host-associated > Plants > Roots > Rhizosphere | place: USA: Michigan... | reverse complement strand
CGCATCCCATCCGCGCCAGCACGTCGACCAGTCCGAGGTCGCCCTGGGCCGAGCCGGTGCCGAGCCGCGGAACGACCACGCGGCCTCCGGTCACCGCGGCCGCCGCGAAGAAGTACGACGCACCGGAGGCGTCGGGCTCGACGGCGTAGCGGCGCCCCTCGTAGCGCTGACCGGCCGGCACGCGGAACCGGCGGTCGCCGTCCCGTTCCGCGCGCACGCCGAACGCCTCCATGGTGGACAGCGTCATGGTGACGTACGGCGCCGAGACGAGATCGCCCTCGACCTCGATCTCCACGTCGTGCCGGGCGTAGGGCGCGGCCATCAGGAGCGCGCTGAAGTACTGACTGGAGATGTCCCCGCGCATGCGCGCGCGACCGCCGGCCATCCCGTGCGCGCGCACGATCACCGGCGGGCAGCCGTTGCCCTCCCGGCTCTCGGCGTCCACGCCGAGCGCGCGCAGGCCGTCGAGCAGCGGCTGGATCGGCCGCTTGCGCATCGCCGGCGAGCCGTCGACGACGAACGTCCCCTCGCCGAGGGCGACGGCGGCGGTCAGGAAGCGCGCCGCCGTCCCCGCGTTGCCGATCCGCAGCGTGGCCTCGGAGACCGGAAAGCGGCCGTCGATCCCGTCCACGGCGAACGAGCGCGCCGCCTCGTCGGCGCGCACGCCCACGCCCAGCGCCTCCAGCGCGCCGTGCATGTAGCGGGTGTCGTCCGAGAACAGGGCGTCGGTGATCTCCGAGCGGCCCCGCGCCAGCGCGGCGACCAGGAGCGCGCGGTTGGAGTAGCTCTTGGACCCAGGCAAGGTCACGACGGCGTCGAACGGCCGCGTGACCGGCTCCATCAGCACGGAGGCGCCGGCGGGGGCGCGGGTGTCCATCATGGCTGTCGCATCATACCCCCGCTATACTCCCGAGGCGCATGAACCAGGCAAAACAGCGGCTCTCTCGACATCAGAGAGCCGTGGCCGGCGCGATGGAAGGGCTCGCGGACGAGCGCGGGGTGCATGGGAACGTATCGCGGGATCACGTTCTGGATGTTCGCGCCTTCAGATGACGGCCCCCCGTCACCTGCATCGTCGAAGGAGCCCGTGTAGAACCACTGTGCAGGAGCAGCGGTGAGAGCTTGAGGCTCAGCGATCTCGGCTTCCAGAGACGTGAGCATCATTACTGCGGTGAGGAGAAACCGTTCCGATACGGAGGTTGGAGCCCTCTTGGGATCAGCCATGAGTTTGGGACCGCGGTCGAGAAGTCGGTGCGAGCGAACCAGTTCGGCCACTCTGGCCGACACACCGGGATCAGCAAACGTTGCGCTGCCGACATGGTGTGCGAAATCATTTCGGAGACGGCGAACAATGTGCAGGCCCCTCGCAAAGACTGGGCTGATGAGACCGAGGCGATGTCGATCCGCGCACTGAATGAGGAAAACGGTGCGTTAGGACCGTCAAAGAGCGAGTCGTCTCGAGATGCAGACGGTACGAGGCGAGAGCGTAGCAGCTCGCTGAGCAGTTCATCGAGCATCGCTGCAGCGATGATCAGCGCTGCTCTGTCGGACTCCGTGCGGAGCATTCTGAGATGCTCCGCGAATCTCATGAGTGGCTCAGCCATTTGGCCCTCCGGGAGTGTTCACCGCCGCCCACGCCGCGATCTGCACTGCCCGCCACGGCGTCGGCGCCACGCCGAAGCCCTTGGGCGCCACGAGCTGGTTGTCACCCATGAACTGCGCCCGCCACTCACCGTCCGCGATATGACTCAGCGACAGACGCACGCCCTGGCGCTCTACGCCCACCGCGATCAGGCCGAGCCCCGTCCAGGTGTCGAGCCAGCGAGGGCAGTGCGGAGTCACCGGGCGCGAGGGTCTCGGTCATCCCGTGACAGTCCTACTCCACCAGCCCTAGCCAGCGGTGTGCGTCCTCGACCCTCCGGCATATCTGGATCTTTTCGGGGCCTTTACTGCGCAGGATCTGGAACATGCGGGCGAAGCCGTAGGCCATCTTGCCGGACACGATGATCGCTCTCCGTGAGCCGTCAGCGTAGATATTGGCCTTGGCCAGGGTGCGTATGCCTCCACCCGTCACGGTCCCCCCCCGTGACGCCGCGCGCATCGATGCACTGGTGCATCATCGGCCGGAAGTCCGGATCGGCAAGTAGTCGTCGCTGGTGATCCAGCAAGTCCTCATCGGTCACGTAGTCGGTGAGCGTGGTAAAGACGACTCCTACCTTCCGATCGATGTGATACGAGGCAGGCATCCCATCTCCTTTCCGGGGACCCGAGGACGGCGCGGAAGGGGGCGAGGCGGCGGCTTGTAGCGTCCATGAGCGGAAGTGTGCTGGACGGTGACCACGCCTCCGTCCGACCGCTGGTAGTCTTCCTACTCGATCACCCGATCCGCCCGCTGCAGCACCGACTGCGGGATCGTCAGGCCGAGTGCCCTGGCGGTCTTGAGGTTAAGTACAAGGGCGTATCGCTCCACTTGCTCCACCGGCATCTCGCGCGGATTCGTGCCCTTGAGGATCCGGTCCACGAAGCCGGCGGCGCGCCGGAAGAGGTCGTAGGCGTCATGGCCGTACGATGCGAAGCCTCCGGCCTCTACCGCGTGAGCGTAGAGATGAAAATCCGGAACACGAAGCCTTGCCGCAAAGTCGGCGATCTGCTTCACGTGCACAAAGAATACCGGATCCGCCGAAACGAAAAGTCCGTCCACGCGCTGGCGGTCGAGTCGCTCGAGAGCGGGGCCGAGCAGCGGCATCTGCACGTCGGCCAGAAACAGCGTCAGACCGAGTGATCGTGCCGCGCCCCGCAACGCCTGCCCCTCTTGCGAGCTCCATTCTTCCTTCCGGCCCAGAAAGGCAATTCGCGACCCCTTGGGCAGGACCTGCCGTACGATCTCCAGCCGTTTCCCGCCCGGAACGTCGCCCGCAAGAGTCAGCCCGGTGACATTCCCGCCCGGCCGCGCCAGGCTCTGTACGATGCCCGATTCCACCGGAGCATCCATGAGGGCCACTACAGGGACCGTCGAGGTGATCTTCTTGGCGAGCAACGCCATTCGGTTGGTGGGGACCACGATGACATCCACCGGGATCTGCGCCAACCCGAGAATGAGGTCCTCTTGACGCTCAGGCACTCCTTCCGATGAGCGCCGCTCGATGCTGATGTTCTGTCCGTCCACGTAGCCGAGGGCGCGAAGTCCGTGTATGAAGCCGCGCATCACAATCTGCGCAGGCTCCGGTCCGGCCATCGTAGGTAGCGGCGCGGACGCGAGCACGATTCCGACGCGGGGCGATCTCCGCGCGGCCTGCGCCCCGGCGGCGAGCGGCGCGGCGAAGGCCCCGGCCATCGAGGTCAGCAGGAAGCGGCGGCGGTGCATCCCGGGATGGTGGGGCAGATGCTGGTCAGGAGTCAACACGAGGATCAGGCGATCCCCATGCTCTGTGTAGCCGAATGTGGACGTTGACGATCAGCGGCCCGCGCGGCTCACAGCTCGACTCTTCTGACGATGCAGGGCGGATCGTGTAGAGACGTGGCGAGGGGGTCGCGCTCGACAAGCCACTCGCCGGGTCGCTGGCAGGACGAGCAGACCCGGCGTTCGAGCATGAAGGTGTTCGAGTCGCGGGCCACTAGCACCTGCGCCGCGTCCCGCACCGCCGGGTCTGTCGCCCCGAGTCGCGCCGCGAGACAGCCGAAGCAACGAACGTCGGGCCAGCTGGCGTGGACGGCGTTGGCGATGTGCTCGGCGTCCTGGTGAGCCATGAAACGAGAGAGAACGTACGCCCCAGGCTTGGGCAGCGCAAGGGGCTCAGGGCGCGCGGTGGAGGACGGAGGAAGCCGAGGGCGGCGGTGAGGTTCCGCGTTCGGCGATTCACTACGGTCGCCCCCGCAGCACCTCAACGATCAGCTCGGCCAGCTCCCACGCATCGACCGGCTTCAGCAGCTTGCGGCGCGAACGGCGCCTGCGCCAAGCGCGGAACGTGTTGCTCAGCGAACCCGCTCACCGAGATCACCGGGATGGGACGTGGGTGCTGGTTCACCTGCTCCAGCAACCAGACACCATCGTGTCCCGGCATCGAGAAGTCGGTGAGGATGATGTCGGCCGGCACCGTGGCCAGCGCCTCAAGGGCTGTAGCCGCCCCCGGCCGTCGCGCCCAGGTGTCGTAGGACGTGCTCCACGATGTAGCGCGTGTCGTCGTGGTCCTCGGCGGTGACGACGCGGATGCCGGTGAGGAGGTCGGCCATGGGGTGCCGCCACCGATTGTACCTACCGCAGTTAACGGTCGCTACGTCGCGCGACGGCGTACAACGAAGGCCTTGGCGTTGCAGTTCAGGCACTCGGCTACCGCCGTCTCGGCCCGACGCTCGGCCAAGAGGGCGTCGACGGTGACGCGCACATCAGCGTCCTCACGGCTCGTGACCGCAGCGAGGCAGGGGAGGCAGATGAACCTCGGCCTGTAGGCGTTCAGAAAGGCCTCGATCTCGATCACGGCGCCTACCTTGCCCGCTGAAATGCTGCTCGTCAACCCGCCCAACGTGAGCACATCATGCGTCGCTGTCGGCGTCCAGGATCATCCGCCCGCCCCGCACCGCCAGCATCAGAGCCATCACCAGAGCCGGGTCATCGAGCGGCGTAGCAAGGGCCAGCGATTCACGCCGTTGACCGCCATGGACCGCGCCTCGCGGATGGGACCGGCAACGGTCGACGCCGTCAGGCGTACGGGCTCGGGCGCCGGCGGCGCCGTGGCGAGCACTCCGACGCTTGCGGCCGGGCCGAGAGCCCGCACGATGTGCTCTGCGCGGACGCGGTGAACGAGGACGACGCCAGCTTCGGGGACGAACCGCTCGTCGCCCATCTCCTCGCTGAGGACCCAGTTGCGGTGCCGGTGGTCGCGGTAGGCGCATCAGGTCGGTGAGGTTCATGACGCTCGTCCTTGGCGCCTGAGGCGGGCGCCCGCATCAGCTCCCCGGATCACGCAACGATGGTTGCGTGGAACGTCGCAGAATGTCTCGTCTTGACCCTTCCTGACTACCAGGAGCCGACAAAAGCTGTCGAAACCGCATGTTCAGCCCGCGGGTCACGCTCCCCCGCTATACTCCCGAGGCGTGACGACGAGCCCCCTCCATCCGCTACGCCGTACGCTGGCCGAGGGCCGCGCGACCCTCGGCTACCTCGTCTCGATGGCCAGCGTCCAGATGGTCCAGGCGCTGGCGCGGACGGGCGTGGACTGGCTGATGATCGACATGGAGCACGCGCCGACCAGTATCGAGTCCGTCGCGGCCATGGTCGCGGCCACCGGCGGCATGCCGGCGGCCCCGATCGTGCGCGTGCCGGCGGCGCGGCCCGAGCTCGTCAAGCCCGTGCTCGACTGCGGCGCCCTCGGCGTGGTCTTCCCGCAAATCGCCACCCGGGCCGACGCCGAGGCCACGGTCAGCGCCGTCCGCTACGCGCCCGACGGACGCCGCGGCTACGGCCCGACCTACGCGGCGTTGCGCTGGGGGCTGCCGAACGTCGAGTACCTGAAGGTCGCCAACGAATCGGTGGTGAACGTCGTGCTCATCGAGTCGCCGGCCGGCGTTGACGCTCTGGGCGACATCCTGACTGTCCATGGGATCGACGTCGTCGCGGTGGCGCGCGGCGACCTCTCGGAGAGCCTCGGCGTCGCCGGCCAGCTCGATCATCCCCGCCTGCGCGAGGTCGTCGCGAAGGCCGAGGCGACGATTCTCGCGCACGGCGCCGTCGCGCTGGGCGGCATCGCGTTCTCGGCCGATGAGGCGCGCGCGATGATCGGCCGCGGCTACCGTTTCGTCGTGCTGGGCAGCGACGCCGGCTTGATCACCGGCGCCGCCCAGCGCATGGTGCAGGCGATCCGTCGTTGACCGCTCAGCCCGAGAAGCCCTGCGGCGCCAGCCGGAAGGCCTTGGCGAACTTGCTCGCGAAGATCTGGAAGCCGCCGATGAAGGCCAGCTCCACGATCTCCGGCTCGGTGAAGTGCTCGCGCACGCGGGCGAGACACTCGTCGGTCATGTCGAGGTCGTCGCGCGTGGTCTGCTCGCAGAACTCGAGCGCGGCCTGCTCCCGGGCGCTGAAGCGCGGGTTACCGCGGTAGTCGAGGACGTCGGCCAGCTTCTCGGCAGGAACACCAGCCTGCACGCCGACGGCGTGGCGGATGTCCATTCAGTACGGCACACCGTAGAGTGTCGCCACCTGCACGTTGAGCAGGGCCCGGAGCTGCGCGTCGATCGTGCCGAACCACTCGATAGCGCCGTAGAGGACGCCCAGGCCCAGCATCGACGGCATCCGCTGCGCCATGAGGCGCGCGGGCGTCGGCACCTGGCCGAACATCCGTTCGCCGATCTTGAAGCACGCCCGCGTCATCAGGCCCGGCCGGTCGAGTCCCACCGTCTGTTCCATGGAAGCCTCCTTGGTCGCGCTCCCTCGTACCCAATCGCCTCACAGGCCCCTTCCCCTGTATGGTCGCCCCCGCGTCCAGTGTCGCGAGCGTCGCACTCTCCGAGTCCGTATACTCCCGCTACTGCATCCGAGTCTCGACCGAGCGGGCGGTGTGATGACCAGACGACAGATGTTCACAGGGAGTTCGCGAACCCGCGATCAAGACCAGGATGATGAAGCCAGAGCTCTTCGATGGAGAAATCCGGGCTCTGTACAGAACCGCTGAGACGGACGGCGTCTTCTGCTACACCTTCTTCAAGGCGTTGGGAGAGAAGGCGATCCGCTGCCCCTCCCCGGTGAACGCCCCGCCGGCGATCTGCGGTAGCAGGAAGACCTCGCTGTTGGCTCCGATCGCCTGGAAGAGCGCGTCCTGGTAGATCTGGCCGTCGATGGCCACCGCCACCCCCTCTGCGAGGTGCGGCTCCAGCGCCGGGTGGAGCTCGCTCAGCTGCCGGAACAGCTGCTTGACGGACGTCGCCGAGAGGTAAAACTCGGCGACGCCCCCCGTCAGCTGCGCGAGGTTTCCAACCAATACGACTCGCGCCATTCTTAACGTGGGGGCCCCGAGATGGCCCCCACACCCCCAGCGTTCGTCGCGCCCCGGGGGACCCGGGGCGCTCCTCTATCTCTCGCCACCCCTCAGACCTTGCTGGTCGCCTCGCGCTCCTTGAGCGCCTTCAGCACCTTGGGCGGGGACATCGGCAGCTCGGTGAAGCGGATGCCGGTGGCCTGCTCCATGGCGTTGGCGATCGCTCCCAGCGGCGGGATGATCGGCGTCTCGCCCACGCCGCGCACCCCGTAGGGATGCTTGGGGTTCGCGACCTCGACCAGGATCGCGTCGATCATCGGCACGTCGGAGGCGACGGGCATGCGGTAGTCGAGGAACCCCGCGTTCTGCAGCTTGCCGTCGCGGCCGTAGATGTACTCCTCATTCAGCGCCCAGCCGATCCCCTGGACGGCGCCACCCTGGAACTGCCCTTCGACGTAGGCGGGATGGATGGCCCGTCCGGCGTCCTGCGCGACCGTATATCTGAGAATCGTCACGCGCCCGGTCTCGGGATCCACCTCGAGGTCGACGAGGTGCGTGCCCAGGCTGGGGCCCGCGCCCTGGGCGTTGATGCGGCCGTAGCCGCCGATCGGGCCGCCGGTCTTGCCGGCCATCTTGGCGAAGTCCGCGATGGACATGGGCTTGACCTTCTCGGCCAGCGCGCCGAGCGGCCTGACGGAACCGCCCGAGAACTCGACCTGATCCGGCTTGGCATCCCAGAGCTTGGCCGCCCGCGCGCACAGCTCGGTCTTGATCTGCTTGGCCGCTTCCACGATGGCCATCGAGCCCGAGAAGGCCGAGCGGCTGCCGCCGGTGAGGAAGTTGAAGCCGAGCGAGCCGGTGTCGCCGATGATCGGACGCACCTTGTCGTAGGGGATGCCGAGCTCGTCCGCCGCGACCATGGCCAGCGAGGCGCGCAGGCCGCCGATGTCCGGCGTGCCGGCCATCAGCGACACGGTGCCGTCCTCGTTCACGGTGAGCGACGCCGAGGTCTCACCGCCGATGTTGAACCAGAAGCCGGAGGCCAGACCGCGGCCCTGCCACTTGCGGAGCGGCGTGTTCCAGTGCTCGGTCTTCTTGACGGCGTTGAGCGTCTCCTCCAGGCCGATGGGCCCGAACTTCGGCCCGTACGCCGCCTTCGTGCCCTCGTGCGCCGCGTTCATCAGGCGGAGCTCGATCGGGTCGAGGCCGAGCTTCTTGGCGATCTCGTCCACCACGCTCTCCACCGCGAACTCGGAGATCGGCGCGCCGGGCGCCCGGTAGGCCGCGACCTTCGGGCGGTTGGAGACGACGTCGTAGCCGATGACCTTGACGTTCTCCATGTCGTAGGGCGCGTACGCGCACATGACGCCGGGCTGCACCGGCGAGCCCTGGAAGGCGCCGGCCTGGTACTTCAGCTCGGCGAAGCCGGCCACGAACCGTCCATCCTTCGTCGCGCCCATCTTGACCCGCACGGTGGCGCCGGAGGTGGGGCCCGACGACTTGAAGACTTCCTCGCGCGACATGACCATCTTGACGGGACGCTTGGCCTTGCGCGAGAGCGCGATGGCGAGCGGCTCGAGGTAGACGACCGTCTTGCCGCCGAAGCCGCCGCCGATCTCCGTGGCGGTGACGCGGACCTTGCCGATGTCGAGCCCCAGCAGCCGGGCGCAGTGGGCGCGCACGATGTAGTGGCCCTGCGTCGTGCACCACAGCTCGGTCGAGCCGTCCTCGGACACGGTGGCCAGCGCCGCGTGCGGCTCGATGTACCCCTGGTGCACCGGCGCGGTCTTGAACTCGCGCTCGACGATGACGTCGGCCTTGGCGAAGCCGGCCTCGATGTCGCCCAGCGTGATCTCGATGCGCTTGGCGATGTTCGAGGGCTTGTCGGGCTTCGGCTCGACGCCCACGGTGAAGAGGTCGTCGTGCAGGAGCGGCGCGTCGGGCCGCATGGCCTCGACGACGTCGATCACGTGCGGGAGCACCTCGTACGTCACGTCGATGAGCTTCAGCGCGCGGCGGGCGATGGCCGCGCTGGTCGCCGCCACGGCCGCCACCGCGTGGCCCTCGTAGAGCGCCTTCTCGCGGGCCATGACGTTCCGGACCACGTCCTTGTAGTTCATCATCATCTCGCCGGCTGGGATGAACTCCGACGGCTGGTCCCCGAAGTCGTCGCGGGTGATCACGGCCTTCACGCCGGGCAGCGCCTCGGCCTTCGACGTGTCGATCTTGACGATGCGCGCGTGCGGGTGCGGGCTGCGCAGCACGCGCCCGATGAGCTGGCCGGGCAGGTTGTAGTCGGCACCGAAGCGGGCCCGACCCGTCACCTTGTCGATGCCATCCGGGCGGATCGTGCGCGTGCCGACGTAGCCCTGCCCGTTCGTCCCGTTCGTCCCGTTCTCGGCCATGGCTAACCCTTTCTCATCGTGACGGCGGCGTCCTTCACCGCGCTGACGATCTTGTCGTACCCGGTGCACCGGCACAGATTGCCGGCCAGCCAGTAGCGGATCTCGGTCTCGGTCGGGTTGGGATTCTTCTCGAGCAGGGCCTTGCTGGCCACCAGGAAGCCGGGCGTGCAGATACCGCACTGCAGCGCCGCGTGCTCCAGGAACCGCTGCTGGATGGGATGCAGCGTCTCGCCCTTGGCCATGCCCTCGATCGTCTCGATGCTCCGGCCGCCGACCTCGCAGCCCAGGACGAGGCAGGAGCAGACCAGCCGGCCGTCCAGCGTGACGCTGCAGGCCCCGCAGTCGCCGGAGGCGCAGCCTTCCTTGCTGCCGGTCATGTTGAGCGTGTCGCGGAGGACGTCGAGCAGCGTGTCCTCCGTCTCGCAGAGGAACTCGACCGCGTCGCCGTTCACCGTCGCTTCGATGTGATGCTTGGCCATCAGTTCGTCCTCGCTCGGTCCAGCGCGATCAACGCGGCCCGGCGCGCCAGCACGCCGGCCACCTCGATGCGGAATTCGATCGTCCCTCGCTTGTCGTCGATCGGCCGGCAGGCCGCCCGGGCGGCCGCCTCGAGCCGGTCCTGCGCCGCCCGATCCAGCCGGCTCCCGATGATGGCCGCGGCCGCCTCCGCCACCAGCAGCACGCGCGCCGCGACCGCGCCCAGGGACACGCGCGCCGCGCTGATCGTGCCGGCCTCGTCGACCGTCACGCTCACGCCCGCCCCCACCACCGCGATGTCCATCTCCGTGCGCGGGATGAAGCGCAGGTAGGCGTCGCTCGAGCGCGGCGGGCGCGGCGGCAGCAGGAAGGAGACGACGATCTCACCCTTGCCGAGCGCGAGCTTGCGGGGCCCGAGCATGACGTCTTCGACCGGAAGATCGCGCCGGCCCTGCGGCCCGGCCAGGGTGGCGACGGCGCCGGCGGCGATGAGCGCCGGGACGCTGTCGGCGGCCGGCGAGCCGTTGCACAGGTTGCCGCCGAGGGTGGCCCGGCCCTGCACCTGCGTCGAGCCGATGAGGTTCGCGGCCTCGACCACGCCCGGCCATACCTTCTTGAGCCGGGCATGCTCCTTGAGCTCGGCGCCCGTCACCGCGGCACCGATGCGCCAGCCACCCTTCTCCTCGGTCACGGTGCGGGTCTCGGCGATCTTCTTGATGTCGACGATCAG
>Ga0070680_100004415_pt1 | contig 10586 bp, 9 predicted proteins | sample KBSC73BmetaG_FD_64672 | JGI IMG/M metagenome (GOLD analysis project Ga0070680, IMG submission 64672) | Corn rhizosphere microbial communities from Kellogg Biological Station, Michigan, USA - KBS C7-3B metaG | ecosystem: Host-associated > Plants > Roots > Rhizosphere | place: USA: Michigan... | reverse complement strand
GCCAACTGGGGAAGTGCCTGCTCCACGTCGTCGGCCAGAAACCCTGCTTTGTTCTGTTCCACCCCGAGGTTGATCTCGAGCAAAATTTTCTGCCGCAGCCCGGCGGCTGCAGCCCGGCGGTCAATCTCAGTCGCCAATTCCACACTGTCGACGGAATGAATCAGTTCGAAAGCGCCCACCACGGCACGGACTTTCCGCCGTTGAAGTTGGCCTATGAAGTGCCAGGTAATGCGCTCTCCCTTCAGCGCCTCGATCTTGGGAAGGGCCTCTTGGAGGCGGTTTTCTCCGGCGATCTGCAGTCCTGCATTGATGGCTTCGCGGATGCGGTCGATCGACACCGCCTTGCTTGCCGCCACCAACCGCACAGCACCCTCGTCCCGGCCGGCCTCCACCATCACGCTTCGGATTCGATCGAGTACGCGTTCCAGACGATCCTTGATTGAATCCCCGGCTTGGACATCCATCTTCGCTTGAACGACCGCGCCATTGTGGATCGCGTATTCTACCGAAATCCCGGAAGGTACGGCTAGCTGCGAGACACCAACGAGATCCCATTGAGCATCGTTCCCTTGACACGTCCTTCGCGTCGATAGGAATAGAAGAGTGCGGGGTGACAAATCGTGCACACATTGACGACGGTGATCTGTTCCTGAGGGATGCCGATCTCTGACGTCTGTCGCCGCACGAGGGCCTTCAAATCCAATCGCGCCTTGCTGCCGCGGTCGTCGCGCACCAGCGCAGGCCAGTCCGGACGGCTATGGCGTAACGGGTCAAGCACCGCATGATCGACCTCGTAACAACAAGGGCCGGCCGACGGACCAATGCTGACTCGCAGATCGCTCGGCTGGACGGCGAACCTCGCAACCATCAACTCGATGGTCTTGGGCACGATGCCGGCTAATGCCCCGCGCCAGCCCGCATGGACGGACGCGACAGCCTTCCGGCGGCGGTCATAGAGGAGCACGGGGACACAATCGGCCGTTCGCACGGCTACCGTCACTCCGGGCTGATCCGTGATCAACGCATCCCAGCCGCCCTCGAAACGATCGGCTCTCGTGATCGGTCGATCAACGATCAGCGCATCGGTACCATGCACCTGCTTCACCGACAAGGTCCAGGTACGATCACGCGCAACCGAGTCGAGCAGGGGCACACCGGTTTCATAGGCGACGGGGGTACGATGTCTTGTGCCGAAGAAATGCCTGACGCCGTCGTGCGCCGAGCCAAATGCAGGCACGGTAATGACCGGTGCTGACACTGCCATCCCCCTGGCCGAACGAATCAGTCAGTTTGCTTTCTCAAGAACGTCGGCACGTCCCATTCGTCATCAGTAGAGACCGCGAGACGTTCGATCGCGTCCCGCTGTTCACCCATCCGCCGCAAGTACGTCGGCCGATCGAGGTCTTTGTGCGGCCGGTCCGCGACCGCCGCTCCGAGAGCCAGCCCGGACTGAGTCATGCGGGCTGGGCGTGCTGCGGCCACGCCCACGGGCGTCGGTTGATCGTCCCGCTCGAACCCGGTGGCGATGACAGTGACGACCAGATCGTCACCCATGTCGGGATTGATGACCTGCCCGACGATGATGTTGGCTTCTGGATCCGCCGCCTGCTGGATGATGGAAGCCGCTTCTTCGATCTCGTGCAGGGACATGTTCGGACCGCCTGTGATGTTGAGCAGGACGCCGCGCGCACCTTCCACGCTGCCCTCTTCGAGCAAGGGGCTGCAAATTGCCTTCTGCGCCGCCTCGATTGCACGATTGGTTCCGCGCGACACTCCCATGCCCATGACGGCACGCCCAGTGTGCGACATCACGGTGCGCACGTCCGCAAAGTCCACGTTGACATGTCCCGTGGTCGTGATCACATCTGCGATGCCTTGAATCGCTTGGCGCAAGACGTCATCGGCGACCTTGAAGGCCTCGAGCAACGGCGTGGCCTTGTCCACGATCCCGAGCAAGCGTTGATTGGGAATCACCAAGAGCGTATCGACGTGACGTCGGAGATCCCGGATCCCTTCGTCGGCATGGGTCATTCGGCGATGGCCCTCATACGAAAACGGCTTCGTAACCACTCCGACCGTGAGGATGCCCAATTCCCTGGCAATGCTGGCGACGATCGGCGCTGCGCCGGTTCCCGTCCCGCCTCCCATTCCTGCCGTGACGAAGACCATATCCGCTCCTTCGAGGCATTCGCGGATTTGATCCTTGCTCTCCAGCGCAGACTCCTTTCCGATTTCCGGTCTGGCTCCTGCTCCCAATCCCTTCGTCCGTTCCGGCCCGAGTTGGACCTTGTACGCCGCCCGCGAGCGATCCAGTGCTTGAAGGTCCGTGTTCGCCGCGATGAGCTCGACGCGGGCCAGGCCCGACGTGATCATCGTATTCACGGCATTGCATCCCGCGCCGCCCACACCAATCACTTTGATGCGGACGGGCGACAGACAATCTTCTTGGAATGAGAACATCAGGACACCTCCCTTGGCGCGAGGCGGGGCCGCGCGCCGGTTAAGTTAGAAGAACTCGAACATCCACGACTTCATTCGATCCAACATTCGGCCGATCGGTCTCCCGCTTCTGAGTCCGACTGCGGCGATCTCCTCTGTGTGACGCCGTGCATACAACAGCAATCCCACTCCCGTGGCATGCATGGGATTGCTCACGATGTCTCGGAGTCCGCCAATGCCGCTGGGCGCCCCACGACGGGCGGGAAGGTTGAGCACGTGCTCAGCCGCGTCCGGCATGCCTTCCAACAATGATGTACCTCCGGTGACGACCACTCCGGCCCCTAACATGCCTTCATACCCCGCGCGCGTGATCTCGCGCCGGACCAGTTCGAACATTTCTTCCACGCGCGGCTCGAGAATCTCGGCAATGTCGCGTCGAGAAAACGTTCGTGCCGGACGATCGCCAACGGAAGGCACTTCGACGGTCTCGTGGCCCTGCACCAGGTCTGTCCTCGTGACGCCGTGCTGGACTTTGATTTTTTCAGCTTCCGTTTGGGAGGTGAGCAGCCCGATGGCGAGATCTTTGGTTAAATTCTGGCCACCGATCGGCAGCACCGCCGAATGACGGATGCTTCCGTCCAGATAGATGGCCAAGTCCGTCGTGCCTCCTCCCAGATCCACCATCGCGACACCCAGATCGCGCTCTTCCTGGCTGAGGACCGCCTCGCTGGACGCCAAGGGCTGCAAGATAATGTCGACCACATCGAGACCGGCGCGGTTCACGCTCTTAATGATGTTCTGTGCCGATGTGACGGCGCCGGTAATCACGTGAACGTTCACTTCCAGGCGATTCCCCGACAGTCCCAATGGCTCCCTGACTCCCTCTTGTCCGTCAACCATGAACTCGCGCGGAAGGACGTGGAGGATGCGGCGTTCATGAGGGATGACGGCGAGTGTTCGAGCGCTTTCAATGGCTCGATGAATGTCGTCCCGGGTGACTTCGGATTTTTTGAGCGCTACGACCCCTTTGCAGTTTTCGGCTGAAATATGGCTGCCGGCGATCCCCGTGTAGACGGAATTGATTTGCACCGCTGCCATCAATTCCGCTTCCTCGACCGCCTTCTTGATCGATTCGACGGTGCTCTCGATGTCGACCACCACTCCTTTACGAAGGCCCCGAGAGGGGCTCGACCCGACACCGATGATGTTGAGCGTGCCCTCTTCGGTGACTTCCGATACGATGGCGCAGATCTTGGTGGTGCCGATGTCCAACCCGACGAGAATTTGCTCTCGTTTCGCCACAGCCTCACCCCCCCTCGCGGACAATGACGCGGTTGTCGTAGCGCAGATCTACGTCGTGCCCGTCGTGCTTTCGCCCATCAAACGCCGGCACTTTGAATGCTGCTCTCACTTTCATAAACCGATCCCACTGCTCCTTGAGCCCATCGCTTCCGAAGTGGAATCGGACGCCCCTTGCCGAAGCCACGAGATTGACGGGATGACTGACATCGACCTCAATGCGGCCATCCAGGGTTTCGGCCATCCATTTGGCCAACTCGATGGAGGACTGGACCCGCTGCTTCACGCGGAGATCGCTTTGTGCCAACCGTGTGCCCTCCACGCCGAGTAACAACGGCAACGTCGGCTGATCCTGCGTGCCAAGGCGTGCGAGCACGACTCCTTCATCGTCAGTCAATAGATATTCGGATCCATCCCGCACAATGGCCGCGGGCTTGCGCTCGACGATCGTCACTCGTAGCGCGTGCAGTGGAAGCCGTTCGACCGCGGCTTCTTTGATCCACGGATGGCTCCGCACGCGTTCGGCAAGATACGCGAGGCCCACTTGATGCTGGGCAAGCCCTTTCTTGAGCGCTAATCGCTCAAGGACTTCCTGTTTGGTCACTTGGCGTATCCCTTCGACGGAGACCTCCCTGATCTCAAGGCTCCGTTGCAGAACCGGGCCGACCTGGCGAACGAGCAGGAGCCCCGCCCAGCACACGGCACCTGCCGCGACCAGCCACCCGACAATCTGCCCGACTCTTCGCAACCGAGCAGTGAACGCTGAACGGCGGGCCTGCATCCTACGGTCTCGGGTCTGGACCGCGCGGGGTCCGCTCCACTGGTTGCTGCGATAGCTGATCGCCCTCGCGGGCCGCCTGCGAAACACGTTTTTCATGCCGCGTGCCCCGTCTGGCTCATTCTCGCGATCGCGGATTCCAGGATCCGTTCGGTCAGCTCTTCGTAATCAATTCCGGCCTGCGCAGCTGCCATCGGCAGGAGGCTCGTCTCCGTCATTCCGGGGACCGTGTTGATCTCGAGTACATAGGGACGCCCCCGGGGAGTAATGCGAAAATCCACCCTGGCTGCGCCGGCACATCCCAAGACGTCATACGTTCGGAGGGCGAGATTTCGAATGTGCTTGGTGATCGCCAACGGAAGAGGCGCCGGACATACATACCGGGTCTTGCCTTTCTCGTATTTCGCCGAGAAGTCATAGAAGCCGTCCGGAGCCACGATTTCGACGGCAGGCAGAGCCAGCGGCACCTCGTCCTTGCGACCCAGCAGCGAGACCGTGACCTCATGACCGGGAATGTACGCCTCCACCATTGCGTCTCGATCATAGCGGTGCGCCAATGCCAAGGCCTCATCCCATTGCGCCGGTTTTTTTACGATCGTGACGCCGATGGTCGATCCTTCCGATGCCGGCTTCACGACCACGGGCCACCGCAATTTCGCCGACCGCAATGCCTGCGCACGCGAGAGCCGTTCACCACGCTTGATGACGAGACCCACCGGCACGGGAATTCCGTGAGCGGCGAGCACTGTCTTGGTCGTGACCTTGTGCATCCCAACCGCGCTCGCGTGAACGCCTGATCCGGTGTATGGAATCCCCACCGTCTCCAAGAAGCCCTGAATGGAGCCGTCTTCTCCTCCAGGCCCGTGTAATGCGAGAAAGGCCACAGCGATCTTTTGATCCTGCAGTTCCCGACTTAAGGTTGAGCCGACATCGATGGTGACGGCGTCATATCCGCGCCGGCAAAGTGCCCGATGCACAGCGGCACCAGTGCGCAGTGACACTTCGCGCTCGGACGATTGACCGCCCATCAGCACGCCGATTCGGCCCTGAGTCAGCAACGCTTTCCCTATCATTCCGCTATGCCTCACCGACAATTTTGAGTTCGAGGTCCAGCCGGACTCCGGTCTTCCGTTTGATCATGCGTCTGACTTTTTGGATCAGACCGATCACGTCGGCAGCACTGGCATGTCCGCGATTGACGATGAAATTCCCATGCTTGGTTGACACCTCTGCATCGCCGATGCGCATGCCCTTCAATCCCGCTGCTTCGAGCAGACGGCCGGCGGAGTCTCGAGGAGGATTTTTGAACACACAACCGGCGCTGGGCATCGCCAGCGGCTGCGTGTCCTTTCTATAATGGAGGTAGTCTTTCACGATTCTGGCAATCTCAGCCCGTATGCCCGGCCGTAATTGAAGCCAGACACCTACGACGATGCCTTTCGGCAGATGGGCGCGCCGATAGTCAAACCGGATCGACGCAGCCGACAGATCCCGGACGTCACCTTTTGCGGTGACGATCCGCACCGCCTTTATCGAGTCCTTCATTTCACCCAGACGCGTCCCGGCATTCATGACGAGACACCCTCCGACCGTTCCCGGTATACCGGCCGCCCATTCCAATCCGGCCAATGACCGACGGATGGCGTATCCGATGAGCGTCGGCATACCGACACCACCTTCGGCATAGAGGACAGCGCCGGCTTCTTCTCGAATCGTACGCAACTTGGAGAGGCTCACCACGATGCCGCGGATGCCCCCGTCTCTGATGAGAAGATTGGTGCCGCCGATGACAAAGAGCGGAAGCTTAGTCGCACTCGCCTGCGCGAGCAGGCGGCATACATCGTCGATATCCGCTGGTTCCACGAGCACATCCGCCGGTCCACCGATCTTGAAGGAGGTGTACCCTCGCAGCAACGCGTCGAAGGTAACTCGCCCACGGAGACCCGCCACTGCCTTTTCCAAGTGCTTCCTGTCGATTCGGAGACCGGGATGCGCACCACTCGTTCCGCCTTTCCCAACCTTCATCGCCTCATGTGCCAGACTCAAGCTTCGCCAGTAATGCAGGTCCGGTCTTCCAAATGTCTCCCGCTCCCAACGTCAGGACAAGATCGCCGGGCTTCAACTGAGGGAACACCATTTCGACAAGCCGGTCCTTCTGTTCAACAAAGGTGACGGACGGATGGCCTGCGCCACGAATCGCTTCGGCCAATTTGGCGCCGGATACGCCGGGAATCGGCGGTTCGCTGGCCGCGTAAATCTCTGTGAGAAAGAGATGATCCGCCTGACGAAATGCGAGGGAAAATTCCTCGAGTAAATCCCTGGTTCTCGTGTAGCGGTGCGGTTGGAACAGCACGAGCAGCCGCCGATCAGGCCAACCTTGTTTCGCCGCTGCCAGGGTGGCCTTGATTTCCGTCGGGTGATGGCCGTAATCGTCCACGACCATGATGTCGTTCGTTTCCCCTCGCAGATGAAATCGCCGCTCGACGCCCGTGAAGGCCGCCAGCGCTTTGCGGATAAGATCCACCGGCACGTCCAGCTCGACCCCGATGGCAATTGCCGCCAGTGCATTCGAGACGTTATGAATGCCTGGAACGGAGAGCCGGAACGGACCAAGGTTTCGCGTGCGAAAAAACGCCCGAAACTCCGAGCCGCCTTGTTTGGCTACGATCTCTGTCGCGCGAAAATCCAGGGCGACTCCGTCGGTTTCGGACAGACCGTACGTGTAGTAGCGCTTGACGATCTTGGGGAACAGGGCCCGAAGCCGCTCGTCATCTGCGCAGAGGACGGCCAGCCCGTAGAACGGCACCTTGTTGATGAACTCCAAAAAGGTGTCGTAGATCCGTTCCATGCTGCCATAGTGATCCAAGTGTTCTCGGTCGAGATTCGTCACTGCCACGATCGTCGGAGACAGGCGCAAGAACGATCCGTCGCTCTCGTCGGCTTCCGCCACCAGAAGCTCTCCCCGTCCCAGCCGGGCGTGGCTTCCCAGTGCATTCACCTTGCCGCCGATCACCATCGTCGGATCCAACCCGCCTTGCGCGAGAATATTGGCCACCATCGATGTCGTAGTGGTTTTTCCATGCGCGCCCGCGATTGCGACGCCAAATTTCAGCCGCATGAGTTCGGCCAGCATTTCTGCGCGGGGGATCACCGGAATCTGTTTCGCTTTCGCCGCCAGTACCTCAGGGTTCTGAGGCAACACGGCCGAGGAAATGACCACCACCTGCGCTTCTCCGATATGCGTCGCCAGATGGCCGATAAAGATGCGTCCTCCCAACTCTTCCAAGCGGCGGGTTGTATCTGACGCCTGCAGATCAGAACCGCTGACCTTGTAACCGAGTGTCAGCAGCACTTCGGCGATGCCGCTCATACCGGCGCCGCCGATCCCCACCAGATGAATGTGTTGCGTCTTACGAAACATCGATGTGCGCCTCAAACCTCCAGCCGGCTGTGTTTGTGTGACGCCGGTGCGCTGTCCTGCACCATTAGATTCCTGCCGCTCCAAGAGACTGGTTGACATCATGCTGGTCTCCTATGAGTGCATAGCATTCACGGACGATTGCCTCGGCCGCGTCCATTCGTCTCAATCTCAAACTCGCCTCACCCATCGCTCGCATCCTGTCAGGGTCGTCGAGCACTCCCATCAGTTCTTGCGCCAGTCTTGCGCCGCTCAATGCGGCCTGGGGGATGACGACAGCGGCACCGGCGTCTTCCATGACCTTGGCGTTTTTGGCCTGGTGGTCATAAATCGCCGTGGGCAACGGAACCAGTATGGCCGGCTTGCCGCAGACTGTGAGTTCGGCAACCGTCATCGCCCCAGCCCGTGCCACAACGACATCCGCGGCATTGATGGCCGCCGGCATGTCGTAGAGAAACGGGACCACGTTCACAGAGATGCCGGCCCGATCGTAGGTCTCCTTCACGCGGGTGTGATCCAATTCCCCAGTCTGGTGTGTCACAGTGATCGCGGGGCGCCGTTTCAGTAATTCCGGCAGCCCTTCGATGGCTGCGCTGTTGATCGCCTTGGCCCCCTGACTTCCTCCGAACACGAGCACGTGCTGCCGATCAGCCGGCTTGGCCACCGAAGAGGAAGCGGCTGGCGTCAGAAAATCTCGCCGGACGGGCGTGCCGACGACACGGACCTTGTCCGGGTTAAAGGAGCCTGCCGCCGAAGCAAACGCCAAGAAGACGCGCTGAACGAATGTACCAACCGCCGTATTCGCGAGCCCCGGATGAGCATTGGGTTCGAGGATCACCCGGGGGACGCCCTTGAACGCCGCTGCCATGACCATCATCGGACTGGTGTAGCCTCCGACACCGATCACGAGGTCCGCGCGCCGCTGCCGCAAAATCCGTCCGCATTGCCAGAAACTGACGGGCATGGCGCACAAGCCCCTGAGCATATCGACGGGTCCTCTGCCCATAATTGGTTTCGCGCTAATCAAGGCCAACTCGAATCCCTCGTGTGCCAACACCTTTGACTCCAACCCGCGTGTCGTACCGACGAACAGGATCTTGGTCATCGGATTGCGTCGCAGAAATTCCCGCGCCAGTGCAATGGCCGGATACAGATGGCCCCCGGTTCCTCCCGCTGCAATGACGATCGTCATCAGTGATCCGACTCACCGCGTCCGCCTTTGGAGGCGCCCCCATGCCGATCTCGTGAGATGCTGAGAAGCATGCCGACACCCACGAAACTTACGACCAACGAGGAGCCCCCATAGCTGACGAAGGGTAGCGTCAATCCCTTGGTCGGCAACAAACCGGTCACCACCGACGCGTTGACGAGAGCCTGGACACCAATGAGGAGCGTAATGCCGAGGCCCAGGTACTTTCCGAAGGGCACCCGTGCGCGCGATGCAATCTGAAAGCCCCGCCAGACAAACAGTGCAAAGAGCACGATTACAGAGGCTGTGCCGGCTAAGCCGAGCTCTTCTCCGACAAGCGCCAGAACAAAATCGGTGTGCGCTTCCGGCAGAAAGAACAACTTCTGTTTGCCTTCGCCCAAGCCGACGCCAAACGGGCCGCCGCTGCCGAACGCAAGAAATGATTGCGTGATCTGAAAGCCGGCATCCGTGGCGTCCTTCCACGGCGCGAGAAACGTCATGAGCCGCTGGCGACGGTAACTGGACCCTAAGACCAGGATCAGCACCGCCGGAATTGCGCAGAGGCCCAGTCCAAGTAGATGAGTGATCCGCGCACCACCCAAAAACAGCAGAGAGACGGTCACCAAGCCCATCACGACGACGGTGCCCAGATCCGGCTCGAGCAACACGAGCCCGCTGAGAACGCCCACGACGATCAACGCGGGCAAAAGACCGCCGCGAAACAGCGTAACCTTGTCCGATTTCCTCGTCAGATAGGCGGCGAGATAGATCACGGCGACGAGCTTGACCATCTCGGCCGGTTGGATCGAGATGGGTCCCCATCGCAACCATCGCCTGGCTCCCTTCGCCGCAACGCCTAGCGACGGGACCAAGACCATCACGAGCAGCACCGTCATTGCGATGAGAATCGGGATTGAAAGTTTTTTCCACAACTGATAGTCGATTCGCGAGGTGAGATGCATCAGCAAGACACCGAATCCCAGCCAGGCGATCTGTCGCTTCAGGAAAAACTCCGGATCCTGGAATCGATTGCCGGCCACAATGGCGCTGGCACTGAAAACCATCACCAACCCCATGAGGGCCAATGTCAGCGTCACGAACAGCAGCATGTGGTCCATCGCCACTCTGGAAGGGCTCGATCGTTGCCTGCTCGTTGGCCAAGGCAACGACAGAGTTCCTGCAGATCGTGAGCCCATTGCTCAGAACCACCCTCCTGGGCAGCGATGCTATTCCGGCAGCGCCTGCACCGCCAATTTGAATTGCCGTCCCCGGTCTTGATAGTCGCGAAACATGTCGAAACTCGCGCAGGCCGGCGACATCAATACGACATCGCCGGCCGCTGCCTCGCGAGCTGCCCACTCCACTGCGTCCCGCAAGGACTTCGCTTCGCTTATCGTCGTCGCACCCGCCCAGGCCGACTTCAAGAGCGGCGCTGCTTCGCCGATCAAGATGGCATGCTTCAC
>Ga0070680_100004396_pt1 | contig 10609 bp, 9 predicted proteins | sample KBSC73BmetaG_FD_64672 | JGI IMG/M metagenome (GOLD analysis project Ga0070680, IMG submission 64672) | Corn rhizosphere microbial communities from Kellogg Biological Station, Michigan, USA - KBS C7-3B metaG | ecosystem: Host-associated > Plants > Roots > Rhizosphere | place: USA: Michigan... | reverse complement strand
CAGAGTGCAGGCCGATCGCGACGGCGCCCATCAGAACCGCGTTCTCGCCGAGGCTCGAGATTTCGACTCGCGGTGGATAGGGCAGCCACACGTCGATCAGCCGCCGCACGTCGCTCAGGAGCTCGGAATTCGTTCCGATGCCGCCGCCGAGCACGACGAGCTCGACGTCAGCTACCGCCGCGATCGGGGCGATGTGCAGCGCGATGCGCCGCGCCTCCTCGCGCACGACATCGCGCGCGAGCCTGTCCCCCATTCGCGCCGCGACAAAGACCGACCGCGCGTCGTAAGGCGGTGCGAGCGAGGTGGAGTCGCCGTCACGAGCTGCGACGCGCGCCGCGTACGACGCGAGCGCAGCTGCGCACGGATCGATCTCGTGCTCGATTCCGGCCGCGACGTAATCGAGCTCGCCGGCCGCGCCGTTCCGTCCACGTTGCAACTCCCCCCGCAACACGAGCCCGGCACCGAGCCCCGTGCCGATCGAAAGGAACATGAAGTCTTCGACACCGCGCGCAACTCCTTGGCGACGTTCCCCGAGCGCTGCGAGATTGACATCGTTCTCGAGCGTCACACGCGTGCCCAGACGCTCCTCGAGCTCTGCGCCGTACGCGCGCCCGTCGAGGCCGGCGATGTTCGTCGCGAGGCGCACGACACCGGTCGCCGGCTCCACCACGCCGGGGACGCCCACGACCACCTCGTCGATCAGGTCGGAGCTGAGCCCGGCCGCCCCGACGAGCGCATCGCGGAGGCGGGCGATCGCGTCGAGCGCCGTGTCGGCGTCGGCTCCGGCGAGCTCGACGTCCTGCCGGGCTCGGACCGTCCCGGCGAGGTCGGTCAGGGCGCCGCGCAGGAACCGCGCTCCGAGGTCGACGCCGAGGACGAGCGACGCTTCGGCCACCGGCTCGAAATAGGTCGCGCCGTAGGTCGGACCGGCCGGCCCGCTTGGAGCCTCGCGGACGATCCCGGCCTCGAGCAGCGCGCGGAGGGCAAGTGAGACGGTGGGCTTGGAGATACCGGCGCGGCGGGCGATCTCGGCACGCGAGATCGGCGCGCCGGCCCGGATCGTGTCGAGCACGGCCTCCTCGTTCAGGCGCTTGAGCAGAGGCGGTGTCGCCACAGGCTCATTGTCGTCAATAAGCCTTACCTGTACAAGGCCATTCTCGGCGTTGACACCCGCCGAGCGCGGGCGTAGGGTCGCCCTCGTAAAGGTGTCTAACAGACGCCACACCCGAGGGAGGTTGGGATGAAACGCGTGGTCAGCGCGGCCGCGCTCCTCGCTGTCGTGGCCCTGAGCGTTGCCGCCGTCGCCGGCGGCGCGCGCCAGGCGTCGTCGACGAAGCTGACCGTCTGGGTCGGCTGGAGCGCCGGCAAGGAGCTCGTCACCTTCAAGAAGGTGGCAGCCGAGTACGACAAAGCTCACCCGGACGTGACGCTCGACGTCGTCGGCGGCATCGACGACCAGAAGATCACCTCGGCGATCCGGGCGGGCAACGCGCCGGACGTCGTCAGCTCGTTCAACTCCTACGACGTGGGGATCTACTGCGGCACGGGGGCTTGGCTCGACCTCAAGCCGTACATGTCCTCATCGCACATCAGCCCGTCGCTCTTCCCGAAGGCGACCCAGTACTACACGCAGTACAACGGAAAGCGGTGTGCGCTCCCGTTGCTCGCCGACACGTATGGCCTCTACTACAACAAAGCGCTGTTCGCGAAGGCGCACATCACCCATCCGCCGCGGACGATCTCGGAGTTGACGGCCGACGCGAAGAAGCTGACACAGCGGAACAAGGACGGCTCGCTCAAGGTCGTCGGCCTGGATCCGCTGATCGGCTTCTACGAGAACGTCCCCGAGCGTTGGGCGCAGGCCTACGGCGCCAAGTACATCGACGCGAACGGGCACGCGATCCTCGGCAAGCAGGCTGCGTGGCCGAAGATGATGAAGTGGCAGAAGTCGCTCGTCGACTGGTACGGCTACAAGAACCTCGTCAAGTTCCAGGCCGGACTCGGGGACGAGTTCTCCTCGTCGAACGGCTTCGAAGCCGGGAAGCTCGCGATGAACATGGACGGCGAGTGGCGCGTCGCGTTCATCGCGAACGAGGTACCAAAGCTGCAGTACGGCACGGCTCCGCTTCCGGTCGATGATGCCCATCCCGAGCTGTACGGCTCGGGGTACATCAACGGGACGATCATCGGCCTGCCGAAGGGCGGCCACAACGTCGACAAGGCGTGGCAGCTCGTGAACTGGCTCACGACGAACACGCACGCCCTTGCAGAGCTGGCGAACGGGCTGAAGAACGTCCCTTCGACGGCGGCGTCGACGAAGTCGAAGGAGCTCATCCCCGATGCCCACTTCGCGACGTTCCTGAAGATCTTCAACAACAAGCACTCCGGGACGTCGCCGATCATGGCTTCGGGGCAGTCGTACACGAACCTCGTGCAGAGCTTCTGGCAGAAGTTCCAGGCCAAGGGCTCGAGCAAGCTCGGGGCCGACCTGACGAAGCTCGACGGTCAGCTCGATGCCCAGGCGAAGCAAGCCGGCGGCGGGAACGGCGGAGGCGGAGTCCCGTAGCCGCAGCTGCCCCAGCCGTATCCTCGCCGGATCGCCGGCGAGCCAGGAGGCGCGCAGAGTGGAAGCGGCGCCGCTTCGTTCTCCTGCTCCTCAGCCCCTGGCTCGTCGGCTTCTCCGTCTTCTTCGGCTATCCGATCGTGATGGCCGTCTTCCTGTCGCTGAACCACTACGACCTGCTCTCCTCGCCGCGCTGGGTCGGGCTCGCGAACTACCGGTACCTGTTCAACGTTGACCCGCAGGTATGGACCGCGGTGCGGAACACGTTATGGCTCATCGCGATCCTCGTGCCCCTCCAGGTCGTCTTCGCACTCGGTATCGCGATGATGCTCGCACGCGCGCGTCGCGGCGTCGGCGCGCTGCGCACGATCTTCTACCTGCCGGCACTGGCGCCGCCCGTCGCCGCGACGCTCGGCTTCGTCTACATCCTCAATCCGGCGACAGGTCCCGTGAACAGCCTGCTGGGACATCTCGGCATTACCGGGCCGCTCTGGTTCCAGGACCCGGCATGGGCGAAGCCGTCGCTCGTGCTGCTCGGCCTGTGGGGCATCGGGAACACGATGGTGATCTTCCTCGCGGCCGTGCTCGAGGTGCCCCAGCACCTCTACGAGTCGGCCGAGATCGACGGCGCCGACTGGTTCCAGCGGCTGCGCTGGGTGACGCTGCCGTCGATCAGCCCGGTGATCCTCTTCGCCGTCGTTCTCGGCGTCATTCAGGCGCTGCAGTACTTCACGCAGGCCTACGTCGCGGCGAACATCGCGTCCGGGCAGGCCTCACAGGCCGCCGACGTGACGGCGTCGAGCCTCGGGTATCCGCAGGACTCCACGCTCTTCTATCCGGTGCTGCTCTACCAGCACGGGTTCACCGACTACCAGATGGGCTACGCCTCCGCGCTGTCCGTCCTGCTCCTCGTCGTCTCGTTCGCGGTCACGCTCGTGATCGTGCTCAACTCGCGGCGTTGGGTGCACCACGCCGCTGGAGCCGTCCGGTGACCGCGGTCGGTGCGACCGCGCCGTTCGTACGCCGTCGGCTTCCCGCGCACGTGCGCCGAAAGCGGTTGCTGCTCGCGATCGCAAATCACAGCGTCCTGATCGCGTCCGCCATCGCGTTCCTCGCGCCGTTCGCGTTCATCGTGCTGACGGCGCTGATGACGAACGAGCAGGCGCTCTCGTCACGGCTCTGGCCCGAGCCGTTCGCGTGGCACAACTTCGTCGACGTCTTCCGCGAGGCTCCGGTTTGGCGCTGGGCGTTGAATACGCTGGAGTACTCCGTTCTCGCGACGCTCGGGCTGCTGCTCTCCAGCATCCCGGTCGCCTACGCGCTCGCGCGTATCCGCTTCCGCGGCAGCAACGTGATGTTCATGATCGTCCTCGTCGCGCTGATGCTCCCGCCACAAGTGTCGGTCGTCCCGCTCTACGTGATGTGGTCGAAGGTGCACCTTGTCGGCACGCTCTGGCCCGTGATCATCCCGAACTGGTTCGGCGACGCGTTCTCGATCTTCCTTCTCCGCCAGTTCTTCCTGACGATTCCCGAGGAATACCTCGACGCCGCCCGAGTGGACGGGCTCGGTGAGCTGCGTGTCTTGACGAACGTCGTCGTGCGGCTCGCGAAGCCCGCGATCGCCGCGGTCGCGCTCTTCTCGTTCCTCTACACGTTCAACGACTTCTTCCTGCCGCTCCTTTACACGGGCGAGAACCCGCACCACTGGCCGTTGCAGATCGGGCTCGCGCAGTTCCGCTCACTCCACCAGGTGCAGTGGAACCTGACGATGGCGGCGACGCTGCTCGTGATGGCGCCGGTGATCGTCGTGTTCTTCCTCGCCCAGAAGGCGTTCGTCGAAGGCGTTACGCTCACCGGGGTCAAGGGATGAAGCTCGCGATCATCGGGGCCGGATCGACCTACACGCCGGAGCTCGTGTCGCATCTGTCTGAGCTCGACGTCGACGAGGTCACCCTGCACGACATCGACGGCGAGCGCCTCGAGGTCGTCGGCGGACTGGCGGAGCGAATGCTCGAGCGCGCCGGGTACGACGGTGCGCTGCTGCAAACGGGCGACCTCGACGCGGCGATCGACGGAGCCTCCTTCGTCCTCCTTCAGATCCGGGTCGGCGGCCAGGCCGCGCGTCTGAAGGACGAGACGATTCCCCTCCGCTGCGGATGCATCGGGCAAGAGACGACGGGTGCAGGCGGTTTCGCAAAAGCGATGCGCACGGTCCCCGTCGTCCTCGAGCTCGCCGAGCGCGTCGCCGAGCGCGCCGCGGCCGGCGCGTGGATCGTCGACTTCACGAATCCGGTCGGCATCGTCACCCGCTCGCTCCTCGACGCCGGGCACCGCGCCGTCGGGCTGTGCAACGTAGCGATCACGTTCCAGCGGCTCTTCGCGCGGCTCCTCGGAGTCCCGCCCGACCGCGTGCTCGTCGACCAGGTCGGTCTCAACCATCTGACGTGGATCCGCGCAGTCCGCGTCGACGGTCGCGACGTGCTTCCCTCGTTGCTGGCCGAGCACGGTGACGAACTGGCCGACGACATCGAGCTGCCGCGCAGCGTCCTCGACGATCTCGGTGCCGTTCCGTCCTATTACCTGCACTACTTCTACACGCACGACCGAGTGCTCGAGGAGCAGCGCGTAGGCACGCCGCGCGCGCAGAGGGTCGCAGAGATCGAGCGTGAGCTCCTCGAGCTGTACCGCGATCCGACCCTTACGGAAAGGCCCGCTCTGCTCGAGCAGCGGGGTGGTGCGTTCTACAGTGAGGCGGCAGTCGGGCTCGTCCGATCGCTGGCGACGGACGACGGCGCCGTCCATGTCGTGGATACACGCAACGACGGCACGTTCGCCGGCCTCGCCAACGACGACGTCGTCGAGGTACCGGCGCGGGTGGGTGCCGGCGGCGTGGAGCCGTTGCCCCAGGAGCCGTTGGCGCCCGAGCTGCTCGGCCTCGTCCAGCACGTGGCGGCGTACGAACGGCTCGCCGCGGAAGCAGCCACCACTCGTGACCCGCTTGCTGCCCGCAAGGCGCTGCTGGCGCATCCGCTGATCGCTCAGGTCGACAAGGTCGACGCGCTGGTCGATTCGCTCGTCGCCGAGGTAGTTCGATGAGCGGTTTGCTGCTCGCCGTCGACGGAGGAAACACGAAGACCGACCTTGCGCTCGTCGGCCGCGACGGCACGCTGCTCTCCCTTGTCCGCGGCCCCGGTAGCTCGCCGCACGAGCACGGCGTCGACGGTGCACTCGACCGCATCGAAGCGCTCGTGATGGAGTCGGGGGCGGACGGTCCCGTCGACCACGCGGAGCTGCTCCTCGCCGGCGTCGACTTCCCGTCGGAGGTGCGCACCTTCCAGGCGCGGGCGCAGCAGCGCGGCTGGGCCGATCGGGTCGAAGTCGCGAACGACACGTTCGCGGTCCTTCGTGCAGGCACTGAGCGCGGCTGGGGCATCGCCGTCGTGTGCGGTGCGGGGATCAACTGCCTCGGGCTGGGCCCCGACGGGCGCGAGGCGCGCTTCCCCGCGCTCGGTGACATCACCGGCGACTGGGGCGGCGGCCAGGACGTCGGGCTCGAGGCCGTGTGGTCGGCTGCGCGATCGGAAGACGGCCGCGGCCCGAAGACGGCGCTCGAGCAGCTCGTTCCACAGCACTTCTGCCTCGACACCCCGCTGCAGCTGGCCGAAAGCGTGCACACCGGTGGAATCTCGATGCGGCGCTTCATCGAGCTCGCTCCCATCGTCCTCGCGGAAGCCGGACGCGACGAAGTCGCGTGTGGCATCGTCGAACGCCTCGCCGACGAGGTCGTGTTGCTCGTGCGAGTGGCGCTCGAACGGATCGGCCCGGTGCCCGAGCCACCCGACGTCGTCCTCGGCGGCGGCCTTATGCAGGCGCGCAACGAGATACTGCTCGGCGCGATCGACGCAGGGCTAGCCGACTTCGAGGTTCCACACACGCTGTCCGTCGTCGATGCACCGCCGGTTGTCGGCGCCGCCCTGCGCGCACTCGACGCGCTCGGGGCAGAACCGTCCGCGCACGCGCGGTTGCGCGCCGACGACCGACTCGTCGAGGTCAACGATGGCTGAGGTTCGGTATGCCGCCGCGTCGCGGATCTATCCCGGTACGGAGGAGCCGGCCGTGAACGCGCTCGAGCTCGACATCGCGGACGGCGAGTTCATGGTGCTCGTCGGGCCCTCCGGATCGGGGAAGACGACCGCGTTGCGCATGTTGGCCGGCCTCGAGGAGGTCGATGCCGGCGCGATCTTCATCGGCGACCGCGACGTCACCGACCTCGCTCCGAAGGAGCGGGACATCTCGATGGTCTTCCAGAACTACGCGCTCTACCCGTATCTCACGGTGGAGGCGAACATCGGCTTCCCGCTGAAGGTCGCGCGCGTCAAGAAGTCGCTTCGCGAGCAGCGGGTGCGCGAGGTGGCGCGCATGCTCGGCCTCGAGGAGTACCTGCATCGCAAACCGGGGCAGCTCTCCGGCGGGCAGCGGCAGCGGGTGGCGATGGGTCGCGCGATCGTGCGGCTGCCGAAGGTCTTCCTGATGGACGAGCCGCTGTCGAATCTCGACGCGCAGCTGCGGGTGCAGATGCGCGCCGACATTGCGTCCCTCCAGCGCGAATTCGGTGTAACGACGGTCTATGTCACGCACGACCAGTCCGAGGCGATGACACTGGGCCACCGCGTTGCCGTCCTGCGTGACGGGTACTTGCAGCAATGTGCCGCGCCGCGTGAGCTGTACGAGCATCCCGCGAACTCGTTCGTGGCGAGCTTCATCGGCTCGCCGTCGATGAACCTGTTCTCGGTGCCGCTCGGCACGAACGGATCCGTGGCGGTCGGCGGCGTCGCGCTGACCCTGACGGAGGCCGTGCGCTCGGCCGCTTCGGCCGGCGGGTGGAGCGAGCTCACGGTCGGCGTGCGGCCGGAGTCGCTCGAGCTCGCCGCCGACGGGATCGCTGCGAATGTGCAGGTGGTCGAGGAGATCGGCGCCGATGCCTTCGTCTTCTGCACCGCCGATCTCGGCGGCGTCGAGACGAAGCTCGTCGCGCGGACGGGCGCGAAGGGCGCTCCCGCACCGGGCGAGCGCGTGACGCTCAAGCCGGTCGTCGAGGACGCGCATCTCTTCGATCCGGTCGACGGCAGCCGACTCGCCTAGCGCGGGACGCTCGACAGTCCCAAATTCACTGCCGGCACCACAACCGTCCCGTCTTCACGGCACCGCCGCATGCGTTGCAGAACTGCGCTTTTCACAGTGCGAGCTCAGCCGGTGCCCACCCTCGCTTGAGGCCGGGTGGTGTGAGCCGATCTCGTGCCGGAACTCGCTCATCGCGCCGCACTCGGCTCACGGCTTAGCCGTGTCGTGACGGTCGATCAACGCCAGGAGCCCCTCAGGGGCAAGGCGCGCGTCAGTGCGGAAGTCGCTCAATTGCCGCCAGCGTGCGACATACCGCTCGCCGTCGTCGACGACGTCGACCTGGTCGAGCTCGAGGATCCGTTGGTCGGACAGCTCGACCTCGTAGACCAAATGGAGCTCGTGGCGCTTCTGACCGTTCCATTCGAAAATGTCCTCGATCATGCCGAGGTAGCGGACGAGCGACGCCGCGGCGCCGATCTCCTCCAGGAGCTCGCGACGAATCGCCGCCTCGCCGGTCTCACCGAACTCAATGCCACCGGCAAGCGGCACCGCGACGACTTCGCCGGTCGCCGGATTCAGATCTTCCCAGACAAGGATGCGCTCCCCGGCACGAATGACGGCAGAGGCGATCGGACGTATCGCGCCGGCCACTCCCGCGGAGACACGCTGCGTCATGGCGAATCGCTCAGCATCGTGAGGTCGAGCTGGGCGAGCCGTTCGGGGTCGACGAGGAAGTCGAGCTCGACGATCCTGCCGTTCCGGATCGTCCCGGTGCCGACCGAGAACGGGCGTCCGCGGAGGAAGGAGACGATCCCGGCTGCTCCATTGACAAGCACGCGGTGCATGGTGAGGTCGACACGCGCCCACAGCTGTGCCTGCGCGGCAACCGCCTCGGCGCCTTGAACGTGTTTCGTGAGGCCGGTGCGGCCGCCGTCCACCCTGAGGACGATGCCGGGGTCGAGGACGGCGAGCAACGCCTCGAAGTCGCCCTTCCGGGCCGCCGCGAGGAACGCCTCGACGACTTCCCACTGAGCGTTCAGGTCGACGTCGGGAACGGGGGCGGCGCCGCGGACGCGGCGGCGGGCGCGGCTTGCGAGCTGCCGCGTCGCCTCGGGTGAGCGCTCGACGATCGGCGCGATCTCGTCGAACGGGACGGCGAACATGTCGTGCAGGACGAAGGCGAGGCGTTCGGCCGGAGTCAATGTCTCGAGCACGACGAGAAGCGCGAGGCCGACCGAGTCGGCGAGCAGCGCCTCCTGCTCGGGGTCGGTGCTGTCCGCGGGCTGGAGAATCGGGTCGGGCAGGTGCGCCTCGAGTGGCTGCTCGCGCCGGGTTCTGCGCGCGCGGAGCATGTTCAGCGCCACGCGCGCGACGATCGTCGTCAGCCAGGCGCGCATGTTCTCGACCTCGCTCGCGTCGGCGCGGCTGAGCCGCAGCCAGGCGTCCTGGACTGCGTCCTCGGCTTCGCTGAGCGAGCCGAGCATCCGGTAGGCGACCGCCCGAAGGTGCGGCCGCTGCTCCTCGAATTGCTCGGCCATCCACTGCTGTTGGCTCATGTCACGTTCCTCCTCCCCGGCGGGTCTTCTAGCTAGACCCGCGAAGAGCGCGGGACGTGACCAACTAGAGCGAAGGGAGACACGATGCGTGTTTTCGTCGCGGGGGCGAGCGGCGCGATCGGCAGCCGGCTGGTTCCCCAACTGATCGACGCAGACCATGAAGTGGTCGGCACCCACAACTCGCCGGAGAACGCAGAACTGCTGCGGATGCTCGGCGCGAAGCCGGTCAGGGTCGACCTCCTCGACGCGGCTGCGGTACGCAAGGCCGTGCTCGAGCACGAGCCCGAGGCGATCGTGCACGAGGCGACCGCATTCGCGAACGTCAAGTTCAGCCGCAACATGGACAAAGCGACTGCCGCGAGCAGCGATCTGCGCACGAAGGGCACGGACGCGCTGCTGGCGGGCGCGCGTGAGGCCGGCGTGCAGCGATTCGTCGCGCAGAGCGTCGCGGCCTTCTCCCGGTACGCCCGCGAGGGCGGGCCCGTCAAGACCGAGGACGACCCGATCGATTCCACGCCGCCGAAGCATTTCGAACGCGGCGCCGCCGCGGTCACCTATCTCGAGCGGGCGGTCACCGACTTCGGCGGGATCGCGCTGCGCTACGGCGTCTTCTACGGCGCCGCCAACGACGGCACGATCGAACCGGTGCGCAAGCGTCAGTTTCCGATCGTCGGCGAGGGCGGCGGCATCTGGTCGTGGATCCACCTCGACGACGCCGCAGCCGCGACCGTGCTCGCCCTCGAACACGACGGCCCGGCGATCTACAACATCGTCGACGACGACCCAGCCCCGGTGCGCGAGTGGCTGCCGGTGCTCGCCGACGCCCTTGGCGCGAAGCCGCCGCGGCGCGTTCCTACGTGGCTCGCCCGGCCGCTTGCGGGTGACGCCGTGACAGTGATGTCCACCGAGGCGCGAGGCGCTTCGAACGCCAAGGCCAAGCGCGAGCTGGGCTGGACGCTCCGTTACCCAACCTGGCGCACGGGATTCAGAGCCACATACGCCCAACTCGCGGTCGCCGACCGGCCGACGCGGCACCCGACCGCACGCACGAGCCCCTCGTCCAGGTAGCAGACGTGCGAACCGAAAGCGATCACAGGAGCGCTCGTGCCGAATGTCCTGAGTTCCCCGACCTCACTTGGACGCTGCGGATCGCGTCGCCGACCGTTGGTGTTGACCTCGCTGGCGACGCAGCGGTTTTCTACGTCCGCGGCTTCGTTTGTTTAGGTGATCCCGCGTGCGCGACTGAGTCGTGGAGGATCGTCACCCCTGAACGGGCGTGAGGCCGTGGCGGCGCATCACCTCACCGATCGCGGCGAGATCGGGCGGGCCGCCGGCGGCTGCGTCGACGATCGCCGCCACCTCGCGGAAG
>Ga0070680_100004391_pt1 | contig 10615 bp, 9 predicted proteins | sample KBSC73BmetaG_FD_64672 | JGI IMG/M metagenome (GOLD analysis project Ga0070680, IMG submission 64672) | Corn rhizosphere microbial communities from Kellogg Biological Station, Michigan, USA - KBS C7-3B metaG | ecosystem: Host-associated > Plants > Roots > Rhizosphere | place: USA: Michigan... | reverse complement strand
ACAGACGTCCTGCTCCTAACTACCTTCCCCATCACAATTCATGCACTTGCGAATGAATGAACGGTGGCATCTCGGCATGAGAGTTGCTGATCTCGTCGTGCATTATAGGATGCCTAGCATGAAAGTGAATTGTGCCATGGAGGAAACATTACCCATGTTGTCCGAGCGGGATCGCCACGAAGAAAGAAAGAACCAACGTCGGTATGTGCGAAAGATGGTGACTCTCCGCATGATCGCCGCGGATAAAGCAGGACTCGTCACTGGGCAGGTGATCGATGTCACGACGCGGGGGGCTCGACTCCGCCTCACGAGACCCCTCACACCTAGGCAGTACCTGACGCTCAAGGTGTATCTGAACGACGGGACCGGCTCCGTGCTATGTGAGCTTGTCCAAGTACAGTGGGTCGATAAGGACCGGGCAGGAGTCGCCTTCCTGCGGATGTCACTGGAGAACGAGCGTCAGCTGCACCAACTCTGCGGCGATCAGCTCGCATCCGAGCTGTGGGACTAGATACTCACGGAACATTCTCCAGATGTGTCTATTGGAGACGACGAGGCCTGCATCCCCCAGTTCTGCTTGTGAGACCGATGTGACGAGTGTCTTACTCGAAACATGATGCACTCACGAACTCCAAGGGGTCCTGTAAAGGACAAACGCCGAGCACTACAACAAGTACAAACGCACCCTTGCGGATGTATTGCTGCCTGATGAGCCAACGGTCAATCACAGCCTAGTTAAAAACAGCTGGTGGTTCTCCACTTTCCTCCACAACTCTTCTCCACATAGGCTTTGTTTTTCTCGGCCTCTAGTCTTTCCGGCCATAGCGAGTAGTGCACTACTACACGGCGTGACAAACGCGAATCTACGTCACCCCAATGATAAGTGGCCCTGCGACCGGGTGATCGCTTTCCTACAGATGGACCATTGAAAGATATGTAGGGATTTGTTACATAGGGGTAGGAATGGAGACCGATGAGGATACGGTTCAAATTCAGCAGACCGGTGGGTCGCTCACCATGTGAGCATCATTACCTGACATTGAAAGGGCGGTACCTGACATTGAAAGGAATTGATCTCAAGCGTTCGAGGGAACGCTATACTTGTAATTCGTGCGGTAAACCGGTCGTCCTCACGCTCAAAACGCCCTTATCCTAGCGCTGGCACAGTCATCCGCCGCGCCATCCGATACCGACACATTGATTTCGCCCACTTTCCCGCTGCCACGATCGATGCACCACGCCCTTCGCCTTTCCGTTAACGCCTCTTTCATGCGTCGTCCTCATTAGAGTCGTCTTTGGGCTTGAAGGTTTACCTCTGCCAGGATCGGAACACTGATCAACATCACCACTAACAAGCCAAGACGTTTTCCTCTTCCATTCCCCGCTCACCCCCCTTACGATACAGTTACAAACTAAGAGGGCGTCTCACATGTCACGCATACCGCTCGATCAAGTCGAACAACTTATCCAGGGTCATCACTGGGACCCCCTCGCAATTCTTGGCGCTCATCCAATGACCCAAGACGGTTTCCCCACCATTGCGATCCGGTGTTTCTTACCGGAAGCCAACGACGTGTACCTCCTCCTCACTGAACGAGATCAACGGCCCATTCCCATGAAACGCCTCCATCATGCCGGTCTATTCGAAGTGATCCTACCGGGACCGCTCGGAACCAATCCTTATCGTCTCCGCGTAACCGACCATACAGGACAAATCTCGGAGCGCCACGACCCCTATGCCTTTTCACCTCTCCTCACCGACTATGAGCTGCATCTCTTCGCCGAGGGAACCTTCTTCAAAGCCTACGAAACGATGGGCGCCCATCTTCGAACAGTTCAGGGCATCGCTGGAGTCCATTTTGTCGTCTGGGCGCCGAACGCCGCGCGGGTGAGTGTCGTGGGTGACTTCAACCAATGGGACGGCCGCCGCCATCCTATGACGAATCGCGGAGCCACCGGCCTCTGGGAACTCTTCATTCCAAGTCTCACAGACGGTACACTCTATAAGTATGAAATTCGTTCCCGCCATCACGACGCTCCGTTATTAAAAGCCGACCCCTATGCAGTCGCCTCGGAGTTACGACCCAAAACCGCCTCGATCGTCTGTGAACTTTCTTCCTACCACTGGAAAGACCAGTCCTGGATGACGGCGCGCACACAGCAAAATCCGCTCGCCACACCCCTCTCAATTTATGAAGTTCACCTTGGCTCCTGGATGCGCATCCCTGAAGAAGAAAATCGCTGGTTGACCTATTCAGAGCTTGCCATGAAGCTCATCCCATACGTGAAGAATATGGGCTATACCCATGTTGAATTACTGCCGGTTACCGAACACCCGTTCGATGGATCTTGGGGCTATCAGACCACCGGCTATTTTGCCGTTACCAGCCGCCACGGATCTCCTAAAGACTTTATGGCCTTCGTTGATACGGCTCATCAGGCTGGAATCGGCGTCCTGATGGACTGGACCCCTGCGCACTTCCCAGACGATCCGCATGGTCTGGCCCAATTCGACGGCACACATCTCTACGATCATGCCGATCCACGACTTGGTTACCATCCCGACTGGCACAGCCGCATCTTCAATTACGATCGCGTCGAGGTCCGGAACTTCCTGCTGAACAGCGGATTCTTCTGGTTGGATCGCTACCATATCGACGGCTTGCGGGTAGATGCCGTCGCTTCGATGCTCTATCTCGACTACGGCCGGAAAGAAGGAGAATGGATCCCCAATCGATTCGGCGGACGCGAAAACATCGGAGCCGTCACGCTGCTGAAAGACTTGAATATCCTGGTCCACCGCGATTTTCCCGGCGCGATGACGATCGCCGAAGAATCCACATCCTGGTCCGGAGTTTCACGTCCCACCTATACTGGAGGACTCGGCTTCACGTTCAAATGGAATATGGGTTGGATGCACGACATGCTGGACTACTTCGGCCACGATCCAGTCCACCGCCGATTTCACCAGAATCAGATTACGTTTGGGCTCCTATATGCCTTCAATGAAAATTTCGTTCTTGTGCTCTCTCATGATGAAGTTGTGCACGGGAAACGAGCGTTGCTCGACAAAATGCCCGGTGACGAGTGGCAACGATTCGCCAACCTCCGTTCCCTCTATGGCTTCATGTACGCACATCCTGGCAAGAAGATGCTGTTCATGGGTGGAGAGTTCGGACAATGGCGTGAGTGGAACCACGACACCAGCCTGGAGTGGCATCTCTGCGATTTCGAGCGGCACCAAGGACTCCAGCGCCTCGTGCAAGACCTGAATCATCTCTATCGCCGAGAGCCGGCGTTATACGAGCTCGATCACGACTGGACCGGTTTCCAGTGGATCGACTTTTGCGACGCAGCCAATTCCGTGGTCACCTTCCTCCGAAAAGCCAAGGACCAGGATAACCAGATATTGTGCCTGTGCAACTTCACCCCTGTCCCCCGTTTCAACTATCGAGTCGGTGTGCCAGGGAAAGGCTACTACCGCGAACTGCTGAACAGCGATGCTTCAGCCTATGGGGGGAGCAACATGGGAAATGCGGGAGGCCTCCACACAAGCGCAGTCCCCTCCCACGGAATGCCCCATTCCCTCGCGATCACACTCCCACCCCTGTCAATATTGTTCCTGAAACGAATCTAATTTGGGGCAGGATGGGAAAAACGATATGACACGTCTGAACTTCACTAGTCAGCACTTACGGCACAACAGGAAAACGCTGACGCAGGCTGCTCAAAAAGGCTGACCAGCAAGGCCGCAGCCGATGTAAGCATCGGAGGCGTAGCCTCTGGGGCGCACGGTGCGACGAATAAGGAGCACCAAGTCTGTGCGCGCCGCCGAGTGGTGAGGCGGCCGGGTCCCCGTTGAGGATGCTTTCGAGGTGAGAACGAAGCTGACGGACTTTTTCAGCAGCCTGCGAGGAGGGGCTACCAGGTTCTGAAAGGACCACAATCGAGATGAATGAATTTCCCGCGAGGATAAAACCCTACCCCACCGTACTGCAACCTCAACGCGGCATGGCGAATCTCGCGAAGCTTGACGCCGGGAATATAGAAATCGAGCGCCTGCCCTTGAACATGCAAGCTGTGTTGCGCGACTCGCCGGCTCCGCTTCACAAGTATCGCGTTGTACTCAGGCGACCGATAGCCGGACACCACGTGAATCTCTCCGGCGCCATCGACCGCTTTGTGCACGAGATTGACGTGTTCAAGCAATTGCACATCCATGGCGGCGACTTCACCTGTGTGATGGCAACGCATGATATGATTCACATCATCCAGCGCCGTCAAGTCATACTTTCCTGCGTCATCACGATAACGGACTCGCAATCGTTCATTCGTATGCACGTTGAAAAACGTGAGTTCGGCATCAGGAAGCTCGTTCGCCCGCGCGGTATCGGGCAAGAGAACCCTGCTCCCGAGCAACAAAATCCCGGTCACCGACGTTTTCAAGAAGGTCCTGCGAGTCCAAGACCAGGAATCTGGATGCTGCAAAGAACCGCTCCGGGAGAAAATGCATTGCGGTCTGTCAAGACAACGTCGGTGCTTGTATCAAAAGTGCCAGGATCAGTCAACTCCTTCCCCTGAAAAGTTGTCAGAATGTTTTTGCCACATCCACTAGACAGAAAACTCAACAGCAGGTAAGATCGGAAACATTACGGGTAAATCACACGCAATGGCCACGATCCTTATCATCGACGACGAAGAATCGATCCGAAATCTCCTGAAGGAGGTCCTTGAGCGGGCCAACCACCATGTGCTCCTGGCCCGCGATGGTCAGGAGGGTTTAATCCTCTACCAGCAGAACAAAGTAGACCTCGTCCTCATGGACATTTTGATGCCAGGAACCGATGGCCTCGAAGCCACGTTACAGCTGACTCGGGAGTATCTCGACGCAAAGATCATTGCCATGTCCGGCGCGCAAGGCGACCGCAACTTTCTCGACGTTGCGAAACTCTTTGGGGCCCGTCGTGTCTTCGAGAAACCCTTCGATCTCGACAAACTCGTCCAAGCCGTCAACGAAGAGCTCGTCAAGTAGCCTGCCCCGTTTATCTTTACAGCTTTCGAGTCGAGACTTTGCCGGCTCACCGCCCCTCGCTGAGTTCTTTCTTGACCAAAGAACGCATCATGACCGGATCGTTGTAGGCCACTTCGCTCAAGGCATCCATGATATGAAGCTTTTTCTGCGCAACCAATTCCTTGGCTTTCAGATAATTCTTTGCGCTGAACCGCGCCACTGCCGGTTGACCATTTACAATCTGGCAAGCCAGGACCTCGCCGTTCACTTCGAGCGTGCCCCCCTGCTCGACTAATTTCTTAGCCTGCGTCGGCGTAACGCCATGAAGTTGCGCAAACTCGTCCACGCCTCCCGTTTCAACTAATCGTCCATCCGGCATGATGCAGAGTCGCTTGAAATGCGGAGACCAATCCTTGCGGAAATCGATGTACTTGATGTCTCCACCCTTCGCAACAGCATGTTCCAACGTACGGTAATCGATGCCGAGATTCTTCTGTTCGAGCTTCGTCGTCAATTCCACAGGCAGTGTCCGGTGAAACACCATGGCCGCCACCTCATCGAGCGGAATTCCTCGTGCCTGAGACAATTGCTCTGCCTCGGCAAACTGCATGAGGTCCAACGTCCAAGTCTGTTTAGGAATCGTTGCTGTCGGATCGATCCGACAGGCAAACAAACCCTGCCTCAGAATCCCGCCGACCTGGGGATACACGTACACTCCACCTTCGGTCAGCAACTTGGTCATCGTCTCCAAGGGAACATCGTAGCTTTCCGACAAGACTTTGGCATGCGCGACCAGATCTTCCTGGAGCGTCATGGCACAAACTGTCACATTTCCAGGCGCTTCAAACTCAGAATAATCTTCGACAATGTTATAGAGAACTGCGGGCTTCTGCTTCCAGACTTTTTTCTTTATTTTAAACATGAATTCTTATGTCCAATCCATTGAAAAAGATGATCTATTGCTAGCGACTTAGATGATGATATGGCGGCAATGTCATGAGTCTTCCATCTTCTACTGGACCACCTACCGTAAAGTGATAGAGCGATTGGAGGTTCAGTCCCTTCACTGCAATGATCTCATGGACTGGATCATCAAAGAAACACCCAATCCCTGTGGCCCTGATGCCCGCCGCCTCGGCTTCTAGATACAACACCTGCCCCAGCAACCCCGACTCCCAGAATAGACGTGGGTACCACCAGGCTCCTCCTTCCCGCAAGCCGTCTTCAAACTCGGCCAGCATGCCGAATGAGAACGCACTGTCTCCGGCAATGTCTTGATGGCAACTCACTTGCACAGCCAGTTTCTTCGCATTGCCTTCAAGTAGCCAATACAGCGGCAGATCCTCCGAACAGCCTGGCACTGGAGTCCAGGTGAGCTCCGGATTCATAGATTGCTGAATGAACGAGAGCTTCTGTGAATTGCGCACCAGAAAATAGAGCCCTGGCGTAAGACCATCCACTCGATGCACGAAGATCAAAAGGTGAATTGCCGGATCATAGGGCCACGTATCCCACGGCATCGGCCGCTCCAATTGCGGCCGATCCGAACGAGGCATCACCAACTGCATCATACGGAAGAATGTCGCAGCTGAGATCGACGTCTGGCCGTCGAACGACACAGCGCTCCGACGCTGGCGAATGATCTGACCGGCAGATGGGCTCTCGTGAAATGTGAAACGCGAAACGTTATTCGTGGGGGGCCTCGGAAGAGCCACCGAATGTTGTTCAACCGTACACTTCCAACTCGCCGCTGCAACGTCATCAATAATGTCCCACTGCACTCCATGCTCGCCGCTCAACCGATTCGCCTTCCCATACCATGTTGCCGCCGTGAGCTTTTGCACTATCTCTGAATCTAGAAATAATGGGAGGGCAGGCTCCGTAGCTCGTTTCACGTCTAACGTTTCATGTTCCACAGCCCCAAGAGGCCATATTACTGCGAGACAATCCGGATGCTCCGGCTCAGCCTCACTAAAGTCTTCCGTGCGATGGATGCCCAACAACATCGCGGTGGTATGTTGCGCTAGCCCATCGAGCAACGCCATCTTCCAGCCCAGCGTCGCCGCTGCAATCCTCGCCGTACCGATCGCATGGCCGACATCGTGATTGCAATAGCGAAAGGCCCGTTCGCCATATTTCCAGGCTTCCCGCCAATGGACGGAGGTGAGACCGAAGAGAAATGCACCGGGAGGAAACGGACTCAGCAGCCGAGCCACTTGCTCAGGAAGAAACTCGGCTCGCAGCTCCACTCCATGTTCTTTCGGCACGTAATGATAGAGCCCTGGGCCTAGATCTAATCCGTTGATCTGCGGTATAACCAGGTAGCCTTCAGTTGGATGCAAATTGCCAGACGACGGATTGCTCCGTAGCGCCCACTCCGATCCCCCTGCCTTCTTCCAAGCCGACAGCGCCAGAGCGAATTCAAAGAACCGGGAAAGCGTCCGCACATTGACAGGCTGGCAGGCGACCGCCCCAAGCTGGTAGATGGCGTCATAGGCCGGCGAGACTGGGTCTTCATCCGGCAAGAGCAGCGGCAGAGAAACGAGTGGTGCACCTTCGAACCGCCGAAATGGATCAGGCTGATTCGCCCAATCCAGATAACCGAGCGCGCGGGCATAGCGGGTGAAATGGTGTTTCGTCTGAATGTGATAGCGGATGACCCGATCGATGGGATCAGTCGGTAACGGCTCAGCTGGTGCGGCAGAAACTGGTTTTTCCATACTCATTGTACAGCACAGCCAGTCTACAGAGCCGCGAGAAGGAAAGTAAACGCGCGCATTGACCTTCATTTCTTGTCGCGCGTATGCTGCAGTCAGCTTTATCAAGGAGAGACCCATGCAATTCGACGCTGCGCTTGCCGCACAAGAGACATTCCGACGAGCCGAGGCAGAGCTTGGCTCCGACTGGGATACAGCCGTAGAGCTTGAAGGCACGTTTTCCTCTCATGCCGGATCGACGGCACGGGAGGCTTATGAGAGCTTGCTCGCTCTCGCCATCCGCTATCCCAATGCCTATTCATTCCAAGCCTTCTGTATCTTCATCACCTGGCAGCAGGTGACAGAAGAAACCATTGCCCATCATTTCCAAACCGGCCTCAGGCTCTGCGAAAAATTTCTGGTCTCTCCTGATGGCAAGCATCAAGGAGACATCGAGCAGATCACGGAACTCTATGGGTCGTTTCGTGATGGTTTGGGGCTCGATGAGGAGGATGAGATTCAAGTCGAGTTTCGCCGGGACACGCCCAAGGGCGGAGACTAGGGTTCTCCCTGTGCTGAGTCAGGAATTGTCGGAAGCAGAGCGCGGTTCGCTGACAGTGATAGGCATTGGATCGGATTCATCATGCCCACAATGCGGACAGGGCATGCAGACCGGTCCATCGCAACAATGGTAGATATATTCGCGGCCGCAGCCTGTGCAGTTCGTGTGGGCCATCTGTGAGCGCACCGTAGCAAACTTCCTGCCTCCTCACAAGAGCCGATTCATGTCGGACGCCGACAAACATCGTGCGCGAATTTTTCTCCACCGGGGCCAACTGGCACAAGCCGAGGCCGCCTATGAACAGGCAGTCGCGGATGATCGCCTGGCCAAGGATGATCGCGCTCTCTCCGATTCGCTCGGCAATCTGGGCAATGTCTGCGCCCTCTCGGGCGACCTGGATCGCGCCGAAGCCTGTTACAGAGAAGTGCTGAACATTCAACGTATGGAACGGAATCAGCACGCCATAGCCCACACACTGGTCAACCTCGGCAATCTCCACATCGGCGCCGATCATCCTGAGAAAGCCCGCCCCTACTATCTCGAAGCGTTGGACCTGCTGCGCGGTCTAAAAGACGATCGCGCCCTGGGCATTCTCTACAACAACCTCGCGCTGCAAGAGGCTCGTGAAGAACAATGGGAACAGGCGGTCACGTCGTTCAAACAGGCCCTCGACCATCACCGGGTCGTTGGGAATGAAGAAGGGCTTGCGGTAACCTATAGCCAGATGGGCAAGTGCTTTCTTGACCAGGGCGATCTGACCAGAGCTGAACGCTGTCTCAACAACGCCTCGGAACATTACATCAAACTCGGCAACGAACCAGCCGAAGCCGCAGTCCTCCGGCTCCTTGCCACCCTGTACAACACCCGTCATGATCTCGTGTCGGCACGGCGGTGTCTCGAACGAGTGGTCTCTCTCGACCTGCGATACAAGCTGTCTGAACTTCAAACTGATTCGAACTATCTTGCGAAGTTGAAGCAGCCCGATTAGCGTCTTTCTGCTCTTGATCTCCTCGAACAGCCTCCAACAACTGTCCAGCATTCTTTGACTTTCCGTCAAACCGAATCAGACGTAATTCTGGACAGAACTCAATCCTCTGCTATCGTTGGAACGTCACCCTGTTGCGTCAAGTCTCGCCCCTTAAAAAAACCGACAGGCTACTGACATGGATGTCGCGTGCCATTATTTACTCGGATCCTCACAACATTGGCTATCGGGTCGCTCATGACGACTGCCTGCATACACGCCGCAGAAGTCTCGCCCAAGATCACCGTCGGCACTCAAGAAGTCGGACTCAACGCAGGCTATCTGCTCCCTCATCGACTCACGACAGATCACACGACCAAGCAAGAAGGCCCGGCCTTCATACCCTACTGGATGATGACGCTGACCGATCCCATCGGCAACAGTTGGTATCGAGGCCAGATCTCCCTCGGCGCCGAAATGGTCTATATCCAATTTCAGGAGCCAATTCTCACGCACGGCATCGGCTTCGCCCCGAAAATCAAATACACCTTCGTCGCACTTGACCGGATTCGACCCTATGCGGAATTCGCCGGGGGCCCCTTTTGGACGGATCTCGCCGGAAAAATCCCGGAAGAGTCCAGTCAGTTCAACTTCGTCTTGATGGCCGGATTCGGAGTCTCATACTTCCTGACCGACCAAGTCGCACTCAACGCTGGCTACCGCTTTCAACATATTTCCAATGCCGGTACGCAATACCCAAACCTCGGGCTCAATGCCAGCCTGCCCTATGGCGGATTTTCATTCTATTTTTAAGGAGAACGGCAGCATGACACGTCATCTCATTCACCGGACAATCCTGGGACTCGTCGTCTTGACAACCACCACGACAGTTGGGTGCACCACACGATGGATCGATGTCAGCCCCTCGCCGGCCAACCGAGACAATCCAGTTGCACAGTTCATACTCAACAATGAGCGGGTCCCGTTCGTCATGGATGGGTTCCGCATGACGCAGAACGGTGCTCCCCAGAATCCTTCGAGCGAGGTTGAACATCGCATCTTGAATACCGTGCAGGAGACACGCTTATTTTCGACGCTCATCCCGCTTGGAGGAAACGTCGCCTCGCTTGGCGATAAAGTGGTGACGGCACGAATCGGCTTTGATGAAACGATCGATTCACATTCAGGAGACACAGCCTGGAAGGGGTTTCTCATCGGCGCGTCCATGTTTCTCCTCTCGCCGGTGATCGACCTTGACTATGACTATGCTGCGGAGGCGAGTCTCGAACTTGGACGCTGGGATGGCCAAGTGAAACGTTATACGGCACGTTCGTCAGGTACGGCCCACTATACAGTGTTCGCCGCCACGCCGGCGATGATCG
>Ga0070680_100004388_pt1 | contig 10618 bp, 7 predicted proteins | sample KBSC73BmetaG_FD_64672 | JGI IMG/M metagenome (GOLD analysis project Ga0070680, IMG submission 64672) | Corn rhizosphere microbial communities from Kellogg Biological Station, Michigan, USA - KBS C7-3B metaG | ecosystem: Host-associated > Plants > Roots > Rhizosphere | place: USA: Michigan... | reverse complement strand
CATCATCATGCGCGCCACCCAGAAGAAGATGATGTCGAAGCCGGTGACCAGCACGCTGGTCGGGTAGTACCGCTTCACCTCCCTGGTCTTGTCCGGCCACCCCAGCGTCGAGAACGGCCACAGCGCGGAGGAGAACCACGTGTCGAGGACGTCCTCGTCGCGCTCGATCCATTCAAAGCCACCGGTCATGCTCGAAATGCGCCGCATGACCTCCTGTTCACCCGTCTCGCCTGGAACCTTCTCGAAAATGCGAACGGGCTTTCCATAGTATTCCTCAGCCGTGCGAACCGCCGCTTCCTCCGACACCGCGACAAATGGACGGAGCTTGCGACCGTCAGCATCTGGCTCCTTCGAGATGCCATACCACGCCGGGATCTGGTGGCCCCACCAGATCTGGCGCGAGATGCACCACGGCTCGATATTGCGCATCCACTCGAAGTAGGTCTTCTCCCAGTTCTTCGGGATGAACTTCGTCTCGCCGCTCTCCACCACGGCGATGGCGCGCTTCGCCAGCTCGCTGGCATTGACGTACCACTGGTCGGTCAGCCACGGCTCGAGAATGGCGTTGCCGCGCTCGGCATGGGGGATGGCGTGAACGGTGGGCTCGATCTTGTCGAGCAGGCCCGCTGCATCCAGATCGGCCACCACCTGCTTGCGCGCGATGAAGCGGTCGAGCCCGCGGTATTTTTCTGGGACGGCCTCGTTGAGCTGCGCCTTGGCATCGAGAATGTTGATGAGCCCGATCTCAGGATGCCGCTTGTAGACTTGGTAGTCGTTGAAGTCGTGCGCCGGCGTGATCTTGACCGCGCCGGAGCCCTTCGCCGGGTCGGCGTAGCTATCGGCCACGATCTTAATCTCGCGCCCGACCAGCGGCAGCACCACGATCTTGCCGATCAGCGCCCGATAGCGCTCGTCGTCCGGGTGCACTGCAACGGCGGTGTCGCCCAGCATGGTCTCGGGACGCGTGGTGGCGACGACGATGAACCTGGAGGGGTCGTCCTTGAGCGGATACTTGAAATGCCAGAGGTTGCCCTTCTCCTCCTTCATCTCGACTTCGAGGTTGGAGAGCGCGCTCTGGAACTCCGGGTCCCAGTTGACGAGCCGCTTGTCGCGGTAAATCAGGCCCTCGTTGTAGAGCTCCACGAACACCTTGAGGACGGCCCTGGACAGGCCCTCGTCCATGGTGAAGCGCTCGCGCGACCAATCGCACGAGGCGCCCAGCCGCTTGAGCTGATTGACGATGGTGCCACCGCTCTCGGCCTTCCAGGTCCACACCCGCTCGATGAACTTCGCGCGGCCGAGCTGGTGGCGACCGGGCTCCTGGCGCTCCATCAGCTGGCGCTCGACCACCATCTGGGTGGCGATGCCGGCGTGGTCCGTGCCCGGCTGCCACAGCACGTCCTTGCCGCGCATGCGCTCGAAGCGGCACAGCACATCCTGCAGCGTGTTGTTGAGGGCGTGCCCCATGTGCAGCGAGCCCGTCACGTTGGGCGGCGGAATGACGATCGAGTAGGCCTGCGCCTTGGCACGCTCCGGGCGGCCGGCCTTGAAGGCATCCGCCTTCATCCATCGGGCGTGGATGCGGGCCTCGATCTCGGCCGGCTCATAGATTTTCTCAAGCATGGAATGGCCGTCGTTTGACGCGGGTTGGCGGTGAGGGGCGGGGAACAGGGCGGGTGCTTACGCTACGCCCGCGTCCAGTTCAAGGCTTCCTGGGGTCCCGCCGGGACTGGCTCTCGGCCTCTGCCTTGAGCGCGGCGGAGACGAGGCGCGGCATGTTCTCGTCGAGCCATTGCCGCAGCATCGGCCGCAGCAGCTCCGCCACCATGGCGTCCAGGCCCTGGAGGTGCGGCGTGCTGGCGGCCGCCTGTGTGGTGCTGCCCGCGGTCGGCGGTACATGGACGGACGGGTTGGCCTTGCCGCTGGGCTGCGCCTCGCGCGCCGGAGCGCTCGAGCGAACGGGCGCGGCGCTGCGCTGAGGCTCGGCCTCGGCGGCGCGAGCGACGGGCGCTGGCGGAGGCGCTGCAGGCGGGATCACGGCGGTGCCCGGCAGCGGCACCGATGCTGTGGGCGGTGCCGGCGAAACCTCCACCTTCGATGTCTCCGGGCTGGAGCCGAAGAATGGCGGCAGCGGTCCGCGCACGATCTCCTTCAGCGCTGTCTCCTTCGCCGCCGGCTTGGGTGCCGCGGTGGGTGCCGGCGCCAAGGCAGCCGGCGCGATGGGTTGCGCGGGTAACGGCTGTGCGGGCACAGGCTGCGGAGCGCCGCCGGGGGTCGGAGGCGGCACGCCGTCCTTGCCCCGCGCCAGGAACCAGAGCGGGTCTTTCGGCGCTCCCTCCGGTTGAGGCGGGGCCGGAATGGCCGCGGGCGCCGGCGGCCGGGAAGCCTCATCGCCGCGTGCCAGGGCGGCGCTCATGGACGCCGGAGGGGGAGGATCGTCCAGCCCTGCGAACGCCTGATCGGTCTGCACTGGAAACCCGGCCGGAAGGGGTGTCTCGGTCGGGAGCGGGACCTGGGGCTGACGGGGAGCTTCCGTCCCGGCACCGCCGAGAAAGCGCGGCGGGGGCTCGTCGCCGGGCACGATGGAACCCAGGGTATCCAGGGAGACGGGCTGCTGCGCGCCGTCCTCGGTCAGCACGTCCGTCGATTGCTCGGCAAGGCCCCTGCGGATCGATGCCAGGATGGATTCCAGGCTTTCGCTCGTCGGATCGAGCTTGCTCATCGGCCGAACCCCCAGTCGCTCGTCAGCAGCCGCTCAGGCGACGCCACCTGAGACCGCGCGCCATTGTTAGCACGCCCGCGCCGTTTGGGGACCAGCCTGGGAGCGAGTTTTCGGCAGCCGGCGATCGGCGGTTGACCGCCCGATGTCCGACTGCCGACTGCCGGTTCTACTTGAGCGGCGGCGGCGCCTTTTTGCGGGCGGGCGGGGGCGGCGGAGCCGGCTGCGCCTTGCCGTCGGGGCCGATGATGGACAGGTCGAACCACTTGTCGCGCACTTCCTGGTAGTGCTGCTCGGGATCGTACACCAGCGACGACACTGCAAGCTCCTGGGCGTTGAGCCGGCCGATGGCCGCGACCACGGAGTAGGCGGCGACGACCACGTTGCGCCGGTCGGTCGCCAGCGTGACCTCGGAGTTCAGCAGCTCCTGCTCGGCGTTGAGCACATCGAGCAGGGTGCGCTGGCCCACCCGCTCCTCCTCGCGCACGCCGGCCAGGGCGACACGGTTGGCGGTCACCGCCACCTGATCGGATTCAACAGCCGCCTTTGCGGCCTGCAGCTGCGACCAGGCCGTCACCACCTGTGCCTGCACCTCGGTGCGGGCCTGCTCGATCTCCTGCAGGCGCTGCAGCTGCGTCTGCTTGGCCTGGCGGACTCGCGCCTCCACCTCGCCGCCCGAATAGAACGGCACTGTCAGACGACCGGTGATGGTGTTGTCCTCGGTCCACTCGATCTGGGACCCGGGCTGCGGATCGAAGCGCTTCGCGTGGTTGATCTCAAGCTGCGCCGAGGGCAGAAGCTCGCCGCGGATGAGGTCGATGTTGAACCGTGCCGCCTGCTCCCGGTAGAGCGCAGCCACCACCGCGGAGCTCTCGCGCAGGGCGATCTCGGTGCTCTCGCCCAAAGTTTTCGGCACCAGCGTGCTCGGCCGCGGCTCGACCAGGTTGCTCGGCGGGTGGCCGATGACGCGCTCGAACACCGCCCGGCTGGTCTTGAGGTTCGCCCTGGCCAGATCGAGCGCCGCTACGGCGCCAGCGCGCCGGGCTTTGGCCTGCTCCACGTCGGTGCGCGTCACCTCGCCGGCCTGGAAGCGGGCCTGCGTGGCGCTCAGGTCGCGCGTCAGCACCGTCACGTTGTTCTCGCGCAGCGTGAGGATGGCCTGGTCGCGGACCACGTCGCCGAAGGCGGTCACGGCCTCCAGCAGCACCGAGCTTTCGGAGTTGCGCAGGGACTCCCAGCCCGCGCGGACGGTGGCCTCCGCCAGCGAGACCGCATTCTTGGTGCGGAAGCCGCGAAAGATCGGCTGCGTCAGGCCCACGGCATAGCCGCGGGGGTTGCCGTCCGCCGCGCCGGGCTGCCCAACAAACTGCCGCGGCCTGGCGGTCGTGACCTCGTAGGTGGTGTCGGCGCTGCCCGCGACTGTCGGCCTGTAGCCCGACAGGGCGCGGGGGACCTCCTCGTCGGTCGCCCGCTGCAGCGCGCGGGCCGCATCCAGACGGGGGTTGTACTTGTAAGCGGCGTTGAGCGCCTCCTTCAGCGTTTCCGCCCGCGCTTCTCCAGACGCCGCGAACGACAGCGCGGCGACCGAGGCTGTCATGACCAGGGTCCTCAGGCCGGCTCTGGCGCGGAACGACACCCGCCATCCACGATGCCCCATTCGCAGATGTCCCTTCTGCACAGCCGTGTCCTCGATCCCGGGCTTGCTACACGTACGCTGCAGCCCCGCCCAACCCGGGTTGATGAAGCACGCCCTCGATCCGGCTTCGGTGCCGGCCCCGTCTTCCTGATTCTTGGGGATAATCCCATACCGGGACGCCCGGTATGCAGTCTTAAATCCTTGAATGGGCCAAAATTCTCCGCCGCGTTGCCAGAATTCCACAGGCCAACGGATAGCTGTTGATAGCTGTCGGCCGGCGGGTACGTCAAAGAACGAACTCTGCCGGCTCCTCGAAACCCGGAAGCGGCGCGGCGGCGGCGTCGAATACGGGCTCCCCGTCAACGGTGTTGCCGCTCCGGCGCCACACGTGGGCACGGCACACGGGCCCGCGGCGCAGCACCGCCACGAGCCGGCCACCGTCCTCCAGCTCATCCAGAAGCGCCGGAGGAACGCTTGGGACCGCGCCGTTGAGCAGGATGGCATCGTAGCGGCCATGCGCAGCCGCGCCACCGGCCAGCGGGCCTTCGACGACCGTGGCATTGGCGACGCCGAGCCTCTCCAGCGTGCCCCTGGCGGCCCGGGCGAGATCGCCGTCGGCCTCCAGGGCCACCACGCGTCGGACGAGCCTCGCCAGCACCGCGGTCGAGTAGCCGGTGGCGCAGCCCACATCCAGGACGGCGGACTGCGGGCCGATCTCGAGCAGTTGCACGAGCTTGGCGAGCGTCCGCGGGGGCAGGAGGAAGCGTGCCTGGGCGCCCTTGGAGCGCAGCGTCACCGGCACGGGATCGTCGATATAGGCGAGTTGCGCAACCTCCGCGGGAACGAACAGCTCGCGCGGCACTTCCAGCATCGCCCTGACGATGCGCTGGTCCGTCACGTCGCTCGGCCGGACCTGGCTGTCGACCATGTTGAGCCGCTGCACGCTGAAGTCGGTCATGGCCACCCTGTCGCGAGATTCTGCCGCGTCCACCGCTGCTATCTCTATCCGCATGCCTGCGCCGGCGCCTGTCGCCAATCGCCGCAAACCCGGCCGTCCAGGCTTCGATGTCCCCTAGGACCGGCGCCCCTCGGCCAGCTTCACGACCTGCGGGCCTGCCGCAGCTGCGGCGGGTGCCTCATCCGCCCCGGCGTCGTCGCCGCACTCCAGGATTGCATGCGCCAGCAGCACGGCCATGCGGTCCACCGCCGAGTCCAGGTCGGGGAAGATCTCAAGGTCGGCGCTCCTCGGGTGCACGACGATCTGGCCTTTGCGCACATAGAACGCGCACACATCGGCGCTCCTGTAGGTCAGCCTGGCGGTTGACCGTCCCGGCATGCGGCTGACCCGGTGCCGGTCCCGCGCTCGCGAGGGGTAGCTGTCGAGAGCCTCGAAGAGCTCCTCGAAGGCATCGCGATCGCGGGCGCGCGCCTGCAGCTCGGCCGCGACCCTCTCGCCAAAACTCCGCTTCATCGATACCCCTGCGAGCTGGAGACAATGCGGCAGACTAGTGGCAGCCTCGGGCTCCGCCAAGTGCCGCATTCCCGCGCGACATCGAGGCGCGCAAACGAGCCCCTTTCCGCGCCGCGCGCACGGGGGACATCTGAACTTTGGGCTAACAGAAGTGCGGCGGCATATGGTCGTTGTGATACATCGCGATCGCAATCCCGAAGCAGCGGCTGATCTCAGGCAACGCCTCCTCCCCCTTCTTCTTCTACGCCCCCTTCGCCCGGTCCCGCAGCACGAACTTCTGGATCTTCCCCGTGCTCGTCTTCGGCACCTCCGTGAACACCACGTAGCGCGGCACCTTGTAGGCGGCGAGGTGGGCGCGACAGTGGGCGATGATGTCCTCCACGGTCGGGGTCGGCGCGCCGGGCTTCAGCTCTATGAAGGCGATGGGCGTCTCGCCCCACTTTTCATCCGGCTTCGCCACGACCGCACAGGCGGCCACACCGGGGTGCCGGTAGAGCGCGTCCTCCACCTCGATGGAGGAGATGTTCTCGCCGCCTGAGATGATGATGTCCTTGGAGCGGTCCTTGAGCTGGATGTAGCCGTCGGGGTACAGCACGCCGAGGTCGCCCGAGTGGAACCAGCCGCCTGCGAAAGCCTCCTCCGTGGCTTTTGGGTTCTTCAGGTAGCCCTTCATGACGATATTGCCGCGGAACATCACCTCGCCCAAGGTGGCGCCGTCGGCCGGCACCGAGGCCATGGTGGTGGGGTCCATCACCGCAAGCCCTTCGAGCGCGGCATAGCGCACGCCCTGGCGCGCCTTCAGGGCGGCCTGCTCGGCACCCGGCAGGGCGTCCCACTCGGCGTGCCACTCGTTGACCACCGCCGGACCATAGACCTCGGTGAGCCCATACACGTGAGTCACGTTGAACCCGGCCTCCGCCATGGCGGCGAGCACGGCTTCGGGCGGCGGCGCGGCGGCGGTGACGAACTCCACCCTGTTGGGCAGCGGGCGCTTCTCCTCCGCGCTGGCGTTGAGCAGGGTGGACATGACGATGGGCGCCCCGCACAGGTGGGTCACCTTGTGGTCGGCGATGGCGTCGAAGATCGGCTTGGCCCGCACCCAGCGCAGGCACACGTGCGTGCCCGTCACGGCCGAGAGCGTCCAGGGAAAGCACCAGCCGTTGCAGTGGAACATGGGCAGCGTCCACAGGTAGACCGGGTGCTTGCCGAGATTGGCCGCCAGCACGTTGGCGTAGCACATCAGCGCCGCGCCGCGGTGGCTGTAGACCACGCCCTTCGGGTTGCCGGTGGTGCCCGAGGTGTAGTTGAGCGTGATGGCCTCCCATTCATCCTCCGGCATGCGCCAGCGGAACGCGGGATCGCCCGAGGCCAGCAGCGCCTCGTAGCCGAGGTCGGACAGCGGCCCTGCGGACTGCGGGAGCTCCGCGTCGTCGTAGTCGACGATCAGCGGCCGCACTTTGGCCTGCGCCAGCGCCTCCCGCATGACGCCTGCAAACTCGCGGTCGCAGATCACCACCTTGCTCTCGGCGTGATCGAGCTGGAAGGCGATTGCCGCCGCGTCGAGCCGCGTGTTCAGCGCGTGCAGAACCGCGCCAAGCATCGGCACCCCGTAATGCGCCTCGATCATGGCCGGCACGTTCGGGAGCATTACGGACACCGTGTCCCGCACGCCGACGCCGCGCGCCGCCAGGGCCGACGCCAGCCTACGGGCGCGCCCGTAGAGCTCCGCATAGCTGAGCCGCAGCCGCCCGTGCACGACGGCCGGATGCTTCGGATAGGTCGCCGCGGCCCGCTCCAGGAAGGTGAGGGGCGTCAACGGCTGGTAGTTGGCGGCCGTCTTGTCGAGGTGCCTGGCGTAGGGGCTCGCGGACATGGATGTGCTCGGAAGGATGTGCCCAGTGGACGTGTTGAGGGGACGTGCTGAGGGAATGGCTCGGAGCCTGGTTGGGGTGGCAAGGATACAGGCTTAGCGAAGCGCGGCGTGCGCAGCAAATGGTCCCGCGTCCGGAGATCGGCGCCGCCCTTCGGGATTACCTCGGGTGCCCCCGGATCTGGCCAATCGGCAACACGCAAACAAAATCGTTAAATTTAACTGATATTGATGTGGAGACCTGATACGCTGCACGTATGGGCTGTCCGGGGCGCGTAACGACAACCGATCGAGAGCGCGACCGGGGGCACGCTTTGGCGGGAGGAGGCGCGATGCGGGAAACGGTCTCGTTGGCTTTGTCGTATGGGCGTCGCGAGCTGCCCGTGAGCCTGATGCAACGCCTTGAGCACATGCAGCACCTGGCCCTCGTGGCCAAGGCCCAGGCGGCCGGCCAGACCCCTCGGCAGAGCCCTCCACGCGGGGCGCGCCGAGGCGCCCATGTCGTCGTGCTTGCCTGGTTCAGCCTGGGCGTGATCGCCAGCGGCGCCATGGGTGCCGGCGCCGTCGTGTGGCTGCGAACGCTCGCCGCCGGTGATCCGTCGGCGGTCGTGGCACCTGCCGTGGCGTCCTGGTCGCATCCGCGGGCCGACTGGGACACCGTCCACGTGACCCTCGACCGCGGCCAGCGCATGCGGGCGCCCTTGGCGCTGCAGGTGACGGGCGCCAGCGGCGGCGCCTTCGAGGTCGTGATGCACGGCCTGCCGGCCGGCGTAAGGCCCTCGCGCGGGGCTCCCTTCGGCGAAGGGACCTGGATGCTCAAGCCCGCCGATCTCGACGGCCTGTATTTGACCCTGGACGACACGGTCGCGGACGCATTCGACGTGAAGATCGCGGTGTTGACCTCGGCCGGCATCGCCACCGCGGGCAGCATCGTGCAGGTGCGGCTCGTCGAGATGGCTCCGGCGACCCAGGCCGCAGTCACCGTCGGCGTGCCTGTCCCGCCCTCTCCGTCAGTGCATGCCGGCATGTTCGCCGGGGAGGCCGCCGACACCGCAAAGCCGGGCCCCGCCTCCGCGCCCGCCCGGACCGCGGTGCAGGGTACCGGCAGACTTGTTGCACCTGCCCAAAGGCGGACGGGACCCGTCGTTGCCAGCACCGGCAGTACGATGCCGGAGGGCGCCTACGCTCTTGGCGCCACCCAGCGCGAGCCGGAGCAGCAGGCCTCCTGGTGGCAGATGCCGCCCCCGACCTGGTCGCCCTTCCTGGTCGGCCAGGAGCAGCCCTGAGTGGAACCGGGAATCGGGGTCAGACCCCTCGCGTCCGGCCTCGCATTTCCCATCGCACCTTGTTGGCGAGGGGTCTGACCCCGGCTACGCCTGACCCGCCTCCGCTTGAAGTCGCGCGTGGGCGGCCACAGGTTTGGGCTACGACCAATCCAGCCTCGGAGGCGCCCATGCTGCTGGTCGGCAAGGTTGCAATCGTCACGGGTGCCGCGCAGGGCATCGGGCGGGCGTGTTGCGCCAGGCTTGCCAGTGAGGGCGCAGCCGTGGCGCTATGCGACGTGAACGCCGGGGTGGGGGCCGAGGTGGCGCACGCCATCGAGACCGGCGGCGGCAGGGCCATCTACGTCCCCTGCGATGTCTCCAAGGCCTCCGACATCGACAGCGCCCTGGCCGCCACCCTCAAGACCTTCGGCCGCGTCGATGTGCTGGTCAACAACGCCGGCGTCCTCGACGATGCGCCGTTCCTCGAGCTTCCCGTGGCAGAGTTCGACCGCGTGCTGGGCGTCAACCTGCGCGGGGCTTTCCTGATGGCCCAGGCGGTGGCCCGGCAGATGGTCGAGCAGGGCAAGCCCGCAGACGGCGCCTCGGCCGGGGCCATCGTCAACATGAGCTCGATCAACGAGAAGTTCGGGCTGCCCGACCACGTCGCGTACTCGGTCTCCAAGGGCGGCATCAGCCAGCTCACCAAGGCGATGGCCGTGGCGCTGGCGCCGCATGGCATCCGTGTCAACGCGGTGGGTCCGGGCACCATCGACACGCCGATCCTGGCCGGTGTCATCAAGGACAAGGCGTTCCGCGCCACGGTGCTGTCGCGCACGCCGCTGGGCCGGTTCGGCCGGCCGGAGGAGATCGCCGCCATCGTCGCCTGGCTCGCCAGCGAGGAGGCGAGCTACGTCACCGGCACCACCCTGTTCGCCGACGGCGGCCGGCTGCCGCTCAACTATGTGATGCCCGTGGCGGAGGAGTGAGCGGAGTCAGGCCGAGACGTCTTCGCCCCGGCTTCGACGGCAGAGGCCGGGGGTCTGACCCCGCTTTATGCCGACGTCGTCTTCCTGAACGCCGTCGACGCCAGCAGCCCTGCACCCACCGCAAAGGCCACCGTCGCGAAGCCGTACAGCGCCGGGAGACGATACGCGAAGGCGTGCAGGTAGAATTCCAGCCCCTCGCGTCCCAGCGTGTGGCGCACCGACACCTTGGTGAGGAACTTCTCCTCGCGGAACAGATAGACGTGGGTCAGGAACGGCCCGACGGTAACATTGGCGGGCAGCACCACGCTGGCGCGGAACAGGCTCTTGCCCGTGAAAGCGGCGCCGAATGAGTTCTCCACGTAGAGCTTGGCCTGCCGCTTGAGGCGTACCACCGCGTCGCGGTATTGCTTGAGGTCCTCGGTGGAGAGCGGCAGGCTCTGGCCCACCGCGGGCGTGAACTTGACGGAGTTGAAGCCGATGCCGTGCAGCTCCCGCAGTTCCTCGGGCACGATCTCGTCGACGGGCCGGTTGGAGGCCACGGCGTAGTAGCTCGGCACGTTGTCGAAGATGACGGAGGCGGTGTTGAGCCAGAGCCCGGCGACGTTGCCCTTGCGTCGCACAACGACGCGACCCGGCACGCCCTCCACGACAATGACCACGTCGTAGTAGCC
>Ga0070680_100004387_pt1 | contig 10618 bp, 8 predicted proteins | sample KBSC73BmetaG_FD_64672 | JGI IMG/M metagenome (GOLD analysis project Ga0070680, IMG submission 64672) | Corn rhizosphere microbial communities from Kellogg Biological Station, Michigan, USA - KBS C7-3B metaG | ecosystem: Host-associated > Plants > Roots > Rhizosphere | place: USA: Michigan... | reverse complement strand
CGTCCGGTGTAGCGCGTTATACGCCAACTTGCCGGGATCGCCGATGTTGAAGTGTCACGATGTTGAAGTTTCGTTGACAACATCCGATTGCACTGATATCATTTCCCGCGCGCTACGTTCTAAGCTTCGCGCACGTCTGCGCAGGGGGTAAATTGTGATACCTCGTCGTCTAGCTCTTGTCGTCACGCTCTTTGGTTTGACACTGAGTGCTCAAGTTGACCGGGCCAACATCAACGGCACCGTCACCGATGCCAGCGGCTCGCTGATTCCCAGTGCGAAGGTCACCCTTGTTTCCGGCGAGACAGGCCTCACGCGATCCGTCGAGACCGGCTCGTCCGGCAATTACAGCATCAACAACGTGCCCATCGGTTCTTACGATCTCACCTTCACGCACGAAGGATTCGGGGCCGTCACGATGAAGGGCATTCAGCTCTTCGTCGGGCAGACGCGCACCGTGGATGCCAGGCTCGAAATCGGCGCACTTACGGCGCGTATCGACGTGGAGGCTACGGCCGAGCAGGTCAATCAGAGCAACGCCGAAGTCGGGTCCGTCATCGAAACCCAGCAATTGCGTGATATTCCGATCAACGGGCGAAATTGGGCCACGCTGATGTCGCTCGCCCCGGGCGCGATAAACGTCGGCGGCGGCGACCAGCGCAGTATTCGTTTCGTGGGTCGGGCGCGCGACGACAACAATTACACCTTCGATGGAATCGACGCGAGTGGCGTGCAGGAGCAGCCGCAAAAGGCCGATGCGCGCTTGAACATCTCTCTTGAGTCGATCGCGGAATTCCGCGTGAGCTCCGCCGTGTATACCGCCGAGAGCGGCGGGGCCGGCGGTGGCCAGATCAACGCCGTGTCGAAGACCGGCACCAACGAACTGCACGGCAGTATGTTCGATTTTTTGCGTAATGACGCGTTCGACGCGCGCTCCCCGTTCGATCCATCCAGCATTCCGCCTTTCCGCATGAATCAGTTCGGCGCCAGCCTGGGCGGACCCATCCGGAAAAACCGCACATTCTTCTTCGCCGATTATGAAGGCATTCGCCAGACGCTTGGGCAAACGCTCATCGGCTTTGTGCCGAGCGCCTCGTTTCGAAACCAGGTGGCAACAGCATCGCCGGCGCTGCAGGAAATGGTCAAGGCATACCCCGTCGGCCAGATTCATATCGATGCTGATACAGACGAGCTGCGCGTGCAGGGAGTTAACTCGCACCGCGAGGACAGCGGAATGATCCGCGTTGATCATCGGTTCACGGATAAAACCACGTTCTTTGCGCGCTACAACATAGACGACGCATTTCTGGATAGTCCGAGCGGCAATCTGGGCGCCCGCGATACCACTGCCATCCGCCCCTCGAATCTGGCCCTTGACGTCACGCACATCTTTGCGCCCACCGTCATCAATGAAGCAAAAGTGGGCATGAACCGCTCCGCATTCAAACATCCCGTCCAGGGAATCTTTCCGGTGAACGTCAGCGTCCCCGGGTTTGATGACCTGACCGCCAATGCTCTCGACGAAGAGATTGGAACCACATTCTCCTGGGTTGACGATCTCACCATCAATCGCGGCCACCATACGTTCAAAGTAGGGGCAGACATCCGGCGCATCCGCCTGAACAACTCCGGGAACGCCATCGACCTCACATCGCTCTCCTACGCCAGCGCCCAGGACTTTGTCAACAACAGCCTCGATTCGGTCAGCGTCGATGCGGCGTTGGGAATCGGCGGCATGCGCCGCACGTTCTGGATGGGCTACGGACAGGACGAGTTCAAAGTACGTCCGAATCTCACGTTGAACCTGGGGCTGCGATACGAATACTACTCCGTCATGAAGGAGGTAAAAGACCGCATCCTGGTGGTCGATCCCGTGGGCTGCCACGGTTTTTGCCCGCCGGGAACGCCCATGTACAGTCCGGACCGCAACAATTTCGCGCCTCGGCTCGGGCTAGCCTGGTCTCCGGAGCATTTTAACGGGAAGACCACCATCCGCACAGGCTTCGGCATCTACTATGGAGCGAACCAGAACGACGACTTCAGCGATCCCCACGAGAGCACGGCAACGCGTCTTTCGCTGTCGTCGGCGGACCTGCCCAATCTCTCCTACCCGATTACTCCGTTTCTCAGCCAGCTCCAGGCGCAAGGCGTCAGCCCGAAGGGAATCGACCGGCATCGACGGGACTTGTACTACGAGAACTGGGATTTCGTCGTCGAACAGCGCCTGCCGAGCAATTTCGTTGGCCAGGTCGGTTACGTCGGCAGCGAAGGTCATCGTCTGTTCGAGGGCCATGCCGTGAACCTCCTCGATCCGGTCAGCCGGAAACGGCCGCTGCCAACCTTCGGCCAGTTCAACATCAAGTACAACGACGGCAACAGTAATTTCAATGCCTTGCAGGGTTCATTGCAGCGGTCATTCAGCAGCGGCTGGCTCTGGCAGACACAGTACATGTGGTCTCACGCGATCACGGACTCCTCTGTCGGCGCCGGTGAAAGCGTCTCGGTCCAGAACGCTTCCTGCCGCGCCTGCGACCGCAGTAACGCGCCCTATGATGTTCGGCACACGATCACGACCAATTCCATCTATCAGCTCCCGTTCGGCCCCGGTCGGCATTACCTGCGATCCGGCGGCTGGGCGAGCAGACTGATCGGAGGATGGGAGCTCAGCGGAATCGCCACCGCCAGCACGGGACGGCCGATCAATATCACGGTGCGCCGCAGCGCCTCGGATATGCCGGACGGGAATGCTTCCAACCAGCGCCCGAATCTGGCGCCCGGAGTGCCGATCTACGCGGCTCAACAGACAATCTCGAACTGGTTCAACCCCGCCGCGTTTGGCGTACCCGCAAAGGGCACGTGGGGAAACCTCGGGCGCTATATTGCCCGAGGGCCCGGTTATTGGGAACTGGACACTGCGCTGGAAAAACGCACGCGCGTATTCGAAAGAGCATCTGTGAGCTTTCGGGTGGAAGCGTTCAATCTGCTGAATCACGCCATTTACGCCAATCCGGCCTCCAACCTCTCGGCGCCGGCCAGCTTTGGGACCATCACCAGCGTGCTGAACACCGGAGCCGTTGGCACCGGCACACCACGGCGATTGCAGCTCATGTTGCGCGCCGACTTCTGACGTAACCGCCGGGATGCCGATCGGACGCCATTAATGCGAAAGACACTGTTGATCCTCTGCCTAACGCTGGCGTGCTGCGCGCTCCTGCTTCACTCGCAGCAGGGGGATCCATTTATCGTCAAACCGTACCTGCAACTTGGCGACCGGCTAAAGGCTGCTTCCACCGAAGGCCTGTCGCTGCTCTGGCACGCGGCCGCGGACGATGCAGTTTGGCAGGTTCAGCTCGCCGATTCGGCCGGTCACTGGAGCGATACGGCCGCTCCCGCCAGCGATGAGGTTCCGCTGCCCGGAGCCGACCCGCATCGCGTTTCTCGAGCCGAATTGACCGGATTGAAACCCGGCGCCGGGTTTTCTTATCGGGTGCTCCGTAATCGGCAGGCGGTGTTTACCTCCACGGCTCGCGCGCGAAAGGCGGCGAACCAGCCCTTCAGCTTCGTCCTGTTCGGCGATGCCGCGGCCGGGACTCCCGGGCACGGGCCATCGCGTATCAGGCGCACCTGCAGCATCCCGATTTTCTGTTCATCGCTGGCGACATCGTCTACACACGCGGGCGCATCGGCGAATACCGGGAGAAGTTCTTCCCGGTTTACAACTCGGATACCGCGTCCCGGGAGACGGGCGCCCCCTGTTGCTCTCGGTGCTGTTCCTGGCTGCACCGGGTAACCATGACGACGCGAATCGCGATCTGGAGGCTAACCCGGACGGCCTTGCCGGCTTCAACTCCTCCCGCACGCACTTCGAAGAGCAGCAGATGCGCCTGATGAGCGAGATTTTCGAGAGGAACAAAGTCGATATCGTGTTCACCGGCCATGTGCACAACTACCAGCGCACATTCCATTGCACTTCAAGTCAGGCAAGAGGCACGAGCGAGCAGTCGAAGGAGAATGGAAGCTCGACAGGAAGTTCGACGGTGTCAGCCGGACGAAGCCGGATGGCGTGATCTACCTGGTGAGCGGCGGAGGCGGCGCGAAACTCGACAACCCCGAGCAGCACTCGGATCCGGCCAGCCTTCAGGAATTCACGTGCAAATATGTCGCCGACACCCATTCGCTCACTTATGCCTCCCTAGAGTGAAGGATCTTTTGCGGATTCGCCAGATTGCGGAAGACGGGAAGTGGATGCATTTACCATAACGAAATACCGCGAGGGCGTCTGTGTCGCAGATTGCCTTCGATTCAAAACGCTGGAGGTGTTCAATGAAGTCTGCGCCTGTTTTGTTGCTGGCCTGCGTCGCCGCGCTCGCGGGCGCTTCGGACAGCGGCTATAAAGTCCTGCAGAAGATCCATGTGCCCGGGAATGGCAGCTGGGATTACCTGACGGTGAATCCCGGCGCGCACCGGCTCTATGTCTCTCATGCAACCGAGGTCGACGTTATAGACCTCAGTTCCGGCAGCATTGCTGGAAAAATCGAGAACACGAAGGGCGTCCACGGCATCGCTGTCGCGCCAGAACTCGGGCGTGGCTTCACCAGCAATGGCGCTGCGAACACGGTTACGGTATTCGATTTGAAAACTCTGAATCCGCTCGCAGAGGTTCCGACCGGCAACGGACCGGACGCGATCATTTACGATCCGGCCACGAAACGGGTATTCGCCTATAACGCACATGGCGAGAGCGCGACCGTAATCAACGCCGCCGATGCGACCGTCGCGGGTACGATCAAGCTGGAGGGAGCGCCCGAGTTTTCTGCTTCCGACGGCAAGGGCGACGTTTTCGTCAACCTCGAGGACAAAAACCAGGTTCTGAAGATCGATGCCCGCCAGATGACTGTGACGGCGCGCTGGCCTCTCGCGCCCTGCGAAAGCCCTTCGAGTATGGCCATGGACCAGAAGAACGCGCGTCTGTTCATCGGCTGCCGCAATCATCTGATGACCGTAGTGAATGCCGGCAACGGCCGCGTTCTTACGACGATGCCGATTGGGGATCACGTGGATGCGGCCGCATTCGACCGCGACCGCCGGCTGATATTTCAATCGTGCGGAGACGGGACGATTTCAGTCTTCCATCAGGACTCGCCTGATGCGTACACCGCCGTCCAAACCGTGAACACACAACCGGGGGCCAAGACCATGGCGCTCGATCCGGCGACGCATCGGCTTTACCTCTCGACCGCAGAATACGGGCCGAAGCCGGCGGAAACCTCCGGCAAGGCAGGTTCGCGCGCGCCGGTCCTTCCCGATTCGTTTACCGTGCTGGTGGTTGGGAACTGAGCTCCTTGCGTCATCGTACGTCGCTCACAATGGCGCAGAAGCCGCTCACATTGTCGGCGATATCCGCTACCGACAGGGAAACTTGTGCCAAAAATCAGCCGGACCCATCGCGTCGAGTAGCCTGTCGGCCTCTGCTGGAGGAATTGCGCGCTGACGGTGTCGATGAACTGGGCCTGCTTGTCTTACATCGCCGCTTCCATGTTGACGGGTAGTCGCCATATCGTACCTTGACGCGGTTGCCTCGATGATGTTGCCTAAAGCAGTTACTCTCGACAGAAAACATTAAATTATCGAGAGTCAGGACCACCAATGGTGATTTGGCGCGCGTTTCGGAAGCACCTCTCGAGGTAAACTCTCGACAAAACGATGAGTCCGTGGGAAAATGGCACCCTGAAAACACCTGTGGTCACGCTTTCAGGAACTTATCGTGACCCGCCGAATCCATAAAATGGCCGTTACCGGCGCGGTCGCGCCGCATTGCTCCACTTCAGAGAACCCTCTCGCGCAGTTGGCGCGGCCGAGAAAAAGGGGCAGATCACCGGCACGTCGAGGCCTCGCGTGCTCCGGCCACCCTCCGCGGATACCGGACAGACTCGAAATCATTCACGGCATGGTGCGCGGAAATAATTTCGCGAGTCTGCCCGCCAATGCCGACACCGTGTCCGCGTATCTTGCCAGCTGCGCCGATGGCGGCCCTGAAAGCCGATCAGGAGGGGGCGGGGCAGGTGATCGGATTCCTGTGGGACGAAAAACTTTTCTAATTCCTGTTGACGTGGAAGCGTATTTGACCGTACATTAGAAGCCTCAGACACAAGTAATCGCTAGCAGGACGCAGCCCACGGCGGGCAGTGGTTCTGGGTTACTGACGGAGTAGCTGGTGAGGTGGAGAGCCAGCCGAAACAATTCCCATCGCCGTGCGAAATGAGCGTTCTCGCGCTCTTTCACCGGCGGCCTTTAGCGGGCTTCGCACGCCTCTCTTCGGTTGAAAGCAAAACATGAACTCGCAGCCGTGGGATCAGGTCTCTGGCGAGTCCGGTCCGGCCTACGTTGCGTTTAAGGTATTTCGCGATCTCGGGCCGGAGCGCTCGCTGCGAAAAGCCTATTGCATCATCGCGCCGCAACGCGCAATCAGAGCGCAGCGGCCAACGAAAGAACTGAAAGACGACACGCGGTCCGGAAGGATCAGCGTGCCGAGCCAGTGGAGGAACTGGTCACGCGACCACAAGTGGCAGGAGCGCGCCAAAGCTTATGACAAACACCTGGCCGCCGTCGAACAGCAGCAACGGGAGGAAGAAGCCCGCCGCGCGGCCATCGACTGGCAGCAGCGACGCAGCCACCAGGACGAACAACTCTGGGCCATCCAGAGCAGCCTTCTGCTCGGCGCTGTCGCGGCATGCGAATCTGGCAAGCTCATTCGGGCTGTCCAGTCGACTACAGAACAGGTCCCTTTATCAGGACACGGTACGAATGCTGGAGGCGACAAGGTTAAGACGTCAAGCATTAACCACGACGTCGAACGCCAAATCCGCCTCTCGCTCGATATCCGCGAGCAGCTTTTCGGTCAAGCCAAAGTTGACGGGAGTGACGCTGCTGATAACGCCGCCGCCGTCGCCCTTGCCGGTCAAATCCCGGTTGTCGAGAGTTTCGTCACGTGGGCCGGTGAACAGGCCGCGGAGATCGAAACGGAGAAGCAAAACCTACGTAATGAGAATTCCCCGGCGCGTTGAACCTGTGAAGTTTTCCGACGATCAATCGACGACGGATGGCTTACCAGTGGAGATTACGTCAGTCTCCATCAGGGAACTGCATCGGCATGAAGACGGGTACATTCATCTCGCCACCAAATCCGGCGACGTTTTAGTCCCGTTCCATTCCATTCGCGCCGACGCCCTCGATTCCATGCTGCCGGCCTTCCGGGAGGACCTGGAGAAAGATTCGTTTGCGTCGATCAACGCGTCATTTCGTGAGACACGGACGCGTCGAGGAAACGGAAGAGGAAAACCGCATTCGACATCGACCCTGAGATACCTTTGCGCGTGCTATGCCGATATCGACTACTACAGGGAGGGACTATCATTCGATAGCGCTCTGACCGCAATACACGAATTGCAAGCTGCTGGCGCGATTCCACACCCGTCGGTAATAGTCAACAGCGGCAGGGGCATGTGGCTGCTCTGGTTTCTCCATGACCCTGGTAACTCGGAACATGCCCATATTGGGCGCGTTGATTGCGTCGACGACGGAGACCCAGAAACGACGGGGAATCGGCGGGGCGGCCCACGGAAACATCGTCAACGGCATGATGCAAAATATCACAAAACTGTGCAGGCCCGGTGCTGTTTCTGGTTCAGCATCGCAGCATGCATCAGAGACACCGGACAGCCCTACTTCGAGGTGGCTGCCAAGGCCCGTGCCGGTAAATTGGCGAGGTCTTCGGGAACCTGGTGATCCAGAATGAAGGCGTTGTGGCGTCGCAGAGCGCGACGGACCTGAAGAAGGCGATTGAGAAGGCAAAACATGTCAGCCCAACCGATATGCCTCAGCCGGCGGAATAATCTCGTCACATGTCGCGAACTACGGCGCGCCGGTCTTCCGGCCTGCCAGGTTATTCGTCCCGCTTGTCTCACTAGCGGCCGTATCAGGCCGCTTTTTTCTTTGCCTGAGAGGCCGTGCGCTTCGCGGCCCAGCGGCGCTTCATCGCTTCGGCCAGTTTTCGACGGCCCGCCGGGCTCACTCCTGATTTCTTTGTTGTGGCCTTCTTAGCCTGCGCCCCGGTGCGTTTCGCCGCCCATCTTCGCTTCATGGCAAGCACGAGACGGCGCCGGCCTTCCGGAGTCATACCGCCCTTGCGGGCTGGTGCGGACTTACCGGTTGATTTCCCCGGCGTGATGCTTCCCGTCCGGCCAAAGTCTCGGAGCGCTTCGAGCGCCTGCTCGATCGCCGCTTTCTGGGCTTCGAGCTGGCTAATGATATTTGCGATCTCGTTCATTGGTTAGCTTCTCCCGTCGATAAATCCTGAGGGAAGCATAGCGCAGCCGAAATGTTTCGGTGCAGCCAGCAAGCCGGATGCCGATAATCGGCGATTACGTCCAATTGCCGTCGACAACTGCTGCAGTTTGTAGAAGCGCGTCAGTCCGCGGCCTCTTCGCTGTGCGCCGACTCCGCTGAATCACAAGAGCGAAGCCTCTGCTTCAATCATCCGCTGTTTGTGGCCTAAGCGCTCTTTTAACTACCTCGCCGAGTTGCGCCGCAGTATACGGCTTGTGAATGAAGCCTGCCAGTCCTTTCCCCGTGAATCGGCCCTGCGCTTCCGAATCGCTGTAACCAGAGGAAAGGACGACCACGACATCCGGACGAATTATGCGCAGGTGACGAAAGGTCTCTTCGCCACTCCATTTGGGCATTACAAGGTCCAAAACGACCAGATCGACGTCATTCGGACGTTGCTCGAATATTCGAACGCCCTGTTCTCCGTCCTCGGCCCCAATAACGGAATATCCGTACATTTCCAACGCCGCTTTGGCCACGCGGCGGACAACGTCCTCGTCATCAATAACCAGAATGACGCCGCGTCCACGAAGATCTTCACGCACAGAATTGTGCTTTACATTTTCGCTGGCCAGGGCCGGTAAGAGCACCTTAAACGTAGTACCAGTGCCAGGCTGGCTGTAAACCTTGATTGACCCTTTGTGGCTCTGAATAATGCCAAGCACTGCAGCCAAACCCAGGCCGCGCCCCTTCACCTTCGTCGTAAAGAACGGATCGAAAATGCGCGTCTGCGTTTCGGCATCCATCCCTACTCCGGTATCATGCACTTCGAGGAATACGTATTCCCCGCGCTCGAGATCCGGGGAAAGCGAAAGGCTCCGGACGTAGGAATCGTCAACAGGTTGTGTGCCTGAAGTAACGAGAACGGAACCGGCCTCCGAGGCAGGTATCGCTTCGGCCGCATTGATAATCAGGTTCATCACAATTTGTTGAATCTGACTGGGATCAGCCTCGATCATCGGCAAACAATCGTGAAGCTGAAGACGAAGCTGAACGTTCTTCGGAATCGAGGTCTGAATCAGTGGGCTAATTTCGCGCACAAGCTCTGACAAGTTCAGCGCGGACGTACTTGGATTTCCGCGGCCCGCGTAGGCCAGCAACTGATGGGTCAAATCGCTCAGCCGCTGGCCTGCTGACACGACGTCGCGCAGGTATGCCTGTACCGGATTGCTAGCCGGCAGCATCTCGGTCGCGATGCTCGCATTTCCGAGAATTCCGGTCAACAGATTATTGAAATCGTGTGCGATGCCACCCGCCAGCACGCCCAGGCTCTCGAGTCGCTGCGTTTGCCTCAGCTGTATCTCAAACTGTTTGCGTTCGCTAATATCTCGCGCAACATGCGACGCGCCTATGACGGTCCCACCCGATTGTCGGATTGGAGAGATGGTGAGGGACACCCAGATTTCCTTGCCGTCCTTTCGGATGCGTGTGGTTTCAAAATGGTCGACACGCGATCCTCGCCGCAGTTGTTGAAGAATATCGTCCTCTTCGGTGGCGCGATTTGGGGGGAGCAGGATTCGCATGGGCCTGCCGATAACCTCTTCGGCGCAATAGCCATATACGCGTTCCGCACCGGCGTTCCACGTCAGAATAATGCCGCTTAAGTCCTTGCTGACGATGGCGTCGCTGGACGATTCAACGATCGCCGCGAGATGTTCCTCAGGATGCATTTGAGCGTTGACTGGTGTCATGAGAAGGTGCGCGAATTTAATATATATTGTGGATGTTTATCACAAATAACCAGGACGAATTGACTCAATATATTACGAGGGCGCAGCAGGTTGCCAGCTTATGCTGCGCCGAGAGAAAGGTGTGGTGGCGTCGGCAACACGACCCTGCCGGTTAATCCGCCGTACCCATCTGGAAAACCTGGCGGAAGCGGTTCCAGGCGGCCGGGGAACGATTAAACCCTGCCGGCGATCACGCCGATTTCGGAACCAGCCTGATTGACGCCGTCCGCGAGCAGCTCGGACGCAAACTGAGAAATAGAAAGCTCGGCAAGGTGAATTCCGCCAAAAAGATGCCCGCGCCAAATCGATGAAGACCACAGGCGCAAATCTCTGTCTTGGCAGCGCACTGCGCGACTCGCAAGCACTTCTCGACAAAAGGGCTCATTTTGTAGAAAGTTGAAAAGGCCCCTGCCCGTGTGGCGCGGGTTTCAGAATTGCTATACTTAAATAGTTCTTCTCCACCGAGCGCGGCCTGTTGTGACCCGGTTGGCCCGCCACTCTCTGCC
>Ga0070680_100004385_pt1 | contig 10624 bp, 8 predicted proteins | sample KBSC73BmetaG_FD_64672 | JGI IMG/M metagenome (GOLD analysis project Ga0070680, IMG submission 64672) | Corn rhizosphere microbial communities from Kellogg Biological Station, Michigan, USA - KBS C7-3B metaG | ecosystem: Host-associated > Plants > Roots > Rhizosphere | place: USA: Michigan... | reverse complement strand
TGGTCGATAAATTGATCCTTGCGAAACGATGTGATTAGATCATCACCTGCCGATGTCTACCCAGGTATGCATGGTTATTGGAAGAAAGATTCTTGATGAATTCATCTCCACTCACCCCCAGCTTTTGATAATCCGAGTTTACTAAGGCCTCAGAAAGAATGATTTTGCCGCTATTTTCAAAGCTTATTAAATGCCTGTCAAATAAGGCGTCGTAATTGGGGGATAACAAAATTCCATTGTCAACATCCAATCTTTCATCGTTATTAGAATCCTTCCAGGGCACAATATGGGAGGCGATCAAGATATCGTGCTTTGAATAATTCGTTACAGCACATTTATATTCCCACCGATAAAGTATACTGCTCCTATATGCTCCCTGGCCCACACGCGAAGTGACCAATCCCGACCGTTCAGTAATATTCGGTGTATTAACATAAGCCCTTTCGACCGGCTCCTGTAAAATAGAGACCTGGGGTTCATCAATTTGGTAATTTAATCGAACGCCCGCTCTTTTGAAGAAAAACTTTATGGCAACCCGGTCATTTCCTTCTCTATCTGGGCTTGTAAAATAATTATATTCCAACACCTCCAATTCTCCTTCAAATTTGACAATGGCCTTAACCTCCTGAGTAAATAGAAATATTCGTCTCCCGTTTTTTTGATGGTCTCTTATCGCTAAATTTCCTCTGGCAAAAGTCATATCGCCCAGCTGACCTTCACCCGTGTAAGAGAAAACGTTTATGTTTTCCCACTGATCTTTATATCCATGCTGCTGACCTGACTTTCCTGAAAAAATGAAAATGTATGGGAATGAGGCAGAAACCGAGATGCCTCCCTGCCGGCTTCCGCCGTACAGATCGTGTATTAGGCTTCGCTTATAAAGAAGGCCAGTACCAAAAACAGAGTCTTTCAAATTAGTAGTTTATCAACAACGACGGCTCTCTGTAATTTCAGCATTTTTCCCGTCGTTCACCTACGTAAGTTAATAAACTTACGAATAAATCCTACCAATTCTCTTTCTATCACAGTTCTAAATTTATATAGATCCTAAGAAATTCAGATGGATATCGTCTCAATCGCTTCAACCTTCTGTGCTTTTGATAAGACTTCAAAAACACGGAAGGCTACAAAAATGATAACAGATAACACTACTATCTCTTTGTACCGTATGGACTTTGGTTGGTCGGCTTCAAGGAAATCCATTCACTGCTAGTTTTGCTTTGAATTGAATCTTCAGTTCTTCCCATTTTCAGGCCAATAACACGAGTTGGTGTATTGCCCTTCGCGAGTTCCTTAAGCTGTTTCACTTCTGTCGTCTTCCACGGCTTACCATGATTTGAAGGCGTCTTTGCCATTGTTTAAATTTTATGAGTTAATAACAAGTGGGTTACGGAAAATATTATTACCAAACTCATTTTTTTGGTGACCATTTGCAAATATTTTCAGTTTTTGTAAAGTGTATAATGTTGCTGATAACCCGATCCTTTTTGAGTTTTGTCGTGATGGTTTAAAGTAAAGTGGTAAAAAAACCGCCGATTGGCGGTTATAGTAGATATAACATTTTCGGAATTATTGCTGACCTTCCGCAGCCTTCAACAATTGCATGAAGCGTGTGGCCTGTTGACGGGTTTTCATCAGGCTATGCAACGAGGACCTTGAGGAAGATGCTTTTGTTTTTTTTGCTTCTTTCTTTGCCTTTGCAGTAAGCTCCTTCACACTTTTTTCAACTGAACTTTTCATACTTTAAATATACTATTTTTTAGGCTGAATATGAAATAATTGAACATCATTTGCCTGGGCAAAATCATGTTTTTCTCCATTCTAACAGGGTCAAAAACAATGTCCTCAAAATCAAATGGGTTGGCATATTGTGTTTTACCAAAACGACTAATCCGGACGTAATATTTTACACCGAAAAAATGAAAGAATTTGGTCAGGTATTCATAATTATGCTGCAATGTACGATAATACAAATATGCTCTGGCATTATCCGAACCATCCACCCTGAGATAATGTTCCGGATTAGGCGTAAGATAGGTTAGTCCATTAAATAGAATCGTTGAAAATGTTTTTGAATAATCCCGGTGAGTAAGCTCGGCCTGATCATCTATCCGGCCATTAGCTCTAAGCGAGCCAAAAGCGAGATTATATACGTTAGGCAATAATTCATGTGCCTGGTTGCTGATACTCACTTGCAGGACAATTGCCTTATTATCCGACAAAAGAGAAGTAAAACTGCTTTCCCGCAAATCCTCGGAAATACTGTCTGTTTCATATTTTTTGTCAAAGTCAATCTTAAGATTTAAAGCCATAGCTAAAGTTTAAAGATGAAAATTTATGGCGTAAGCCGCCAAGTTTTCCTGTCTCTCTGGGCCGCAACAGCTCGCTTTACACCGATTCCCACCCATATTCTGCAATGATCCCACCGTTGGCGAGCAGCGTTTATTGAACAATTCCATAGCTGTCTCCGTTGCGGGAAGTATCTAGGCAGCAATCCGATATAGGGTTTCGATAGATGGCTGCATCTCATTGGTACGCCAGCGGGTTACCATTTGCTTTAAGAATAAGAAAATTCAGATCAATCAACAATATAAATATTATCAGTAAATCCAAAAACTACCACAAAGTAGTAGGCTCTTAAAGTTTATTAATCAACTGTTACCGTGCTCGAAGATCTCTATATGGATTTCCACCTGGGTCTTTGTTACCGTGCATCAACGGCAGTGGAATGGTCAATGAATTGAGTAGCGCAAAGTGATATGCTTAGGCCATCATCTGTCGATGTCTGCCTAAGTATGCTTCTTTAAAACAATATTTTAGTTATTGAGAAAATACCTTTTAGCATTAACTTGTATCAATTTACCGTTCCCCTGAACAACCAACCCAAATTCTCAAATGAGTGACCTGCAATCTCTAATCACCGACATCCTCCGGTTCCGCGACGATCGCGACTGGAAGCAGTTCCACAACGCCAAGGACCTGGCGCTGGCAATCGCCATTGAGGCTGGAGAGCTGAATGAACTCTTTCTCTGGAAAACAGCAGACGAAGCAAACAGAGAGAAACTGAAGAAAGAACTGGCCGATGTGCTGATCTACGCCCTGCTGCTGGCGCATACCGAGGGACTGGACGTAGTATCCATCATTCGGGAAAAGCTGGAAGAGAATTCCCGGAAATATCCCATGGACAAAGCCAAAGGAACGGCAAAGAAATACAATGAACTTTAGATGATCATCTACCAAAACAGCAAGGGCTCTTTTCTTGACGATATACTTACCAATAACATTGAACAGCTCATTGCCGAAGCGTTCAGGAAAAATGCCAATGCCTCCGTAGGTCAAAGCGAAAAGAAATCCTGGAAGCATTCCCTTCAATACATGAACAACGTTTTACAGGACCCCCGGATCCCGGAAGACGCCCATATTTCCATCGAATACCGCATTCCGCAAACCTCCAAAAGGATCGACTTCATCATCACCGGGCAAAACGAAAAGAACGAGGATCACGCCGTTATTATCGAGCTGAAACAATGGGAAACTGCGGAGCTGACGGAGAAGGACGCTATCGTAAAGACCTTTGTCGGCGGCTCCGTGCATGAGGTCAGTCATCCTTGCTACCAGGCCTGGTCGTACGCTACCCTGCTGACGGGCTTCAACGAAACCGTGTACTCGGAGAACATCGAACTGAAGCCCTGCGCTTACTTGCACAATTATGTCAAAGACGGCGTGATCGACAACCCGTTCTATGCAGACTATATCGAAAAAGCGCCCCTGTTCCTCAAGGCAGATGCCCTGAAGCTCCGTGAGTTTATCAGGAAATATATCCGGTATGGCGACCGGTCAAAAATCATGTACCGGATCGATGCGGGTCGCATCAAACCTTCGAAGAGCCTCGCCGACAGTCTGGCTTCCATGATCAAAGGGAATGATGAATTTATCCTGATCGACGATCAGAAAGTGGTGTATGAGACGGCGGTATCACTGGCCCGGCGATCCTCGGAGAAAAATAAAACCGTGCTCATCATCGAAGGAGGCCCGGGAACGGGCAAGACCGTGGTGGCCATCAATCTCCTGGTACACCTGACGAAACTGGGCCTGATGGTCCACTATGTTTCCAAGAATGCCGCTCCCCGCGCAGTATATGAAAGCAAGCTGACGGGAACTCTGAAGAAAACGCATATCTCCAATATGTTCAAAGGCTCCGGCAGTTATGTGAACGGCGACCCGGATGCCTTCGACGCCCTGATTGTGGATGAGGCCCACCGGTTAAATGAAAAATCGGGCTTGTTCGGCAATCTCGGTGAAAACCAGATCAAAGAAATTATTCATTCCGCCAAATGCTCGGTATTTTTTATCGACGAGGATCAGCGGGTCACCCTGAATGATATCGGTCGCAAGGATGAGATCAGGAAATGGGCCAGTCTGGCGGGAGCCAGGGTTTTCGAAACGGAACTCTCTTCGCAATTCCGCTGCAATGGTTCCGATGGCTATATCGCCTGGCTGGACGATATCCTGCAGATCCACGAAACGGCTAATACCCGTTTCGATAAAAAGGAATACGACTTCAGGGTGTTCTCCTCTCCCAATGAGCTCCGTGACGCCATCTTCGAAAAGAACAGGAAGAACAACAAGGCCCGCCTGGTGGCTGGATACTGCTGGGACTGGGTAAGTAAAAAAAATCCGAAGGCCTTCGACATCCATATTCCTCCCTTCGACTTCAATATGCGTTGGAATCTCGCCTCGTATGGCAGTCTCTGGCTGATCGATCCCAACTCCGTGAATGAGATCGGATGCATCCACACCTGCCAGGGGCTGGAACTGGAGTATGTGGGCGTGATCATCGGTCCGGATCTGAAAACCCGCCAAGGGAAGGTAATAACCGACGTCAGCAAAAGATCCAGGATGGACAGCTCGGTGAAGGGCTTCCGGAAACTGCTTAAAGAAGACGATCAGGCGCCTGCACAACGCCTGGACAGGATCGTTAAAAATACCTACCGCACCCTGATGACCCGGGGACTGAAAGGATGTTATGTGTATTGCACGGATAAGGACACGGAACTATATTTCAGATCCATGATCCACTCCGGAAAGGAATATGGGGAGAATGATCTGCTGACGCTGGCGGCGGAAGATTAGGCGGAGCCAGGGCCATTGCCTGCCAAGATTGCCCGGCTAATATGCAGATCCATTGGGCTAGTTTAAAAAACTGTTCAAGTAGGTCAAAATCGTTGTTGTCTGCATCATCAGGCTGACATGTCCTTGTGAAGGAACAATGGCCAATTGCGATTTTGGCATTGCCCCCAGATCAGCAGAAACAGCACCCCCCAACAATTTATATGTTTTTATCAATTCAATTTTATCCAGTCCATCGTTGTCACCGGATACGATCAATACAGGTGCAGAAATTTTCGAAATATTGGAGTCACCGAAGTCGAATGGCGCCTGGGCGAAAGCAATCATCTGTTCCAGGAACTTTGTCCATTTTGATTTGTCCGGCGCCACTGCATCATATGCCGCCTGCATAGGACTATTCGTAAATAATTCAGGCTTCATACTTTTAAACGCATTAGTTACTTCGGGCATCCAACCACTACTTTTATAAGTAGATGAAATGATCACTAATTTTCTTACCCGTTTAGGGCTTTGTATTGCCAACTGGTAAACCACAGCGCCACCAAAACTATATCCCGCTACATCCGCACTGTCAATTTTCAGGTAATCCATTACTCCTTCCACATCACTTGCTAAAGTAGCATGTGATAATTTTCTGTCTGAAAACGGTGTGTGTCCATGTCCCTGCAATTCTATGGCAATTACCTTTCTTGTTTTTGACAATTCCGGTATTAATTGTCCCCAGTTCGTCTCAATGGTCATAAAAGCGCCATGCAGTAAAACGATAGGCCTACCCTCTCCATATACTTCGTAATAAACTTTGACGCCATTAACAGGTGCGTAACCACTGTTGGAAGATTGGATTTGCTGGCCGTTTGATCGGGTTGCTGCAAACATCATTGCAATTAGTAGTATTGATGTAAGCGGATTACGTGTATTGAATAAATTTTTCATAACGCTGTTTGAATTTTTGGTTTGAATTCTTTGACAATACAAAACTAACATTCACTTCAGGATTTGACAGGGTGTAAAAACGACAACTTAGGGATGAATTCCGCCAAATCCCTGAGCGCGTGTATGCGGGGGAGAATACAAAAGTAAAGAGGCCGCCCCTATATTGGAGACGGCCTCACTGTATAAAATAATAAGCAGGAAATCAGAACCAGGACCCAATCCAGGTTTTGCTGACTTTACTGCCTGCAAATCTTCTTTCCCTTCTTCTCTTCTCAATGGAGTGCCTGATCATAGTATAGGGAACCATGAGCAACAGGAAAATAAAAGTCAATGGCGGAATACCCATCATCGAAACCCAACGGCCACCGAATTGACGGCGCATCGGACGTTTTAACCTTTCCGCGATCAGGTACATGCTGGGGAGGATAATCAGGGTCATGAAAAATGCGAATGCCAGTCCGAAGATAATGGTCCAGGATAATGGTTTCCAGAATACCGCACTGTCGCCTCCAAAAAAGATATGCGGATTGAGTTCGGCAAAAAGCGTAACAAAATTGATATTAAACCCAACGGCCAGGGGCAGCAATGCCAGGATCGCTGCCAGTGCAGTCAGCAATACCGGAATGATCCTCGTTTTTCCCGCCTGGATCAGCGCTTCGCGCGTTTTCATGCCACGGCTTCTTAATACATCCGCAAATTCTATCACGAGGATCCCGTTTTTCACCACGATTCCGGCAAGACCCACAATACCCATACCCGTCATCACCACCGAAATCGTCATTCCGGTAAACCCGAAACCAAGCAATACCCCGATTACACTGAAGAGGATTTCAGTAAGGATGATCACCGGTTTGCTGATGGAGTTGAACTGGAGAACGAGAATGAAGAGGATCAGCATCAGGGCAATGATGAGGGCCGTACCCAGGAAGGAAGCTGTTTCCTGCTGCTGTTTTCCTTCGCCGGTCTGAACAATGGTAACTCCGTCGCCTTTCTGATTGAAATTATCGATGGCGTTCTTCAGCTGGGCATTCACTGCGGTCGGCGTATAACCCGTCAGCACATTCGAATACAGGGTGATGACCCTTTTCAGTGCCTTGCGCTTAATACTTCCATAAGTACTGGTATAATCTACTTTTACCAGGTTGGAAATCGGGATCTGCTTAATAGATCCGTTCGATATATCACGAAATACAATCTTCATATTCAGCAGGTCTGTCAGACTCTGCCGCTGCACTTCCAGGTTACGCAACTGGATTTTATACTCGTCCTTATTGTCCTTGATTTTCGAAACTTCTCTTCCGAATAAAGCAGTTCTGATCTGCTGGCCGATCTGCTCACTGTTTACCCCTTCAATCATGGCCCGCTCCCGGTCAACGGTGAGCGTGATCTCGGGATTGGTCAGGTCCACATCCATCTTGAGCTCTTCGACACCGGGCGTTTGCAGGGAATCGAGATAATTTTTAAGTGCAACGGCCGTATTGGTGAGATTGTCAAAATTATCGCTGCTGATTTCAATATTAATCGGCGGATCGGTTGGCGGCCCGTTCTGTTCCTGGTCAACGGAAATCATGGCACCCGGAATTCCTTTCAGCACATGGCGTATGGAGTCGAGATAAGGAGTTGTATGCTGACCATGCCGTTTTTCATATTCAACAAAACTCACCTGGATGCGACCCAGCTCCGGACGTGTGCTCCGGTCGCCACTCTGCGGATTATTCGCCCCGATGGCCACATTGGAAATAACACTTTCCACTATGGGATTGGACTTCCCGTTTTCCATATTGAGCACTTTGTATACCCGGTTTTCCAGCTGGCGGGTGACTGAATCGGTATAATCCACATTGGTACCCACCGGAAGTTTGAGGTATACAAAAATAAAATTTGGATCTCCTTTTGGAAAAAATACAACCGGCACATTACGTGCGCTAAGCAAGCCAAATGAAAAAATGAGCAGACCGAATGTTCCCACCAGCAACCATACCGGGCGCCAGCCTTTTAATGCCCAACGCAACAGATTTTCATAATGTTTCATGATCCAGGGCAGGCTCCGGTTCTGGAACCCATGGATCATGCCGTCAAATACATAGGCATTCAATACCATCAGGATGGCGAAAAAGATCAGGATATTTCCGGCGAATGTAGCGTGGGCCAGATCCAGCATGATCCCAACAAAAAGAAATATCCAGAACAATGGCTTTTTGAAAACACGGGATTTGGAAGGCGGCTGATCGCCTTCGGGATGGTTCATGAAATCCACCGCAAAGATGGGATTCATCAGAAACGCAACGATCAGGGAAGCAGTCAGCGTGAAGATCAGCATGACCGGCAGATAAATCATGAATTTGCCAATAATGCCGGGCCAGAAGATCAGCGGAACAAAGGGCGCCAGCGTGGTCAGGGTTCCGGCGAGCACGGGAATGAAAATTTCTCCTGCCGCGATCTTTGCAGCGATCACCGAGGAGATCTTCCCCTTCCCTTCCATAAAAATGCGGTGTGTATTTTCAATTACCACGATCGCATCATCCACGATAATACCCAGTCCGAACAAGAGGGCAAAGAGCACAATGAAGTTCAGCGTCACATGCCCCCCGATAATCAGGTCAGCCGCGGGTAAAAAGAGGAAAGCCACAAACATGCTGAGCGGAACGGAAAGCGCCACAAAAAATGCATTGGTAACGCCCATAAAAAACATCAGGATCATCAGTACCAGGATGAACCCGATGACGATAGAATTCACCAGATCATTAAAGGAAGTCCTTGTACTTTTACTCTGATCCCCGGTAATAACGATATCCAGGTTTTTAGGGAACTGGGTAGCCTGCATCTCTTTAACCGCCGCTTTAACATCATCAGATGTCTGGATCAGATTTTCGCCGCTGCGCTTGATGATATTCAGGGTAACCACATTCTTCCCGTTCAGCCGCGCATAACTTTCACTCTGCTTTACGGTATCTTTGATCCTGGCGATGTCTTTCAGATAAATGGGCGAACCGGAGGTATTGCGCACCACGATCTTTTCAATGTCGGAAGCGGATTTGAATTGCCCTTTCAGTTGCAGCGTGCGTTTCATATTGCCTACTTCAAGCAGGCCTCCTGAGATATCCTTGTTCTCCGCGGCCACGGCATTGGCAATATCGTTAAAAGTGATATTGGCGCTCTGCATTTTATAGTTGTCCACGTTGATCTGGAACTCACGCTCCGGCGCTCCCACTTCATCCACCCGGTTAATCTCGGACAGTTCCTCCAGCTTATCCTGCAGATCATCTGCATATTTTTTCAGGTGCTGCATGTCGAAGTCGCCGCTCACGTTTACATACATGATCGGCTGATCCGAGAAACTCACTTCCAGCACATCCGGTTGCGTGGTAAGATCCGTGGGCAGATCCGTTTTCGACTTATCAACCGCATCCTTCACTTTCTGCAGGGCAACATCTGTTTCCACATTGGTTTCAAACTCCACAATGATCGCGGAATAGTCCTGCACGGAAGTGCTCGTAAGTTTGTTGATCTTGGCTCCGGTAATACCCTTGATCTGCTTTTCAATGGGCCGGGTTACCAGGTTCTCCATATCCTGCGGCGAATTCCCTACGTAAGTAGTGGAAACATAAATGGTCGGAATAACGATATCCGGAAACTGTTCTTTCGGAGTTGTGACGAATTTGGACACGCCCAGAATGGTCACAAATATGATCAGGAGATAAATTGAAGTTTTATTGTCAATGGCCCAGCTCGTGAGTCTGAACTCCTTCATCTTACCCTTAAAATTTTCCAGTGCACTCATAAAAATTAATTCTGATGTTGATGAATGGCTCCAAAATCAAAGGGACTCTGTGGTGAGCGGTTGTCCGTCGTACAATCCCTGAAATCCGTCGGTTACAATACTGTCGCCCGCCTGAATGCCCGACTTAACTTCGACCTTGTCGCCATAAGTCCGGCCAATAACGATTGGCTTTTTACGGGCGATGAGATGGTCTCCGTTTTTTGTTGCGATCATCACATACTTTCCCTTTTCGTCGTTCTGCAAAGTATTAATCGGTATCGTAATGGCGTTTTGTGCCGAATAATCCTGAATCCTGACCATCGCAACCTGGTTGGGGTAAAAATCCTTTTCATAAGGAACTTTCGCTTCAATATAGAAACCGCGGTTATTGGGATCAATGAGTTTCCCTGTCACAGAGACCTTTGTAAGGATGGTTTTATTGTTCAGTTCCGGTATCACCACTTTAACCGTGCTGCCAACCGTCACATTGCCAAGGTAGTTTTCCGGAACCTGTGCAACCGCCTTCAGATTATCAGTATTCACAATCCTGATCTGGTTATTTCCGTTGAAAAATTCCCCGAGCCGGATATTTACCTCGTCGGCTACTCCGTTGATATCCGCCAGAACTTTGGTCTGATCAATCTGCTGGTTAACAAGATCCACCTGGTGCTGCGCCATATCCACCTGATTTTTTGCGGTGATGAGATCCACTTCGGTTCCTATCTTATCCGCCCAGAGGTTTTTTCTTCTTTCATATAAATTCTGTGCGTAGGACAATTGCTGTTTAGCCTGCGCCAGCTG
>Ga0070680_100004379_pt1 | contig 10628 bp, 10 predicted proteins | sample KBSC73BmetaG_FD_64672 | JGI IMG/M metagenome (GOLD analysis project Ga0070680, IMG submission 64672) | Corn rhizosphere microbial communities from Kellogg Biological Station, Michigan, USA - KBS C7-3B metaG | ecosystem: Host-associated > Plants > Roots > Rhizosphere | place: USA: Michigan... | reverse complement strand
GCCGCCGACAGGATGAGGAGGGCGAGCCAGGTGAAACGCATGAGCGTCCTTTCTTGAAAGTAGGTGCGATCCGCGCGACGACCGGCGGATCAATGGGTCAATTATGCTCCAACCGTTCGTTGCGCTGCTCGGCACGCATATCGTGTGCGCTCTGGCAAGCCCCATTCTGTTCTCGTTGCGCGCCTGGCGAAGCATCCGTGGACGCGATCCCGCGCGAGGTTGGCTGCGCGTCACGCCTCATGTCGTGGACACCCTGCTGCTGCTCGCCGGTATCGGACTTGCGTTTCTGATTCGGCAATATCCGTTCGTGAACGGTTGGTTGACGGCGAAGCTGTTGGCGCTGATTGCGTATGTCGGTGCGGGACATGTTGCAGTGCGCAGAGCGCACAGCACGCGCGGCAAGGTGGGCGCGTGGCTGCTGGGACTGGCGATCGTGCTTTACATCTACGCGGTCGCTGTCAGCAGGGACCCGTTGCCAGGTCTCGGGGTGTACTGACGGACGTGGTAGGGCGCGCCGACCCGGCGCGCGTGGGCCCTGTGATCCAACGACACGGGGTCCAACGGCGCGAGCGTCATTCCTCCTCGTGAAGCAGCAGCAGGACCGTGCCTTCAGGAGCCTCGAGCATCGCGTTGGCGCCCGCAGGCACCCCGCGTGGCAGCTCGGATGAGAGAGCGAGGCCCAGCTCACGCAGATGAGCGATGCGCGCCGGCATGTCGGGATCTCTGAACACGATCATGGGAACGTCGCAGGTACGGGGCCGATGGAAGGCGAGATCCAGATGATCGCTCGTCAGGGGCAGATGCACATAGGGCGATTCGGCCTCGTCGGTCGCGACGAAGCCGAGGGGTTCCCAGAACCCCTTGGCCGCCTCGAAATCGGTGACCGGCAGGCTGACCTCGCCAAAATACCCGCACAGCGAGACCTCCGTCGGCCGGCGGGTCACCGGGGAGTAGGTGCGCGCCTCGAGCACCGCGACGGTTTGTCCGAACGGATCGCTGAAGGCAATCTCGTTGAACATCTCCTCTCCCGTGTGGCACACCGACAGCTCGATGTTGCGGGCGGCAAAGTCGGCCAGATGCTCGGCAATGCCCGGACGCACGAACGTGAGCGTCGCAGAGGGACCCCGGCGTTGGTGCAGGCCGAGAAACAGCCTGCCGTCGGTCAACACACCGTACGGATGCTGCCAGGTATCGCTGGTCGTCGCCTGCGTGAAGCCGAGGCGCTCATAGAATTCGACCGACTCGCGGATATTCGCGCTCGCCAGACCGACTTCATGAAAGTGTCCGAGCACGCGCTGCGGAGGGCGGCGGTCAGGCGGAGGCGCCTCGAGCAGCACCGGCCGGCAGCCGGCCGAGCTCCTCGTGGGTCCATCCCTGGCAGTGCTGGGCGATCAGGGCCGCCAGGAAGCGGGCGTGGTCCGCGCCGGCATTGAGTGCCGGGACGTACTCGAAGCGTTTGCCGCCGGCTTGCATGAAGGCGTCCCGGTTCTCCATGTCGATCTCCTCGAGGGTCTCGAGACAGTCGACAGAAAAGCCCGGACAAACGACCGTCACCTCGTGCACCCCGCGGCCGGGCATGTCCCCGAGAACCGCGCTGGTGTAGGGCTTGAGCCAGCCAGCCAGTCCGAAACGCGACTGGAAGCTGACGCTCCACTCGTCCTCCCGCAGCAGCAACTCGTCCGCCAGCAGGCGTGCGGTTTTCTGACACTTGCAGAAGTACGGGTCGCCTTCATGGAAGTAGCGTTCGGGGATGCCGTGGAATGACATGAGCAGGTGGCCCGTGCGTCCCTTCGCCTCCCAGTGTTGGGTCACACTGGTTCGCAACGCCTCGATATACCCCGGCTCGTCGTGGTATTCGGCAATGAAGCGCAGCTCCGGAAGCCAGCGCCAGCGTCGCAGCTCGCTGTTGACTTGATCGTAGACGGCACCGGTGGTGGAGCCGCAGTACTGCGGGAACAGCGGCACAACCAGAATGCGCTGCGCACCGCACGCTCGCAGGCGCCCCAACGCCTCCGACACCGTGGGCTCGCCGTAGAGCATTCCGATCTCGACCGACAGCGGAGCCAACATATGCTGAGCGAGCTTGCCGATGAGCTCAGTGCGCAGCCGCTCGGACAGGTGGAGGAGCGGGGAGCCGGCGGCCGACCAGATCTTGCGGTACTTGCGTGCCGAGCGGCGTGGTCGGAAGGGGAGGATCAATCCGTACAGGATCGGGAGCCACAGCGCCCGCGAGGTCTCGACGATGCGCGGATCCGAGAGCATCCGCTGCAGGAATTTCCGCACGTCGCGCGGCTCGGACGAACGGGGGGTGCCGGAGTTGACCAGCAGCACGCCGATACGCTCTGCGGCATCGTGGTGGAAATCCGGGGAGCTGACGTAACGCATGGGCTGAACTATGGGACCGCAGGGGTGATCAGGCAATGCCCGTACACAGGTACTTGATCTCAGTGTAGTCAAGAATTCCATAGCGGGAGCCTTCCCGTCCCATTCCCGACTCCTTGACACCCCCGAAAGGCGCGACTTCGGTGGAGATGAGCCCTGTATTGAGCCCCACGATGCCGTATTCGAGCGCTTCCGCCACCCGCCAGGAGCGCCCGAGGTCACGGGTGTAGAAGTAGGCCGCGAGGCCGAATTCCGTGTCGTTGGCCATTGCGATCGCCTCCTGCTCGCTCTGGAAGCGGAACAGGGGGGCTACCGGACCGAAGGTTTCCTCGCGCGCGAGCAGCATCTCGCGCGTCGCGTTCGTGAGAATGGTGGGCTCGAAGAACGTCCCGCCGAGTGCGTGGCGCTTGCCGCCGATAGTGATGCGCGCGCCTTTCGCTACGGCGTCGGCAATATGCTCCTCGACCTTTGCCAGCGCCTGGGCGTCGATCAGCGGGCCCTGATCGGTCGCCCCTCGCAAACCGTCTCCGACCCGCAACTTGGAGACCGCTGCGCTCAGCTTGGATGCGAAGCTGTCGTACACGCCGCTCTGCACGAGCAGGCGGTTCGCGCACACACAGGTCTGGCCCGTGTTGCGGTACTTGCTGGCGATCGCGCCGGCCACCGCCGCATCCAGGTCCGCATCGTCGAAGACGATGAAGGGTGCGTTGCCTCCTAGCTCCAGCGAGAGCTTTTTCAGAGTGGAGGCGCTCTGCGCCATCAATTTCTTGCCGATGGCCGTGGAGCCGGTGAAGGTGATTTTGCGCACGGTGCTGTTGGCAGTCATCTCGCCGCCGATCGCAGCGGACTGGCGGCCGGTGACGAAATTCAACACGCCGGCGGGAATCCCGGCGCGCGCACCCAGCTCAGCCATCGCCAGCGCGGAGTACGGCGTCTGCGAGGCAGGCTTGCAGACGAACGTGCAGCCCGCGGCGAGCGCCGGAGCGGCTTTACGCGTGATCATTGCGGCGGGGAAATTCCACGGCGTGATGGCAGCCACCACCCCGATGGGCTGGCGCAGAACGAGAATCCTCTTGTCAGCCTGATGTCCCGGGATGACGTCCCCATACAGCCGCTTCGCTTCTTCCGCGAACCACTCGATGAAAGAGGCGGCATAGCCGATCTCCCCGAGCGACTCGGACAGGGGCTTGCCCTGTTCGGCCGTCATGAGCGTCGCCAGATCCTCCCGGTTCTCGAGCATCAATTCGTACCAGCGGCGCAGGATGTTGGCGCGCTCCTTGGCAGTGCGCGCAGCCCACGCAGGAAACGCCGCCGCAGCCGCGGCGATCGCGCGCCGCGTCTCGTTCACTCCCATGTCCGGAACGGTGCCCAGGGTCTCTCCGGTCGCAGGGTTCGAGACGGGCAGCGTGGCTTCGTTGTCCGCATTGACCCACGCACCGTTGCAGTACGCCTGGGTGCGCAGGAGCGTGGGATCCTTCAACTTCATCGGCTAAACCTTCTCGCCTCGCAGTTTCGCGGCCAGGAACCCGAGGGTGCGCTGGCGCGCGAGGGCGGCGGCCTCGGCGCTGTAGCTCGAGCGCTGGTCGCAGTTGAAGCCATGCCCGGCCTCGTAGAGATGAAACTCGCCCTGCGGGTTCGCGGCCTTGATCTGGTCGACGTCGCTGAGCGGAATGCTCGCATCGTGCGTGCCGTAGTGATACAGCACGGGGCACTTGGGCTTGCGGTCGAGATACTTCACCGCATTGCCGTAATAGACCACGGCGCAGGAGATCGGCAGCTCGCAGGCGGCGAGGTACGACGTGGCGCCGCCCCAGCAGAACCCCACTGTGCCGATCCGGCCGGAGTTCCTGACGACGGCCTGAGCGGCCGCCAGGTCCTTGAGCGTCTCCTCGAGCTTCAGCTGTTGCATGTACCCGCGGCCCTCCTGGATATCGTTCTGCGAGTAGCCGAGCTCTATGCCGCGGCGCACCCTGTCGAAGAACGAGGGAGCGATGGCCGTATAGCCCTCGGCCGCAAAGCCGTCCGTCACCGCGCGGATGTGACTGTTCACGCCGAAGATCTCCTGCAGCACCACTACGGCGCCGCGGGGCTTCGCCGGCGGTGCGGCGAGATAGGCCTGGAATTCATGGCCGTCCCGTGCCATCAGCGGGGTGAACTCGCCCATGTGGATGCGTTCCGTGTGGAGAGGGGGTCGGCAGAATACTCCGTGCCACGGGAGTGCCGCAAAACGGCGCTCGCGCAAGTCCTGAACTGCAAAATAGCCCCCCGAGCTGGGCCGTGGCATTCTAACGACGTCACTTGCAGCAGGAGGCGCCATGCTGGTCGGCTCGGCAGTCAGACGCGTCGCGATCGTCGGCGGCGTACGCATTCCCTTCGCACGCGCTCATACGGCTTATGCGAAGGCCACCAACCAGGACATGCTCACTGCCGCTTTTCGCGGCGTCGTGGAGAGGTTCAAGCTGCAGGGGGAGCGGCTCGGGGACGTCGCAGCGGGCGCCGTCATCAAGCACTCGAAGGACTACAACCTGACGCGCGAGTGCGTCATGTCCTCGGGCCTGGACGCACATACGCCCGGGGTGGACCTGCAGCGCGCGTGCGGCACGAGTCTCGAAGCGGCGATCATGATCGGCAACAAGATCGCTCTCGGCCAGATCGAGGCCGGCATGGCCGGCGGGACCGATTCGATCAGCGACTCTCCGATCGTCTATCCGCGCTCCTACCAGCAATTGCTCATGGAGAGCTACCGGGGCCGCAGCTTCGGCCAGCGTCTGGCGCCTTTCCTGCGCCTGCGGCCGCGCCACTTCAAGCCTGTCTTTCCGGCGGTGGTCGAGCCGCGCACGGGCTTGTCGATGGGCCAGAGCACCGAGCTGATGGCGAAGCGCTGGAACATTGCGCGGGCGGACCAGGACCAGTTCGCCTACGAGAGCCATGTGAAGGCGGCTGCCGCCTGGCGCGAGGGGTTCTTCAGCGACCTGGTCGTCGGCTCGCTCGGTCTGGACAAGGACAACAACATCCGCCCCGACACCACCGTGGAAAAGCTGGCAAAGCTGCGGCCGGTGTTCGATCCGAACGGGACGATCACCGCGGGCAACAGCACGCCGCTGACCGATGGCGCCAGTGCGGTGTTGCTGGCTACGGACGAGTGGGCCGCGCAGCGCAATCTGCCGGTGCTGGCGCACCTGGCCTACGGCAAGGTCTGGGCCGTGGATTTCGCCAGCGGCAAGGAAGGCCTGTTGATGGCTCCGGCGTATGCGATCCCGGCGATGCTCAAGGATGCCGGCCGCCGGCTCCAGGACTTCGACTACTACGAGATTCACGAAGCGTTCGCGGCGCAGGTGCTGTGCACGCTCGAGGCGTGGGAATCGCCGCAATACTGCCGGGACGTGCTCGGCCTGTCCGAGCCGCTGGGCAGCATCGACCGCTCCAGGCTCAACGTCAAAGGCGGCAGTGTGGCGGTCGGCCATCCGTTTGCGGCAACCGGGACCCGCATCGTGGCGACGCTCGCAAAGCTCATTGCCGGGGACCCGAACGCCCAGCGCGGCTTGATCTCCGTGTGCGCCGCCGGCGGCATGGGAGTCACAGCGATCCTGGAGAAGTAGTCCCTCGAGCGCTGCGAGCGAGGCCCATCTGCCGCGAGTGCGACGGATCTCTCACTTCCCAGGCAGACCAAAGCCTTAACCGGCAACGGAACAGGCGCCTATCATAGGGAATGGAGGGGGACATTCCTGAAGAGACCGTGTTGATGCGCGCCGATCTCGGCGCGGTGCTCAGCGGTCTTCCCCTGTTCAAGGGCCTCGATGCGGGAGTGGTGCGGCAGATCGGGGCGGCGGCCGAATGGCTGTCGCTGCCCGGCGGCGCTACGTTGTTTCGTGCGGGTGAGCGACCTGACGCGTTGTATGTCGTGCTCAGCGGGTGCCTGGGAGTCTTGCTGCCCGACCGGAGCCCGCAGCAGATCCGGGGGCGCGTCGTTGCCGGCGGCACCGTTGGCGAGATGGGGATGATCTCCGGCCGTCCCCGAACGGCACACGTGGTGGCGTTGCGCGACACCGAGCTGGCGCGCGTGTCACGCGAATCCTTCGACCGGGTGTTCGGGCAATATCCGGATGCGATGCTGCGCATCGCTCGCCTGACGGTCGATCGGCTCGAGCAGTCGCAGTCGCGCTCACCCATCGCCCTGCAGGGCGCCCGCACGTTCACCTTGATCCCACAGAGTCTCGAGGTCGACGTCGGCGGGTTCGCGACCGAATTCGTCAAGGCGCTGTCCGCCTGCGGCCGTACCGAGCTCGTCTGGAGCGTGCGCGCCGCCGCGCATACGAGCCATTGGTTCCATCGGCTCGAGGCTGCCAACGACTACGTCGTGTACGTCGCGGATTCGCAGCCCTCCGTGTGGAGCAATCTGTGCGTGCGGCAGGCCGACGCCCTGTTGTTGCTGGCTCGCGCGGAAAGCGAAGCCGGAGATTGGGCAGTGCTCGAGGGGCAGCGCGGCCCCAGCCTGGCGCCCCAGCGGGCCGAGCTCATTCTTCTGCACGATGGCGATTTCGTGCGCGGCGCAGCCGCGCGCTGGATCGCTCGGCACCCCGAGGTTGCTCATCATCACGTCAACGGTGCCGCCGATATTCAAAGAGTCGCACGCGTTCTCACCGGCCGCGGCATCGGTCTGGTCCTCTCGGGCGGCGGCGCCCGCGGGTTCGCGCACATCGGCATCGTCAAGGCATTGCGGGAGGCAGGCATCCCCATCGATCTGGTCGGCGGAACCAGCATGGGAGGCATTCTGGGGGCGGGAGTCGCGCTGCGCTGGAGCGTCGCGGAGTTGACCGAGCGCTTCCGGCGCGCCTTCGTCGACGTCAATCCATTGCGTGACTACACACTACCTTTTGTCTCTCTCGTCTCCGGCCGCAAGGTCAGCAGGCTGCTGAAGAACGCATTCGGCGACGTCACCATCGAGGATCTGCCGCTGGAGTTCTTCTGCGTCTCCTCCAACCTGACGAGCGGGCACTCCGAGGTCCACCGGCGCGGCGAGTTGTGGCGCTGGTTGCGCTCCTCGGTGGCGATTCCCGGAGTGCTTCCGCCCATCATTCACAAGGGAGAGGTGCTGGTCGACGGTGGCACGATGAACAACCTGCCGGTGGACGCGATGCGCGAGCTCGGCCGCGGCCCGGTGATCGGCTGCGATGTCGGCGCAGACCGCGCCTTTACCAGCCGCAGCGAGGAGATCGATGTCCCGCTCCCGTGGCAGCTGATGAGCTGGTCGCGCCGCGCACGGCACCTGCCGAACATCTTCCAGATTCTCTGGCGCGCCGGCATGGTCAACAGCAGCGCGATGACCGCCGCGCATCGCGAGAAGACCGACCTGCTGCTGCAGCCGCCGCTGGCACAGATCGACATGCTCAACTGGAAGGCCTTCGAGAAGGCCATCGATGCAGGGTACGAGTACGCCGCGCGCCGGCTCGAGGCGCTGCCGGCCGAGTCGCCCGTCTGGCGCAGCGCGGGGACGGTGCAGACGTAACGCCGGCCGCCCACCGAGCCGGCGATCAACCCGGCAAGCGCACGACCGTGTGTGCGCTCAGCCCTTCAAACGAGCAGGAAGTCCACCATCTCCCGCTGCTCCGCCGTCATGTGCTCGCGCGGCGTGAGAATCGCCGACCGCAGCGCCTGACGGCACGGCCGTGACTCATCTTCCACATACTCGGCAACCGCCCCCGCGAGCAGCTGCTGCACGCGGGAGAGGTTGCTGCGGAATTGGCTGATGACCTGCTCGGCAGAGACATGTTGGCTGGAGTCATCGAGCCAGCAGTCATAATCGGTCGCCAGGGCGATGCAGGAATATCCGAGCTGCGCCTCGCAGGCCAGGAAGGCTTCGGGCACGTTGGTCATTCCCACCAGATCCGCCCCGGCACCGCGCAGGAAAAAGCTCTCGGCACGAGTGCCAAGGCGAGGTCCCTCGACGCAGGCATAAGTCGTATCGAGGTGCAGGGCGATACCGAGGGACCGGGCGGTACGCGCGATGAGCTCGGAGGTCACCCGGCAAGTCGGCTGGGCCGTCGAAATGTGTGCAGTAATCCCACGGCCGAAGAAAGTCGGCGTCCGCAGGCCTTTGGTGAAGTCCAGGTATTGGGAGGGCAGGGCGAGGTCGCCCGGACGGATCTCCTCCCGCAGGCTCCCGACCGCCGAGACTCCGACGACGGTGCGGGCGCCGACGCTCTTGAGCGCCCAGATGTTGGCGCGAAAGTTGATCTCGCTCGGGATCAGGTGGTGGTGCAGCCCGTGCCGGGCCAGGAACGCCACCTGCCGGCCGCGCAGGTTGCCGAAGGTCAGGGGGGAGGAGGGCGATCCGAAGGGAGTCTGCACCTCGCGCACCTGCGTGACCTGCAGCTCCTGCATGGCGTACAGGCCGGTTCCACCGATGATTCCAATCACTGGTTACTCTCCTGCGCTACCGTTGCGCCCGGCACGCGCGTCACGGCAAGATGCCTGACGGCCACGAACAAGAACAAGAGGGGGAAGCGGGTGTCAATATCTCTGAATATGTACGAACCGGGTCGGATGCCGGCGCTACGATCGGTCTGATGGAGAACGGGTGAGCAACACTGGCATAGATCGCGTGTTCGAGCGGCGCCTCTCGGCCCTCATCAACAGCGGCCAACCCGAGATCCTCCAGGGGGGGCGCAAGGGCGTCGAGAAGGAGTCGCTGCGGGTAAGCCCCGCCGGGCGGCTCGCGCCGACGCCGCACCCGCGCTCACTCGGCTCCGCCCTCACCAACGAGCACATCACGACCGACTACTCCGAGGCGCTGATCGAGCTGGTCACGCCGGCCTTCACCGCCAGCTGGGAGCTGCTGCAGTACCTGCTCGACCTGCACCAGTTCGTCTACCGCCACCTCGGCGATGAGCTGCTGTGGGCGACCAGCATGCCCTCGGCGATCGAGCGCGATGCGGACATCCCGCTCGCGCAGTACGGGAGCTCGCACATCGGGCGGATGAAAACGGTGTATCGCAACGGCCTGGGATTGCGCTACGGCCGGATGATGCAGGCCATCTCGGGCGTGCATTTCAACTACTCGTTCCCGTTGCCGTTCTGGGAAGCCTACGCGCACCTCAGCGAGTCCCGCCTGGGCGGGCCGGCGTTCGTCTCGGCGAGCTACTTCGACCTGCTGCGCAACTACCGCCGCTACGGCTGGATCGTGCTGTACCTGTTCGGCGTCTCGCCGGTCGTGTGCAAATCCTTTCTCGCCGGCAGGAATTTCCAGTTGGCGGACTTCACCCACGACACTGCATACGAGCCCTACGCCACGAGCCTGCGCATGAGCGATGTTGGCTATCGCAATCGCAACCAGGCGGGGCTCGCCGTGTCGGTCAACAGTCTCGAGGAGTACGTACGTGATCTGACGCATGCGATCACGACGCCGCATCCTCCCTATGAGGCCCTCGGGGTGAGGGTTGACGGCGAGTACCGGCAGCTCAACGCCAACATCCTGCAGCTCGAGAACGAGTACTACAGCTTCATTCGGCCGAAGCGCGTCGCGCGCTCCGGCGAGCGCCCGACCAAGGCGCTGCTGCGTGCCGGCGTCGAATACGTCGAGGTGCGCGCGCTCGATGTGAGCGCATTCGATCCGGTGGGCGTGAATCAGAACAAACTTCGGTTTCTGGAGGCCTTCCTGGTGCTGTGCCTGCTCAAGGAGAGCGCGCCGATCGGCGCATCCGAGCAGGACGCGCTCGATCAGAATCACATCACCGTCGCGCGCCGCGGGCGCGACCCCAGCCTGATGCTGTGGCGGGACGGGAACGCCGTGCCGATGCGCGCTTGGGCGCGCGAGCTGCTCGATTCCCTGATCGGAATATGTGAAGTCCTCGACCGGGGCGATGCCTCGCGGCCGTACACGTACGCGCTCACGGCTCAGGCGGCCAAGATCGAGAACGTCGCCCTGACGCCCTCGGCCAGGCTCATGGCGGAGCTGGAGTCCACCGGCGAATCGTTCGCGGCGCTGGCCCTGCGCATGTCCACGGCACACAAGGAGTATTTCCTGGATCTGTACGCGCCCAACGCGGCGCGGCTGACGGAATTCGCCGCCGAGGCGCAGGAATCCCTGCTCGCGCAGCGCCGCATCGAGGCGACCGACTCGGGAACGTTCGAGCAGTTCCTCGCCCGGTATTTTGCGATCTAGCTCACACTTTCAAAAAGTTTACATAAAGCCTGTGTAGCTTTCTTCTCGCTTTTCCTGGGAACGAGACTAGAATCACGCCCCCACG
>Ga0070680_100004373_pt1 | contig 10631 bp, 12 predicted proteins | sample KBSC73BmetaG_FD_64672 | JGI IMG/M metagenome (GOLD analysis project Ga0070680, IMG submission 64672) | Corn rhizosphere microbial communities from Kellogg Biological Station, Michigan, USA - KBS C7-3B metaG | ecosystem: Host-associated > Plants > Roots > Rhizosphere | place: USA: Michigan... | reverse complement strand
CGACGGCGCGCGGGGTGACCGCGTTCTACGACATCGACACGCCGGTCACGGCGCGCAAGCTCGCCGCCGGCGACAGCGAGTACCTGACGCCGTCGCTCGCCGGGCGCTATCAGCTGTACCTGTCGTTCACCGGCGGCCCGCTGCTCGACGAGCTGGCGGCGCGCTACGGCGCGGCGCCGCGGCCGCTCTTCTGCGCCGTCGATCCCGAGCTCTATTTCCCGACGACCGCGACGGTGCGCTGGGACCTCGGCTATCTCGGCACCTACTCCGACGATCGCCAGCCCGCGCTCGAGCGACTGCTGCTCGAGCCGGCGCGCCGCTGGCGCCAAGGGCGCTTCGTCGTCGCCGGCGCCATGTACCCGGAGTCGATCGCGTGGCCGCCCAACGTCGAGCGCTTCATCCACATCGCGCCGGCCGAGCATCGCGACTTCTACAACGCGCAGCGCTTCACGTTGAATGTCACGCGCGCCGACATGAGCGTCGCCGGCCATTCGCCGAGCGTGCGCCTCTTCGAAGCCGCGGCTTGCGGCGTCCCCATCATCAGCGACGTCTGGCCGGGGCTCGACGAGCTCTTCGTCACCGACGGCGCCGCGCGCGAGATCTTCGTCAGCCGCTCGCCCGACGAGACGCTCGCGCTCGTCCGCGACGTTGGCGACGACGAGCGGCGCGCGGTGGCCGCGCGGGCACGCGCGCGCGTCTTGTCGGCGCACACGGCGGCGCACCGCGCGGTCGCCTTCGAGCGCTACGTGCAATTGGCAACAACCGGGGGGCTTCGTACTCGCAGAAAGGAGCGGGAGAGCACATGGCCAAGATCCTTGTAACCGGCGGCGCCGGCTTCGTCGGATCACACCTGTGCGAGCAGTTGCTCCGCCAGGGCAACGAGGTCATCGCGCTGGACGATTTCTCGACGGGATCGGCCGACAACGTCTCGCATCTGTGCGCGTACGAAACCTTCACCCTCGTCGAGCACGACGTCACGCTACCGTACGATTTCCCGGTCGAGCTCGTGTTCAACCTGGCCTGCCCGGCGAGCCCGCCGCATTACCAGGCCGATCCGGTGCGGACGACGCTGACGAGCGTGCTCGGGACGCTGCACGCGCTGCAGCTCGGAGCCAAACGGCGCGCGCGCGTGCTGCAGGCGTCGACGAGCGAGGTGTACGGCGATCCGCTCGTCCATCCGCAGCCGGAGAGCTACGCCGGCTGTGTGAACACCACCGGCCCGCGCGCCTGCTACGACGAAGGCAAGCGCTGCGCCGAGAGCCTGGTGATGGACTTCCATCGCGTCGCCAAGCTCGAGACGCGCATCGTGCGCATCTTCAACACCTACGGCCCGCGCATGGCATTCGACGACGGCCGCGTGGTGTCGAACTTCGTGCTGCAAGCGCTGACCGGCGAAGATCTGACCATCTACGGCGACGGCACCCAGACGCGCAGCTTCTGCTACGTCAGCGATCTCGTCGGTGGGCTCATCCGGCTCATGCAGCATCCGACGGAGACGCGGCCGGTGAACCTCGGCAATCCGGAGGAGTTCACCATGCGCGAGCTGGCCAACGAGGTGCTCGCGTTGACACGCTCGTCGAGCCGGCTGGTCTTCCGCCCGCTGCCGATCGACGATCCGAAGCAGCGCCGGCCCGACATCCGCCGCGCCCGCGAGGTGCTCGGCTTCCAGCCGCGCGTGCCGCTGCGTGAGGGCCTGGCGCTCACCATCGAAGACTTCCGCGCGCGCCTGCCGCTGCCGGACGAGAGCGCCGTTACGATGGTCGCTGGACGCTGAAGCGCCGCCTACCATGGCCGCCCGATGGCACGGCCACCGCCGGGAACGATCTCTTAATCATGGCCGGATGTTCGAGGTGATCATGGCGGACGACGCTCGCGCCGAGCTTCTTGCTTTTCTCGACGAGCACGCCTTCGCTCCGGTGTTGAATACGCCGCCGGACCGCGTCGATCGGCGCGAGGAGTTCGAAGACGCGCAGTGCCACACCGACCGCGCGCGCCGCCGCTTTCACGCGTGCAAGAGCGCCGCGGCCGTCTACGATCACTTCTGGACCGAGGTACACGACGGCACGGCGCGCTGGGTCGATCGCGAGCTCGATCGCCTCGGGCTGCCGACGTTGCGCCGCCTGCAGAGCGCCTTCGACGAGCTGTGCGCGCGCCTCAGTGTCGCCGGTTCTTGTCGATGATGCCGGCGAGCAGCAGCGCGAACGCCGCCAAGCGGATGCCGTAGGCGAAGTGGTGCCGTTCGGCGGCGATGGGCACCGCGACCAGCGTGATCCAGTTGAGCGCGAGCGCCCAGAACGCCAGCGCGAAGACGAGGAACAGCCGATCGCGGCCGCGCCGCCAGAAGTGCAGGAAGAAGATGCCGGCGGTGACCGACCCCATCGCCGACGCGCTGTACAGCATGTGCGTGACGTCGGTCATTTCGAATCCCAGATCAGGCCGAAATTGATGAACAGGATCGCGATCAGCGCGACGGCTGCGCGCAGCGCCGACAGGTCGACCTGCGGCAGGATGATGAAGTCGACGCAGACCAGGATGTTGTTGATGGCGAGACCGACGAAACAAATGCTGCTCCACAAGAGCAGCCGCGCGCGCGTGGCCCGATAGCTGCGCAAGAGCAGCAGCGCGCATCCGAGGCTGGTGAGCGCGCAGAGCGCGAAGATCGTCTCGGGCATTATTTGTCCTTCCTGATCTTGAACGCATCGGCGAAGGCCTGCACGGGATCGACCGGCTCCGCGGCGACGTCGTCGGGGCGGCTGTAGATGAGCGTGATCATGGCGACGCGCCGCTCCTCGTAGGTGCGGGCGACGGACGCCACCTGCGCCGCATGGCGCGTCTCGGCCTGATAGCGCGGCGGTGTGTCGGTCGACGCGCGCACCAGCTCGCGCGCGGCGAGCGCTTGCAGCTGCAGGTCGGCCGACCACTCGTTGGTGCGCAGCTCGCTGCCGACCTCGTTCGCGGTCCAGGTGCGACCGGGCTGCTTGAAGAGCAGCATGAGCACGTTGAGCATCTCGACCGAGCCGATGTGGTCGAGGATGAAGCGGCGGACGTCGGCGGGAATTGCGTCCGTCAACGTGCGCGGCCCTCGTCGGCCTCGGCCTCGAGCTCGACGCCGAGGGCGCGGATCACGGCGAGCAGAACTTGCTCGCTGGCCTGCACCTGCGATGCCGAAAGGCCGGCCAGCGCGCGCGACAGCGCCGCCTCGACGGTTCCCGAGCGCCGCTCGTTGAGCGCGCGCCCGGCGGCGGTCAGCCCGAACAGCGCCCGACGCGCGTCGTCCGGGTCGGACCAGCGCGTGACCAGGCGCCGCGCCTCGAGGCGCGCCAGGATGCCCGTCAGCGTCGAAGGATGCACCTGCAGGATGTTGGCGATCCGACCCGCGGCGATGCCGGGGAAGCGGCCGATGATGCGCACCGCGAGACGCTGCGGGCCGGTGACGCCGAGCGTCGCTTGCATGCGCTTGGACGTCGCCTGCAGCCCGTGGTCGACCGACCACAAAAGGCGCATGAAGGCGAGGACGCCGCCGAGCTCGGTCGTCGCTGTCGCAGGGCGGCGTGCAGGCACGACGTGATCCTAGACGCGAGATCGTTTGAGGTCAAACGAATCTGTCGGCTGTGAAGAAAGTGAACAGCGACAGCGCCGATGTCAGCTTTTGTAACGGTCGCCGGTGCCGCCCCTCAGCCGGCGCGCCGCCGTGCCATGGAACGGCGGATGCAGCGGGTTGACCGACGTTGCCGCCTCTGCCCATAGTTGATGGAACGATGTTGGGTGCGCGCGGCTCGCGGCTGCAGTGGAAGTTCGGCGTGTTGTCGCTGGTGACGACGGTGCTGCTGCTCGTGCTCGCCGGCGTCGCCGTGCGCAGCGTCGGCGTCAGCCACAACTCGGCGACCGATGGGGCGCGCGCCGATCTGCAGGCGCTCGAGGACGCGTCGAACCTGCAAGACCTGCTCTACCAGAAGGGCTTCGTCTCCGAGTACTTCTTGACCGGCGATCGCAAGTGGCTCGACGAGCTCGGGCGCACGCGCGCCGACTTCGAGCGCTGGGTCGGCAAGGTCACGCAGAACGGCGCGGCCACGCCCGAGATCGCGACGGCGACGGGCAAGCTGGTCGCCGAGTACGGCCGCTTCGACGCCGATCGCGCGCGCGCCATCGACGAGTTCAATGCCGGCCAGCACGATCGCGCGGTGGCGACGCTGATGGCGGCGACGGCGCGCTCGTCGCGGCTGCGGCAGCTGGCGCTGGCGCTCATCCACGCGCGGCGGCTCGAGGTGACCGAGCGGCTCAAGCAGGCGGACACGGTGTGGCACCACGCGCTGACGGCGCTGGCCATCGCCGTGACGCTGGCGATCTTCGGCGCGCTCGGCGGCGGTTATCTCCTGGCGCGGCGTGTGGCGCGGCCGCTGTATGACCTCGTGCTGCGCGCAGAGTCGGCGGCGGGCGGTACGCGCGTCGAGGTCTCGGGCTCCGACGAGATCGGCGCGCTCTCGGAGCACGTGACGCGGCTGGCGCGGCGCATCGAGGAGTCGTCGGCGACGCTCGCCGAGCAGCGGCAGCGGCTGGTGCAGGCGGAGAAGATGTCGGCCCTCGGCGAGATGGCCACGGCGGTCGCGCATGAGCTCCTCAATCCGCTGACAGGCGTCAAGACGGCGCTACAGCTCCTCGATCGCACCCATCCGGCGCCGGCGGTGCACGAGACCGTGACCGCCGTCGACGTCGAGGTGCGGCGGGTCGAGCTGATGGCCCGGCGCCTCATGAGCTTCGCGCGGCCGGCGCTGGCGCAGACGCGGCGGCTCGATCTCGACGAGCTCTTGCCGCGCGTGCTGCAGGCGGCGAGCGCGCCGAGCACGGCCGGCGACGTGCGCGTAGTCCCGGCGCTCAACGGCGTCCGCAGCGTCACCGCCGATCCGGACCTGCTCGTGCAAATTCTCGTCAACCTCGTGGTCAACGCCTGCCAGGCGACGCCGCCGGGCGGGGCGGCCGTCGAGATCCACGCGCGCGCCGAGAGCGGCTGGCGCGTCATCGAGGTGATCGATCGCGGGCGCGGCCTGTCGCGCGAGGTGGCGCCGCGGCTCTTCTCGCCGTTCGTGACCGACAAGCGCGAGGGGCACGGCCTCGGCCTGGCGATCTCGCAGAACCTGGCGATGGCGCACGGCGGCCGCATCGAAGCGCACGCGAACGCGAGCGGCGGCGGCATGACCTTCTCCGTCTGGCTGCCCGAGGCCGCCATGGCGGAGGCGTCGTGAAAGCGCGCGTCCTCGTCGTCGACGACGAGCGGCTCATCCGCGGCTCGCTCGAGCGCGCGTTCGAATCGGCCGGCCACCAGGCCGAAGCCGCCGACTCGATCGCCGCCGCCGGCGCCGCGCTCGGCCGCACGCGCTTCGATCTGGTCATCGCCGATCTCAAGCTGCCCGACGGCAGCGGGCTCGATCTCGTGCGCCGCATCGTCGCCGAGTCGCCCGAGACCAAGATCGTCGTCATCACCGCGCACGGCACCGTCGACGTCGCCGTCGAGGCGATGAAGCTCGGCGCCTTCGACTTCGTCAACAAGCCCTTCGAGCTCGACGAGCTGCTCACCACGGCGAACAACGCGCTGCGCGCCGGCGCGCTCGAGCGGCGCGTCGCCTATCACGACGGTCGCGATCGCTCGCGCTTCGACGCCGACATGATCCCCGGTCGCTCGCCGCGGATGGCGGCGCTCGAGCGCGAGGTGGCGATGGTCGCGCCGCAGCCGGTGCCGGTCATCCTCGTCGTCGGCGAGACCGGCAGCGGCAAGGCGCTCGTGGCGCGCCGGCTGCACTACGCCTCCGCGCGCGCCGGCGGCCCGTTCGTCGAGCTCAACGCCGCCGCGATCCCGGAGACGCTCGTCGAGTCGGAGCTCTTCGGCCACGAGCGCGGCGCCTTCTCCGATGCGCGCGAGCGCAAGCTCGGCCTCGTCGAAGCGGCCGACGGCGGCACGCTCTTCCTCGACGAGATCGGCGATCTGCCGGCGCCGGCGCAGGCCAAGCTGCTCACGTTCCTCGAGTCGTTCTCGTTCCGCCGCGTCGGCGCCACCGCCATGCGCACCGTCGACGTTCGGCTGGTCGCGGCGACCAATCGCGACCTGTCGGTGCTGGTCAAGGACGGACGGTTTCGCGCCGATCTGTTCTACCGGCTGAGCGCGATCACGCTCGCCTTGCCGCCCTTGCGCGAGCGCAAGGAGGACATCGCGCCGCTGGTGCAGCACTTCCTCGCCGGCAAGGACGTCGAGGTGCCGCCCGAGACGATGGGCCTCTTCACCGAGTACGACTGGCCGGGCAACGTGCGCGAGCTCAAGAACGTCATCGATCGCGGCCTGTCGCTGATGGGGCAGAACCGCGTGCTCTTGCCGTCGCTGCTCGGGCTGGAGGCGATGCCCGGCGGCGCGCCGGCCGGCGGCGGCAACCTGCAGTGGCCGTCGGTGGGCAACGAAGGCTTCCGCGAGGCCAAGGAGCGGCTGATCGCCTCCTGGGAGCGCGACTACGTGACGCAGCTTTTGCGCCGCGCCGGCGGCAACGTGTCGAAGGCGGCGCGCGAGGGCGGCCTCGATCGCGTGTATCTGCACCGGCTGATCAAGAAATACGGCATCGCCAACGTCGACGAGTAGCGCTCGCTGTCGCGATCGTCGCGTGGCGATCGTCGCCAAGTTTCGCATGGCGTCATGTAGCTTGCCCGCTACACTTTCGGCGTGCCGGCTACAGTAGGTGGATACGAGCTCGTGCAGCGCCTCGCCGTCGGCGGGATGGCCGAGGTCTTTCTGGCCCGGCGCACCGGGCCGGACGGCTTCGAGAAGCGCGTCGCGCTCAAGCGCATCCTGCCGCACCTCGCCAAGCAGCGTGACTTCGTCGCCATGTTCCTCGACGAGGCCAAGCTCGCCGCCGGCCTCGACCACCCGCACACCGTGCACATCCACGACTTCGGCAAGGATGGTGACGCCTACTACCTCGCCATGGAGTACGTGTGCGGCGAGGATCTGGCGGCGCTGTGGCGGCGCGGCAACGAGCTCGGCGCCCCGCTGCCCTTCGCCGACGTGGCCACGATCCTCGTCGCCGCGTGCGAGGCGCTGCACCACGCGCACGAGCAGGGCATCGTCCACCGCGACGTGACACCTGGCAACCTGATGGTCTCGTTCGACGGCGTGGTCAAGCTCGCGGACTTCGGCATCGCCAAGTCGCAGGCGGTGGCGTCGCGCGCGCAGACCTCGGCGGGCACGCTCAAGGGCAAGGTCGCCTATATGTCGCCCGAGCAGGCGCGCGCCAAGCCGCTCGATCGCCGCAGCGACCTGTTCTCGCTCGGCGTGGTGGCGTGGGAGCTCTTGACCGGCAAGCGGCTGTTCCAGCGGCGCAACGACCTCGACGTGCTGCGCGCGGTGCAGATGTGCGACGTGCCGGCGATCGCGACGGTGCGGCCGGACGTGCCGCCGGCGCTGGCGGCGGCGATCGAGACGGCGCTCGAGGCCAACGTCGACGATCGCTGGGACACGGCGGCGGAGCTCGGGCAGGCGCTCCTGGCGTGGCTGGCGGCGGCGGGCGAGACGCCGTCGAAGGCGCGCGTCGCGGCGACGATGGCGCGGCTCTTCGGCAGCGACGCGGCCGAGCGGCGGCTGGCGGCGGCGAACGCGCCGTCGGACGCGACGGGGAGCTTCCTCATGCCGCCGGATGCGCCGTCGGAGCCGCGCTTGTCGCCGCTGCATCCGGAGCGCTGGATTCCGAACATCGCGATGCACCTGCACCTGCCGCCGCCGCGCATGCCGCCGCTCCGGCTCGTCGGGCCGCTCCTGGCGCTGTTGCTGTCGGCGGGCGGCCTGTTCTTCGGCTTTCACTCGCAGCGTGCGCGCCGCGCGCTGTCGGCGGGCATGTTGCCGACGGTGACGACGACGACGACAACGACGACGGCCGCGCCGCTGCCCGCGCTCACGCCGCCTGCGCTCGTGGCGCCGCCGGCGCTGAAGCTGGTGCCGCGCGCGCTGCACATCGAGGAGCCGCCGATCGGCCTGCAGCTGCCGCCGCCGCCGCCCGTGCAAAAGCATCCCAGCAACAGGGTCCGCCACGATCGGCAGCGACGGACGCAGCCCGGCGGAGTATGATAGGCCCCTGGAGGCTACGATGGCCGACGTCAAGCGCGTGGCGGAGTACATCCAGCGGTTCTCCGAGCTGATCGGCGTACCGATCGAGCCGCTCGACAAGGACGGCTTCACGCAGGTCGCGCGCGGCTCGGCGACGGTCGGCATCAACGTCGTCGAGCAGAAGGGCTTCATCCTGTTCCTGGCGCCGATCATGGACGTGCCCGAGCGCAGCCGCGAGGAGCTGTATCGGCGCCTGCTCGAGCTCAACTATCTGGCGACCGAGGACGGCGCGTTCGCCGTCGATCGCGAGTCGGGGCGCGTCTATTTGCGCGCGCTGCGCTCGCTCGAGTCGCTCGACTTCGACGAGTTCGTCGACATGCTCGACACGGTCGCGCGCGTCGCCGACGAATGGGACGACAAGCTGAAGGCTCAATTCGGAGGTTGAACGTGCGCTACGCGATCGCATCTCTGGTCGCCGCGTTCGTCGCCGGCTGCGGCTCCGGCTCGACGGTGGGCGAGCTGCCGGTGGCGCCGCCGAGCGCGATCACCGTCGCCGCGCCGACGGGCACCATCAGCGGCGACGCCGTCGCCACCATGATCGAGGACACCAGCGACTGCCCGCCCGCCTACGGCATCGGCCTCCGCGCCGCGACCGGCGGCGCCGACGTCACCGTCGTCTTCCCCCGCTGGCCCACCGAAGGCGCCGTCTACGACCTCTCGGCCCCCGGCACGAGCGACTTCGTCACCATCAGCGCGCGCGCCGCCGGCCACCGCTACTGCGTGGCAGAGCAAGGCGCCGCCGGCACCATCCTCGTCAACCGCTTCGACGAAATCGCCGGCCGCTGGCTCGCCGACGTATCGGTAAGCGGCGTCACCGCCGGCGCCACCACCATCGACGCCCACCTCTATCACTAGCTCCGACGGCGACGTGAACTTCCACTCTTCCTTCAGGGGGAGGAGGGAGGTGGGAGGTGGGGGAGGAACCAACGAAAATTTTTGGGAGCTCGGCACCGACAACAGTTTTATGTTCCTCCCCCACCTCCCTCCTCCCTCCTCCCCCTGAATCTGTGGCTCCCTAGTCGTCGATTTCGTCGGCTAGCGGCTCGGCGCCGCGGGAGACGAGTCGTCCCTTGGTTTTGATTTCGGCGAGGAGGGCGTCGAGCTTTGCCAAGATCGCGGTGTTGCGGTCTTGTTTGTGGGCGGCGACGTTTTTCGCGTAGTCGGGGGACCGGGCGAGGAACTGGGCGATGGCGGGCTCCGACAGCTCGCGGTGGTATTCGCCGTAGCCGAGCTTGGCGAGGTACAGCGCGTTCAGCGTCTGCTCGAACTGGCCTTGCAGCGGCACCGACAGCATGGGCTTGCCGAGATACACCGCTTCGCCCATGAGCGAGAAGCCGCCGCCCGCGAGCACCGCGCGCGACGACGCCAGGTCGCGCACGAAGCCGTCTTCGGAAAATCCCTTCAGCGTCACGTTGCCGAGCTCCTCGTCTCGCTTGAGCCCGTAGACGACGAAGCGCGCCGGCAGCCGCTGCAGCGTCGGCACCAGCTCGCGGAAGGTGTCCGACGTCTGGTACACGAGCACGTGCTCGCCGACCGATCGCGGCGCATCGAGCACCGCGTCGCGCAGGATCGGCGGGAACAAGCTGGTGCGCGCCTTCCGCACCGGCGGAAAGAAGAACGTGGTCACGAGGTAGTGGTCGCAGTGCGGCAGCTTGGCCTTGACGATGGCCTTGGCCATCTGCAGGCTCGCCTGCTCCTCCTCGGGCACCTCGACGTCGAGCGCGCAGCGATTGATGATCTGCATGTTGTCGATGCTGATCACCGGCAGATCGTGCTTCTTCGCGTAGAGATACGACATCGACTCGAAGTCGCTGACCACGAGCTCCGGCCGGAAGCCCTCGGACAGCCGCGTCATGGTCTCGAAGTTCTCCGCGAAGCCGGGCAGCTTCTTCAGAAAGTCGAGCGCGGTGCGCCGCCGCTGCACCGCGTTGTCTTCGTAGACCATGCCGAGCCCGGTGATGTCGTGCACCGTCAGCGACGGGAACGCCTTCTGCAAGAAGCCGAAGGCGCGTCCGCTGACGACGATCTGCACCTCGTGCGACTGCGCCAGGTGGCGCAGGATGACCATGCTGCGCGTCGCGTGCCCCATGCCCTCGCCGACCACGCCATAGAGGATGCGCATGCGCGCTACTGTAGCGCGTCGGCGTGCCGGCCGCTGAGGTGGAAGCGGCGCGTCTCCTCGCCGGTGATCTCGATGCGTACGTCGAGGCGCTCGGCCGGCAGCGCCTCGGGGAAGCGATCGGCCCACTCGACGACGATGACGCCGCCGCGCGCGAAGTAGTCGTCGAAGCCGATGGCGTCGAGCTCTTCGCGCCGCTCGAGGCGATAGAAGTCGACGTGGAAGAGCCGGCCGTCGGCGTACTCGTTGACGATGGTGAACGTGGGGCTGGTGACGCGGTCGCCGCAGCCGAGGCCGCGCGCGATGCCTTGCACCAGCGCCGTCTTGCCGGCGCCGAGCTCGCCCGACAGCGCGACGACGTCGCCGGGCGCGAGC
>Ga0070680_100004371_pt1 | contig 10632 bp, 9 predicted proteins | sample KBSC73BmetaG_FD_64672 | JGI IMG/M metagenome (GOLD analysis project Ga0070680, IMG submission 64672) | Corn rhizosphere microbial communities from Kellogg Biological Station, Michigan, USA - KBS C7-3B metaG | ecosystem: Host-associated > Plants > Roots > Rhizosphere | place: USA: Michigan... | reverse complement strand
CTGCCAGCGGCCTCGAACTGCAGCTCATCGCGATCTGCGGCAAGGGACAGCGTGTGCGCGAGGCTCTCCTTCGCATGTCGGAGAGCACGGGCCCGCGCCTCCGCATGCACGTCGAAGGGTTCACCCGCGAAGTGCCGCGGTTCATGCGTCTCGCGGATTTCTTTATCGGCAAACCCGGCCCCGGCAGCATCAGCGAAGCCGTGGCCAGGGGACTGCCGGTCATCATCGAGCGCAACATGTGGACGCTTCCCCAGGAACGCTATAACGCCGAGTGGGTGGAAGAGGAAGGCGTGGGAATCGCGTTGCGCAGTTTCAGGAAAGACATCGCGGGAGCTGTAGCCCAGATGTTGGATCTCAAAAAGCGTTGCGACTTCGTCCGCAATGTCGCTCGCCATGAGAATCGCGCCGTCTTCGAGATTCCCGGGATTCTCGAGCGCATATTGAACGAGCATCTGGAATAGATTCATCGAACGCGGATTCTTTCGATTCTCACAACCGGCGCTGACTTTCGGCCGTCTACCGGGAGCAAGCACCGTACCCTCACGCGCAAGCGCTTGACACGCAGCCGGCAGCGACGCTTCCCTGCTGGCGGCCAGGAGCGAGTACACACAGGCGCCCGCGCCGCTGGTTTCCGCCTTACCCGCGGGTCCGCTGGCGCAGCCTCTCGGCGCATCGCAACCCGACGTCAGGCCGCGCCAATGGCCAGCCGCGTGCTCCGTCCGGCATTATGAACGCCGCAGATCATCTGACAGCCGAGAATATACGGGAGCTGATCAGCACCCCGGGACCAGCGATTACGATCGTTCTCGCCGGGAATGAAACCGGGGACACCGCGATAGAGCTCAAAAATGTCCTGAATCACATCGGCCGCGAGTTCGAGGCCCGGAACCGCGATGCTGAATCGCTTCTCGACGCCATCCCCGGCGCAGCCGCGGATTTCCGCGGCGAGACGAAGTCGAAAGGCAATATCGCCATTCTCCGGGCGCAATCTCTCCTGCGCATCTTCCGCGTGGACCGGTCCGTGCGGCCCATCGCGCGCGTGGGCCCGCATTTCGACGTTCGCACGCTGCTCGAGATCCGCAACGCCCAGAAGCATTTCTACATAGTCGCCCTCAGCCAGAATCGAAGCCGGCTGCTCGGATGCACCGAAAGCACCTCGCATGAAATCGAACTTACTGGCACACCGGTCAGCTATGCCGAGTCCCGTCACACTCGCAAGCCGGATCACGTTCTCGATAACCGGATCACGGCAGGCCCTTCAATGGGTTCGGGGGGCGGCGTCATGTTTGGCACGTCCAGCGATATGGACGACAAAGACGAATACGTTTTGCATTTTTTCATGGAACTTGATAAGGGCGTCAGCAACGCGCTGCGCGGATCATCCGATCCGCTTATTCCAGCCGGTGTCGAACATGAACTCGCGCTCTATCGCCGCGTGAACACGTACCCGCACCTGCTCGAACCCGGTATTCACGGTGCTCCAGACGGTCTCGAAGCGGGGGACCTCCATCGCCGCGCTCTCGATCTCATCAATCTGCGCGCCGCGGAGCCTGCCTCTGAAGTACCGGAGGACTTCGATAAGCGTGTCGGCACGGGGCACGCATCGGCTCATATTCAGGAGATCGTCGCAGCGGCGTTCGAAGGTCGCGTCTCGCATGTTTACTTGCAGCAGGGGGCTGTGTACACCGGCACATTCGATCCCATACGCATGCGCGTGAAACACACGGACGATCCCCTCGATTCACCCGTCGATCTCATCGATCTTGCTGTGGAACAAACCATTCTTCATGGCGGCGAAGCGAAGATACTGCGCGCTTCGGCCATGCCGAACGGCGTACCGATCTGTGCGCTGATGCGTTACCCGGCGGCAGCGCCTGCTGAAAGCGCCGCCTGAGTGTTGCCAGGCGCTCTCGCCTGTGCTTCGGGGACCGGCGTCGCGACGCGTTACACGTTCGCGTGACCGCGCCATGCGCGCCGGTCCGCGCTCGCGTCAGCTACCGGGTCGTTGTCGTGGGCTTTTTCGATCCGAGAGGCGCTGTCCTTCCGGGCGCCTCTCCCCCGCCTCCATCTTCTTTGCGAGGGGCCTTCGACCCTCCACCCTGGTCCGTTCCGACTCCATGCGTCGTCTTATTGCTTTTCGCCATGCGCAGAGCCACGCACCTGGTGCGCCAGTGAAAGCGCGGCCAGTTGCGCCGAACGGCGGCCCTCGACAAAATCAACATCGATCGCAGCACGCCCGCCGAATCAGTCGTGAACGCAAGTGGATATGCCGCTGCGAGTTCGGGAACGGATCAAAAGAACGCCGGATTCGTGGCGTTCGACATCGAGTGGACCTGCGCTTCATTCGCTTCCCCTCATGACGCGCTATGAAACGAACGCGACTCTATATGGATTGGTTGCTGGCGCCGCGGGCGTCGTCGCGATGACCCTCGCCGAAAAGGTCGAGCAGCAGTTTACGGAACGCCCGAACTCGCATGTCCCTGGCCGCACGCTGAAGGCGCTCCTCCGTAAACAGGTTATCGATGAAGAAACGCCGCTCGGGCACAACTGGGCGATACGCTGGGGCCAGAGCCATATTGCTCGGAGCCGCCCGCGGCCTCATGGCCGAACGTGGACTGTAAGGGCCGATGGGCTCCTTTTTTCACTGAAACCTGCGTTTGCTGAACGATCAAACACTTGAGAACGCGACCGGGGTCGGCGCGCCGCCGTGGACGTGGCCTGTCGATGAACAAATCATCGATCTTATCCACAAAGGCATATACGCATTCACAACGGGCGCCGTGGTCGATGCCTTCGTCCTCGGCCCCGGAGGCATTCCCGAACCGCGCCAACCCTGGGCTCGAACGCTGAAGCAGGTTCTATACTCCGCCCCGCGGGCCTCGTCCACATTCCGAGGCGGCTGCTAACCTTTTATGAACGCGTATGAAGCGCCTTGCGGCGATTCTTCTTGTCATCTCCCAGCTGGCGACCGCATCGGAGATTTCAGTCCACTGGCATGATCTGTCTGGAATGGTCACCGGCAAAGACATCATTGTGGATACAGCGGCCGGCGATCATATACGGGGGGTTGCGCTGGCCGTGGAAGGCGGCTCCATTACGTTGCAAACTCGCAGGAGAGGCCGCCAACCTGTCGCCCGGAGAGATGTGAGTGATATTCGCATTGCGCGCAGAAACAGCTACAAATGGCGGATAATCGGCGCCGCGATCGGCGGCGGTGCAGGCGCCGGCATTGCCATCCCCGTCCTCGCTGAGACGCACAATGAAGGCAGCAGCAGATATGACGGCGCTGCCGCAGCCGTTGTCGCTGGCCTTGCCATCGCCGGGTTCGCGCTCGGCTGGAATGCGGATCATGCCCGCGATCTCGTCAGGATTCTACCGGATTAGACGCTTCCTCTTTTACTCCGATACTTTATGAATCCCGGTGAGCCAATACCGGTCAGTCGTAACATTCACCGTTGCCTGGATCTTCTCTCCCGGGTGCAGCGATTGGAATTCCGCCTTATTCTCGATCGGATATTCCATCGTCATCGCCGTCATCCATCCGGGCACATCTTCGTTATGGATGCTCGCCACTTTCGCATTCGGATCAATCGCGACAACGGTGCCGCGGAATGGAAACTGGCGCGCCTGCTCCCTGTGCGAGCAGGCGCTCGCGAAAACCAGGCCACAACACAATAACAATCGGAAGCCCCACCCGAAGATAGTCGACAAAGTTTCTGTTGCTCCTCAGAATCGTTATCGCATGACAGCCCGAGCCGAGTCTCCCCAGGCCCGGGCTGCACGTTTACTCCGGCGCGAAACCGACCTGTACTGCCTCGATCGCCTTCGCGGGCCGCGGCCGACGGTACCGCCGCTCGTTCGCGCGCACGCTTTCGATCGCCGCGAAGAAGTACGTTTCTACCGCCTTCGGCTCGCGACCTCTTGCTTTGTCGTGCGCCAGCAGCAGCTTCGCGTCTTCCACCACGCCCTTCAGATCCGCCCCGGTCAGATGACGCGCGGCGGCCGCGATCTCCTTCAGGTCCGCCGAAGCGAATGGCTCCGGCAGCTCCTGCAGCCGATCACGCAGGATCTCGATGCGCGCGCCTTGCTCCGGCAGGCGCGTCTCGAGCCACAGCTCGATACGGCCCGACCGCAACATTGCCTGCGGCACAGAAGCCGGCTCCATCGCCGTAATCATCACGCAAACCCGCGACGCGCTCGTGCTCTCGATACCGTCCATCAGCGTGAGCAGATAGCGGCAGAACCCGTGGTTCTGCGATTGGAAGATTACGTCGGCATCGTCGATGAAGATCACCGCCGGCGCGTTCTTCTTTGCCTGTTGAAAGATGCGTTGCACCTGCAGATGGAACTGCCAGTGGTCCGCATTCGCCGATCCGTCGATCAGGAAGAACTTGCCTTTCAGTCGATGCGCAAGCGCCCTCCCGATCGTAGTCTTGCCCGTGCCCGGCGGCCCGGACAGCAGCACTCCGCGCTTCGGCTTCAACTTCAGATCCGCCGCGAGCGCGGTGTTTTCGAATGGTAGTGCGATCTTTGCTTCCAGAGCTTCGATCACGTCGTCCATTCCCTTCAGGTCGCTCCAGTCGACCGGCTCCACTTCAGCCAGATCGACGTTACTCACCAGATGGCGGCTCTCCAGATACGCACGGAATTCGCCCGTCGTGACCTTCCGTGATTTCCGCACACTCGCGCACGCGTTCCGCAGATCGTGCCCGTCGAGCGCCGGCGCGAACCGGTGCAGCTCTTCGAACGAAACCCGTTCCGCCGCGCGACCGAGTTCCGCCTCGCAGATGGCCTCGTATCCCTCGGGACCGAGTTCAGTCAGTTGAATGTGCTCGGCGCGGCGGAAGATCGGGTCTGGAGCCGCTTCGAATGCGCTCACAGCGAACACGAGTTGCTTGCCCGCCGCAACCGCATCCGTCGCCAGCGCCTGAAATGCCGCATCGAGCAAACCGCCGAGCGGATATGAATCGCGGCGCGTGATCTCCGTGATCAGGTGCAGATCGTCTACCAGAACCAGATCGTTCAGGATCAGCGCATCCTCCACAATTTCGAGAAACACCTGCTCGATCGCACTCGGCCGCCGATTCGCCAGCCGGTCTATGAAATCGCGCATCCCGAGCAGGGTGCCGCCGGTCAGATCACGCACGCGATGCAAAACAGTCGTCTTGCCCATACCGGGATTTCCGGCGAGCAGCAGAATCGCGCCTGGACGAAGCGAAACCGTAATCGCGTCGCAGGCGATCTGCTGATTCGGGGCCAGACGGGTAACGCTCACCGCCGGTTCATCGCGGCAGGGCGCGAGAAGTAGCTCTTCAGCGAGACGCATAAATAATGCCTCAGCAAGGTTGGGAATTACTGGTTGGCGATGTGGTTCGCCGATTTCAATCCGCCGGATCACCCCGCATCTTCGGCAGAGAACCGCGCGATCAGAAAGGTTAGCGAAGGAAAGAAGGCGAAGAAAGCAGGCCGTCCATTCGCATCGCCCGGCAGATTACCGATTTTTCGTGGTTTCGAAAGCCGTTTACCAGATGCAAAGAGGAGCCTCCTTTCCTCGAAGGTAGTTTCTGAGATTACCAACTTCCGCGTGGGTGTGCAATTGAAATTCGTTAATGTCTTCGCCAACCGGCACGCTTGATTTGTAGTAAAACATCCATTATTCTCTGAGTCAGAAGGGATACGTGAGTAAGTTTACGTTTATTAACCCAGTTCTGGCTTCCGGAGCCGATCCGTGGGCATTGGCTTCTGACGGGCGCTACTACTACACCCACACAACCCACTCCAACATCACTCTTTGGAGGGCGGATTCCATCGGCGAGTTGAAGGACGCCGATCGCCGCGTCATCTGGACGCCTGAGCGACGTCGCCCCTGGTCCAGGAATATCTGGGCGCCCGAGTTGCACCGTATTGATGGCAAGTGGTTTATCTATTTCGCCGCGGACGACGGTCATAATCGCAATCATCGCCTGTGGATTCTTGAATGCGACAGCGCCGATCCGATGAACGGCGACTGGAGCCTTCGCGGCGAGCTCCGGACGCCTGGAAACCGCTGGGCAATTGACGGCACAGTGCTCCAGCACGAAACCGGCATGTATCTCCTGTGGTCCGGATGGGAAGGAACCGAAAACGGCTGCCAGAACATCTATATCGCGCGGATGTCGAATCCCTGGACTGTCGAAGGCGATCGAGTTCTGATATCCACCCCGGAGCACGTCTGGGAAAAACACGGCCCCATCCGCCGGCCTGGCCCGGACGATAAGCCGGTCGTCCTCGTAAACGAGGGTCCGGCGGTGCTGGTCCGGCACGGTCGTATCTTCGTCACTTACTCGGCCAGCGGTAGCTGGACCGACGAATACAAGCTCGGCCTTCTCTGGGCCGATGCATCGAGCAATCTGCTCGATGCGCGTTCATGGCGGAAACGCTCCGAACCCGTGTTTTTCGCTTCAGGTGTGCAGGGGACATTTGCAGCGGGACACAACTCTTTCTTCACCTCGCCCGACGGCACGGAAGACTGGATCCTCTACCACGCAAACGCGAAAGCGAACCAGGGCTGGTCCAAAAGAGCGCCACGCGCCCAGAGATTCACGTGGACTTCAGACGGTTTTCCCTGCTTCGGTGCGCCTGCGGCGCTTCATCAGCCCCACTTCGCTCCGGCAAAGACTCTCGAGCCGACGCCTGTGTTCGGCGACATCCCCTGGATCCCCTCGCTCGCCGAGACGCCTCTCGTTGTCGAATAAAGCCGCCTGTTTTCAGTAGAAAAGGTACTTGCGCCACTGCTCGTCGCCCTTGCCGAGCAGGCGCATCAGATGTCGGCTGGTGTGCAGACTGAAAGGCCGCGGCTGCCGCGCCAGTTTCATGCCGGCCTCTTCCGGCGTCCGGCTCCCTTTCCTGTTATTACAGGGGTGGCAGCAGGCTACCAGATTCTCCCAGGCCGATTCCCCCGCGCGCGAACGCGGAATCACGTGGTCGAGCGTCAATTCTCCGGCCGGCAGAATCTTCAGGCAGTACTGGCACGTGTAGCGGTCACGCATCAGAATATTCTTGCGTGAGAGCGCCCGTGTCTGGTGTGGAATGCGGCGATATTCCAGCAGACGAATCACAGAAGGTACGCGAACCGAGCGGCGCGCCGAGTGGACAGCCGTCGACGAAAGTTCCTCTGCCGCGGCGATGCCCTTCAGAACGAGCACGAGCGCGCGCCTCGCGGCGCAGATATTGATCGGCTCGTAACTCGCATTTAGCACGAGCACGGGCTTTTGCAGTCTGCTGTGGTGGGACGCCATTTTGGTTTTCAGGTTCTCCATCGCCGGTCTACTCTCGCCAAAGTAAAAAGAGAAACGGATGTCGCGCCTGCGCGCTTCAGCGCCAGCCCGCATGCGGTTGCAGTCGCCCCGGTCGTCATTACGTCGTCGATCAGCAATACGCGTTTGCCTCGAACGTCCGCCCCGCGCCGCACTGCGAAAGCGCCTGCCACATTCCTGCGTCGGGCGGTCTTTCCCAGTCCGGCCTGAACCTCCGCCGCGCGTACGCGCTGGAGCGCATCCAGATATGGAATGGCGCGGAACCGCGAGACCGATCGGGCGAGGATTTCAGACTGGTTGAAGCCGCGCCGCCACCGCTTCCGCCAGTGAAGCGGAACGGAAACTACGGCGTCGAATTTCTCCTCAGCCATCAGATCCGCCAGATAACGCGCCAGATGCCGCCCAAGCGGTTTCATGCCGGCGTATTTGTACTGGTGGATCAGATCGCGCAGGGCGCCTTCGTAAAAACCAAAACTGGCGGCCCGGTCGAAGCCGCGAAGGCCCGCCCGGCACGCCGTACACAGTCCCCGCTCATCCAGCGGGAAAGCGTTCGCGAATGGAGTCTTACATGACGCGCAGTAGTAGTCCGCTTCGAGTGGTTTCGGAGCGTGCAGACAATCGTTGCAGACCGGAACGCGAGTCCACTGAACAAGCGGACGCTCGCAGATACGGCAATCATCTGGAAAAAACAGCGTGAAAAATCCGTCGGGGAGCCCGCGGAGGAGTCGGAAAGCAGCCGTTCTCGTTAGCAGACTACTCGAGAAGGCGCACCTCCCATAGCGAGGTAACTACTCAGATCGGCGCGCTCGCCTCGTCCTGCACGCGCTTTTTGGCGGTGTGAGGCGTTGCGCCGGGATGGAAATAGCTTCAGCATGAGCGCCTGAACGGCCCCTCTGAATCCATTAGTGTAAAAAGTCGAAAGAAATCTTGTCAAATGTCATGGTCCGCACGGACTCGCGCCCGGCGCGTCAAAAGAGCAGACTGATCGCCATCTTGCACGAAACGTACACGATCCAGATTCCCAGAACGGCGGCCAGCCCGCCGAAGAATCCTGCCCGCGTCAGCTTCCCGAACCCGTACGAAAGCAGCGCAAGCTCGGCGAAACTCAGCAGGTCCACCGATTCGAGCAGGCTATAGAGTCCGGGAGCCATCGCGTCTTTGTCCATATAGGCTGCCGGATTGGTCGCAATCAGGTTACGAATGCTCAACGACCCCGGATCCGGCGCGATGGTAAGGATCAGGGTCGTCATCACCAACACGATCAGGTAATACGGAAACTGCGCGAGCGAAACCATGGACAACATCGCGCCGAAGCGCGGCGAGTGCCCGGTCATCAGCGATAACGCCTTCAGCAAGCCGGAAATCAGCAGCGCGCCCAGCACGATCATCAGCGCCGTCTGAATATAGGAGCCATAGAGGCGCGCCGGGGTGTTGGCGCGGTCGAGAGCAATCGCCATGTTCTCCGGTTTCATGTGAATCGCGGTCAGTTGCTGCCTCACAATGGTGATGAAGCCCATAAAATGGACTTCTACCGCCCAGATCAACATGCCGAGAAGGCAATTCACCAGCAGCGGAATGATCCATGCTCGGGTTCGATCCGGCAAACTCGAGAAAAGCTCGCCCGGTTTATAAAAGACGTGCAGCAGTGCACTCATCAGTCTGCAGGAGTGTATCACTTCCGGCCACTGCTACACTCACGGAAAGACTACAGAAATCATCCGCGGCCGTAGACGCTTCGGCCAGAGGCTTGCCCCGGAGGTTTGCATTGGGCGCTTTGCAAAAACATGGCTGAGCTCGAGATCAAACCCACGGCCTTCATGCGCTTTCGCGTGTTCGCGATCATCTGGATCGCTTTCTGCCTTGCCGCCGTCCTGATTTACCTGCTTACCGGCGGACGCGGCGAGCTCTTTGCGGCAGACGCGGACATTTCGACGTACCTGCCGGATGCCACCGGCGTCACCCTGAAAACGCCCGTAAGGCTGAGCGGAATCCAGATCGGAAACGTCAGCCATGTAGAGCTCACCAGGCAGGTCGACCCTCAGCGCGCCGTGCTGGTCCAGATGACCGTCAGGAAGCGCTATCTGAGGAACATTCCGATGGATTCGACCACCGCGATCAACGCCGATACCCTGATCGGGGATAAGTTCATCGACATAAATGAGGGCAAAAGCGCCGCGCCTGTTAGGGAAGACAACATTCTCGAGAGCGAGCCGGTAAAGCAGGCAACCGACCGCGCCGACCTGATCAGGGCCCTGTCCGAAGATCTGCGACAGATCAATTCCATGCTCGCGACCGTGTCCGATCCCAATTCGCGGCTCGGGCACATCGTCGTCGGCGAGGCCGAGTACGATGACATCCTCGAGCGCCTGAAACAGTTTGATGGGGCCATACGCGGCTTCGTCGCGCCGAACAGCCCGGTAGCGCAAATGCTCTTCACCAGCGGCTTGTACGACAAATTGCACGCCAATATCACTCGTTTCGACCGGCAACTCGAGTCGATCGAACGCGGCGAAGGGGGGCCCGGACGCTTGTTTGCGGACGATCGGCAATATCAGGACCTTGTGCGTGACCTCCGTAGCCTTCGGGACTCGCTCGATAAACTGCAATCCGGCCAGGGCGCGGCTGGGGCGCTGCTCGCGAGCGACGCGGCGTACGACCGGACGGAGAAAGCGCTGAAACACATAGACACGCTACTCGCAGGCCTCAACGCCGGAGAAGGAGAAGTGGGGCATCTGATCAGGAATCCGCAACTTTACGAGTCTTTGAACGGATCGCTCCACAGCCTCGAAGAGACCCTGCGGGATTTCCGGGAACACCCGCAAAAATATCTCCGTTACCAGGTTTGGAAAAAGAAACGGCCACAGGCCGCTTCACAATGAACGGAGAGGGAGCCCGCATCCAGATCCGTTACTGCACCGAGTGCCGGTGGATGCTGCGGGCCGTCTGGATGGCCCAGGAGCTGTTAACCACGTTTCCGGAAGAGATCGGCGAAGTCGCCCTGATTCCGGGTACGGGTGGAATCTTCGAAATCGCCGCGGACGGCGAACACGTCTGGTCCCGCAGTCAGGACGGCGGATTTCCGGAAATCACCGAGCTCAAACGGCGCGTTCGCGATATTATCGCGCCGGCCAAAAGCCTCGGCCATTCCGATCGCCATAAAGAGAACCCCGACTGATCTCGTCCCGGGGTGATTCACTGCCCGACCATGAGCGACGCCTGGCGCGTCGGAAGCTGGCGCCCCGGTTCTCTGTTATCCTGTGAAATCAGGACGAGCACGCTCGTGGTGCGTCCGTCCACACTTCCGGAGTTTCGTCATGTCAGGACATTCCAAATGGGC
>Ga0070680_100004367_pt1 | contig 10635 bp, 11 predicted proteins | sample KBSC73BmetaG_FD_64672 | JGI IMG/M metagenome (GOLD analysis project Ga0070680, IMG submission 64672) | Corn rhizosphere microbial communities from Kellogg Biological Station, Michigan, USA - KBS C7-3B metaG | ecosystem: Host-associated > Plants > Roots > Rhizosphere | place: USA: Michigan... | reverse complement strand
TCGAGCCGACGATCGGCCACGGTGACGGATCGACGAGGTGGTAGTCGTGATGCTTGGCGTGCGCCTCAGCCATTGTCGCTCTCTCCTTCGAGGGTGCCAGCCGGCACCCATTCGTCCCATGTCAAAATGCAGGCTTCGAAAGCCGAAGCCCGGCGGTTAGAGGCTGCCCTTGCGCTTGTCCGTCTCGCTCGCGGCCACCGGTTGCGGCGCCGGATCCTTGACGGGATAGAAGGTGTAGGACAGCGTGATGGTGTTCAGCGTGTCGTTGTCGTGATCGCCCGCGATCGCGGGATCGACATAGAAGACGACCGGCATCTCGCGCTTCTCGCCCGGCGCCATGGTTTGCTCGGTGAAGCAGAAGCAGTTGATCTTCTGGAAATAGGAACCGACCGTGAGCGGCGCGACGTTGTAGGCCGCCTGTCCGGTCGTGGTGCGCGCCGACTGGTTGGTCACGGTATAGTAGATCGTCGTGACCTGGCCGATCGGGATCTGGATCTCGGTCTGCTCCGGCTCGAACTTCCAGGGCAGCCCGCCTGCGACGTTGGAATCGAAGCGCACGGAAATCCGGCGCGCGATCGGGCCCGTGGCCGGTGCCGCGGTTGCGACCTGGGTTGTGCCGTTGAAGCCGGTGGCGCGGCAGAACCAGTTGTAGAAGGGCACGGCGGCATAGGACGCGCCGACCATAGCTACGACGACGAAGCCGCACATCGACGCGACCAGCGCGTCGCGGGTGAGGCGCGGCGCGGGCTTGGCTTTGCTGGTGGTTTCCTGCTTCATGCCCTTCACAACGGCCGGTTCAGAACCGCCGGCCCCTTGACGATGGTGACCGCGAAGAACAGCACGACGAGGACGCCGAGCGCGAGCGCGATCGCGATCGAACGCCGGCGGCGGCTGCGTTTCTGCGCCTCGGTGAGGACGATTCCCTGTTGCTCGCGCTTGTCATCCATTGCGTGCCCATCTGCCCCCTACCCGACCCCAAATCCGATCCAAGGCGCCACGGCGCGCACGACGACCTCGAGCAGGAGCGTCGCAAACAGCGCGAACAGATAAAGGATGGAGAACGCAAAGAGTCTTCGCGTGGCTCGCAGCGATTGGCTCCGCTCGCGGCTGACATAGACGTTGATCGCGAGCGCGAGCATGCCGGCGCCAAGGATCAGCGAGGTCACGCCGTAGATCGCATCGAAATAGCCGAGCGGCCATGGCGCGACGGCGACCGCGACCAGCACGATGGTGTAGAGCAGGATCTGCAGCCGCGTCGCGTCGGGCCCGGCGACCACGGGAAGCATCGGCACGCCCGCGCGCGCGTAATCGTCGGAGCGGAACAGTGCGAGCGCCCAGAAATGCGGCGGCGTCCAGAAGAAGATGATGAGGAACAGCAGCAGCGGCTCGACCGAGATCGATCCGGTCGCCGCGACCCAGGCCACGACAGGCGGCAGCGATCCGGCGGCGCCGCCGATCACGATGTTCTGCGCGGTGCGGCGCTTCAGCCCCATGGTGTAGATCACGACATAGAAGAAGATGGTGAAGGCGAGCAGCGCGCCTGCATACCAGTTGACCAGGATGCCGAGCGTCAGCACCGAGAAGAACGACAGCGTCATGCCGAACGCCATGGCTTCCGCCGGGGTGATGCGGCCGCGCGGGATCGGCCGGTTGGCGGTGCGCGACATCAGGGCGTCGATGTCGCCCTCGAGCGCCATGTTGAGCGCGCCGGAGGCGCCGGCGCCGACGGAGATGCAGAGCAGCGAGGTGATGGCAAGCACGGGATGGAAATGCCCGGGCGCGATCGCAAGCCCCACCAGCGCCGTGAAGATCACGAGCGACATCACCCGCGGTTTCAACAGCGCGATGTAATCGCCGACATCGGCTTCCGAAATCCGCGGAGCCGCTAGTTCGATGGCGTTGTGATCGACGACGGACAAGGTTACTCGATTCCCTCAAAACGGCGCGGCGCCCGAACAAGGCGCCGCGGCTTTTCGATTACTGCACCCGCGGCAGCGTTTCGAACTGGTGGAAGGGCGGCGGCGAGGACAGCGTCCATTCCAGCGTCGTCGCGCCCGCACCCCACGGATTGTTGGCGGCCTGCTGCTTGCGCACGAAGGCGTCGATCAAACCGTAGATGAAGATCAGCACACCGAAACCGGAAATGTAGGAGCCGATCGAGGAGACCAGGTTCCAGCCGGCGAAGGCATCCGGATAGTCGACATAGCGGCGCGGCATGCCGGAGAGGCCGAGGAAGTGCTGCGGGAAGAACACCAGGTTCACCCCGACGAAAGTGAACCAGAAGTGCGCCCTGCCGATCGCCTCACTATACATGTAGCCCGTCATCTTCGGGAACCAGTAGTACCAGCCGGCGAAGATCCCGAACACGGCGCCGAGCGACAGCACGTAGTGGAAGTGCGCGACGACGTAGTAGGTATCCTGCAGCACGCGGTCGACGCCCGCGTTCGCCAGCACGACGCCGGTGACGCCGCCGACCGTAAACAGGAAGATGAAGCCGATCGCCCACAGCATCGGCGTCTTGAACTCGATCGAGCCGCCCCACATCGTGGCGATCCAGGAGAAGATCTTCACGCCGGTCGGCACCGCGATCACCATGGTGGCGGCGACGAAATAGGCCTGCGTCGCGCTGGACATGCCGACCGTGTACATGTGGTGCGCCCACACCACGAAGCCGATGCCGCCGATCGCGACCATGGCGTAGGCCATGCCGAGATAGCCGAACACGGGCTTGCGCGAGAAGGTGGAGACGATCTGGCTGACCATGCCGAAGCCGGGCAGGATCAGGATGTAGACTTCGGGATGGCCGAAGAACCAGAACAGGTGCTGGAACAGCACGGGATCGCCGCCGCCGTCGGCCGAGAAGAAGGTGGTGCCGAAATTGCGGTCGGTGAGCAGCATGGTGATCGCGCCCGCGAGCACCGGCAGCGACAGCAAGAGCAGGAACACCGTCACCAGGATCGACCACACGAACAGCGGCATCTTGTGCAGGGTCATGCCCGGCGCGCGCATGTTGAAGATGGTGGTGATGAAGTTGATGGCGCCCAGGATCGAGGACGCGCCCGCCAGATGGATCGACAGGATGGCAAAATCGACGGCGGGCCCCGGATGGCCCGAGGTCGACAGCGGCGCATACATGGTCCAGCCCGTGCCGACGCCGCTGGCGCCCGGCTCGCCCTCCATGAAGGAGGAAAGCAGCAGCAGCGCGAAGGAGGCCGGCAGCAGCCAGAACGAGATGTTGTTCATGCGCGGGAACGCCATATCCGGCGCGCCGATCATCAACGGCACGAACCAGTTGCCGAAGCCGCCGATCATCGCGGGCATGACCATGAAGAAGATCATGATCAGGCCGTGCGAGGTCACGAACACGTTGTAGATATGGGTCTCGTGGAAGATCTGGACGCCGGGATACATCAGCTCGGCGCGGATCGCGATCGACATCGCCGCGCCGATCATGCCCGCGATGATCGCGAACACCAGGTACATCGTGCCGATGTCCTTGTGGTTCGTCGAATAGACGTAGCGCCTCCAGCCGGTCGGATGGTCATGCGCATGATCATCATGGGCGTGAGCGTCGTGCGTCGTAGCGTTCGTTACCATTTTAAAATCCTGCCTTGCAGTCCCGTTTGGACCTCACCGGTCCCGTCGCCCTTGTCCTTCTGTTGCGCGGCGCTAGTGCGCCGCGCTCTCCGCGGCCGATGCGTAGGTGTTGTCCTTCGCGGCGGCATATTTCTTCTTTGCGGCCTCGACCCAGGCCACAAAATCCTTGTCCTCGACCACGCGAACCGCGATCGGCATATAGGCGTGATCCTTGCCGCACAGCTCGGAGCACTGGCCATAATACATGCCGACCTTCTCCGCCTTGAACCAGGTCTCGTTGAGGCGGCCCGGGATCGCGTCGATCTTGATGCCGAAGGCCGGCACCGCGAAGGAGTGGATCACGTCGGCGCCCGTGGTCTGCACGCGGATCACCTTGTTGACGGGCACCACGACCTCGTTGTCGACCGAGAGCAGCCGCGGCGGGGTGCACTTGGTGCGCGACTCGTCGCAGGCCAGCAGCGAATCGAATTCGAACTTGCCGTTATCGGGATAGGTGTAGGTCCAGTACCACTGCTTGCCGGTCGCCTTGATGGTGAGGTCGGCCTTCGGGATGTCGAGCTGCTGGAACAGGAGGCGGAAGGACGGGATCGCGATCCCGACCAGGATCAGGACCGGGATCAGGGTCCAGGCCACCTCGATCAGGGTGTTGTGGGTGGTCCGCGACGGCGTCGGATTGGCCCTGGCGTTGAACTTGACCATCACGGTGATCAGGAGCGCCAGCACGAACAGCGTGATCAGGGTGATGATGACCAGCAGCCAGTTGTGGAACCACTCGATGTGCTCCATCACCGGCGAACCGGCCTGCTGCAGCTTGTATTCCCACGGCGCGGGCTGCCCCAATTCGGCAAATGCCGCGCCGCTCGTCACCAGCGCCGCGCCGCCGACCGCAAATCCCAGCAACCGCCGGCCCAACTGGCCCATCGACATCTTCATGCCGCTCGCGCTCCTTTAAACATCCCCAAGGCACCTCGCCGGTCGGCGTCGATGCTACGATCCGCCCCGTGCCAAACGGCCTGAAAGGCGCCGTCGAGGCGCCCGGGCCAGATCGTGAGACAAGCCGAAATCCAGCCTCTCAAACCATAATTCTCAGGCTCTCGCAATGCAGTAGTAGGGGTGATAGCACAGCCATCACCGGCTCTTCGCTAAGACGCATCGGAATGCAGATTTCCCCACAAAATCGGGCCTGACCGCGCCGGCAGCGTTGTTCCGCCGCTTGACAGCCGCCTTGCCGGATGTAGCCAAGGGCGGCGTGCGCCCGAGCGGAGTGATTCGCAACTGGTCCAAAAGGCGCGAACGGCCAACCTGGCGCAAGGATTTGCTCGAAATGACGGAAAGTGTGCCTTCAAGGCGCCGTCATTACCGGTTCAGTCGCGTGCTTTACGCGACAGCTTGAGGTAATTTTCAGGGATGACCCGGATGGGACCTGACCGACACACTACCCGCCGCGCGGCCGGCTTTGGCGGGCTCCCTGGCGCGCTCGCCGCTGCGCTGGCCCTCTGCCTGGCCTTGGGCTGGGCGCAGCCCGCGCAGGCGCAGGGCGCCGTGCGCTCGGTGCATGGCGACTGGCAGATTCGCTGCGACACCCCGCCCGGCGCACAGAGCGAGCAATGCGCGCTGATCCAGAGCGTCGTGGCAGAGGACCGTTCCAACGCCGGTCTGACCGTTATCGTACTCAAGACGGCGGATGCGAAGAGCCGGCTGATGCGGGTGGTGGCGCCACTCGGCGTGCTGCTGCCCTCAGGCCTCGGCCTGAAGCTCGACAATCAGGATGTCGGCCGCGCCGGCTTCGTCCGCTGCCTGCCCAACGGCTGCGTCGCCGAAGTGATCATGGACGACAAGCTGCTCGGCCAACTGAAGAACGCCAAGACCGCGACGTTCATCATCTTCGAGACGCCGGAGGAAGGCATCGGCTTTCCGCTCAGCCTGAACGGACTCTCGGAAGGGTTTGACAAGCTGCCGTGAGGGGCGCGAATCCGACTAGCCTAGTAGATTTCGAGACATGCCGTGGTGTCGTCGTGCCAGAACTCCACGATAACGTTGGCGTGACGTCGTGAAGCTGAGGTTTTGGTCGAACAAAAGCTTCATATCGAGGCAGTGACAAGCCGCCTCTCACGGTCGGCCGCATACGTCAGGCAGGCTCGAATATCGTCCTCGGTCAATTCGGAAAAGTCGTCAAGAATCTGCCCGTGGGTCTGACCGGCCGCCAACCAAGCACGTCCGCGACCGCAATCCGCATATCGCGGATGCAGGGCCGGCCGCCGCGAGAATCAATCTTATGATGCGTTCAGAAAAGGCTCTGAAAACAAGCGCATGTGCTTGTAAATAAGTGCATCGCCTGGCCTACGCCTAATCATCCGAGGTCAAGTGCGCCGTTTGGCGTCCACCATTTAGCGCTTTGAGTTGATTTACGTATTCCTCAGGCTTCAACAAATGGAACGGAGTCTTCAACCCCATAAAAGCCGCTATGCGACCAATGAAAGCAGTGCAGTTGGTTGTCTCCGCATTCCACACCGGCGAAGTTGCCTGAAGATGCTTGATATGAGCGAAGACTTTCTTGGCGTCAGCTTCGCTCAGATAGACGCGATAGCTGGCCGTCAAATATTGGACGTCAAGATCACCGTAGCTGGCCCCCGTCTCAGAGGGCACCCACATGAGATGTCCCAACACGTAGGGCACCGTATCGCCTGCGGGGTGCAGGCCAGCAACTTCGACCTGCTTTTCGCTCGTTTTGCCGAACCACACAAACGCATGACCATAGGACGCTGCCGTGCGGGCACGAAAATCCACGTAGTAGGGTCCCTTGGCCGCAGCCCCAGATTGAGACCTTCGAACCGGTTTCACATCTGCTGAGGATGGTGGCACGCTCGGCGCAACTGCGGCCGTCGTCACACCAGGCTTCATCGACGGTTTGCGGGAAGCGTCCTGCTGCTGATGATCAAGGCTCGCCGCTAGTGGTTCTGCATTGCTGCTTCCAATTCCCAGGCTCACGTAAGCTGCGAGGCTGGTTCCAACAACAAACAGCAGGCCAGGCGATTTCCAATTCACTCTCGCCACCCCTCTTCGACCATGATGATTGATATCTTAGCTAGCCCGAGTCACCCGACTTGCGTCTTCGGCCGACAAGGGCCGAAGACGCAGGAAGTCGAGTTGCCCTCAAGCTAACCCTTGGTCACCACGGGAGCTGCCGGGTACTTACCAACTGGAGTTTTGCCGACGGGGTACTTGCCGACGGGGTACTTGCCAATTGGCGCATTCTGCACAACCGGCTGAGCACGAGGGAGGTCCGCAGCGACCGCGGTTCCGACCAAGGCCAAAGAGGCAGTTCCAACGATCAGGACTTTCAACATTTCCAAGTCTCCTGTTGTTACTGGTCGGCTCAAATAAACCCGATGCTGGTTACGGGCACAATAAACAGCGTCCCCAATCAACCTCAGCACGAGCTTTTTTCCAGTGAATGTTGCAGAAATGGCACGAAATTAGGCCGTTTGGAACTTGTGGTCTTCAGCGAAATATCGCAGCAGACTCGCTTCAGAAGATTAGGGGGAAAATGCGGCCGGTCCGCGCCATATACGCGCGATAGCTGTCGCCGAAAGCTTCCAACATCATTCGCTCTTCCCTGGCGACGCGGCCAAAAAACAATATCCCAAAGCCGACCAGGCCAGAGAAGCCGGCGACCCAGTTTGGCAGCAGCAATGCCTGAGCGATGGCCCAAAGCCAGAATGCCGAATACATGGGGTGTCGAACTCTCCGATAAATGCCGTCTGTGACGAGTTGATGGTCCTCCCGCACGTCGAGACTGATCGACCAGTTCCGGCCGAGCGCTCGATGCGTCAGGTGAAACATGACCAGTGCCGCAATCGCAACCAACAGCCCCAGCCAGGCCTGGATAGGATGGAAGGTGTAAGCCGCGAAATGAGGAATGGTTGTCGCAACGTAGGCGAAGGGCAGAATACCAAGGCCGGTAAGGGATATGAGCAGTAACGCAGCTTCCCAGGGACCCCGGTTACTCCGCAGAATTTTTTCGCGGCGGGAACGGCGTGCGTGTTCGTAGCGAATGACATACCAACCGACCGACAGCATAACAAACACGAACTTTGAAAACGCCGGCGTCATCTTAGACCAGGTCGCCGCGCCGGCTCGGTTAGCGGCTCGCTGCAGGAGGGCGGAGCGCTGATAAGCGCTCCATCCTCCCCAATCATCGAAACGGCGCCGTCTGCACCGAGTGTCTGCGATTTGGCTGAGACAGGCCCGCATACCAGCATGAAGTAATCGTACGGTGCGCGCCTGTCATTTCCGCTAATAAACTGGCAGTGCAACCGGTAGAATTTCAAACGAATGCGTCGATACATGGCGTGCTCAAGCATTCGACCAAATTCGACGAGCCTGACAACGGGCCCGCCTTCCGTCGGCAACGCCATCTCAGCCATTTGGTTGGTGTTATAAAAATTCATTATGTCAACGCGAGCCTGATAGTCACCCCAGAAGATGCCGGGCGACAGGGCGACGCGCGCCACTGCCGCGCGAAAGCGTGTTGCCCCGCGGTGCAGCCCGATCTTGAGTACAGACGATCCGATCGTGAGGAACGTGACCGGAATTTTGCGCGTGCCGAATGCAGGGTCCCGCGTCAACGCGCGATCAAGAAGATCAACTGCAAGCACGGCGCCAAGACTATGACCTATGACCAGAAGTTCGTCTGCATCAGAACCACTAGCCGCTGCGACGATCTCCGCGGCCAATCTGTCCAATCTTTGGTCGAGGATCCAATTGCCCTTTCGAATATATGCGCGAGAAAAACTCCAATCGTCGAAAAGTGTATCCAGGTGCAACCAGCGCCAAGGGCCAGCCAGAAGGGCTGCGAGCAAGACTACAATTACAACGATGCCGACGGGAATTGATCCACTGGCTTTTAAAATAAGCACGCCAATGAGAGACGTGACCAGGATGAGGGCCCCGAACGTGACGAATGGATAGAGAAAGAAACCCGCGTAGTGCCAACTAGTTCGTAAGTAACCCCGGAGCGCGCCAGACAGAACGAAATCCAGAAAGGCAATGATGCCGAGCGGAATGCGCCAGTAAATTGCGCGACGGCTAAAGGTTTCGATCACGTCGTCCCAGCGAACAAGATGGTAATCGGTTTCGACCCGCCAATTTGGGCCAGTCGTCGTCACGCTCCATTTCATCGCGTCGGCGCCATCATGCAGACCATCGATGGAGGCTTTCACTGACCAAATAAGTTGAAACCTTGCTATTTCACGTACAAAGCGTCGTTGCGCGCCAGCATGGGGCGTGATTGGATCATAGCCGCCCACATGGAACACCAGCCTCTTGGAGACGGTGGTTCTTGCCATTATTCAACCTGCGAACTCTTCGAGTTTCCCGTAACCTGTGAACGGACTGCGCAGCTCTCACTCGATCTATAATTGCAAGCAGCATCTAGCGAACCTCCAGCGCCAATGACTGTCAACAGGGATTCGGTCAAATCACCTAGGGAACGCTGGTTGGGTTGTTTCGCCCTCCGGACCATTGCCGATATTTTGTCACAAACTAGAGCTGCTATAGTAGCGTTGGTCGGCGCAACGATGCTTGCCGGCACGTCTGACGGAGCGCTTTCGCAGGCGCGGGGAGTCGTGTCCCCCGCCGAGAGATGCCTTGTGGCAAATCAGGGTCTCTCGCTGGGTATACTATTGCCCCGCACAGCCGCGCGTCTAAAGTCCAATGAGTCGTTAAAAATTGTAGCAATCGGTTCATCTTCGACTGTAGGACTCTGGGTGCTTGCGTCGGCAGCGACATACCCCGAGGTGATGCGCCGAGAACTATTGAGACTTAGATCGAACGCAACCATCAGTGTCATCAACAGCGGTCGAGTCGGCGACACCGTCCAGGACAATGTCGCGCGCTTCGAACGCGACGTTCTCGCCCACAGGCCGGATCTCGTTGTATGGCAGTTGGGAACCAATGACGTGGTCTGGGGCGGTCGGCCAGACCAGCGGCTCAAAGAAACGGTTATTGAAGGCGTAAAGGCGCTTAAGGCCGCACCTGCCGACGTAGTGCTAATGGACCTGCAATATGCACCAATGGTGCTCGCCTCAGACTACTCTACTATAGAGGCCATCATCGCCGATGTCGCAAAGCAGGAACGGGTTGGACTGTTTTCTCGCTTCGCCCTGATGCGAAACTCGATCGACGCTGGCGTCGCACAAGGCGCGCTTGTGTCCTGGGACCGATTGCACACTACGGTCGACGGTTATGATTGCATTGGCCGGGCTCTTGCCCGAGCTATCTCAAATAGTACCCGTTGACCGCCCTCTCGGTGAGTGAAGCGTAGCCGCGCTTGCCCGGCTCGATGGAAATGATGTCTTGGTAGTTCATACCCACGATCTTGGCATCATTCCTGGCTCAGTGCAGCAATGTCTCAACCATCCCCCGCGCTGATCGGGACGATTTCGATCATTTCGTCTCGGTAATGTGCTCAATCCAGCCCTCGCGGACAGGCTCCAAAACACCTATCTTGGGCCCAATCGCCACCACAATGGACCAGGTAATGACCGCCCCCACCACCTCGCTTCTCGACCGCGCCAATCTCGACCGCGACGCCGTTCGCCATGAAATCGCGCGCGGGCTGTCCGGCGCCGATGACGGCGAATTGTTCCTCGAATACAGCCAGACCGAAGCGCTGATGTTCGACAACGGCCGGCTGAAGCAGGCGACCTACGACACCTCGCAGGGATTTGGGCTGCGCGCCGTGAAGGACGACGCGGTCGGCTATGCGCATTCCTCCGACGTCTCGCTGCCGGCCCTGATCCGCGCGGCGGACGCGGTCTCGGCCGTGCGCGGCGGCTACAGCGGCAGCTTCGCCGCCCCGCCCGCACACACCAACGTAAGACTCTACAGCGACGACAATCCGCTGGACGCGCCGGGCTTCGAAGCCAAGGTGAAGCTGCTCGCCGAGATCGACGCCTATTTGCGCGACAAGGATCCGCGGGTGCGGCAGGTCAGCGTGAGCCTCGGCGCGACCTGGCAGGTGGTGGAGATTCTGCG
>Ga0070680_100004366_pt1 | contig 10635 bp, 4 predicted proteins | sample KBSC73BmetaG_FD_64672 | JGI IMG/M metagenome (GOLD analysis project Ga0070680, IMG submission 64672) | Corn rhizosphere microbial communities from Kellogg Biological Station, Michigan, USA - KBS C7-3B metaG | ecosystem: Host-associated > Plants > Roots > Rhizosphere | place: USA: Michigan... | reverse complement strand
CGAGCAGATCGATCTGCCGGTCCCGCTCACTGCCCTCTTCGTGCTGGCGCACCGCGTCGATACGTGACTCGATTCTCGCCAGCGCGCCATCGTCGACATCGGCGCTCATGCCGTGCAGCATGCGCGCGAGATCCTCCGCGCGCTTCAGGAGCGCATCGACCGTTTGCACCACATCGGGGAGGAGCTTGCGCTCGGACGTCGGTACGCGCTCCATGATCTTCAGGATCGCTTCGCGGTCGTTCCGCGCCATCTGCACCGTGTCGGCCTGGCGGCCGAACTCATCGGCTTGCGCCGGGCCGAGATTCCGGCGCGCACCCAAGGAGGCTCCGAACGCATCCTGCGCCGCCGGCCGATTCAACACGTCGCGCCAGGAGTAGCCCGCGTGCCAGAGCTTCATGTATTGCGGCAGAAGGCCGAAGCCACCCCAGATCGCGGTCGGAAACAGCGAGAGCGGGCCGAGGCCGTTGCCCATCATCATATCGATGAACATCAAGCCACCGCAGACGGACGCCCACGAGACGAACGAGTCGCGGAATTTCGCAACCATCCGCGGCTCGCCGCTCGGTGTGAGATCGCGCTTGGGATCCTTCTTGGGTGCCGGTCGTGTCGCGCGGCGGCGTTCGGGACGCCCGCCGCCCGACATCCGCGCGGGCGGCCCGCCTCCTTCGTGTCGTGTGTCTATTCCGCGCGACAGCGCGCGGCCGCCCGCCCCCCCCCCACCACTCGTCCGGCGTGACGGCCGGTACGGAGGCGCGCTGCGCGATTCGAGCGCGCGCCGCAACGCATCGGCGGTCGGCCAACGTGCTTCCGGTTCTTTCTCGAGCGAGCGCATGACGCACGACGCGAGGTCGTCCGGGCAGGTCGGCGATCGGTCTTTGAGATCCGGTGCTTGCTCGGTGATCTGCTTGAGCAGAATGCCCGGAACGGTTGGCGCCGAGAACGGGAGCTCACCGGCCAGCATCTGGTAACCGACCACACCGAGACTGTAGATGTCGGAGCGCCCATCGATTTCGCGGTCGCCGGCGGCTTGCTCGGGACTCATGTAGTGCGGCGTGCCGATGGCGACGCCGGTCGCAGTGAGCGTTCCCGGCCCGGTCGTCGACGTCAGTGCCTTCGCAATGCCGAAGTCCGTGAGGACCGTTCGGCCGCGGCTGCCTTCGAGCAGGATGTTGTCGGGTTTAACGTCGCGGTGGATGATGCCGAGTGCGTGTCCTGCACCGAGCGCGTCCGCCGTTTCCATGAGGATGCGGCGTGCTTCCTCGGGTGGGAGGCGCTCGCGGCGTTTGAGACGCGCCGCGAGCGATTCACCATCCACATAGGCCATCACGAAATACACGAGCCCGTCGGGGCCTTCCCCGACGGAGTGTATGGGTACGATGTGCGGATGCGATAGGCGCGCCGCAGTCTCCGCTTCCCGCAGAAAGCGGATGCGGATTTCCTCGCGAAACGCGAGCTCCGGCGGGAGGACCTTGACGGCCACTTTCCGCTTGAGCCGCTCGTCGCGCGCGTGGTAGACGACGCCCATGCCGCCGCGGCCGATCTCGCCTTCGAGCGTGAAAGACGAGCCAAGGGCCTGACTCAGCCGCTGCGCCAACTGATCAATCACGGCCTAAGATTAGCCTTCTCGCGTCGAGTTGGCAGCCCCCGCCGCTTTGGCGGCGTTTGGTGGAACGGACCTGCCGCCAACGACGTTTTTTGGTGGCACAGTGGGTGCATTCGCGCTGCTCCAAAGGAGACTCCATGTCCGATCGTATGACACTTCCCGTTCTGCCGCTGCGTGACGCCGTCCTTTTTCCGGGCGTCGCCTCGCCGATTGGCGCCGGTCGTCCCGCGACGCTGCGGGCGATCGAAGCCGCATTAAAGGACCCTGAGCGCAAAGTCTTTGCGGTCGCTCAGAAAGAAAACGTCGACCAGGTTTCGCCGGGCGTTCTTTACACGACCGGGACAATCGCGCGTATCAGCCAGGTGCAGCGCAACCTCGGCGGCGTGCAACTCATCCTCCACGGCGAAGGCCGTGGCACCGCGGTCCATTATACCGAAACCAACGGCTATCTCGAAGCGACCGTTCGGGCTACATCGGACCTTCCCCCTCTCAATGAGAAGGATCCCGCCTTCGTAGCGTTGCATCGCGAGGTTCGCGAGCGTGCGGCGGAGCTGGGTCAGAAGTCGGGCCTGCCTAGCGAGGTCGTGCAGCAGGTGCTACAGGGCGTGCGGGACCCGGGGGCGCTCGGCGATCTCGTGGCCGGACACCTCGATATCCAGTCTCTGGAGCGCCAGCAGCTGCTGGAGACGCTCGCGGTCGAAGACCGGCTGCGGCGCGTGCTCGTGCACGTCCAGCGTCAGATCGCGGTGCTCAACGCGCAGGAAGACATCAAGTCGCAGGTGCAGGAAGAGCTGGGCGAGCGCCAGCGCGAGATGCTGCTGCGTGAGCAGATGAAGGCCATTCGCAAGGAGCTCGGTGAAGAGGAAGAGGCGGCCGAAGCAGACGATCTGAAGAAGCGACTCGACGCGCTCGAGCTGCCCGAGGCCGCCCGCAAGGAAGTCGATCGTGAGCTGGCGCGGTTGGAGCGCGCCGGACGCGAATCGATGGAGGCGCAGGTCATCCGCACCTACCTGGAGACGATCGCCGAGCTCCCGTGGAATAAGCGGGCTGAGGAGTCGCTCGATCTGAAGCGCGCCGCACAGATTCTCGAGGAGGATCACTACGGCCTGCAGGACGTGAAGGATCAGGTGCTCGAGTTCCTCGCCGTGCGCCAGCTCCGGCAGCGCCAGCCGAAGTCGGAAGCGCCGGGCAACGAGGATGATCGTGCTGCGCGCGCGCCGACGTTGTTGTTTGTCGGCCCGCCGGGCGTCGGCAAGACCTCGATCGCGAAGTCGATCGCCCGCGCCATGGGACGCCCTTACGTCCGCATTTCGCTGGGCGGCGCGCGCGACGAAGCCGATATCCGGGGCCACCGCCGCACCTATGTGGGTGCCATGCCGGGCCGCATTATCCAGGGCATGAAGCAGGCAGGCGCCAAGAACCCGATCTTCCTGCTGGACGAGGTGGATAAGTTGGGGATCTCGTTCCAGGGCGATCCCGCGGCGGCGCTGCTCGAAGTGCTCGACCCCGCGCAGAACGACTCCTTCACCGATCACTACCTCGGGGTGCCGTTCGATCTGTCGGAGGTCTTGTTCATCGCCACGGCGAACTTCATTCAGTACATTCCCGGTCCGCTCCTCGACCGCCTCGAGACCGTGACGTTCGCGGGATACACCGAGCGGGAAAAGCTCGAGATCGCCAAGCGCTATCTCGTAACGCGGCAGCTGCAGGAGAATGGTCTGGCCAGCGACCAGCTGGAGATCGAGGATGCCGCGATCAGCGAGATCATTGCGAGCTACACGCGCGAAGCCGGTGTGCGCCAGCTCGAGCGTGAGATCGGCAAGCTGGGTCGCAAGGTGGCGCGCAAGATCGCCGATGGTGCGGCGGAACGCATCGTCGTGGGGCCGGAGCAGATCCCGGACCTCATCGGGCGTCCCAAAGTTCATCCCGAGCGGATGGCGGGCGAGGACCAGGTGGGCGTCGCGACGGGCATGTACTACACGCCCGTCGGCGGTGACATCATGTTCGTCGAAGCCAGCGTGATGCGGGGTAAGGGTGAGCTGGTGCTCACCGGTCAGCTGGGCGACGTCATGAAGGAGTCGGCCCGCGCCGCGTTGACGTACGCCAAGTCGCACGCCGACCTGCTGGGGATTCCCGATGGCGCATTCGTGGACACGGACATTCACGTGCACGTCCCGGCAGGAGCGATTCCGAAAGACGGTCCGTCGGCGGGCGTCACGATGGCGACCGCGCTGGTGTCGGCGCTCTCGCGCCGGCCCGCGCGTCACGACATCGCGATGACGGGCGAGATTACACTCCGCGGTCGGGTCCTCCCGATTGGCGGCGTGAAAGAAAAGGTGCTCGGTGCCGTGCGCGCGGGGATCACATCCGTGATTCTGCCCAAGGACAATGAGCGCGATCTCGACGATCTCCCGGAGGAAGTCCGCAAGACTCTGGATGTTCACCTGGTCCAGGAATTGGGCGAGGTGGTGAGTCTGGCGCTCCGCGGCGCGCGCTTCGAGGCTGGGCACCTGATCTTCGAGACCGAGGCGCCCGTCGGCTCCGGGGTTCTAGCGCACCACTAGGAACACGGAGTGTAGTATAGAACCATGCGATTCGAGTGCGTTCTCGGCGCCGCGGCGGCTGCATCACTGGCTGTCGCGGCGCCGCTGTTTGGGCAAGACCCCGCACCCGACAGTGGTCGGTCCATCCCCCATCACAAGCCGACAGCCGTGTTCGACTCGGCGACGCTGCGCCGGCTGCCGATCGATAACGTGCTCCAGGTGCCGGTTCTGGTCCGCGGGGTGTACGGTCTCACCGATTCCCGCGCGTTCTCGCTGCGCGGTGGCCTGAACGGCGAAACCGCGGTGTACGTCGATGGGGCGTTGATTCGGAACGGGCAGCGGCTGGACGCCGAGCTGTTGCCGCCAGTGCGAGGCATCGAGTCCCTCGCCGTCACCACCGGCCTGGTGCCGGCACACCTTGGTGAGGCGCAGGCGGGTCTGCTCGAGATCGTCACTCCGACGGCCACAGGACAATGGAGAGGCGGCGTTCGCTATCGCGCGGACGACGCTGGGCCCGATCTCTGGCGCAGCATCGGATTTCATCGCCTGGAGGTCACGGCGGGCGGGTCCCTGCCGCTGGGGTTGACCGGCTTCGCCACGTTCGCGCTGACGGGCCAACAATCGCTCGAGACGGAAAAGCTGCGCGATGAGCAGGCGCCGGTCTACATCGTGAGCGGCACCGATACCGTGATTCGCCAACCGATCGACTTCGGGAATCCGGCAAGCGACACGATCGATCTCGCGATACCGCGCTTTGCGCAGTACTCGGGGTACTGCGATGAATCGAGTAATGGCGCCGCCTGTCACGGGCTGCGGGTTCCGTTCACCACCAGGGGCGCTCACGTGTTGCAAGCCAAGATCCAGAGACTATACGGTAGGGATCAACATGTCAGCCTGACGGTGCTCGCGGGGCGCGAGCAGGCGCGCGAGTTTCCTTTTACGGCACTCTACAACGCCCAGAATCGCCTTGCCACCCGCACGGCCAGCCGGGTGTTCGTGCTCGATTGGGCGCACCACCTCGCGCAGCCGCTGAGCCTGAACGTCAATCTGTCTTACCAGCGCGACGAGCGCGCCGCGGGTGTCCTGTCGCTCGAGTCGGAAGCGGAGTCGCGCGAGCCGATCGGTGGCTTCCTGCTGCATCCTTTGGAATTCGTTACCGACCTCTCGACGGTGCATGACGTGACGATCGCGGGGACGTCATATCGCGGTGTGACATACCTCGACGATGCTCAGATCAAGTGCCTCCAGGCGGGTCAAGCAGCTTGCAATGATCTGGTGCCGTTCCTCGATCAGAACCAATTGCTGTCCGCGCAGCCCTACCGCATGAACCCGTACGCCGTCGAACAGAATCAATTCTTACCGTTCTTCACGAGCGGTGTCGACGGCCCGTTTGACTTGAGCCGCGAGCGACGCTGGCAGGGACGCGTCTCGCTGGGATGGCAGTCTGCGCCCGGGAATGCCGTTTTCGCCGGCCTCGACTTCGCGCGAATCGACACCCGCCGGTATGGCGCGCCTTCCATGGTCTCCGCCTTCGCCGTCAATGCCTATGCCGAACGTCCGAGCCGGTTCGGCGCGTACATCGTCGATCACGCGCGGTTCGGAGGCTTCGAGCTCATTGGCGGTTTGCGTCTTGATCGCTTCAACAGCAATGCCTCCTATCCTCTCGTTCCTGGCCGTATTTCGTCGATCACAGACCCGTTCTTCGTATCGGAATCGGGGGCCGACACGATTCCATTGGCGCCGTTCGATCCGCTCAATCCGACCGCGAATTTTCAGCCGGCCAGCGCGCACGCGATTGTCAGCCCGCAGCTCCAGGCGTTTTTCGACGCCTGGCCGGGAGCCACCATCCGATTTGCGATCGGACGACAGGCACGATCGCCGAGCTTCGACAGTCTATTCGCCTACAAGAACACGGATCTTTCTCAGGCTAATCGCAACGTGACCTTTGGGCGCGACCTCGAGCCGGTCACCGCCGACATCATCGAGCTTGGTGGACGCATGGAGTTCGGTGCCGATCGCAACAGCTTTGCGGACGTGTCGCTCTATTCCCAGAGTCTCACCGGCGAGCAGGTTCGCGACCAAACGTTCCACGACCCAGGGGCGGGAGGCGCCCTGGGACAGTGGTTCGTCTTCACGACTGCGAGCCGCGGCAAAATTCGCGGCGTCGACGCAACATTTGGCCGGCACTTCTCGAGTGTCGTCACCGGCGCCGTGAGCGTGACGCATCAGGGTGGCGACGCGCTCGATCTGTCTGGTGGCGCCCGGACTTTCGGCGCGGTATCAGTCGGGGTCGGGTGGAGAGATCGAGCGCCGCTCGGCCAGCTGCTCGCGAATACCGACGTCTATTCGATCGTGCGCATCGGCAGCAACCGGCGGTACGGAGCGCAGCAGGATGCCGGCCAGGGCGCGACGATCGATCAGCCTGGAGGATTCCCGGTCCTAGAGGGCACGGCGCAACTCCCCTTGTTCAAGACGATCGATATCCGGTTGACGCGTTCGTTCCCGCTCGGCCATCTGGGTGGCGCCGTCTTTCTTGAATCAACCAATCTGCTCAATTGGACGAACCTGACCGACATCTTTACGGAAACTCAGGGCGTCAAGAACGATCAGTACCGGGCGCGCTGGTTAGACCAGCAGGTCGCACAGCTCGAGACCGAGGCACAGACCGAGGGTCTGCTGACGGTGACCGGGTCGGGCGAATCGGCGGTCGACCTACGGAGTCCTGGCGTGTGCACTGGTTGGGGAGCCCGAGCGGCAAATGGGGCCGGCGGTCCGGCGGACTGTGTGCTGCTACAACGCGCTGAGCGACGGTTCGGAAATAGTGATGGGTTGTTTACCCGCTCGGAGTACAGCACATCGTTCGGAGCGTGGTACGATCTTGCGAACGCGCCCTATCGCTTCTACGGCCCTGGCCGTCGCATCCGTCTCGGCGTCGAGCTGAGCTTCTAGGCAGCTCGCACGCCGTTGACGACGAGGTCAACGGCGGCTTCACGCCACCGCTCCCGCAGCGCCGGCTCGTCCAGCGGCCTGGCGCTCGCGGCGACCACGCCTTCCATCGCCAGATAGCCGACCATCAACACCAACGCCTGCGCGGCTGCGAGATGGGGATCGAGATCGTCGCGGACCTGGCCCAGCCCCTGCCCTTCTGCCAACAGTACCACGAGGCGTTTGACCGCCGGCGCAAACGCCGCGTTCGAACGGGTACCCTGACCCAGCAATGCAACCACCTGCGGGTTGCGCGCCAAGAATTCGAATTGGGCTTGGAGCGTGAGGCGGAGCCGTTCGAGCGGGCCACCGGCCGGCAGCGCGAGGTTAGAGAGCGCGTTCTCGAGCTCGCCGGCTGCTTGGGTGAGTACGGCCTGAAAGAGCCCTCGCTTGGAGTGGTAGTAGTAGAACAGCAGCTGCTTGTTGACGCCGGCTCGCCGCGCGATCTGCTCGACCCGCGCACCAGCATAGCCGCGGAGCGCGAACTCCTCGCGCGCCGCGGTGCTTATCCTTAAAGCTCTATCGTTACTGAGTTTGGGTGGCATCAGTCCATATCGTCAACCGTTTGGTTGATTAATCTAAGGTCCCTCGTCCGGCGCCGCCACTGGCCGGGTGGTCCGCGGGGGCGCCGACGGCCAGGCGACTCCGAGGTCATTCCAGTTGAGGATCGTGTTGAATACGAGCGCAAAGCTCCCCTGCGTCTCCCATCGCCAGAACGGTCGGATTGCGAACAGGACCACGTGGCCTTGGCCGACCGGCGCATCGATCACGGCCGGGCGACCCGCGAGCTCCTCCCCGTTGACGAGCAAACCGGATAGCCGCAACGAGTCCCGCTTTGGGTGGAAGCTCAGGACGACTCGGGGTCGCGCGCGCGCCTGGTCGGCGGTCAGTCCTGCGTCCTGATCTTCAGGGACCTCCGTGCTCGTGTCCACCTGGAAGAGCGGCACCTGGTTGAAGTAGACCGCGAGGGTATCTGCATACCCGTATGCGACGGGACTCTTCGGATCCTTGTTGACCGCGCGGTAAATCCCACCGCTGGCGCGGAGCTGGCGCGCCGGCGTGATGTCCACGCCCCGCGTCACCCCGTAATCGGTGAAGACCGCGGACGTGCCGCCCTCGGTGATCATCACACCACCTGCCTTGATCCACTCGTTGAGCGCCGTCATTCCCTCGAGGCCGATGCCGGGCCGCACGTCGTCGGTCGAATCGATGCCGCCGAGGTTGGGGGTGAGCTCGGTCTTGCGCCACGGGATCGGAGGTCCGCTCATCGGTAGCCCGTTGACGATCTGCTGCGAGTTGTTGTTCACGAACGGCAGCATGATCACGTTGAACTGCGTTAGCAGATCCCGATTCTTGAGCTGCTGCACGCTGAGATACGTGTACGGAATCTTGAGAACGTCGAACGCGTAGCGCACCCATCCCTCGTTTTGCGTGTTCAGCCACGAATGCACCAACGCGATTTTCGGAATGTCCAACTCGTGACGCGCGACCTGCGGCACTGCACGGATCCCCACGACGTTGAGTCCGAGCGACTCAGCCACCTGCGGGATACGGGCGTCGGCGGACACAATGGTGGTTCCCCGGCCGAACTTCTGCTTGTCGACCGTGAAGGAATCCTCCGTCGCCCACATGCGCACATCGCGCAATGCAAATCGGAACTGAGTGAGACCACTTTCTGTGGTCGGCGCGATCACGTATGCCGCCGCGCCCTTGGTTCCTGACACCTGACCCCGGACCGTGGCATCCGCAGTCATGAGCGTCGCTGGTGCTCGCAGCACCGACGTGTCATTGATCGCGCGTAGGGCCACATTGCGCACGTACTGCAGGGTCCAGCCGGTGTCGTCGTACGGCCGTGGATCATCGGGCCCGTAATCCTGTTTGCTGAAGTAGCTCTTGGCGAGCGGGCCGTAGGGTTGATCGAGCAGTATCACGTAGTCCCCCACCGCGACGTCGGACCCGCCCGCTTTGAATGCGCGATCGGCGCGGCGCACCTCGATGCCGTGAAACCGAAGCAGATTGACGAGGTTCGCGGCCTCGACGGGACGCGCCTGCGCGGCCGGAATCACAAATGCATTGGGACCGCTCCGATCCCGGCCGTGCTCGATGGCGCGCATGCCCTTGCGGTAGAACTGATCCAGGTAGCGATGGCCGTTGTGCGCCATGTAGTTCAGCGCGATCAGCAGCGCCGACTGCTGGTAGTTGATGTTGTTGCGAATACACCAGCGCACACCGTTGAGCGGCGGATTAGGACGGAACCATTCGACGGACGTCTGGCGATCGGGCAGCTTCACCGTGTGACAGTCGGCGCCGCGTGAGGTGTAGGTCTCGTAAAAGCGGCCGATCGAGTTGTGGCCGTTCGCCACCCAGAACATGTAGTTGGGCGCCCAGCCGTCATAGAAATCGTGGGTCCACACGCCGGGCAGGCCGCGGCTCGTGAGCGCCGTAATTTCCTGGAATGCGAGCTCGTTCCACTCGCTGATGACGATCGGGTCGAGCTCGCGGTTGTAGGGTCCGGTCCCCGTCGAGGTATAGAGGAAAGGAACGGACTCATGCAGGTCGTGGAGGACCGTGGGATGCCAATCGAAGAAGGCATGCATCATGGTCCGGGTCAGCACCTGGGACATGACGATCCCGTCCCGGTTGTTGTCGTGCGCCGTGTATTTCCCCCAGTAGATGAGCCCTGGCCCGATGTTCTTGTTCGCTTTGCGGTAGCGATAGACGTCTACCTGCTTGTCGCGGCCATCCACCTCGGTCACCGGCGTTATGAGTGTCACAACGCTGTCGCGAATCTGTCTGATGAAAGGCGTCTCCTCGACCGCGAGGCGGTACCCCAGCTCCATCAGCATCTCCGGAGAGCCTGTCTCGGGCGAGTGGATCGACCCCGTCAGGTAGTAGATCGGCTTCCCCGCGGCGATGAGCCGCTGCGCGGAATCGGCTGACAGCTTGCGGGGATCGGCGAGTGCCGCGGTGATGTCGCGATAGTGCGTGAGTCGAGCGATCGTAGCGGAGTCGGCAATCGCGACGAGAATCATGGGGCGGCCTTCATCGCTCGTGCCCAGGTCGAAGACCGTGACCCGCGGCGTGGCCTCCGCGAGCGCCCGGAAATAGCGCGTGATGTCGGCGACGTACGAGAGCCTTCCGACCGTACCCGGTACGTAGCCCAGCACCTTCAGTGGCGATGGGACCCGGGAATCGGCAGGCAGATGGTCGGTGAGCTCGGTGTTGAACCGCGGCTCGGTGGTCAGCTCACGAATTTTGGCCGTGTAGGCCGAGTCTACGGATTGCTGGAGCGCGATGAGCGCAAGGACGGCGTGGACCATGCGACGTTCTCCGGTATACGGGACAGGCCTTCCTTCAAAAAGTCGAGCAGTAAACGATTCACTTCGGGCGCTGACTCTTCGGGTGCGTTGTGACCGGTGCGCGGTACCATGGCAAAAACGGCGCGCGGCGCCTCTCGGCCAAACCGCGCGCCCTGACTCGGTGGAATCCAGCGATCGGCGTCTC
>Ga0070680_100004365_pt1 | contig 10636 bp, 5 predicted proteins | sample KBSC73BmetaG_FD_64672 | JGI IMG/M metagenome (GOLD analysis project Ga0070680, IMG submission 64672) | Corn rhizosphere microbial communities from Kellogg Biological Station, Michigan, USA - KBS C7-3B metaG | ecosystem: Host-associated > Plants > Roots > Rhizosphere | place: USA: Michigan... | reverse complement strand
TTCACCTCGTACTTGTAGCGCTTCGTCGCCGCATCGAAACCGCGCACGTAGAAGAGCTGATTCTGTGGAATGATGCTCTGTCCCCAGCCGTGCAGATTGTTCTCGCCGTGGACGAGTAGATCCGCGGCGTAGAGCGGATTCGAGAGTTGGAACGTGAGATTCGTACGCTGCGGCATCCGCACCTTCAGCGGATTGAACGAGAAGGTGAGATTCGCGCTCGCCGTCCACGGACTCTGGCAGCTATTGCGTCCGGCGAGCTTGCCGAGCTGCGACTCGAGGCAGTCGCGCGCCGAGCCGGACGTGTTCTGCAACAGCGACTGCATGGCGCTCGCGAGCGCGGGATCCGCGGTCTTCGCCGGGTCGTAGACGAATGCTCGATCGTTCAGGTAGCCGTCGCCATTCACATCGTTGCCGACCATCGGCGTATACGGCAGCCCCGAGCGGAACGACCCGAACCAGCCGAGCCGAATGAAGTCGAACGCGTTGTAGGTGAAGCGATACTGAAGTTGATGCCGCGAGTCGAAGCTCGAGCGGCCCCAGGCGACGTCGCGCGGATCCGCGACCGTGCTGCTGAAGCCCCGATACTGCTCGCGCGCCTGCGAGTAGACGTACGAGAGTCCCCACGTGAATGTCGTGTTGAAGCTCATCGGCGCCACGCTGAACGTGAGCTGCTTCGTGTCGCTCTCGAGGTCCGAGCGAAGCTCGCTCACATGCGAGAAGCTCGAGCTGACGCGTCCCTCGCCAGCCGGAATCGCGCCCGTGCTGCCGACGATGTCACTGGGCTGCGCATACACGAGCCGGCCTTCGTCCGGCAGCGCGAACCTCGCCGACGGATTGAAGTTGAGATCGAACGTGCTCGTCTGATTGAGATTGCGCGAATACGTCGCGTCGACGCTCGTCATGAGACGATCGCCGAGCATCGAGCCGCTCCAGTTGAGGTTCGAGCGCAGCGAGCGTGGCGACACGTAGTCCTTCGCGAACAGCACGACGTTGGGCACGGTGTTCGAGAACACGCTGCCGACTGTGCCGTCGGCGCACTGGGTCGGCACGCTGCCGATGTTGTTCGTGTACGCGGCCCAATCCGGCGTCGGCGCCGCCGACCCCACGCAGGTGAGCTGCTGCACGGCACTCGGCAGACCGGTGTTGTCCATCGCGCTGCCGATGGACGCCGCATTCGGCGTGCTCTGGAAGACGCCCACGCCGCCGCGAATCACGGCGCGAGGACCGCGCACTGCGCCATCGAAGCCGCCGATCTGCGACGCCGTGCCGTACATCCACGAGAATCCGACGCGCGGACTCACGTAGTAGTTGTTCGGCACGTGATCGTTGCGAACGCCGAACGCATGGTCGACATCGGCATTGTAGGCGGGGGTCGACGCGAACTCGTTGCCGTCGACGCGTACGCCGTACTGAAGTTGGAAGTCCTGTGTCGGACGATATGAATCGCCGAGCGACAGGCCGCCGATGTAGGCGCTCTCGCTGCGCTTGCGTTGCGAGAGCTGGCGAGTGAACGCAGCCGGCCGGCCCGCCTCGAGATCCGCCAGCGAATTGTACGTGAAGCTGCCGAGCTGATTGGTCGAGAGGTCCTGCGCGTAATTGTCGCGCCGCAGTTCGCTCGTCAGCTTGAGCCGGTGCTTGTTGTTCTCGCTGAACCACGACATCGCGTTCATTGCCTGCGCGGTCGTGGTCGTGATGCTCGTGTTCATCGACGGGCTGCCGCCGAACGACACAGTCTGTACTCCCGGCGTTCCGTCGTCGAACGTCGAATTCACGCGCACCGTGCCGCTCGGCAGGAGCGAGAACGGTTCGGCGTAACTCCGCACGGCATTGAAGCCGAGGGATGTCTCGCTGAGGATGCCGAAGCCGAAGTAGTTCGAGTGCTTGCCCTGAATGGACGCATTCCAGTTCGTGCGCTCGCCGCTGTGCGACGGAAGCTCCGTGGTGAGCGCGGTCGCGGGATCCTGACGATTCAGGCTGCCGGTGAACGTCACGTTGTACGCGGAGCCGGTCGTCGATCCCGGCGGCAGGAAATCCATGCTCCCGAAGACGAGCGCCTGATCCTGAAGGCGGCTGCCCGGCATGCCGGAGCTACCAGTCGGGAGACGCCACCGGCCGAGGATGTTCAGCAGCCGATTCACCGAGTCGACGGACACGCCGACGGTCTGCAGCCCCAGGGGGCTCGTGTTGAGCAAACTCTGAAGGTCGCTCTGCCGGCGCCCTGCCTGCCACGCCATGTTGAAGAACGACTTGTCGGGCTGAATCGGGCCGAGCAACGCGCCGCCGGCGGACACGTTGTAGTAGCGCTGGCCGAGCGACTGCGCGGCGCGATCGGCCCACTGCGTCTGCGGCGCGTCGAAGTTGAGGCTCGTGGACCGCACGATGAAGTTCGACGCGCGGCGCGTGCTCACGTTCAGCAACCCGCCGCTGAAGTTGCCGCGCGAGACATCGTAGGGCGTGGTCACGAGCGACGTCGACACGTTGGCATCGCGCGGCAGGTTCGATCCACCGAAGTTCATGCCGTTGAGCGTCGTCGCGTTCTGGTCGGGCGCGAGCCCGAGCACGGAGAAGCCGTTGGTGCCGTCGGCGTTCGGAATGAGCTGCACCCCGGGGATCGACGCTGCCAGCGCGGCGAGATCGCCCAGTTGGTCGGCGGAGACGGCACCGGTGTTCGCCATCCGCTCGGTGCCGCTGATGTCCGTGGAGTTGTCGTTGCGCCCGACCTTCTGCCGTTCGGCGTTGACCTTGACGGCGTCGAGCTGGGTGGCGACGCGTTGGAGGCGAGCGTCGGCCACGAGAATTTCCTGATCGCCGGTGCGCTTCACCTCGAAGCGTTTGGTGGCGAAGCCGAGCGCGGCGATGTTGACGAAGTAGTCGCCTTCGTCGCCGGGGAAGGTGACGGTGAAGCGCCCGTTCTTGTCGGAGCGCGCCGTGCGGGAGACGTTGCCGGAGAGCGACGTGACGGTGACGTTGGCGCGTTCGACGGGGAGACTATCTGGTCCAATGATTCGGCCGCGGACGACGTCTGTTTGCGCGTGGGCCGCGACGGGGTGGGCGCTGATCGCGGTGACCGCGGCCAGAAGGATACCGGTGAGCGACAGGAGGCGGCGTAGACGCACTGTGCGAGCCGAGTAAGAGTGGAAGGGGAACGGCGCTCGTATGACCCGGTGGCGGGGGAAAGGGTTTACCGTGAGCGCTGGCGAGTGCTCGGTGGCGGTCGCTGGAGGGCAGATCTGTCCTGAGGGAGCGGAGCGACCGAAGGATCTACTGTGTGTTTCGGGTAGCTGGTGCAAAGCAGGTGAGAGTAGATCCTTTCGTCGCTTCGCGCCTCAGGATGATAACCGCGGCCGCTCGCTCTCAACGAGCCGCAGGCGAGCGTTCCCTCCACCCAGCCGCCGGCCGGGGGCTCTCCACCAGCGAAGCGCCTCCCGGCCCACGCGTCACGGCGCCCGTGCCGTTCGTCCCTCCGCGCTTGGCGCTTTTCGTTCATCAATTCATGATGGACCATGACTCCCACCGCGAATTCGCTCACGCCCGGCTCGCGGGCGCTCTCGGTCGTCATCGCCGACGACGATGCGCTGGCGCGCGCACGCCTCCGTCGTCTCCTGTCCGTCGAGTCGAACGTCCAGGTCGTTTGCGAGTGTGACGACGGTCGGACGGTGGTGAAGGCCATCGCCGAACACCGGCCGGATCTCGTGTTCCTCGACATCCATATGTCCGGCCTCGATGACATGAAAGGCCTGGACGCCCTGCCGGCCGACGCGATCCCCGACGTCGTCTTCATCTCGGCATACGACCAGTACGCGCTCGACGCCCTCGCACTCGGCGGCTTCGACTATCTGCTCAAGCCGTTCGATCGCGACCGACTGCAAGAGTCGCTCGTCGCCGCGAGTCGCCGGATCGCCGCGGGCACGGATCGGCGCGCCCTGCTCGAGGCGATGCGACGTCTGCTGGCGCGGAGCGGCAATGGGTCCGACGTGCAATCAGCATCGTATGTCGATCGCATCGCCGTGCGGGACGGCGGCCGCATCAGCTTCATCCGGACGCGCGACGTCGACTATTTCGAGTCCGCGGCGAATTACGTGCGCATTCACGTCGGACCGTCGGTGCATCAGATTCGCGAGAAGATCAGCACGCTCACGACACGACTCGATCCGGAGCGCTTCGCGCGCATTCACCGGAGCACGATCGTCAATCGCGATCGAATCAAGGAGATCCAACCGGCGTATTCGGGCGATGCCATCCTGATTCTCACCAGCGGCCAGCGGGTGAGACTGAGCCGCGGCTACCGTGGTGCAATCGACCTCGTCGCTAACGGCGCCGTCTGATCGCTCTCCGCGTCGGGCCGGGAACGGCTATAGTGATGCATCCGTTTTCCATGCTCGAATGTCGCCGCTGCCGCTCGACCGCGAACTCCAGACTCTGATCGTCAACGCCAACCACGCTCGGCGCGAAGCGCTCGGCGCGACCGCGGCGCGCCAGACGTCGCTCGCCGAGCAGCGCCTGGTGCAAGCGTGGGATGCGAATCGCCGGCTCGCGGTGTACGGTACGCTTGCTCCAGGGCGAGAAAATCATCACATGGTCGCGGGCCTCGACGGGTCATGGTCCCGCGGCTACGTCACCGGCGAGCTGTGGCAGAGCGGGTGGGGATCGCGCTACGGCTACCCGGCGCTTCGCTGGGATCCGTCCGGCGACGCACTCGGTGTGAGCATGTTGAGCTCACGCCTCTTGCCGGAGCACTGGTCGGAGCTGGACGAGTTCGAGGGCGATGAGTATTTCAGAATATTGGTTCCGGTATTCGACTCTCCGCGAGCCGATGCCCGCGTCGTCAGTGTCGCGAATCTGTATGCGGTCCGGTGAGTGGGCGATAGCGATGGGCGATGGGCGATCTCAACGACTCCCATCCGCCCGCTCATACTGCTCGGGCCACTCGATCGGATGTCGCAGCACCCGCGCCGCCCGCAGTGGCCAGTGCGGATCACGCAGCAGCTCGCGCGCAAGCAGGACGATGTCGGCCTGACCGGACCGAATGATCGTGTCCGTCTGCTGTGGGCTGGTGAGCAAACCCACCGCCGCTGTCGCGATGCCCGCGCCGCGCCGCACCCGCTCGGCGAATTCCACCTGATAGCCTGGCCCGACCGGAACGCGAATCTTCGGCGCGATGCCGCCCGTCGAGCAATCGATCACGTCGACGCCGTCCGTCTTGAGCAAACGCGAAAGCTCGATCGTCTCCTCGATGGTCCAGCCGTCGGGATGCCAGTCGGTCGCCGACAGACGAACCATGAGCGGCAATTCGTCGGGCCACACGCGTCGCAGCGCGGCCACCAGCTCGCGGAGAAACCGCGTTCGATTCTCGAACGAGCCGCCGTACCGATCGTTGCGATGGTTCGATAACGGGGACAGGAATTCGTGCGCCAGGTATCCATGTGCGCCGTGAACCTCGATGACCTGCATTCCAATCTCGAGCGCGCGCCGCGCGGCGTCCACGAATGCGCGGATGACCCGCCCGATCTCGTCGACGCTCATCGCTTCCGGCGTCTGATAGCCCGCGTCGAACGGCAGCGCAGTCGGTGCATAGATCGGCGTCCACCCTCCGCTCGTGGCGTCTGCGGGACCGCCGCCGTCCCACGGCCGCACCGTGCTCGCCTTCCGTCCCGCGTGCGCGAGCTGTGACCCGAACACGGCGCCCTGCGCGCGAACGAATGTCCCGATGCGCGACAGCATCTCCATCTGCGCGTCGTTCCAGAGGCCAAGGTCCTGCGGACTGATGCGTCCTTCGGGCAGCACCGCGGTCGCCTCGGTCAACACGAGCGCCGCGCCGCCGACGGCGAACTGGCCGAGATGCACGAGATGCCAATCGTCGGCAAGACCATCCGTGCTGGAATACTGACACATCGGCGAGACGCCGATGCGATTGCGGAGCGTGAGACTGCGCAGCGTGAACGGCGAGAAGAGCGACATGCGGGAAAACATAGGGGCGGGCGCGAGGGTCTCGCGCCCGCCCCTATCCACCGCGGTGCCCTGCGCGATTACTGGGCGATATTGCCCGAGCACGCCGCGCCGCTGAACAAGCCGCGACGCAGGACCGTTGCGGCGGCGGTCGCGTCGTCGAGCTGGACGACCACGAACTGCCCGCGCTGATTGCGCGCGGTGAGCTCCCAGCCCACGCGAATGCTCCCGGGCTTCGTGCCGGCACGCCAGTCCGTCGCCTGCCCGAACAACTGGAACAGCGCCCACGTTCCATTGAACGGTCCCGCGACCGGCACCTCGGTCGTACCGAGCACCGTGGTGAGCTTCGTCTCCTTGCCGGCGTTCGGCCAGTCGAGCCGCGCCGTCGCCATGTTGCCGTTCACGCTCGAGCGGAACAACTCGCCGTCGACCGTGAGGCTCACCGTCGGAAACGCCGCCGTCGGCGACGGCTCGACCGTGAATGCCAGGTGCGGGTCCGCGTTCTCGTCCTTGAACAGCGCATCCGTGAACGTCTGCGCGTGATTCATGAACTGCACGAAGCCGGTCGAGACCTTCACGTCGCCCGCCGCCGGCACATACTGGTTGCCCTGCCTCGGCAGCACCGCCTGTAAATTCTCATTATAGAATCTCCATAGCGAGCCGGTGACCGGCTTGAACATCGCCGTCACTTCCGCGACGGTGGCCTGCTGCGTCGCGTCCGGATTGAACGGATACTTCGCCAGCAGTCCGCTCGCCGTGCCGCAGAACTGCCGCGCCTTGACGTTGATCGCGTCGGCCCCGAAGTGCTGGAGCAAGGGGTCGGTATTCGTGATCGGCGCCTCGAGCAGCGACTGCACCGTCCGCTGCACGTTGCCCTGCTGATCGACGGTGAAGCCGCTCGCGAGCTGAAGCGCCGCGGTCTTCGCGGCCGCCGCCTTCGACGACGCTTGCGCTGCCGCGTCCTCGGCGGCCTTCCCGGTGCCCACGGCCGTCTGGCTCAGCGCGGATTGGAGATCGAGCAGCGCGCCGACATACGGCTGATTGGCGCCGCCGATCAACTTGTCCGTCGCCGTCGGCGGCGTGACGGTCTGCGCCGGCTGGAACACGCTCACGACTTCCGGCAGCGCGACCGCCGTGTTCTGCGAGGCGGTCGACAGCAGCGAGAGGAGCGGCGACTGGTTGCCGCTCAGCACCGCGAGCTTGGCCGCGGCGTCCTTCACGTTCCCATAGCGCACGACGGCCGCCGATTGCAGGAACTTCCGCCAGTGCGCCGCATATTCGGCCGCGTACTGCGCCTTGAGGTCGGCGACGAGCTTCTTCGTATCGACGTTGCTCGCCTCGTCTCCGATCACCCACCGCTCGCCGCTCACGTACTTGTCGACGCCCTTGAGCGCGTTGAGCATGAACACCGAGCCGCCCTTGGTGAACGCGCCGGGCACCTCGTAGCTATCGACGACATAGGCCGCCGAGCCCGGGAACTTGCGGTTGAATTGAATGGCCGGGTTGTCCTTCGCGGCCTCGGCCAGCATGTACTGGTAGATGCGCTCGGAGCCCGCGAACTGATGGAGGAACGAGCGCGCGCGCGCCACCGCGACGATGTCAGCGGTATCGGGGAAGGGATTCTTGTAGCGCAGCTCAGTCGCGTAGGTCTCGAACTGCTTGCGCGCGAGCTGCAACCGCGCGCTGTCGGCGCTGCGCCCGGCGAGCCAGCGCGTCATCAGCGCGGGCACGAGGAAGTCGGTGGTGCTCTTCTCCGGGTGCGACGTCGTGATGATGTACGCCTTGAGCAGCGTGTACGTCTCGCCGTAGTCGTCCGTGGGACGCGGCGCCGCGGGCAGCGCGCGCAACGTTCCGAGCATGGCCGCGCGCGTGCCCGCGAACATCAACTTGTCGAACGCCGCGAAGTACGCCTGCCGCACCGTCGGATAGAGCTGCGAGCCGCTGTACAGGCCCCAGCGCAGATGCATCGGGGCACCGTCGTGCTCGTAGTTGCTCAGCGTATCGACCTGCGTGCGCAACGCATCCAGTTTCCGCAGCGCGTCGAGCGGCGGGAGATCCACCGGGTTCGGTGCGAGCGACGCAATGCCGCGCGACGCATCGACGGCCGATTGCTCGAGCGCGTGATTATCCGAATATGAGATTGTGAATGCCGTGCCGAACACCACGGCGATCACCGCGGCGACGGCGAAGCCGAGCCGCCGCCAGAAGCTGACGCGGGCGCCGGCGGCCGTGAGACGCACCGCGGCCTGGTCGTCGAAGACGACCTCGCGCATCACGCGCGGCAGGAAGTCCCAGCGCGGCACCTTTCGCGTGCTCGCCGGAGTCCCCGCGGCAGCGGCAGCGGCAGCGGCGGCGGCTGCCGGCGGAGCGAGCGGAGACGCGAAGACGCTCGTCGCGGAACGCGCGGTCGCCACCTGCGCCTGTTGCCGCGCCGCGGGCACGTACTCCGGCGTCGTCTCGTTCACGAAGACGGCCTGCACGCCCGTGAAATAGAAGCCGCGGAGCACCGGGCTCACCTCCAGCTCGCTCGGCCGGCCGATCTCGCGCAGGAAGTCGACCGCCAGCGGCTCGAGCTTCCGGAACTCACGAGGAAACTCATAAGCGCTCGGCTTGAATTCCGGGCCGTGCTCGCGCGACAGCGCCTGCAGGCGAAACTCGGCGAGCGACGCATAGAGCTCATCGAAGGAGCGCGAGAGCGTCGGCGTGACGCGATCGGCATACGTGCCCGCGCCGCCGGCGTCAGGGTCGACGGCGACGCCAAACGGATCGCGCGCCTCTTCCGCGGTGAGATTGCGTACGAACGCGTCGAAGTGCGGAACGGAGTCGGCCTTCGTGAACACGACGTACGTCGGCAGTGCGACGCCGAACATCCTGGCCGCTTCGCCGAGCCGAGTGCGGAGGGTGCGCGCCGCGGCGGGCACGTTCTCACCGCTGCCTGGCTTGTAGAATTCGTCGCAGCCGAAGCACACGACGGCGAGCCGCGGCGGCTGCGCTTTGCCCGTGATCGCCGACCCGAAGCTTCCGGGGCGAAGTGCGCGCACGAGACGCTGCCACGCGGTCACGTCGGCGGCGATGCGACCGCCCGCTTCGGCGATCACCGCGTCGCTCGCGTACCAGAGATTCACGCCCTGCGTGGGCGCGACCGTCTCGCCGCGATACACGTCGCCTGCCAGCAGCTCAGGCTCGAGGCCCGAGCGGACGATCGTCGTGGTCTTCGTGCTGCCTTCCGGGCCGAGCACGAGCACGACCGGCAGCGTGCCGTATTTGGGCTTGGCGAGCTTCTTCGACGCCGCGAGCTGCGCGCGCGCCGCGGCGAGCGTCGCATCGATGCCGTCGGCCGGCGTACCGGCTTTCGGCGCGCGCAACTGATCGCGCATATACCAGAGAATGATGCCCGCGCTGATGAGACCGAGCGCGGCGAGCACGCCGAACAGCACCCATGCGGAGCGCGAGGGCAGCCTGAGCAGATACGTGACGACGGCCGCCAGCACCAGATACGCGACGAACGCTCCGACGGCGACGAGCCAGATCTTGGTGGGTTTCTTCATGATTCGAGAGTTCTCATGCCGCCGTCAGCGGCTCAGTTGTGTCGCTTGCGCCTGGAGCTCGTTCCGCCCGCTCGAGAGCGAGACCGAGTAGTACGCGAACAAGCCGACCGCGACGATCACGGTCGCGGCGGCGATGATCCCCAGCCGCCGCACCCACGGATCACGCCGCCGGCCGATGTCGGCCGATGTCGGCTTCCAGCGCGGCGCGAGCGGGGCGGTACCGCCGCGAATCCGATCGATCTTCTCGGCGATCTGGCGGCTCAGCACCTGGACGTCGCCGCCATGCGTGCCGCTGTAGCGGCCCTTGAATCCCATCAAGAGACAGAGATCGAAGACCTCGAGGACGTCGGCGAGATCGGCCGAATCCTGTCGCGCGAGCAGCGATTCGAGATATTGAAAGAACAATTCGCCGGCCATGTGCACGCCGAACACTTCCTGCTGCAGCGTGCGGCCCGCCCAGTTGGCGAACATCGCCTGCCCGGAGTTGAGCACGGTCTCATCCAGGAAGGCGATCACGGCGAAGAGCGCGTAGCGCACGTCGTCGCTCGAGTAGCCGAGTGCGCGGGCGTCCTGTTCGGAGCTCGCGAGCACCTGCTTGATGCGCGTTCGGAACGACTCGCCGTCCGCGGCCACCTGCTTGTTGGCGCGCAGGCGGGCGACCGTCGTCAGCGGTTCCTGGAGTGAGATGGCGAGACGTCCGCGCCGGGCACTGCCACGCGCGGCGCGCGCGGCATCGGAGGCGGCGGGAGATGGACCGGAGTCGCGGGGAGCAGACGGCATGTGGAATTCGGAGGTGGCGCCGTCCGGGGGTTGGTCGGACGGCGCGATCGACCAGCGCGGAGCAGCGTGAGAAAATTCGGCCGCGCGCAATGACGACGAAGCTGTGCCGACCGAAGATACCGACGGGACCAGTTCCGGGAAGAGACTGACGGCACAAAAGGCGCCCGGTAAAGGGCGCCCGTTGTGGTGCGCTAGCGAACGGGCGTTGTTAGAGAACGCCAGCAACAGGCGCTGCCTCAAGAGAACGCTCTTTGCAGGCGCGCTTGGAGCCGTCAGCTGTTCGCGATGACGGATAGCTCCATGGCGGCGATCGGAATATCCGCCGGCACGTACACGCCGACCTCGTGCGTCTGCACGATCGT
>Ga0070680_100004359_pt1 | contig 10642 bp, 11 predicted proteins | sample KBSC73BmetaG_FD_64672 | JGI IMG/M metagenome (GOLD analysis project Ga0070680, IMG submission 64672) | Corn rhizosphere microbial communities from Kellogg Biological Station, Michigan, USA - KBS C7-3B metaG | ecosystem: Host-associated > Plants > Roots > Rhizosphere | place: USA: Michigan... | reverse complement strand
GGCGAGCTGTAGCTCCCCGTCTGCACACCCGTGTTGTACGAGTCGAGACGCCGGCCCGTGGTGAGTTGGAACGGGTAGTCGGCGTCGGGACGCTCGAGCGGCGGATCGTCCTCGACCACCGAGAACGGCGCGGCCGGACCCTCTCGCGGCTCCTTCCACAGGCGGCTGTGGAGGAAGAGCTCGCCGGGATGGTGCTCGTCATAGCAGGGCCACTGCAGTCCACCTTCCTTCTCGAGCCGCTCGTACGTCATCCCCTTGAACATCGGCGCGAGGCCGCGGAGCTCGTTCCAGATCTCCTCAGGCTTGGGGTGGCCCCAGTCGCAGCCCAGGCGGCGGGCGATTTCACAGATAATCCAGATGTCGTCACGCGCATCGAAAGGCGGCTGCAACGCCGCGCGCATCCGCTGCACGCGCCGCTCGCTGTTCGTGACCGTTCCCTCCGATTCGCACCAGCTGGCCGATGCCGGCAGCACGACGTGCGCGAACTCGGCCGTGCGCGTCAGGAAGATGTCCTGCACGACGAGGTGATCGAGTCCCGTCAAGAGGCGTTGTGCGCGGTGCTGATCGGCTTCGGCCTGGGCCGGGTTCTCCCCGATTGCGTAAATCGCGTGCAGCTCACCCTGCTCCATTGCCTCGAACATCTGCGTAAGGTTTTTGCCGTACTGCGGCGTCAGCGGCACGCCCCACGCGCGCTCGAACTTGGCGCGGATGCTCTCGTCGGTGGTCCAGTCCTGGAATCCCACGAGGCGGTTCGGGATCGCCCCCATGTCGCCGCCACCCTGGACGTTGTTCTGCCCGCGCAGCGGGTTCACGCCCGAGCCATAGCGCCCCACGTGGCCCGTCAACAGCGCCAGGTTGATGAGCGCGAGCACGTTGTCGACAGCGTTGTGGTGCTCGGTGATCCCCAGCGTCCAGCAGATGATCGCGCGGTCGGCGCGGGCGTAGGCGTGCGCAGCTTGCCGGATCACATCCGCCGGCACCCCCGTCGCCCGTTCGGCGAACTCCAGGGTGTAGCGCTCGACACACGTCTTGTACGCGTCGAATCCTGTGGTGGCGTGCTTGATGAAGGCGTCGTTCGCGAGCCCGGCGTGGATGATCTCGCGGGCCATCGCATTGGCGAGCGCGATGTCGGACCCGACGTTCAGACCGAGCCAGGCGTCGGCCCACTCGGCCGAGGGGGTGCGGCGCGGATCGACGGCGAACAACCGGGCGCCGCGGTGCACGCCCTTCAGCACATGGTGAAAGAAGATCGGGTGGTTTTCGCGCGCGTTCGCCCCCCAGAGGAAGAGAACATCGGTCTCTTCCACCTCACGGTAGGAGGACGTCCCCCCGCCGGCGCCGAACACTGTCGCCAGACCGACGACGCTAGGAGCGTGTCAGGTGCGGTTGCAGCTGTCGACGTTGTGAGTGCCGAACGCCACGCGCGTCAGCTTGCCGGCCATGTAGTTCATCTCGTTGCTGGCCTTCGAGCAGCTGAACGTGCCGATGGCGTCGCCACCGTGATGTGCCTTGACGCGTCGGAATCCCTCGGCGGCCCGATCGAGGGCCTCGCTCCAGGACGCCGGACGCAGGGCACCGTTCTCCCGAACCAGCGGTTCGGTGAGGCGGGTCAACACCTTCGTCATGAGACCGTACTCCGGTTTGAGCCTTGAGGGGAAAATGGCTCCCGCCTGCCCGAGGATCAACCGCGAAAGGCGGTTGCCTCCACGAACGTCGCAAGGGCCCCGACATCGGCGGGGCGAAAGGTGGGCACGCCCAAGTCGCGCTGTTCGTCACTGACGACCGCGATGAGGTCGTCGAGCGAGCACAAGAGCTCCTGTCCGGATCGCACGACTTCGATCTTCCGAAGGGGGAGCTCCTTGAACCCCTCCACCAACACCAGCTCCACGTCGCCAAGATACCGGGTGACGATCTCCTCCAACGAGAGTTCGCGCTCCAAGTGCCGCATCACCACCAACTCAGCAGCCGACGCGAACGCGACCACCGGTGCACCAGCGTGAAACAGACGCCACGAGTCTTTGCCGCTCGGATCGAGATCGAAGGCATGATGGGTGTGCTTGACGGCGCCGACGTGCCGGCCCCGGCGTCTGAGCTCCGGGATGAGCTGCTCGATCAGGGTCGTCTTGCCGCTGCCACTCCGACCGACGACGGCGATGATCGGCGGGTGGCTCAACCCTGGGCCACGAACAGGTCGGAGCGGTCGTCCTCTTCGTCTGGCCGTCGGAGGAGATCAAGGAGACGCGGGCCGAAGGGCACGATCACTCCGGTTGCCCCTTTCTCTTCGCAGGCGCGCCGCACCTCTTTCCAGCTCGCGCGCGAGTCCGGCTCGGCGACCTCGGCCCAGAGCTCGGGTGGCGTAGTCGCGCCCTGGCGTTGCCGCACCGCGAGGACGCGCTGGAACGCGGCCTGACTCCCATTCCTCATCTCGTCGACAGCGTCGAGGAGGACCGGGAGACCATCACCACAGGCGCGTCGCACCAGCGCGATGCACTCTTCGACGGGTTCGGAGGGCGACGCGAACTCCATTCTCACCATCCCTCGCCCCCGCGACAGGTGCTGCAAGGTGACCAACCGTTGGGACAGGATATCGGCGGCGCGGAGGTCGGCGGGAACGAGAGAGGTGCCGAGGCGCACGCGTCCCGTGATGACCGCGGCCGCTGCCAGCACCATCCAGGGATCCTGTCCGGAGGTGGGCCCACCCCTCCGGTCGAGCCAGATCGAATCCACGCCGGCAGCTTCCAGCGCCCGAACGTCGGCGAGGTGCTCACCGATGTCGTCGACGGGACACGGCAACCGCACGCCGATCTTCAGCATGTGATCCGCAGCGACGGAAATGCTCCTAGGCATGGGCGCCGAAAACGATGACTGCGCGAAGCGCGATGTTGCCCAGCAACACCAGGCCGGGTGCGAGCAGCGGCGAGCGTCCCTGCGCGAGGACCGGCCGCACGTACATCGCCAACGGGATTATCGTGCCGGCGAGCACGATGAGCCAGAGCACGAGCCAGCGTACGGCAAGCACCTTCGACGCCGCCGCACCGAGTGTCAGGAAGAATACGACGAGCAGGACGAGCTCGAGGATGATGAAGTACCGATCAGCCGCGAACAGCTTCGCATTGCTCACCACCGCGTCCCCGCCGCGACGGATTGCGACGAAGGCAATCGCGGCGGCGGCGGCGCTCAGCGCTGAGGCGAGAAAGAGGCCGCCCAGCGCCCACGTGTCGCTCCACACGGGTTGGTTGCTGACGCTCAAAAGGACTCCCGTGTACGCCGTAATAAAGAGGCCCAACGCCGCGCCCACGATCATGAACGGGCGGCCAAGCGGGCCGCTCAGGAGCCGACCGATCCCGCTCTGGGGACGCCACGCCTCCACGAACGATCCGGCCGCGAACACGCCAAAGACAGTCAGAACCCACGCGCCCACCGACATCGGAGACCAGTACTTGAACGCGATCCCCAACGTGCGGGCGTCCACGAGCATGTGCCAGAACCGGAACGGCTTGCCGAGGTCGAGCGTCAACAGGATGGGACAAATCAGCAATACCCAGAAGCTGATCTTGAACGCGAGGCGCGCCGCACCGGCGTCACGGGGTTCACCCCAGAGCCGCAACATCGTCCCGAGCACATACGCGCCACCGGCGATGCCGCCGAAGAAGAAGTAGCCTACGATGTACCAGCCCCAGTGGGGTGGAGCGGCAAAGTGCTCTATCATGGCGCCTGTTCTCCCCTCACCTCTGTCGCACGACGGCCGCGGATCGCGACCAGCGCGCCCACCGTGGCCAAAAGGGCCGTCGCGACCGAGCCGAGATAGCTCGCGCGGTTGTTGCGACGGGGCAGGACAGCGCTCTCGGCGCTCGGCAAGCCATACACCTCCGGCTTATCCGTCAGCACGAACAGCGTGTGCAGACCGCCGTACTCCTTGTCTCCATACACGCGCGCTTCCGACTTACCCTGCGCGTGCAGCTGCTCGACGCGCGCGGCAGCGAGCCGGCGCATTTCGTCCAGGTCGCCGAAGCGGATCGATTGCGTCGGGCACGCGGTGGCGCAGGCAGGCATGAGGTTGTTCTGGAGGCGGTCGTAACAGAAGGTGCACTTCTGCGCGAGCCCGCGGTGTTCGTCGAAGCCAATGACGTGATACGGGCACGCCGCGATGCAGTCGCGGCACCCATTGCAGACGTCGGGTTGAATGTAGACGGTGTCGAACTCCGTCCTGATGATGGCGTTGGTTGGACACACCTCCATGCAGCTTGCCTCGGAGCAGTGCTTGCACACGTCGCTCATCATCGTCCAGGCGACGCCCCCCGGACGTCCGGCGGGCGACTTCTCGATGAACTTCACGTGGCGCCAATTCTGCGCGTCGAGCTGACCGGTGTTGTCGAAGCTGTCGAGAAACTCGGGCGGGTTGCCGGGGAGCTGATTCCACTCCTTGCAGGCGACCTCGCACGCCTTGCAGCCGATGCAGACGGTCTCGTCCGTGAAGAACCCAACCGCTTTTGCCATCGTGGTTCTCCTTATCCGATCCCCATCATATTGACCGTGATCTTGCTCAGGCTGCGGTCCTGTGCGTACAGATCGAGGGGCAGCGCCGCCAGCTCGTCGACGATCGGCACGGCATCGGGTGCCTTGCGAAGATCGACGGTCAAGAGGTAGCGACGACAGGTTGCGCAGGCATCGACGCGAATATGGGGGAACCGCTCCGTCTCCGCGTAAACGATGAGCCGGTCGTCGGCCGTCTCCCCGCAGCCCGCACACGTCAGGCGCGGAAAGATCCACGCGTGAGCGCAGCGCGCGCAAAGCAAGCGGCGCGGAGCGGTCACCAAGTCGTCACCCGTGGCCTCGAAGTACGCGAGCTGCGGGAGGCTCCCGCAGATGGGGCAGTGTTCCCCCCGCCTCCCCTGTTCGTCGCGACGACACGCGAGCCCCGCGCGCGCGCCCATCGCCTCGAGCAGCGGGGCACAGGCCGCTCGCCCGAGGTACCGATCGATGTCGGACTGCTCCTCGCCCCGGAGCCACCCAGCGACCAGCTCATCGAGGTGTCCCGCCGCGAGCCGCTCCCGCGCCGCGGCTCCCAGCTCCTTCGGACCCTGAGCGACCGTGGCGTCGACGACGCGGTGTAATACCTGCTCGGCGATGTACGTCGCGAGCTGCGCCGGCTCCGGCTCGTCCGATCGAGCGGCGACAAACGCGCGTTCCTGGACATCGACCAGCGCCAGGTAGAGGCGTAGCAGCTCCCCGGCGAAGGGATAGCGCTCGAGCAGCACCTCGGCCCGTTCGCGGCGCTCCGTCCACATCAAGCCTTCTCGATGTTCACGAGGAACGCTTTGAACTCGGGCGTCCGCGCGTTGGCGTCACCGACGAACGGCGTAAGCGCGTTGGCGAGCCAATGTGCGCCTTTGCTCGGGTCCCGCTCTGCTGAAATTCCGACGAAGCCCCAATGAATCGGGATGCCAATCTGGTACACTCGCTTGCCGCCGACTTCGACCGGTCCCAGGCGCTTGGTGACCATCGCAAGCACTTCGAGCTTCCCGCGCTTGGACGACACGCGCACGAGGTCGCCGTTCTTGATGCCCTTCTCGCGCGCGAGCTCCTCCGGCACCTCGACGAACGGCTTGGGCTGCAGGCCGACCAAGTAGGGGACGTGCTGCGTGACGTAATGCTCGTGCTCCGTGAGCCGGTAGCTCGTCGCCACGTACGGGTAGTCCGCGACCGTGCCGAACCGGTTCTCCCGTCCCGCCGCCTTGTCATAGAGGAAGGCGACCGGCGATTCCGACTGGCTCGGATGCAACGGGTTCGGGATGGGGGCTTCGACCGGCTCGTAGTGCTCGGGGAACGGCCCGTCGATCATCGAGTTGGAGAAGAGCCGGCCGACCCCCTCACCGGTCATGATGAAGGGTCCCCACGCCTTGGGATTCTTCGGATCCATGGTGGGCGGGTAGTCGGGCACGTCGCCCACCCACTTTTGCTGCGCCGCGTCCCACTGGATTCCCACACGGGTCGGATCCCACGGCCGCCCGTTGATGTCCGCCGAAGCACGGTTGTACATCACGCGGCGATTCAACGGCCAGCTCCAAGCCCAATTGGGGAAGAACCCCATGCCCGTCGGGTCGTTCTTCTGAACGTCCTGCACGCCGGCGCGGCGCTTCATCAGGTTGCCGCTCTCCGGGTAGCTGCCCGTGTAGATCCAATCTCCCACCGTCGTCGTCCCATCGTCCTTGAGCTTGGCGAAGCTGTCCAGGCGCTGCTTGGTCGTCAGATCGAATCCGTTGACCTCCTGCGCGAGCTCATCGAGCTCGGGTTTGCGCGGGTCCTTGTAGTTCGACGTGAGCGCCATGATTGGTTCCGGGAACTTGCCGCCCTTCTGCTTGTAGAGCTGCCGCACTCGCTGCAATAGCTCGGCCAGAATCCAGTGATCGTGCCGCGCCTCCCCCTGCGGCGGCAGGACCTGATCCTTCCACTGGGACCAGCGACCACTGTTGACAAATGAGCCGTCCTTCTCGATCCAGTGCGTCGTGGGAATCATGAAGACTTCCGTCTGGATCTTCTTGGGGTCGGCCCCCGGCCGCCGCCAGAACTCCGAGCTGGTGGTGGGGAGCGCGTCCATCACGGCGAGCCACTTGAGATTGCCGAGGGCCTCCAACACCTGGTTGGTGTCCGGGCCGATGCTCGTCGCGGTCATGCCCGACAGGATGACCCCCTGCATCTTCCCCTTCAGGGCCTGGTCGTAGATGGACATCCAGGACGAGTTGGTGCCCGGCTTGGGGATGAAGTCGAACGCGAACTCGTTGTCCGGCCGGGCGGCGTCCCCGTACCACCCTTTCAACATGCTCACCATGAACTTGCGGTAATTCGTGCCGAAGTAGTTCCACGCGTTCGTGTCGAGCTTCGCGGGCGCGCTCTGTGTGACGTAGTCGGTGAGGTTCTTCTGCCCCGGCGCCGGAATCCGGAGATAGCCCGGCAGGATCTCCCACGAAATTGCGTGATCGGTATTCCCCTGGATGTTGGCGTGCCCCCGCTCGGCGTTCATCCCACCCCCCGGTCGCCCCATGTTGCCGAGGAGGAGCTGCAGCAGAGCCCCGCTCCGGATCAGCTGGCCACCGGTCGTGTGTTGGGTGAGGCCGACGGCGTAGACGATCGTCATCACCTTGTCCGGACGACCCATCTCGCCGACGAGCTTCGCGATTTCGAGGAATTGCTCCTTGGGGATCCCGGTGATGGTCGACATCATCTCGGGCGTGTAGCGCGAGTAGTGCTTGCGTAGAAGCTGGTAGACGCAGCGTGGGTGTTGGAGGGACATGTCGCGCCGCGCGATGTTGATGCGCGGGCCCGGGGCTTGACCCTGCGCGACCGCCGCGGCGTCGGCCTGCTTGGCCGCGGCCGTGGCCGGCTCGTCGGTCTCGTACGCCCAGGTCGTCGGATCGTACGCCCGTTTGGTCGCGTCGTAGCTGTTGAACAGCCCGTCGTGGAACGCGTAGCCCTCTTTCACAATGAAGGACGCGTTGGTGTAGTGCTTGACGTACTCGCGGTGGATGAGGTCGTGCTCGATGACGTAACTGATCAGGGCACCGTAGTACGCGACGTCGGTCCCGACGCGGATCCGGGCATAGATGTCTGCGAGGGCGGAGGTCCGCGTAAAGCGCGGGTCCGCATGAACGATCTTAGCGCCGCCCCCCGATCCGGGTCCCCGCTTGGGGTCGAGCTTCGCGCGCACGAACCACTGGAAGCCGACCGGGTGCGCTTCGGCCGGGTTCGCACCGTTGATCAGGATGAGGTCGGCGTTTTTGATGTCGCGCCAATGATTGGTCATGGCGCCCCGACCAAACGTAGCGGCCAAACTGGCCACTGTGGGACCGTGTCAGACTCTCGCCTGCTGCTCGAGGTGAACGAGACCGAGCCCGCGCATCACTTTGGTCGCGAAGTACCCCTCTTCGCTGGAGAACGTGGCGCCACCCGCGAACGCGATCCCTTCGCAGCGGTTGACGACATTGCCGTTCGCATCCTGCGTGACAAAGGTCGCGTCTCGGGAGTCCTTGATGCGCTGCGCCAGCCGGTCGAGCAGCGTGTCCCAGCTGATGTCTTCCCAGTGATCGCTCCCCGGAGCGCGGTACTGTGGTTTTTCCGCACGCCGGGTGCTGATTGCCAGCTGCATGGCGCTGGCGCCCTTGGGACAGAGACGCCCTTCGTTGACCGGGCTGTCCGGATCGCCCTCGATCTGGAGTAGTCGCGTGGAGCCGTCGGGAGCCTGCGTCGTGTACGCGACGAGCGAGCAACCCACGGCGCAGTAGGGGCAAACGGAATGAGATTCCTTGGCACCCGCGATCCGGAAAGTCTGCTTGATTTGGATCGCCTCGGAGAGATTGAAGCCCAGCGGGGTGATTCCGGCAGCGGCTGCGGTCCCCGTGACTCCGAGCTTGAGAAAATTGCGGCGGGTGATCTGCACCATGAATCGAGCCCTCCGTCAGTGAAGGCTTTTTGCGTGCACTTTCCTCATTATGTCGTCCGGTGTCCCGCGTTTGTCAAGACGCGTTTCAACGGCCCGGTCGTTCGGTCACGGGAATGTTTCCAGGAGCCGGCAACGCGACTTTTCGTCCACCTGCGGATTCCCCTTCCATCAGCGCCGCCTCGTCAGCGTAGGCGTACACCGTCGGCGCCCGCTGCTGGAACAGGCCACCGGTGTCGGCCGTCGGTCCGTACGTGCTATAGATGTCCCGTTTCAACATGCGCAGGAGCGCCGTCTGCTGTCCCCGGTGGTGGGCGGTGTGGGCAATCCGTCGCACCATCACCCAGGCACGGCTCCGCTTGACGTCGAAAAACGCGACCTCGGCCTCCCACCACTCGTCCGGCTTGCTCCGCAACGCCTCCAGACGTTTCGCTGAGTCCGCGGCATAACGGCGCACGAAGCCGAGCCGGGCTTCCTGCTCGGGCAGAGGCGGTGCTGCCACGTCAATCCCGAGCATGGTGCGGAACCAGGTGTCTTCACTGACGCATTGATGCAGCATATGCTCGAGCACGCTCCGCCCGCGCGAGTCCGTGGCGTGCGGTCGCGTGGGCAGATCCGCGTCCGTGAACATGCACCAGACGCTCAGAACCTTCAGTCGTTCGGTTGCGTAGGTCTCGAGCAGGAACTGGTATCGCATTGAGGGTCACCGGCCCAGTTTCCCTATTGGCTGCTAGTCGTTACAATCCCCTGACCAATTCTTTAGCAGGCGCCAGTAGCTCAGCTGGATAGAGCGTCGGCCTCCGGAGCCGAAGGTCCCGCGTTCGAATCGCGGCTGGCGCATCAGAATCTGCATGCAGTGCCGTGACAATGTCACGGTGTTCGCCCCGATTCGCAGCATTGCCGCATTCCCCCGGCCGAACAATCACGTTCGTTTTTCGGCACGCATTCTGCCCTCTGACCTGCGACCGTTTTCGAACTCACGGCACCATCAGGTCAGGCAAGTATGCGCACGGCTCTTCTTCTCGCGGCAGCGTGGCTCCTCATCGGCTGCGCCGGCCGTTCTTCCTTCAGAAACGCTCCGATCCCCGCACCCAAACGCGAAGTCACCGGTCTCGCCGCCTTCACCGCGCTGGAACTTCCGCGCGCCTACCAGCGGCTGCACGACGGGCCAGGATGGAAATGGGTGCTGTGGAGTCACGAGATGCTCTGCGTCGTCGACTCGGGCACGTGGACGCGCACGCAGGTGGGTGATCGCGTGCGCTGCGAGTGGCGGGTGCCGCGCGCCTGATCAGCGCCCGGGATAGGCGCCCAGCACCCGCAACACGGGAACGAAGGTGCGCAGCTCCGCGAGCGCGTCATCCGACTGCTCGCGGACGGCGCCGCTGATGTCGAGATAGAAGAGGTACTCCCACGGACGGCCCGGGATCGGCCGGGATTCGATCTTGGTGAGATTGAGACCACGCGTGGCGAACACGTTCAGGGCGCGATGCAGCGATCCCGGTGTGTTCGGCAAGGTGAACACGAGCGAGATCTTCGTCGCACCACTGCTTGCCGGCTCGCGCGCGATCACGAGAAAGCGCGTGTAGTTCTCGGCGTGATCCTCGAGCCCCTCCGCCAGCACTTCCCCGCCGTACAGCTCCGCCGCGAGCGCCGACGCAATCGCCGCGTCGGCGTTCTCGTTGCCCGCAATGAGATTGCGAACACTCCCTGCCGTATCGTAGGCCGGCACCGCCACGAGCTGCGGATGCGTCGCGAAGAACCGACGGCACTGCGCGAGGGCAACGGGATGGGACGCCACGCGACGCACATCGGGCAGATCGGTCCCGGGGCGCGCGATCAGGCAGTGATGGATCCAGACCTGCGTTTCCGCCACGACGTGCAGCTCGTGTGCGCTGAGCAGATCGTAGTTCTCGTGCACCGACCCCGCGAGCGTGTTCTCGATCGGCACGACCCCGCGCTGCGCCGCGCCGGTGGTGACCGCTTGAAAAAGCTCCTCGAATGTTGCGCAGGGCACGAGCCGAAGATTGGGCCCTTGAATATCGAGCGCCGCCGCGTGGCTGAATGAGCCCGCCTCTCCCTGAATGGCGACGGCCGTCATAGCGCTTGATCCGTCACGGCGCCCTCGCTGCTGCTCGAGACCAGTCGCGCGTACTTCGCGAGCACGCCCGAGGTATAGCGCGGCGCCGGCGCCTTCCACGCGGCGCGGCG
>Ga0070680_100004356_pt1 | contig 10644 bp, 6 predicted proteins | sample KBSC73BmetaG_FD_64672 | JGI IMG/M metagenome (GOLD analysis project Ga0070680, IMG submission 64672) | Corn rhizosphere microbial communities from Kellogg Biological Station, Michigan, USA - KBS C7-3B metaG | ecosystem: Host-associated > Plants > Roots > Rhizosphere | place: USA: Michigan... | reverse complement strand
AAGCGGCGCCGTCGCTCCCGCACCCAGCACGAGCGCCGGCAGCACACAGAGTCGCATCGCGACGTGAATCACCGACATCGTGAACGCCGCCGCCGCCCATCGGAGGTCGATGTGCTTCACGCTGTCGACCGTCGAGCGCACCTGCGCGAACCAGCGCTGAATCACGTCCCACCGGCGTCCGCCGAGTCCGATGCGGCGCGCCCAGCTCGGCGCCGCGTCGCCGACGTGTCGCCGCGACAGCACGACCGCGACGACCGCGATGCCGATGACGAATCCCGCATACGCGCCGACCACGCCTACGAGCGCTCCAAGCACGACGCCGGCTTTCCGGAACGCGATCGACACCGCGATGACGACCGTGGCGAGCGACAGCGCCTCGAGAAAGAGCTCGGCGAACAGCACGACCAACGCACTCGTGACCGGCACGCCGGCTTCCTTCAACACGAGAAAACGCGCCGGCTCCGCGCCCGACCGCGCCGGTGTGATCGATGCGCCAAAGTCACCCGCGAGCGTCGTGCGCATCGCGGTGACGAAACCAAGCTCGATGCTGGCCGCCTTCGCGCTCCACGTGATCTTGAGCGCGCGCGTCAGAATCTCGACCGCAACGGCCGCCGCCGCCCACAGGTGCGCGCGCGCCGGAAGCCCGATCGCGCTCCCGGCCCTCCACCAACGCACGATGAAGAACAGCGAGATGCCGATCACCGCCGCGAACGACAGACCGGTGAACGCCCACTTACGCCAGGTCATGCACGACGGGGTGGATCTGTCATCGGTGCTCGCATCGGTTCATGTTAACCGCGCCATGTATTCCACGTGCCTCCATTGCCATCGCACCCTCGACAGGAACGAGGTGATCGAGGCGTTTCCCGTCGGCCGCCGCCTCGCGTTCGATGCCGCCAAAGGTCGCCTGTGGGTGGTCTGCGCGCACTGTGCGCGCTGGAATCTCACTCCGATCGAAGAGCGATGGGAAGCAGTGGAGGAGTGCGAACGGGCATTCCGCTCGCGTCGCGTCCGAGCCCAGACGGACAACGTGGGGCTGGCCGCCCTCGCTGACGGCACGGAGCTGATTCGAATCGGAGCGCCGCTCCGCTCGGAATTCGCCGCCTGGCGCTACGGTCGCGTCCTCACGGGACGGCTGCAGCGTCGTGTGATCGTCGGCACAGGGGCCGCCGCGGTCACGGGCGCCGCGGTCGCATCGGGCGTGGGCGCGACCACCGTTGCGACCGCGGTGATCGCCGCCGGGCCGCTCTTCGCCCTGCCGGCGATGTGGCTCGTGCTCATTGCTCGAGGTCTGAGTGGCCACGTGCTCACGACATCGGTGCTCGGCGACGACAATCGCCGGCTGCGAGTCGTCCGCGAGAATCTCCAACACACGCATTTCACCGTGAGCGACGATGGCACGCTCTCGTTGCGGCTCCAGCACATCGGCGGCCGCGCCGTGTTGACGGGAGATCGCGCGTCTCGCGCGCTCACCGTGCTCCTCGCGCGCGTCAATCGTCGCGGTGGCCACGCGCGCACCGTGCGGCGTGCGGTCGATCTCATCGACGAGGTTGGCGATCCGCAACGGCTGGTCGCGCGCATCGCGACGGAAACCGGCGCCAGCACGAGACATTTCGAGCGGCAATGGGCCGACTACGCGCGCGGCAATCGTCGCGAGCTCCGCTCGCCCTTCGGCCAGTCGATGTGGGATACGCGCTCCACGCCAATGCCAAGGAACACGGGTGCGCTCACGGCACTGCCCGCGGCGACACGTCTCGCGCTGGAGATGGCGCTGCACGAATCATCGGAGCAACACGCGCTCGAATCGGAGATGGCGTCGCTCGAGCAGGCGTGGCGCGACGCGGAGGAGATCGCGGCGATTGCGGATGGCGTGCTGACACCGATTCCGTGAAACGCAGTCCCGTTACTTGCCCGGTGGCTGTTCCCGGCGGTTGCCCGTGTCCAGACGTTCCCTCCCGAACGGGCGACAAAAGAGGCGAGCGCCCGAAGAGCGCTCGCCTCTTTCGACTTTCATAAATACGAAACTCTAGTAGCGGATTCGAATCCCTTCCTCGTCGGCCGCCTCGCCAGTGCTCGCTGCCGCCGCCGGCTTGAGGATGTGGCTGATCTGCTGGCGGGCATCGTCCAGGTGACGCTTCGTCGCCAGATCCGTCGCGCGCTTCTGCGCTCCGGCCAGCTCCGCATCGAGCTGCTTGAGCTCTCCGCGCAGCATCGCCTTGATCTCGCCCGTGTTGTTCGCGGGGGCCGCGCCGCCTCGGCCGCCACCACCACCGCCGCGACCACCAGCCGCCGCGGCGCCGGCCGCGGGCGGATTGATCTTGTTGCCGACGTCCGTCAGATACGCGCGCTGCAAGCCGCGGCGGAACGCATCGACCTTCACCGGACCGCTGCCGTAGACTTCCGTGAACACGCCGTGGCGCAGGTCGCTCAGCATCTCCGCGAACGTGTAGACGTCCGCCGGATTCTTCGCGAGCGCCTCGTTCTCGATCAGCCGCGTGAGCTTCGCGTCGTTGAGCAAACTCGAAATCAGCGACGACTGCGCGCTCACGATGCGCGTGACCTCGCCGGTCGGCTCGACCTTGCGGAGAATGTCCGTGTCGATGAGCCAGGTCGGTGTCTGGAAGCCGTTGTCGGCGATGAACTTCATCGCCTGCTGCTGCTTGGCCTTCGGCACCGGCACGAAGCGCACGCCCGGCTGATCGCCGTACTTCTCCTGCGAGTTCATGCCGCCCACGAGGTTGGCGACGTGACCGAGCTCGGTCCGGAACTGCCCGATCTCGCGATTATAGAGCTCGCTCAACACCGAGAAGTCGTCGGTCGGCTTGACCGTCGCCGACTCGATCCACTGCATGTTGCGCTTCAGGTTCTTGAAGCCGAGCTCCGTGGCGCGAACCGGATCGATGTCGCCGACGGCCTCGGTCTCGTCGCCCGGATCCGAGCCGAACGCGCCGCTCGTCGAGAAGCGGAGCCACGGCTTGGTGTCCTGCACGCGGGCCCACTGATCGAGCGTCGCTTCCTTCGACTCGGCCGCACGAATCAGCTCGGCACCGGTGCGCGCGGTGCCCTGCTGGGCGACCTGCATCGGCGTGCTGATCGGCGCGTAGCCCCAGTGCGTGGCCCAGAGATCGTACGGTCCGATCTTCGGGATCAACAGCTCGGGCGGGATGTGGTCTTCAGGCTGGACGACGTAGTTGAAGCGCGAGTAGTCCATCAGCGTCGCGACGTGGCCCATACGGCGCAGGAAGTCCGCGTTGCGAATGCTGTCGATCGGATACTGCGAGCTCGACTTCATGTTGTGCTGGAAGCCGATCGTGTGACCGACCTCGTGCGCGAGCACGTACTCGAGCAGGCGACCCATGAGCGAGTCGGGGAAGGGGAACGTCCGCGCGCGCGGATCGTTCGCCGCCGCCTGCGTGAAGTACCACGTGCGCGCCAGGTTCTGAACGTTCTGATAGAACTGGATGTGCGCGTTCAGGATCTCGCCGGAGCGCGGATCGTGGACGTTCGGCCCGCTCGCGTTCTCGGTCGTCGACGGGAGCCAACGGACCACCGAGTAGCGTGCGTCTTCCGGCGACCAGTCGGGATCGTTCGTCGGCGCATCCTTCGCGATGATCGCGTGGCTGAAGCCCGCGGCCTCGAACGCCGGCTGCCAATCCTCGATCGCCTTCTTGAGCCACGGGCGCCACTTCATCGGCGTGTTGGCGTCGAGGTAATAGACGATCGGCTTGACGGGATCGGAGATCGCTGCACTCGGATCCTTCTTCTCGAGGCGATAGCGCGTGATGAAGCAGCGCGTGTTGCTCGCCATGCGCTGGTCTTCGCCAGCGTAGTCGGTGACCGTGAGCGAGAAGTAGCCGACGCGGTTGTCGCACAGGCGCGGCTCCATCGGCACGTCGGGCAGCTTGTGGAAGCTATACGACGCGACGATCGTCGCCGTCGGCGCGCTGAAGCCAGCACCGCCGCGGCCCGCGCCGCGTCCACCACCAGCTGCCGCGGCACCGCGGCCGCCGCCGCCCGACTGGAGCGTCAACGTCGAGTAGACGTTCACGTTGTCCGGGAACGACGCAGACCGCTCGATCCACGAGCGCGTCGGATCCACCGTGTAGCCCTGACCGACGCGGCTCGCTGGGTTGAGCTCCGTCGGCGGCTGCGTGAACATGCGCGTCACGTCGATCACCGGCGCCGAGTCCGGGCCGTATGCGTCGACGTTGAAGATCGCGATGACCGGATGGACGTTCGACGCCGCCACCGCGCCTGCGACCGGCGACAGCGTGTCGCTCGCCATGATCTCGTTCGAGATCCCGCGCATGAGCACCTTGTTCTCGCGGCGCTCGAACTGGACGACGCGGTTGCCGGCGGCCTGGCCGTCATAGCCCGCGCCGAGTGCCGTCTGGGCGATTTCCTGGACGAGCAGGATGTCCTTGTTCAACTGCGAACGAGGAATCTCGAATAGCAGCCGGTCACCGATCCGGTGGACCTTGAACAGTCCGTCCTTGGTCTGCGCCTGTCGGGTGACGACACGCGCATACGGCTGTGGGTTGGGCGCGCCTTGCTGCGCGGCACCGCCGCCGCCACGGCCCGCGCCGCGGCCGCCGCCCTGGGCTGGCGTCTCGTCCGGATCGCCGGGGTTGGTCGGCTGTGTGGGCTGCTGCTGTGGTGGTGCTTGACGCGTGGCCGTCGACGTCTGTGGGGTCGGGGCCGGCGTCGGCGTCGTCTGGGTGCTGCCGCAACCAATCGCAACCACGGCGATTGCGGCGCTGCCCAAGACGAACGCGGAGCTCGTTCGCATAGAGACACCTTCGCGATGAGAGGGGTTTGTTGGGGGGTGGGAACCCGTAGAGGCGATATCCCCCTACGCTCTCGAACGTACACCGCGCGCAAACTGCTGTAAGGGGGCCGACTTTTGTGACAGACGACGGGCGGTCGCGACCACTACAGCCGGCCCGCGGCTGCGGCTCTCGGACGCGGCTGGCGTCCTTGCTCACGGCTAACCGGCGGCAACGCCGGCCGCCGCGGGCCGCAACCGGCCGCCGTCGCTCACGGAATGCCCCCTGCATGAACTCCGCGTCCATGCCCCGCCAACTCCTCCAGCTCCAACTCGATGGCGGCGAAGCAGTCCCAGCCATCCTCAAGCTCCCTGCCGTCCGTCCCGCGCCCGGCGTGCTGCTCATCCACGGCTTCACGTCCCGCAAGGAAGCGATGGCCGACTCGTTCGGCCGCGCGCTCGCCGTGCACGGCGTCGCCAGCCTGGCGATCGACCTTCCGCTCCACGGCGCGCGCGAAGGCGGAATCGAGGGAATGTCCCTCCGGAATCCCCTCGCGCTAGTCGAGAAGTGGCGGCTTGCTGTGAAGGAGACGTCGAGCGCGGTTCGCTACCTCGCCGGCCACTCCGCGATCGATCCGCGCCGCATTGGACTCGGCGGCTACTCGCTGGGTGCGTTCATCGGCGTCATCGTCGCCGCTGAATCGCCGCTCGTTCGTGCCATCGCGCTCGCGGCCGGTGGCGACTTACCGGAAGCGACCCCGTTCGCGTCGATCGTCCGAGCCATCGCGGATCCGCTGCGGGCGGTTCGGAGGCTCGCCGGCCGCCCACTGCTCATGGTCAACGGCAAGCACGATCGAACCATTCGACCGGAGCAAGCCAACGCGTTGTTCGCCGCCGCTGGCGAGCCCAAGGAGCAGCGATGGTACGACGCCGGCCACTGGCCACCGGCGCGCGCCATCACCGACGCAGCGGACTGGCTCGCGGCTCACCTCGGCGAATCGGCGGTTCGCTCGCGCCGCGCATAGCCAACCTGGTGCCCGGGATTCAGCGATCCCACAGATCCTCGGTCGACTCGGACGCAAATTCATATCGTCGAATCCGCATCCGTCCGGCGCAAACGTTTCTCGTCTCCGTCAGGAGGATGGGCCACGGGTTCTCTGCTTTGCGCAGCGCCGGCTCATGTCCCACCGCCTGCTGCCAAACATCCCACACGATGTCGTCGACGATCTCGCCGTCGAGCCGGCGCGCGCTCAGCATATCGACGACGCCGGCCATCGAATCGCTGAATCAACCGTCGCCAAAAGCTCTCGCGGTCGTCGAGATTGTTTCGGGCGGTGTCGCGACAAATAGCCTGCGTACGACGACTTTGAGAAAATTCTCATCGTTCTGACAGGCCAACGCCCAGCTTGTTCCCAGTCTCGCCAGATGACGCGGCATTTGCCGTGACATAGAACACACACCACACATTCGTTGTCATGGCCACCCGCTTCAGACCCGCGTCGGTGCGTCGCGCTCGTCTGTTCACCGCCGATTTGCGTAGACCTCTATCCAGGGTGCCCATCGCGTACGCCGCCGCGCTACCGCTGATACCAGATGCTTAATGAGCGTTTCCTCGTATCGCGCCCATGGCTTGGTCCACTCGTCCGCCGTGGGAACGAGCACGTCACCACGCACGTGGACCACCTGGAACCCGACGTCATCGAGTAGCCGGCCGAGCGCGCGGAGCCCGAATCCCCAACGGTATGGAAACGCCAGGAGGTTGTTGCGCGCGAGCAGTGCGATCGCCGCTGCCCGTCGTGCGCGCCCGCGAGCCAACCATGTACGCACATCGGCATAGAACGCCCCACTCGGCACCCGGATCGCGAGCACACCCCCGGGGCGCAAGCGCTTCCACGCCGTGAGCGCCGCCGCCCGCGGATCCGCCAGCTGATCGAACGTGTTCCAGATCGCGACTGTGTCGAATACGCGCGACGGATCGAACGACAAGAGATCGCCGTCGTGCACCGTGAAGCCGAGCGAGCGCGTGAACGCGTTGACGTCGGGATTGATGTCGACACCCTCGAACTGGAGTCCGAGCTCCCGGGCCGCCGAGAGAAAGGCGCCGACATAACTGCCCACCTCGAGTCCCGATCCTCCGCGTCCGAGCACCTTTCGCAGCTCGCGGGCCTGGGCGCGCACGGCGGGCTGCTGTGTGCCGTGTAGCGAGCGCAATACGTCCGGCGGCGACGTCTCACGCGCATAGATCTCCGTGAGCTCGTGGTTGCGTTCAGCCGGATTGCGATACACGAGGCCGCAGGAGACGCAGCGCACGAGCCGCCACGCGGGGTGCTGCGAGAACGCCACCCGGTCCATGAGGTGCGCGGTCGGCGTGCCGGGACGCAAGCGCGCCTCGTGATACGCCCACAACAACTCGACTTCGCGACGAATGTCGTCGGCGTTTGCAATCTCCGTCGCATTGGCGTGGCCGCAAACGGGACACGCCGCGAGCTCGTAGGATGGGATCGACACGCGCCGGGAGATTCGCAGGGAGGATGCCGCGCGACTGGTGCAGCTCTCGCCCACCCTCTACCGTTTTCAGGAACGACCCCCACCCACCCGTGCAACTCGATCCTCGAGCGGAGCTTTCATCGTGAACCGCATCGCATACGCTCTCGTCGCCGCCGCGACGCTTCTCACTCCCGCCACTGCGGTCGCGCAGCGCGATTCGCTCGCCTTCGCTGGACTGCGCTGGCGCGAGGTTGGACCGTACCGCGGCGGACGCTCCGTTGCGGCAACGGGAAATCCGTCGAGGCCCGACGAATTCTGGATGGGCACCACAGGCGGCGGCGTCTTCAAGTCGATCAATGCGGGCCAGTCGTGGGCGCCGGTGAGCGACAAGTACTTCGGTGGTACGATTGGCGCGATCGCTGTTTCGGCTTCTGCGCCGGACGTCGTGTACGTCGGCGGCGGCGAGTATCCGATTCGCGGCAACGTCTCGCACGGCGACGGTGTCTGGAAGACCACGGACGGCGGCAAGACGTGGGCCTTCATGGGGCTCGGCGAGACGCGTCAGATCGCGGACATCGTCGTCAATCCCACGAATCCCGATCTCGTCTACGTCGGCGCGCTCGGCCACGTCTGGGCGCCGAATCCCGAGCGCGGCGTGTTTCGCTCGAAAGACGGCGGCAAGACATGGGAGAAGGTTCTCTTCCGCAACGATTCGACGGGCGTTGTCGATCTCGTGATGGATCCGAGCGATCCGAACGTGCTGTATGCCGGCTTCTGGCAGGCCGGACGCACGCCGTGGCTGCTCTCGTCCGGCGGCGCGGGCAGCGGCCTATTCAAGACGACTGATGGCGGCGATCACTGGACGGAGCTGACGCACAAACCGGGTTTGCCCGCGGGCATCTGGGGCAACATCGGCATCACGATCTCCGGCGCGAAGACGAGTCGCCTGTGGGCGAACATCGAAGCGGATTCCGGCGGCGTGTTTCGCTCGGACGACGGCGGCGAGACGTGGCAGCAGGTGAACAACGATCGCAATCTCCGTCAGCGCGCGTGGTACTACACGAAGATTCACGCGGATCCGACGGACACGAACGTCGTGTACGACAACAACGTGTCGTTCATGAAGTCGACGGACGGCGGCAAGACGTTCCGCCCCGTGCGCGGCATGAATCACGGCGACTCGCACGATCTCTGGATCGATCCGAAGAATCCGAATCGCATGATCGAGACGGACGACGGCGGCGCGGAGGTGAGCATCGACGGCGGAAAGACTTGGAGCGACGAGGACTTCGCGACCGCGCAGTTCTATCACGTCGTGGCGACGACGCACTTTCCGTATCACATCTGCGGCGCGCAGCAGGACAACTCGACCCTGTGTGGGCCGAGTCGCGGCAGTTTAGACATCTCTGATTGGCTGGAGGCGGGCGGCGGCGAGTCGGGCTGGATCGCGCCGCGCAACGACGATCCCGACATCGTGTACGCCGGCAGCTACGGCAATCTCCTGACGCGGAAGGATCTCCGCACCGGCATCACGGTCAACGTGAATCCGTGGCCCGACAATCCCATGGGACATCCGGCGAAGGATCCGAAGTACCGCTTCCAGTGGACCTTCCCGATCGTCGTCTCGAAGCACAACTCGAACGTCGTGTACGCCGGCTCGCAGGTCGTTCACAAATCGACGAATGGTGGTCGGAGCTGGACGGTCATCTCACCCGACCTCACCTACCATGATCCCGCGACGCTCGGCAACTCCGGCGGGCCGATCACGAAGGACCAGACGTCGGTCGAGTACTACGCGACGATCTTCGTGATCGAAGAATCACCACTCTCGCCGCGAGTGATCTGGACCGGATCGGACGACGGCAAGGTCTATCTCACGCGCAACGCGGGTGCGAAGTGGACCGACGTCACGCCCAGGGACATGCCGAAGTTCACGCGGCTCTCGAGCATCGATGCGTCGAAGTTCGGCGAATGCATCGCGTACGTCGCGGCGAATCGCTTTCAGCTCGACGATGACAAGCCGTATCTCTGGAAGACGACGGATTGTGGTGCACACTGGACGCGCATCGATGCGGGAATCAATCCAACGGAATTCACGCGCGTCGTGCGTGAGGATCCTGAGAAGCGCGGATTGCTCGTTGCCGGCACTGAGCGCGGCGTATGGTTTTCGCCGGACGATGGAGCACACTGGCTATCACTTCGATTGAATCTGCCGATCGTGCCCGCGCACGACCTCGTCTTCAAGCAGGGCGACATCGTGCTCGCGACGCACGGCCGGGGCTTCTACATCATGGACGACATCTCGACGCTCGAGCAGATGTCCGACGCGGTCGCGGCGAGCCCTGCGCATCTCTTCAAGCCGCGCGACCAGTATCGTCTCGCGACGTCAGGCGGATTCGGCGGTGGTGGACGTGGCGGCGCCGCCGCATCGCAGGCGATCACTCCCGAGAATGCGCCGGTCCATCCGACGGGTCAGAATCCGCCGACGGGAGTCGTCGTGCAATACTGGCTCAAGACCGGCGGCGAAACGATCGGTCTCGATTTCCTCGACGGAACGGGCCGGGTGATCCGCAGCTATTCGAGCAAGGTCGATTCGGCGGCGACGCCAGCCGCACCCGCGAACGACGAGGGCTTCGGCCCGGCAGCGCCGGCGCGCGTCGCGAATAAGAAAGGTGTAAACACGTTCCTCTGGAACATGCGCTATCCGGACGCCTCGAGCTTCCCCGGCATGATTCTCTGGGCAGCCAACGTGACGGGTCCGCTCGTGCCGCCCGGCGCGTATCAGGTGCGCATGACGGTGAACGGCCAGCCCGTGGCCACGGAGCGTTTCAAGATCCTCGCGGATCCGCGTGTGAAGGCCACGCTCGCCGAGTGGCAGGAGCAATCGCGGCTCGCGTTGCAGATTCGCGATCACTTCTCGGAAGCCAACGATGCGGTGAAGGAGATTCGCCGGATCAAGACGCAGCTCGACGATCGCCGCGGCAAGATGCCCGCGGCGCGGCAGGGCGAGTTCAACGCGCTGTCGGCGGCGTTCGCCACCGCACTTGGCGAAGTTGAGGATTCTCTATATCAAACGAAGAATCGGAGCGGCCAGGATCCACTGAACTATCCCATTCGCTTGAACAATCGCATCGGCGCGCTGATGGGCGTGGTGGCGAGTGCGGACGGACGGCCGACGCAGCAGTCGTATGACGTCTTCAAAGTCGTGTCCGCGGAGTTGGACGTGCAGATGACGAAGCTGCGTCGGCTCACGGGGACGAATCTGCCGAAGATCAACGAGATGCTGAGGGCGGCGGGGTTGAAGCCAATCGAGGTCGGCCCGATATCGTAGCGGGGCGCGGACTGATACCGATCGCCGAGGATAAGAGCACTCGAGGCGGGAGGCCTGAGGC
>Ga0070680_100004349_pt1 | contig 10649 bp, 5 predicted proteins | sample KBSC73BmetaG_FD_64672 | JGI IMG/M metagenome (GOLD analysis project Ga0070680, IMG submission 64672) | Corn rhizosphere microbial communities from Kellogg Biological Station, Michigan, USA - KBS C7-3B metaG | ecosystem: Host-associated > Plants > Roots > Rhizosphere | place: USA: Michigan... | reverse complement strand
CTTGGTCGCGGCGGGGACGCCGAGCGACTTTTCCAGGAACACCTGCAGGTAGAAGAAGGTGAAATACCAGACGGCGCCCTGCGCGCACATGATGCCGAAGAAAGCGACCAGCACCTTCTTGACGCTGCGCCAGCGGGCGAAGGATTCGCGCAGCGGGGTGGTGCTGACGTCGCCATCTTCCTGGAGCCGGGTGAAATGCGGGCTTTCGGCGAGTTTGGCGCGCATCCACACCGATACCGCGAGCAGCGCGGCCGAGACCAGGAAGGGCACGCGCCAGCCCCAGACTGCGAACGCGTCTTCGCCGATCGCGGCGCGGGTCCAGTAGATCACCAATAGCGCGGCGAGCAGGCCGAACGAGGCTGACGACTGAATCCAGCCGGTCGCCGCCCCGCGTTTGTCGTTCGGAGCATGCTCGGCCACGTAGATGGCGGCGCCGCCATATTCGCCGCCGAGGGCGACTCCCTGGAGGATTCGGAGGACAATGAGCAAAGTGGGACCGAGCGTGCCGGCTTGCGCATAAGTGGGCAGGAAGCCGATCAGGAAGGTGGACAGGCCCATCAGGCTGACGGTGATCAGAAACGCGCCCTTACGGCCGAGGCGGTCGCCGATGACTCCGAAGATCAGCGCGCCCAGTGGGCGGAAGGCGAACCCCGCGGCGAACAGCGCCAGCGCCGCGATCAGCGCGGGTGTCGGGTCGAGCCCGGCGAAGAAGACCCGCGAGATGACCGGCGCGAGGCTTCCGAAGATGAAGAAGTCGTACCATTCGAACGCGGTGCCGGCGGACGATGCGATGATGACCCGCGCCATCGACCAGCGCTTGCGCTCATGCACCTCCGCAATCGTCGCCATGGTGCTTCCCCTCCAGGACTGAGCCTAGCGGCGGTCCTGCGCCGTGCAAGGGTTGCTGCGAGTCGCGGATCTGCACAGGTTTATCCACCGCTTCGCCCACAGTTTTCTGGTGAGCCGCTCATTTAGGGCTGGAACGATCGGCAGGCCGGTGTATTGTTGTCTCGTGCTTCGGGAGTCGAAAGACAAACGAAGCATGGAACCCCGGCAGCTTCGGCTGCCGGGGTTTACGCGTTTATGGGCCTTTGAACGTCGGCCGGAACGTGTTTCAGCGTGACGTTTAGAGCAAGTCCGGCTTGGCCTTCGCTAGCTCCAGCCGCTTCGACCGGTCCGGCAGCGGATATTTGTTGCCGTTGGCGCAGTTGAACAGCACCACTCGCTCGTCCTTCCCGACCAGCCCCTGCCCGACCGCCTTGCGCCACGCCGCGAGCACCGCGCCGCCTTCCGGGCAGAACAGGAACCCATCCTCGCGCGCGGCGTCCTCGACCGCCTGCAGGATCGCTTCCTCAGATACCGCGATCGCCGCACCGCCGCTCTCGCGCACCGCGCGAAGGATCAGGAAGTCGCCGACCGCCTTGGGGACGCGGATGCCCGTCGCCACGGTCGCCGCATTCTCCCAGCGCTCGGCGAACTCGTCGCCATTCTCGAACGCGCGCACCATCGGCGCGCAGCCCTCCGCCTGGACGGCGAACATCCGGGGCCGCTTCGGGCCGATCAGCCCGACCGCCTCCAACTCATCGAACCCCTTCCACATGCCGATCAGGCCCGTGCCGCCGCCCGTCGGATAGAAAATGGCGTCGGGGACCTCCCAGCCGAGCTGCTCGACCAACTCGAATCCCATCGTCTTCTTGCCCTCGAGCCGGTAGGGCTCCTTCAGCGTCGAGCAGTCGAACCACAGGCCGTCCGCTGCGCCCTTGCCCACCAGCGCGCCGCATTCGTCGATCTGCCCGTCGGCGACATAGACTCGCGCGCCGTAGGCGGCGGTTTCGGTGACGTTGATCTCGGGCGTTTCCGCCGGGCAGATGATGACGGTCTCCATCCCCGCTCTGGCGCCATAAGCGGCGAGCGCCGCGCCGGCGTTTCCATTGGTCGGCATTGCCATCCGCTCGGTCCCGAACTGCTTCGCCATGGTCACCGCCATCGCCAGGCCCCGCGCCTTGAACGATCCGGTCGGCAGCCGGCCCTCGTCCTTCACCAGGAGCGTCGATGCGCCCTCGCGCGCGGCGATGTTGGGGAGCGAGACGATCGGCGTTTCCGGCTCGCCCAGGCTGATGGGCTCGCCATCGTTCGGAAGAAGCTCGCGCCATTTCCACATGCCGGGCTCACGCGCCACCAGGCTTTCGCGGGTCATCGTCTTCTTCGCCGCTTCGACGTCGTAGCGGACGAGCAGCGGCTTGCCCGCGCGACTGAGGTTGTGCGGCTTCCCGGCTTCGTAGCGTTCGCCCGTGAGCGAGCATTCGAGATGGGTCACATTCATGGATCAACAATCGTCATGGTGGGCGGAATGGTGGCGTTCGACCTGGATGGTGCAATGTTCGATATGAAACCGCTCGTGAAGCACGATGCGGGCATTTTCCAGCAGGCTGTCCGGATAATCGGCAAGCGTGGTGACGATGTGCGCCGTCAGCGCCGTCTCGGTCGTGCTCAGCGGCCAGATGTGGAGGTCGTGGACTGCCTCGACTCCATCCAGCTGCGACAGTTCGGATACGACCTGCTCAAGTTCGATTCCCGCCGGCACGCCCATCAGCGACATGCCTAGCGACTCCTTGAGCAGGCCGAAGGTGCCCCACAGGATCACCGCGGCGACGAGCAGGCTGACCGCCGGATCGATCCACTGCCGGCCCGTCCACTGAATCAGGAAACCGGCAACCACCACACCCGCTGAGACTGCCGCATCGGCGGCCATGTGCTGAAAGGCGGCGCGGACATTGATGTCGCGCGCCCTGCCGCGGGCGAAGAGCAGTGCGGTCAGGCCGTTCATGACGATGGCTGCAGCGCCAACCCAGATCATCGCCTTGGGGTCGGTCTTCGATGAAAGAATCAGGCGGTGGATCGACTCCGACGCGATTGCGCCAACAGCCAACAGAAGAAGCAGCGCATTGATGAGCGCGGCGAGGATCGACGCTTTCTTGAGGCCGTAGGTGAATCGCCGCGACGGCGAGCGCTTCGCCATGACCGCGCCGGCCCAGCCGACGACCAGGCCGAGCCCATCGGAAAGATTGTGTCCGGCATCGGCAAGCAGCGCCATCGAGCCCGAGAGAAAGCCGAAGGTCGCCTCGAGGAGCACGATCGCGACGTTGAGCGCGATGCCGAGCGCAAAGGCGCGGCTGAAGTCGCCTGGATGATGATGCGGATGGGCATGCCCGGCCATGTCCGCGCCCTAGCCGAGCGGCGCGCACAAATTCAAATGACAGCCGCGTCAGACTTCGAGTCGGTCGCCCTCGCGCGCGACCAACGTGTAGAGCGCCGGCATGAGGAAGATGATGATCGCGAGGCAGGTGATGAGGCCGCCGACGATCACGATCGCGAAGGGGCGCTGGGTGTCGGTCCCCACGCCGGTCGCAACGGCGGCGGGAAGGAGGCCGATCGCCGCGACCAGCGCGGTCATCATGATCGGGCGCAGCCGAAGCACCGCGGCCTCGTGGACGGCCTCGGTTATGGGGGTTCCGCCGAGGCGAAGCTCATTCACATAGGAGATGTAGACCAGCGCAGTCTGGATCGAGACGCCGAACAAGGCGAGGAAGCCGATCCCCGACGAGACCGAGAAGGCCGTTCCGGTCAGCCACAGCGCCAGGATTCCCCCGACCGGCGCCGACATCAGCACGCCGACGAGCGCAATCGCCGGGAACTTGAAGTTCCGGTAGAGGAAGAACAGCAGCAGGAAGATCAGCAGCAAAGTCAGCGGCACGATCGTCATGAGCTGGGCACGTGACGCGGTATATTCGCTATATTCGCCGCCCCAGTCGGCGCGATACCCCTGCGGCAGCGACACCTTGCGCGACACCTGCGCCATCGCGTCCTGCACCGCGCCGGCGAGGTCGCGTCCCTCGACCGCGAATTGCACGCCGATGAAGCGGCTGTTGTTCTCGCGGTAGATGAACGACGCGCCGTTGGTGACCGAGATGTCGGCGAGTTCCTTCAGCGGGATCTGCTGACCGCCCGGAGTCGCCACCAGGATATTGCCGATGGCAACCGGATCGTTGCGGTACCGTCCTTGGAGCCGGACGACGAGGTCGAACTCCTTCTCCTGCTGGACGACCTGGGTCGCGACATCGCCGCCGATCGCGGTCTGGATGAGATTGTTCACGTCATCGACGTTGATCCCGTAGCGTGCGATCTTGGCGCGATCGATCTGGATGGTGAGGCTCGGCTGCCCGAGCTCCTGCACCAGGGTCACGTCCTTGATCCCGCGGACATGCTCGAGAACGGCCTTGATCGCCTTGCCCTTGGCCTCGAGCGTGTTGAGGTCGGGTCCGAAAATCTTGACCGCGAGGGCGCTCTTCAGCCCAGTCTCCGCCTCGTCCACCGCGTCCTCGGCGGGTTGGGTGTAATCGAAGCTGATGCCGGGAAATGTGTGAAGCTTCCGGTCCATCGCGGCGATCAGCTGCGCCTTGGTGCGGATCGATCCGTGCCATTGGGAATAGGGCTTGAGCCCGACGAAAAATTCGGCGTTGAAGAAACCAGTCGCGTCGGTGCCGTCGTCCGGGCGACCATGCTCGGAGCCGACCACCGTCACTTCCGGGAAGGAAGCGATGATCGACCGGATTTGCGGCACGATCTTTGCCGATTCATCGAACGAGATCGTGTACGGCATGGTCGCGCGCACCCACAAAGCGCCTTCATCGAGGTGCGGCATGAACTCTGCGCCTACATCGGCGAAAATCAGCAGCGACACGAGAAGAAGCAGCGCCGAGGCGACGATCGTCGCCCGGGGCCGCGCGAGGGTTCGATCGAGCCCGCGGACGTAGCCGCCGCGAATTCGCTCGAACACCGCGTTGCGCCGCTCTCGAACGCCGCTCCGCATGACCCACGAGCACAGCACCGGAAGCAGAGTCAGCGTGACGATCAGTGAGCCGATCAGGGCGAAAATCATCGTGTCCGCCATCGGCTTGAAGAGCACGCCCGACGGTCCGGTCAGAACGTAGATCGGAAGGAAGCTGACGACGATCACCACGACCGAATAGAAGAGCGGACGGTCGACCTCTGCGGCGGCATCGCGGATCACGGTGAACATGTTGCCGGGCGGCCCGTCGGTCTCGGCGAGGCGGCGGTAGATGTTCTCGACCATGATGACGGCCGCGTCGACGAGGATCCCGAAATCGATCGCGCCGATCGAAAGCAGGTTCGCCGATGCGCCCTGCAAATCGAGGCAGGCGAACGCGAACAGCAGCGACAACGGTATCGTGACCGCGACGATCAACCCCGACCTTACATCGTAAAGGAAGAAGATCAGGACCACGACCACCAGCAGCATGCCGCGCAGCAGGTTGCGCTCGACCGTCAGCACTGTCTCGTGGACCAGGTCCGACCGGTCGTAGAACGGCACGACCTTGACGTCTTTGGGCAGGATGCTGGTGTTGAGCTCCTGCGTCTTGGCCTCGACGCCCTTGAGCACGTCCTGCGTCTTGTCGCCCGTGCGGAGCATGATCACGCCCTCGACCGCGTCGTCCTGATGGCCGATTCCGAACTCGCCGAGCCTTGGTGCAATCCCCAGGGTAACCTGCCCGACATCCTTGACTAGCGTCGGGATGCCGTCGTGCACCGCGACCACGACGTTGCCGATGTCGTCGAGCGTCGACAGCCGCCCGACGCCGCGGACGTAATAGAATTGCCCGCCTTCGGAATAGAACCCGCCGCCGCCGTTGCCGTTGTTCGCGGCGAGCGCGGCTTCGACCTGCTGCGCCGACAGCCCGGCGCCCGCGAGGCGGTACTGGTCGAGCAGCACCTGGTACTGCATGGTACCGCCGCCGAAGCCGGAATCGTCGGCGACTCCGGGCACGGACTTGAACTGCGGCTCGACCGTCCAATCCTCGTAGGTCTTGAGCTCGGTCGGCGAGCGGTCGGGACTCTGCAGCGTGTAGCGGTAGATGAGGCCCGACGGCGAGGTCAGCGGCTCGACCTCCGGCGCGACTCCGGCCGGCAGGCTGATTCCGGCGAGCCGATTGAACACCTGCTGCCGTGCGAAATTCCGGTCCGTGTTCTGGTCGAAGGTCAGATCGATGCTGGAGAGCGCATAGAGCGAGATCGAGCGGAGGTTGTTCTCCTTCGGAATGCCGTTCATCTCGCGCTCTATGGGCACGGTGACCAGCCGCTCCACCTCTTCCGCCGAGTGGCCGGGCCACTGGGCGATGATTGACACCATCGGCGGCGACAAATCCGGGTAAGCGTCGACCGGCAGCCGCTCCCACGCGCGGATTCCGGCGCCGATCAGGAGCACCGTAATCAGCGCAACCAGCAGCCGCTGCTCGAGGCTGAGCGCGACGATGCGGTTGATGAAGGAGGGACCGGCGTGCGGCGGCGCGTCCGGGTCTTCGGCCGGCGGCTCGCCGCTCATTGGCTCTGCATGAACTGGAGGAAAAGCGCGCCGTTTGCGACGACCTTGTCGCCGCTCTCGAGCCCGCTGGTCACGGCATAATTCTGGCTGTCGCGGTAGCCGAGTGTCACGTGCCGGCGGCCGAAGCTTCCGTCGGGCAGCGTGAGATAGACGAACGGCAGATTCTCGTCGTCGCGAAGCACCGCCGACACCGGCACCAGCAGTCCCGTGCTGACGATCCCGGACTCGATCGAGACGTCGACGTACATCTGCTTCTTGAGCAGGTCGCCGGGATTGGGCGCAACGATCCGCGCGACCACCGCGCGCGTGTTCGGGTCGACCGAAGCGGCGATATTGTCGACCGTGCCGCGGAACGGCCCGGTGCCGTTGCGCGGGTCGATCCGTGCGGAATCGCCGCGGCCGATCTGGGCGAGGTCGCTCGGCGCGATCTGCGCCATCACCCAGACCTGCGATAGGTTTGCGACCGTGAATGCCGTGCTCGAGCCCGCCTGGAGCAGCTGGCCGGGGGTCACGGTCTTGTCAGCGATGACGCCCGAGACGGGCGCGCGGATAATTCCATTGAGGCCGGACGCGGGACTTGCGCCCAGGGACGCCAGCGCCTGGAGTGCCGCCACCCGGTCGGCTTCGGCACTTGCCGCGTCGGTCTGCGCCTGGGCCGCTTCGCGCTCGGAAATGCCGTTGTGCGCGGCAAGATCGCGATCCGCCGCCGCAACTCGCCGGGCGTTGGCGGAGGCGACGGCCGCCTTGCGGTAGGCTGCCACCGCGTTGGCGAGGTCGGCAGAGGCGACGGCCGCGAGCGGCTGCCCCTTCGAGACATGCTGGCCAAGCGCGACGAAGATTCGGGTGACCGGTCCGGTGAAGGGCGACACCACCGCCGTGGCCTGGTTGTTGTCGAAGTCGACGGTCCCGGGCGCTTCGATCGTCTGGCGGTATCCGACCGGCACGACCGTGTAGAGCTGGATATGGCTGCGCTGCGCCTTCGTCAGCCGAACGTTGGCATCGGCCGGCGTCGCATAACTGTTCTCGCCGGGCGACGACGAACATCCGGTTAGCAGCGCCAGCACGAATGCCGCGGCGAAGGTCGGACTAGCGCGCATCGGCGCTCACCAGTTCGGGCTGATGCCACCAGCCGCCGCCGAGTGCCTGGAACAGAGCGGCAGTGTCGGTGAATCGGTCCGCCTCCGCCTGCACTTGGGCGAGCCGCGCCTGTTGGTAGGCCTGGTCGGCGTTGAGCACCGAGAGGTAGGCCGCGTAGCCGTCCTTGTACTGGAGCCGCGCGAGGTCGAGGCTCTTCTTCGCGGCGTCGACCGCCGCGGCGTCGGCCTTCAGCATGTCCGCATCCTGTTCGAGCGCCACGAGGGTGTCCGCGACATTCTGGAACGCCGTCAGCACGGTCCCGCGATATTGCTCTGCGGTCTGCTGGTAGGCGTAGCGGGCGGCTCGCTCCTGGTGGAGCTTGGTCCCGCCGTCGAAGATCGGGGCGAGAAGCGCCGCGCCGATGTTCCAGAAGCCGGTGCCCGGACCGAAGATCTGGCCGATCGCCAGCGCGTTGCTTCCAGCGTTCGCGGTCAGCGAGATATTGGGCAGGCGGTTGGCGCGCGCCACCCCGATCTGGGCGCTAGCCGCGTGCATATTCTGCTCGGCCTGGAGCACGTCCGGGCGCTGCTCGACCAGCGTCGAGGGCAGGCTCAGCGGCAAGTCGGCCGGCAGCGTGAAGTCCGCGAGGCTGAACTTCTCGCCCGCCGTCTGGACCGGATAGCCGCCGATGAGGACCGCGAGCAGGTCCTTCTGCTGGTCGCGCTGCTTGATCAGTGGCGGAAGCGAGGCTTCGAGCTGCGCCAGCTGGGTCTGCTGCGCGGCCACGTCGGCGCCGCCGATATAGCCCTTGGAGTTCTGATACTGGAGCAGGCTGAGGATCTGCCGGTCGATCCCGATCAGGTCGTTGGTCGTCGCGATCTGGTCCTCGAGCGAGGCTTCGGTGATCGCCGCCTCGGCGACGTTGGCGCTCAGCGTGATGTCGACGGCGATCATCTGATAGCGGGTCGCCTGCTCCTGCGCGGCGAGGCTCTCGACGGTCCGCTTGTTGAGCCCGAACACGTCGGGGACGTAGGACACGCTGACAGTCGGCGTGATCAGGGTGTAGGCGGATGAGTTGTTGGCCGGCACCGGCGCCAGAGTGGCCGACGGGTCCTTGTTGCGCGTGACGCTCGCGCCGGCGCTGACCTGCGGCAAGTAAGCGCCCTTCTGCGCGCGCACATTCTCATGGGCGACGAGCAACGCCGCCTGCGCCGCCTTCAGATCGGCATTATGGGTCAGCGCCTGCTCGATCAGCGCGTTCAGCGCCTGGGAGTGGAACAGCGTCCACCACTCGGCCGGAATGTCCCCGGCGGTGACGAAATGCTGCGCCGTGCCGCCCGGCACCGCGGGGATCGCGGCGGTCGTTTGCGGCGGCGCGGCCGTGTAGCTGGAAATCGGCGGCGGCGCGGGCGGCTTGAAGTTCGGCCCGACGGCGCACCCCGTCGCGAGCAGCGGCGCAAGAAGCGCGGCAGTCGACGCTCGACGGGAAACCAACGTCACGCACCTCCTGATTGCACTGTCGGCGGCCACCCCGGCCCCATTGCATGTAATAGTATTACATCACACGCCAGGCAAATTTGCGCGTTGGCGGCAAGGCTGCGCGAGAGCAAATTACATCGAAGCAAGAATTCGCGTATTTCGACAGGCAGCCGGGTGACGGCGGCAAACGTCGTAAAGCTCAAACCCCGAGCGCGACCCCCGCGTAGATCTTGCGCCGCTGTGCCGGCTCGATTCCGTTCTGGAAGACGCGGTTGTAATATTTGCGGTCGGTCAGGTTGGTGATCCCGCCGAGCAGCCGGATGTTCGGCGCGACCTGCCAGTCGCCGGTGAGGTCGAGCACCGTGTAAGCGGGCACATTGGCGGGGATGAAGCTCGCGCTTCCCGGCGCTCCGACGGGCAGGTCGGAATCCTGGAAGAACTGGCTGCTGACGCTAGAGCCGGCGAGGCTGATATTGAACCGGCCGTCGCGGCGGAGGCTGATCCCGTATTTGGCCGTCACCGCCGGAGCGAAGGCGGGCTTGTTGCCCACCCGGTTGGCCAGTTTGCTTCGCGTGAACTTCGCATCGAGCAGGCTGACATTGCCGAACAGCGTCAGGTGCAGGTTGCTGTTGCGCGCTGCGAAGAGATCATAGGAAAGCTCGCCCTCGAACCCGCGGTGCCGGGTGTCGCCGCTGTTCTGGAGCAGGGACTCGACCGGCGAGATGACGATCGTTTCGATCCGGTTGGTGAAATCGATCCAGAACAGGCTCGCGTCATAGAACAGGCCCTTGACCGGCGTTCCATGGACACCGGCCTCCCACGACAGCGACTTCGATGCTGCCGGAACGCCGCCCGGATTCACGTTCGAGAATGGCGAGGCGACGTCGAAGAAGCGCACCGGGCGATAGCCCTGGCTGACGCTGAAATAGGTCTCGTTCTGGTTGCCGAAATCGAACCCGGCGCCGAGGCCGAACATTGGGACAGTGCGGCTCACCGACTGGTCGATCAGCGGCCGGACGAGGTTGGGCGGCCGCACGCTCTCGTCGATGCTGATCTGCTCATGGTCGAGGCGGAAGGACGGGACGACGTGCCAGCGACCCGGAAGTCGGAAAACATTCTCGGCGAAGAGCGCGCCGTACCAGTCGTGGCGCGCCTGATCGAGCCGCGGCGTGCCGTCATGGCTGCCGCGCGTGGCGGCGATATCGGTGCTGGTGAACTGCTGGAACGGCGCATCGTCGTGGTAGAGCACAGTGCCGAAGGTCAGCGCATTGCCCTTCCCCCAGCGCTTGCGGAAGCGCCAGTCGAGTCCCTCACTGTGAAAATGCTCGTCTTGCAAAGTGGTCGTCGCGGGCGCGGGGCCGGGCGGAGCGGCGCGCGTGTAGAGGTCCAGCCAAGCGGTCCACAGCTTCGCTTCCGAGCGCCAACCGTCGCCGAGATCGCTGTCGTTTCCCAGCGTAACCGACGTGCGAGTCACCCAGTCGTGGTTGAACGGCGTCGGCGACTGGTTCTCGTCCGCGACGAACTGGGCGAAGCTGAGCTTCCCGGGATCGCCCGAGCTTGCGTAATGGTGGTGGAAGTCGACGTACCACAGGCTGTTCGCCGTCGGCCGGTAAGCGACATAGGCGTCGCCCTGAGTGAGCTTCGAGCCGCCGTTGTCGCGCTGGCCGTTGCTCTTGAGGTGCGCGAGATTGCC
>Ga0070680_100004348_pt1 | contig 10649 bp, 13 predicted proteins | sample KBSC73BmetaG_FD_64672 | JGI IMG/M metagenome (GOLD analysis project Ga0070680, IMG submission 64672) | Corn rhizosphere microbial communities from Kellogg Biological Station, Michigan, USA - KBS C7-3B metaG | ecosystem: Host-associated > Plants > Roots > Rhizosphere | place: USA: Michigan... | reverse complement strand
TCGCCGAGCTTCTGCGGCTTGAACGCGAGCACGACCAGTTTCGGCGCAGCGCCGGCCTCTTCGACCGAAGTGACCACCCGGACGTCGTCGATCGCCTTGCCGCTCGGCCGGATCGCCGTCACCGGCGAAAGGTCGATCTCGGCCATCCGCCAGCCGTCGATGATCGCCCCGCCCATGTTGCCGCAGCCGACGAACCACGTCGGCGCGGGGATCGTCAGCTTGTCGCTCATGCTTCGCCGTGCGTGTCGATCAGCGCGGCCGAGATCGCTTCGCCGGGCGACTTTCCGCCCCACAGCACGAACTGGAACACCGGATAGAAGCGTTCGCACTCCTCGACCGCGGCTTCGGCGATCGCTTCGGCCTGTTCGAGGCTCAGGCCCTCGTCGTTGCGGGTGTCGAGGATCGTCGAGTGGCGGAACACAACAAGGCCCGAGCCTGACCACATCTCGAAATGGCCGAGCCACAATTGCTCGTTGATCAGGCTTAGCGCCTCGTAAATGGCGGTGCGCTTCTCGATTGCGACCTTGATGTCGGGAAATGCGAGGAATTGCAGAACCTGGTCCTCGGGGCGCCAAACGCCGCGAAGCTCGTACTGCGCCCAGCTTCCGGTCGCCGAGGCGACGATCTCGCCCTCCGCGGTGCGCTCGCACGCCCAGCCGCGCGCCTCGAAATATTGTTCGAGGACCTCGATCGGAGCCCCGTCGTCGCGCTCCTCCTGGATTTCTTCTTCGCTCAGGTTCACGTCCCCGGCGCGGCCTTCTTGGCGCCACCGCGCCTGGCGGTTCCGACAGCCGGACCACCGACCTTCGCTTCGAGCGCTGCGATCCGCGCCTTCAGCGCCTCATTCTCGTCGCGCGCCGCCGCAGCCATCGCCTTCACCGCCTCGAACTCGTCGCGGCCGACGAAGTCCGCGCCGCCCATCCATTCCTTGAACTTCTCGCGCGCGCTCGCCTCGGCCTCGCGGCCCATGCCGGCGAAGGTCCCGGCAAAGCCGTTCACCATCTTCACGAAGTCGTCGAACACCCTGTTCTCGGACTGCATCGAACATTCTCCCTTTCGGCGCGGAAATAGGGACTTGGCCCGGATTTCGCCACCCTTGCGCCCGGACCTATCCCCAACTCGCTCAACTATCCCCAGATTTCTGGGCGCCGAGGAGGAACTCGACATTGCCTTCAGGCCCGGTGATCGGGCTCGGCGTGATCCCGAGCACTGTCCAGCCCTGCGATTCCACCCATGCCTTCGCCTCGGCGCAGACACGTTCGTGAACGGCGGGATCACGGACGACGCCGCCCTTCCTTACCTCCTCGCGCCCCGCCTCGAACTGCGGCTTGATCAGCGCAACCAACCTGGCGCCGGGCTTCGCCAGTTTCAGCGGCGCTTCGAGAACCTTCGCCAACCCGATGAAGCTCGCGTCGCACACGACGACGTCGACCGGCTCCGGAACGATGCTGGCCTCCACGCTCCGCGCATTCGTCTGCTCATGGACAACGACGCGCGCATCCTGCCGAATCTTCCACGCCAGCTGGTTGGTGCCGACATCGATCGCATAGACCTTCGCCGCGCCACGGCTCAGCAGCACGTCGGTGAACCCACCGGTCGAGCTGCCCACGTCAAGCGCCACCGCGCCCGCAACGTCGAAGCCGAAATGCGCCAGCCCATGATCGAGCTTGATTCCACCGCGAGAAACCCATGGATGGTCCTTGCCCCGAACCTCGAGCAGCACATCCTCGGCAAGCAACTCTCCCGCCTTCGCCACCTTCCGCTCGCCCGAGAATACCGAGCCAGCCATGATGAGCGCCTGCGCCCGCGTCCGGCTCTCCGCCAATCCGCGGCTCACCAACAGCTGGTCTGCGCGCATCTTGCTCATGTCACTCGCCCGTCTAGCCGACCGATTGCGCTCCACTGCCCCCTACTTGCGGGGAAACATCAAGGTCTGCTCGGCGATATGCCCGACGGAAAGCGACAGGGCATGATCGACTAGGATCTTTAGCCCTCCTGCTCGAAGCCGGTCGCAAAACAGGGCGTCCTCTCCAATGAACTTTCCGTCGCTGAGCGATCGAGTTTCGAATAGCGGGTAGAGCTCATCCCCAAGCGCAGCCAGGACGGCTTTCATCTCCATCAGCAGCAAGCCGAAGCCGATCCGGTCGACCTCTTCCAGCTCACCCGCTTCGGCCTTGGCAGGGGTTGTATGGATCAGTTGCCATTCCCCCGCGGAATCGCGTCTGACGGCGCAGGGAATCAAATTCAGGTGCCGCCGCCGATAATTGGCGCCCACGACGGGGACCCGCCGGTCGAGCAGGTTAATCAGGGCGGATGGTGGGAATGTCTGGTCCGAATCCAGCCACAGGATGTAATCCGCCCCCCATTCGCGCGCCCAATCGAAAAGGTTCGTCCGCGACTGAACGAGGATCGAGCTTCTGGCGATTAGCGTCTCGATTTCGATATCGGCGGAGCGCGTCAGCGTGGCCGCGATCATTCGAGCGAGGCAAAAGGTGAAACTCGCTTTTGGATCGCCGTGACACGGTATGCAGAGCGCAACCCTCATTGCGGGGCGCCTATCCGCGCTGGTTCAGCCTGTCCACTTCGGGATTGAAACCTTCAGGCCCGCACTTCCTCGACCCCGGCGCTGCTCACGCGCAATGCCTTCACCACCGTTTCGACGATATGCGGCGCGTTCAGCCGCGCTTCGTCGTACTGTTTCTCGGGCCTGTCATGCTCCAGGAACCGGTCGGGCAGGCGCATGGTGCGGATCTTGAGGCCGGCGTCGACCAAGCCCTCGTCGCTCGCCAGCGTCAGCACGTGCGCGCCGAGCCCGCCGATCGACGCCTCCTCGACCGTCACGACCACCTCGTGCGTGGCCATCAGGCGCCGGATCAGCTCGCTGTCGAGCGGCTTGGCGAAGCGCAGGTCGGCGACCGTCGTCGAGAGCCCCATGGCATCGAGCTGGTCGGCAGCCTTCTCAGCCTCCTCGAGGCGCGTTCCAAGCGAGAGGATCGCGACCTTCTTGCCCTCGCGGACGACCCGGCCCTTGCCGATCTCAAGCGCCTGCGGCTGCTCCGGAAGAGCAACGCCCCTGCCCTCGCCCCTCGGATAGCGAACCGCGATCGGCCCGCTGTCGTGGAGCGCCATGGTATGCACCATGTGGCAGAGCTCTGCCTCGTCCGCCGCCGCCATCACCACGAAGTTCGGGAGCGTGCATAGATAAGCGAGGTCGAAGCTGCCCGCGTGGGTCGCGCCGTCGGCGCCGACGAGGCCGGCGCGGTCCATCGCGAACCTGACCGGCAGGTTCTGGATCGCGACGTCGTGCACCACCTGGTCGTAGGCGCGCTGGAGGAAGGTCGAATAGATGGTCGCGAACGGACGGTAGCCCTGCGCCGCCAGCCCTGCCGCGAACGTCACCGCGTGCTGCTCGGCGATGCCGACGTCGAAGGTGCGCTCAGGAAATTGCTCGGCGACCTTGTCGAGGCCGGTGCCGGACGGCATCGCGGCGGTGATCGCGACGACCTTCTCGTCCCGCTCCATCTCGCCTGAGAGCGCTTTCGCATAGACGCTTGTGTAGCTCGGCGGTCCCCCGGCGGCCTTTGCCTGCACGCCCGAGACCACGTCGAACTTGACCACGCCGTGATATTTGTCGGCGGCATTTTCGGCCGGTGCGTAGCCTTTGCCCTTCTTGGTCACGACGTGGACGAGCATCGGCCCGATCTCGGCGTCGCGCACGTTCTCGAGCACTTCGACCAGCGCGCGCACGTCGTGCCCGTCGATCGGGCCGACATAATAGAAGCCGAGCTCGTCGAAGAGCGTACCGCCGGTGAACAGCCCGCGCGCATATTGCTCCATCCGGTGCGCGGCGACGTGGAGCGGCTCGGGCATCGCCCGCGCCAGCTTTTGCGCGAGCTTGCGCGGCGCCAGATATTTGCCCGAGCTCACCAGCCGCGCGAGTGCGTTCCTCAAGGACCCGACCGGCGGCGCGATCGACATGTCGTTGTCGTTGAGGATGACGATCAGCCGGTTCCCCGCCGCCGCGGCGTTGTTCATCGCCTCATAAGCCATTCCGGCGCTGAGCGCGCCGTCGCCGATCACCGCGATCGCCTTGCCCGGACCAGCCGACAGCTTGCTCGCGATTGCGAAACCCAGCGCGGCCGAGATCGACGTCGAGCTGTGCGCCGCACCGAACGGGTCGTATTCGCTCTCGCTGCGCCTGGTGAAACCGCTTAGGCCCCCGCCCTGCCGAAGCGTCCGGATGCGGTTGCGACGGCCGGTGACGATCTTGTGCGGATAGGCCTGGTGTCCGACGTCCCAGACCAGCTTGTCGTTGGGCGTGTCGAACACATAATGGAGCGCGACCGTCAGCTCGATCACGCCAAGTCCTGCGCCGAGATGTCCGCCGGTCACCGAGACAGCCGAGATCGTCTCCTGCCTCAGCTCATCGGTGAGCTGCGGCAGCTGGTCCTTGGCTAAGGCACGGATGTCGGCCGGAAATTCGACTGTGTTCAGCAAGGGTGTTTCGGGTCGATCGTTCATCGGCCGCCGCCTTACGCGGATGCCCTTGAGATGTCACGGATTCGCCCGGCTGACTGGACGATTTCAGCAATTGCTCAGGAATTGCTCAGCTACAGCACCGCGCCGAGCAGAAACACCAGCCCGGTCTCGCCGAAGTCGCTCAGCGCATGCGCGACGATCGCCGGCACGAGGCTCTTCGAATGTTCGCGCAGCCACGCGTAGATCAGCCCGAGCGCGATCGCGTAGAATTGCTGAGCCAGCGCCTCGTACCACGGCCGGGTCGCGAAATTGCCGGCGTGCGCCAGCGCGAACAAGACGGCGAGCGTCACGCCGGCAGTGCTGATCTCGGTCCCGAACGCGCGCAGCCGCGAAGGCGAAAGCGCTGTCAGCACGCCGAGCAAGAATCCGCGGAACAAGGTCTCTTCGCAAATGCCGACCCACAGCAGCTCGAACCCGAGCCATCCGGCGACGTTTGCTGCGGTCGCGGGCTCAGGCGGCGCCGGGGCCTTGAGCGCGATGAGCTCGGGCCAGGAGTCCGCGACGAGCATGATGAGGCCGAACGCGAGCCCCCAGAAGACCGCCCATCCAAGGTAGGTCCGCGCCGGCGGCCAGCGCAGTCCGAAATCGGCATTGGGAAGTGCCCGCCTGGCGATCGCGATTCCGACCAGCCCGAGGATCAATTCGAATGCTTCCGCGATGATGAGGTCGAGCCACTGCGGCCAGTGCGGATTGCCAATCCTCGAATGGACGATGGCATGGGTCGCGAGGAAGGCCAGCTGCAGCGCTCCCCACCCAAGGACAAGGACGAGAATGATCGGCAGGATTCTCAGCCGCGGGCCAACCCACCAGCCGGTTCGGGCATCTTCGGTCATCTCGCCCGCCTAGACGAACCGGAGACTTTCCTCTTGAACGGATTTGACTCGGCGCAACTGGGCCGGCGTGGAACCCGTCGCCGCCTTGACCGCGCGGCTCATGTGCGGCTGGTCCGCGAAGCCGTTCGCAAAAGCCACTTCGGCGAGCGGCTGGTCCCCGCTGCTCAGCAGCCGCACGGCGCCGCTGATCCGAAGGCCGAGGCGGTAGCGCTTGGGCGACACGCCATAGGCCTGCGAAAATCCCCTGCTGACCGTTTCCGCGCGCAATCCATGTCCCGCTGCCCAACGGCCGATGGAAAGAGCCGGGTCCCGGCGCATGTCGGAAGCCAGAAGGTCCGGCCAGTCGGTCTCTCCGGGCAACAGCGTCAGCGTCGTCACGCCGCTCCACATTCGGCGGGAGAGGAGCGCGCTCGCGAGGCTGTCGGCATCGCTGCATTGATAGACGCCGGCCGCCAAGGCGAACGGCACATCGAAATCGATCAAGTCGGTGGCACGATCGCCGAACCAGTCGGCATGCGCCTCGCCCGCCGCGTGAACCACCACCATTCCCGGCTCGAGCCGCCAACGTCCCGATTCACCCGCTTCGCGATAGCCGCCGGCGAGGACCAAAGTTCCGTAGCCGGAAAGATGGCGATGAGAGTCGATCCGGCTGAACGCGGCGTGCTTCTGGCGAACGGCGCGGCGCTCGCTCAATCGTCGCAATCGCCGCACTTGCCGCGGACCTCGATCACCGGGCGCGGCGCCGAGAAGCCCGCCTTGGATGCCGCCTTGCGGATGCTCGCCGACAAGGCGTCGTCGTCGACGTGAACGGTCTGGCCGCAGCTATCGCAGATCAGGAAGATGCAGTCGTGCAGGCACTCAGGATGCTGATTAGCGACATAGGCGTTGGAGCTCTCGACCCGCCGCGCCAGGTTGGCGGCGACGAACAGGTCGAGGATCCGGTAGACACTGTTGGCGGCGATGCGCCGTCCTTCCGCCTTCGACACCGCCTCGGCGATGTCATAGGCGCTCGCCGGCTTGTCGAAACCCGCGAGCGCGTCGAACACCGCGGCGCGCATGCCGGTCCACTGTTCGCCTTCGCGGGTCAGCCGGTCGCGCGCCGCTTCCTTGAGCGAGGCGCCTTGGTGGAGCTTGTGATCGTGATGGGCCATTCGCTACCGAGATAGTCTTCGAGCGCCGGCCGAACAAGCAATCAGGCGCCGCGCTTCGCCTTGATGTTGAGCCGATGGCCAAGCGCAAGCACCGAGACGCCGAGGATCGTCACCGCCGGCTCGAACCCGCTTTCGCGAAGAGTCATCGCATAGGCCATGGTCACGAGGCCGACGGCGCCGACCAGGCTCGGAAGGATCAGCCCGTGCTCGCGCATGCCCCGACCGAGCGCGATCGCCCCGAGGATCATCGCCAGCGTGAGACCCACCTCGTGGATGATCGGCTTGCCGAGCAGGCCCCCGGCCGAGGCAAGCAGTCCGAGGAGCACGGCGGTCGCGACGCAGTGCACCGCGCACAGGCCCGACAGGCCCATGGCGATGCGGTCGAGGCGGCCGGTCGAGACAGGTCTTGAAGCCATTCCCGGCCGCATATAGTCCGCGAGGCTGCGGGATACAATATAACATCGGCAGCGATTGCACCCTTGCCCATCGGGCCGCCGCACGCGAATAGGCGCTCGTCTCATGAGCAGTGTCATCGCCTCTTCGCTGCCGGAAACGGCCGCAGCCGCGCGTCCTCGCGCGCTGTCCGACCTCCTCCTCGCTGTCGCCGCGCTGGTCTTCGCGATGGTGGTGATCGGCGGCATTACCCGCCTGACGGAGAGCGGCCTTTCGATCACCCAGTGGAACGTGGTCACCGGAGCGGTTCCCCCGCTCAGCCACAGCGACTGGGTGCACAAGTTCGAGCTCTACAAGCAGACTCCGCAGTACAAGGAGATGGCCGGCCCCGCCGGAATGACGCTCTCCGGCTTTCAGTTCATCTTCTTCTGGGAATGGGTCCACCGCCTGTTGGGCCGGGTCATAGGGCTCGTCTTCTTCGTCGGCGTCGGCTGGTTCGCGGTGAAGCGCGCGATCCCGAAAGGTTTCACGTGGCGGCTTATCGCGCTGTTTGTCCTCGGCGGCCTGCAGGGAGCCGTCGGCTGGTTCATGGTCATGTCGGGCCTGGAAGGCGGACGCATCGAAGTCAGCCCCTATCGTCTCTCGGCCCATCTGCTCTTCGCCTTGTTCCTGATGAGCGCACTCATCTGGACCGCGCTCGACCTGAGACGGCTCCCGGAGAGGCCCGCGCGCCTCACCGGCTGGAGCGTTTTCGCGCTTGCGATCCTGTTCGTGCAGCTGCTGCTCGGCGCCTGGGTCGCGGGCTTCCGCGCGGGGTACGTATCGAACACCTGGCCCGGCATGAACGGCCATTTCATTCCCGCGGGGATCGACTGGTCGCGCGGCGTGCTCTTCGCCATGACGCACGACCTTTACCTGCTCCACTTCATGCATCGCTGGTGGGCGTGGGCGGTGGTCGCTGTGCTCGTCCTCTTCACCCGCAAGTTGCGCAAGATCGAAGGTGCGCGCCGTGCCTCGATCGCAATCCACAGCGCGTTCGGGACCCAGATCATCCTCGGCATCCTGACCGTGCTTTCGGGAATCGCGATCTGGCTGGCGGTCCTTCACCAGGCCACCGGCGCGCTTGTCCTCGCGAGCACGGTGTGGGGCGCGCACGAGCTGGGGCGGCAGCGGACATGAGCGTTGTCTCGGTCTACACCGTCTTCGCCAACGCCGAAGAAGCCGAACGCGTCGGCCGCGCCGTCGTCGAGGAGCGGCTCGCCGCCTGCATCAACATCCTCGCGCCGGTCCGCTCGATCTACCGCTGGAAAGGCGCGATCGAGACAACTGACGAAGTCGCGGCCATTCTCAAGACGTCGAACTCGACGGTGGACGCGTTGATCACCCGCATCGCATCGCTCCACAGCTATGCCGTGCCGTGCATCGTCAGTTGGCCCGTGGAAAAGATCCTCGGCTCCTACGCCGCCTGGGTCGAGGACAATGTCGGCTAGCGCTTCCTGCGCTTGAGCTGCCGACGGGCCGCGAACATGCCGGGGATCAGCGGCACCCACAACGTGTAGCCGCGGAACAGCAAGGTTGCCGACAGCGCCGCTTCGAACGGAACCCCCATCGCCCTCAGCATGCCGATGCTGACCGCCTCGAACGATCCCAGCCCCATGGGGATCGGTCCCAGCGTGACGACGATGGAAGCGAGGATGAACGCGCCGAACGCGACCCCGAACGGAACGTACACGCCGAGCGCGAACAGGCACAGCAGCATCGTCAGCCCATCGAGCGCGAATCCAATGCCGTTGAGCACGGTGAGCTCGCCGATCAGGCGGGCGTTCCGAACCAGCCTGGTCGGCGCTTCCTTGATCATCTCGAACAGCTCGCAAACGGTCCGGATCCGTCGAAGCCATGCGGGAATGGCCCTGGCGCCCTTGCGGTGCAGCCACAGCGCCAGCGCCGGCACGCCAGCCGACAGGCCGAGCGACGCGCTGATCAGTCCGATGACCACCCAGCTGGTCTGGCCATGGATCCACAGCAGCAGCAGCGCCACGAGCGACGCCACGCCGTAGGACGCGTAATAAGCGATAACCGTCATGATCAGCGCGGCGAGCGCGACCGGTCGCGAGCCGCTGATCTCCTTCAGCCGGTCGACCAGCACGACATTGCCGCTCATGCCGGCGGTCGGCACCATCTGGTCGGCGAAATGCTTGGCGACCGTCAGCCCGAGCAGCTTGCCGAAGGGACTCCTGCACTTCGCCATTTGAAGCACCAGCGTCCATTCGATCGCCAGTGCGACATAGGTCAGGACCTGCGCCGCCGCGGCGGCGAGCAACCATAGCGGCTCGGCATGGGCGACCAGCGCGGCGAACTTCTTGACGTCGCCCCAATGCAAGACGGCGACCACCACGCCGGCGATGAGCAGACCCGCCAGCAGCCATGAGCGCCAGTTGGCGGCGAAGCCGGACGGCTGGCCGTCGGCGGTCTTGGCCGCTTTCAGGCGCGGTCGTCTTTGGCTCTTGGTCGTGCTTGCCACGGCGAAGCCAACGCGGCTGGGCCGCGGCTGTGCCATGGAAACGGTGGGCGGCAGCTAGAGCTGGTGCTTGTCGAGGTAGAGGTAGCTCGGATCGAACTCCGCGACGCCTTCGAGTCCGCGCATGTCGCGGATGATCAAATGTCGGTTTTCCAGCTCCACCAGGTTGCGGCGCGAAGCTCCTGCAGAGTCCGGTTCGCATGGACCACCGTAAGGCCGAGGCATTCGGACAGCTCGCGCTGCGTCAGCGGGAATTGGTAGCCGCTGTCGCGAGTCCGGCCGACCACGTCGAGCCGGACGTAAAGCTCGCAAAACAGGTGCGCCATTCGCGAGATCGCGGACCGCTGGCCGAGCGACAGCGACAGCTCGCGCTGAATGGCGGCGTCGACATTGGTCGAAAACCAATAGACCCGCCCGAGCCTCGGGAATTGCATGGTGATGTCGAGGATTCGCTCGTGAGGGACGACCGCGAGGCGGCAATCGCTCAGCGCGGTAATGTCGTCGTCGAGCCGCTTCAGGGTGAAGCCGTGGAGATCCGGAAAATCGCCCGCGACGTGCAGTTCGGTGACTTGACGCTCGCCGCCCGGGAGATCCTTGCTTCGCGCAAGCCAGCCGTCGAGGAGAATGATGCTGGAGTTGAGAAGCTCGCCGCTGCGCACGACCAGCTCATCGGCGCGGACCTCCCGGACCTCCGCGACCGCTGCACGGATCGCCCGTTCCTCCTCGGAGCTGATCTCGGTACGCCGTCTCAGCTTCTTCAAATGAACGGTGATCATGCGCCCGCCTTGTGCAACGCACTGCGCGAATTGCGCTTAACCTAGGTTACAGGCCAGCCGGAATTCATAAAAGCCTGTATTTACAACATGAAAGCTGGCCCCCCATGTAATCCAGGTTAATCCACGCCCGACGAGGCCGTGATAGGCCTTCGCTGCAGCAACCGGGGGGTATCGCGTTTGCCGTCTTATCGTCTGTACCGGCTCGACGGGGCCGGCCGGATCAGTGGCGCCGAGTGGATCGAGGCCGTCAATGACGAAGACGCGCGCTCCAAGGCGCGTAGCCAGCTTTCCTCGGGCGGGTACGAGCTGTGGGAGCGGCATCGTTTGGTGGAGCGCTCCAGGCCCGAAAACGGATAGGTCGACCGTCGGCGCGCGCTAGCCGTTGTTGGCCTTGCCCAGCCTGAACGGGACGTCGTCGAGCTTGCGCCGAAGCTCCTCG
>Ga0070680_100004346_pt1 | contig 10651 bp, 6 predicted proteins | sample KBSC73BmetaG_FD_64672 | JGI IMG/M metagenome (GOLD analysis project Ga0070680, IMG submission 64672) | Corn rhizosphere microbial communities from Kellogg Biological Station, Michigan, USA - KBS C7-3B metaG | ecosystem: Host-associated > Plants > Roots > Rhizosphere | place: USA: Michigan... | reverse complement strand
GACCGGTCTGGGGTACCACCTGAAAGCGGTGGCCGCCAGCGATGGCGGCGGGAAAAACCTCTTGCTCCAGGGAGACCGGCCGCCCGCCGGGGATCATGTCCAGCAGCGCCGGCTCCATCACGTACACACCGCCACTGATCAGGCCGAGGCCTCCGGAGGGGTCTTTCTCGCGAAAGGCGCGCAGCCGGCCTTCGCCATCGACGTCCAGGGCGCCGTAGCGGCCGGCGTCGGGGACCTGGATGCCGGCCAGCGTGGCCAGCGCGCCGGTGCGCCGGTGGGCCGCCCACAGCCCGGGGGCGTCGAGGTCCAGGTACGTGTCGCCGTTCGCCACCAGGAAGGTGCCGCCGCAGTAGCGCGCCGCCAGCTTCAGCGCGCCGCCGGTGCCGAGGGGCTGATCCTCGACCACCGTGGCGATCTCCATGCCGGCGGGAACGCCGCCCCGGTCACGCAGGTGCTCCAGCACCTGCTGGTGATAGACGCCCAGCAGCAGCGCCACCCGGCGGATCCCGTGGCCGTGCAGGCGTTCCAGCAAGATGTCCAGGAACGGCCGCTCGCCCACCGGCGCCAGCACCTTGGGACGGTTGGGCACGGCGGCCGCCAGGCGGGTCCCCTTGCCGCCGGCCAGGACCAGCATCCAGGCTTGGTCCAGCGCGCCGCTCACGGCGAGAACATGCCCCCGGCCTCTTCGGTCAGATCCTGCTCGCTGACCTGCCAGGTCTGCATGCCGCGCGCGTCGAACACCAGCGGCGTCGGCTGCGCGCCCAGCGCCGCCAGCGCGTCGGCGACGGCCGCCTTGCGCGTGAACGGCGTGTAGAACAGGAAGAACCCGCCGCCGCCGGCGCCCAGGATCTTCCCGCCCAGGGCGCCCTGGGCACGGGCAGCGGCGTACAGCTCGTCGAGGTACGGGTTGGCGACGTCGGGGTTCATGCGCCGCTTGGCCAGCCAGGCCTCGTGCAGCAGCTCGCCGAAGCGGCGCAGCTTGCCGCGCAGCAGGGAGGCTTGCATCTCCTTGGCCATGTTCTTCATCTCGGCCAGCGCTTGCAGCGTGTCCGGCCGCTTCTCTTTGTAAAAGCCGATCTGCGACGCCACGATGTCGCCCGAGTCGCGCTTCTTGCGCGTGTAGAACATCTGCAGGTGGTAGCCCAGCTCCTCGAGGATCCAGTCCTCGACCCGCAGCGGGATCACCAGGGTGGGGCCGGCGCCGAACTCCATCGCGTTCATCCCGCCGAAGACGGCCGCGTAGTGATCCTGGCGGCCCACCGCCCGGCCCAGATCGTCGTGCTCGACCTCGTAGGCCAGCGCCGCCATCTGGTAGCGGGTCATCATGTAGTTGAAGGCGTGGTTCACCAGCCCCACGATCAGGGCCGAGACCGCCCCCGACGAGCCCAGGCCCGTGCCGGGCGGCGCGTCGCTGTGGATGTACAGGTTGAACCCGGCCGGCGGATTCAGGCGGCGAATGACGGCGCGCAGGAAGCTCAGCTTGTCGCCCTCGTTGATCTCGCTGCCCAGCTCGAAGTCGATCAGCTCGTCGTAGTCGACGGAGAAGATGCGCACCTGCTTGTCGGGGCGCACCGCCAGCGAGCCCATGGCGTACATCCCGATCGTCGTCGACAGCACGTAGCCGCCGTGCTCGTCGCAGTACGGGGAGACGTCCGAGCCGCCGCCACAGAAGCTGACCCGCAGGGGCGCCTTACCGCGTATGAGCATTCGTCTTCTCCACGAGCTGGTGATACAGCGCCAGGTGTTGCGCCCCGACGTTGTCCCAGCTGGTCGCCTCGGCGAAGTCCTGGATCTTCTTGCGCATGGACGCCGCCAGCACCTCGTCGGTCAGCAGCCGCGCCAGCATGTCCACCCAGGCCTTCTTGTCCTTCGGTCCCAGGGTCAGGGCCGGATCGATGCTGGCCTCGACCTCGTCGAACTTGGCGATGCGCGAGCACAACATCAGCTTCCCCATCCCCGCGGTCTGGTGAACGACACCGCTGACCGAGCTGTAGTCCTGGCGGTACGGCATGGCCACCACGTCGGCGGCCGAGTACACGGTCGGCACCATGTCGTCGGGCACGTACGATCCCCACAGCTTCATGCGGTCCCCGGCCCCCAGCAGGCGGGCGCGGGCGCGCAGGTAGGTCATGTAGAACGACCACAGTTGCCGCCGGGTGTGCCCGCCGATGTACAGGTAGGCCTCGGGCACCTGCTTCTTCAGGTCGGCGAACACGTCGACCAGGAAGCTGAGCCCCTTGCCCAGCCAGACGAAGCCGAAGAACAGCACCACCTTCGCGTCCTCGGGGATGCCCAGCTCGCGCCGGCTGGCGCGCACGTCCCGCTGGGGCAGCGCCCGGCTGCCGTGCGGGATGACGAACACCTGCTCGGGCGCGACGCCGCGGGCCAGCAGATCGCGGCGCATGCGCGGGCTGTGCACGGTGAACGCGGTGGCCTGCGCGGCGCAGGCCAGATCGAACGCCTGGATGGTCCGTTCGGGGGCGTGGTGCGAGCGCCAGCGCGGCGGGTAGACCGAGTGGGCGTTGATGACGCTGCGAATCCCGCGCTCGCGCAGCTGGGCCAGCATGCGGGGAAACCGCTCGTCGTCGCCGAAGACGTCGTTCGAGTACTGGATGATGGCGACGTCCGCGCCGGCCTCGGCCGCGGTCAGGGCCACCTTCTCGCCATAGTCGGTGTGGCGATCGAAGGCCGGGATGCAGCGAACGGCGTCGGTGTCCACGGGCGCCGCCGTGTGCTCCGCCACCACGACGTGCTGCCCGGGCTCGTGCGACCGCATCCCGCGAATCAGGTTGTCGGTGTAGTGGGTATGGCCGCCGGTGGTCGGCCAGAACGTGGAGATGTGGCAGATCCTCATTGGGCTTGTGCGGTCGACGGTGGGTGGCGGCTGGGACTTCGCCGGCGGCCGGCGCTGGGGGGGCGCCGGGCGTCGACAGAGCGGCGTCGGTTGCGGGGCGCCCCAGCTTACGTGGCCGCTACCGGCCGGAGCAAGTGAGCGCCGGGCTTACCGACGCGCGTACAACGTCTGGCAGCGCCCGGTCGGGAAATGACCGACCGGTCGACAAACGTCCTTGCATCACCCCGGCACCATCCCGAGCGGCAGGGCGCGGCCCAGCCGGCCGGGCGCCGGCGCGGCCCCCAGGGCGGCCAGCATGGTGGGAAACAGATCCGTGGCCTTCACGGTGTCGGTCGGCCACGCGGCGTTCACCGCGGCCGGCACCAGCATGTGCTCGCGATCCAGGCACCCGTGAGACCCCCGATGAGGCTGGTACTCGAAGCGGGACCGCAGATCGAAGCCGCTCCTCGCGCACACCAGCAGATCGCCCGCGCGGCGCGCGCGGTAGAAGTCCACCAGCTGCGCCGGCGCGTCCGGAAAGCGGGTGTGCCCGGTCAGGCGGGCCGCGTCACTCTTCGCCATCCGGCGCGGCACGTCCTGATAACCGAGCGGGTCCTGCCCCTCCACGTCGAGCGCCAGTTCCGGATCGTGTTCGTCGCCGCCCGCGCTGATCACCAGGCGGCCGGCGGCGCCCGCGACCACGAAGACGCCGGGAGCACGACGGTAGATGACGTGCTCGATGCCCGGATGCGCCACCAGGCGGTCACGAAGCTCCTTGGCGCGGCTGCCGGGCGCGTCGAAATCGGGCAGGTCGCCCCACCCGAGCGCCCCCTGCACATACACGTTGGCCAGGCCATTGCCGGACACCATGGCGGCCGCCTCGGCCGAGAACAGGTACTTCCACAGCTTCGGATACGACAGGGTCCGCGGATAGACCTCGCGCACCAGATCGTCGACGTCCAGGTGGGTGCTGGTCGCGGTCTGACCATGATCCGAGGTGATCATGACCAGCGTCTTGTCCAGCCTGCCGGCCCGGTGAAGGTGATCCAGCACGCGCCCCAGGCACTGGTCGAAGCGACGGTACGCCTCGCGGGTCTCGTCGACGGAAGGGCCGAAGCGATGGCCCAGCTCGTCGATGGCGGGGAACACCGCGAAGGCCGAGGGAAAACCACGATCGAAGGCGTGCTTCACGGCGTGCTCGGCCTGCAGGTCCGACGCGTACCAGTCGCTGGTGGCCAGGCTGCGCAGGAAGGCGCCCGCCTTCGAGAAACGGGTGAAGCGGGCCTGGGCCGGGCAGCCGCGCACGAACCAGGTGTTCACGTCCGCCACGCCGGGCAGGTGGTGGAACAGCGTCGTCACCTGGCTGGGGACGTCACGCTCCAGCTTCCAGGCGCGCCCCAGCGCCATGTACGAACGGGTGCGGAACAGGAAGCGGCCCCGCCCGCCCGTGGGTCGCTCGGCCCAGCGGATCCCCGGCAGGTTCGCCTGCCCGGGGTGCATGCCCGTGAGCAACGGCAGGTGCGCAGGCCCGCTGACGGTGGGGAAGACGCCGACCGCCGTGCGAAAACCGCCCCGGTCGACGAAGTGCCGCTTCAGCGCCGGCATCTCTCCGGCGGCGGCCAGCTCGGCCATGATGTCGGGCCGCGCGCCGTCGGCCAGGATGGCCAGCACCCCCTGCCATCGGGCGCCGCCACCGTGGTTGTCGTCGGAGCTGGACGTCGGACGAGGTTCGCTGTCCGTCCTCAACGACACGTGACCTGACTGAAGATGCGGCTGCCGGCGGTGTGATCCGACGCTGATTTCCCCGTGTAGTCGGCGTAGGTGACGTACAGGCCCCCCGTCATCGACTGCGTCGAGAAGGTGCCCACGTTGCCCTTGACCGATGGAAAGGCGACGTTCTGGGACATGGGCGCGCCCCCCTGATCGATCTCCCACGCCAGCCCCCCGGCCGGACCGGCCACCGCCACGATGAAGCGGGGGACGGAGTCGGACGTCTTGGCCAGGCCCACGATGGGCGCCGCGCGGCCGCCCTGCCAGCGCTCGTCGCTGGCGACCTGGTAGGGCGTATACGTCCCCGCGCCGCTGCTGGGGTCGAAGAAGGCGTAGTCGTCGCCCGAGAAGCTTTTTCCGTTCGCGCGCCAGCCGAAGCCGTACCCCGACGCCGCCGCGGCCATGGAGACGCACCCCCCGGCTTCGTCCTTCGACCAGTCGACCAGGCCCAGGTTCAAGGTCGAGCCCGACGATCCGTCGGCGTTGAACTCGCGCGCCACCACCGCCTGCGTGGGGGGCGAGCCGGTGGTCTTCACGAACGTGGCGGTCAGATCACCCTGGCCGGCGATGAACCGCGGGCAGGCCAGATCGTCGACGCTACCCAGCGACACGTCGTCGCCCAGCGGCTGGCCGTTCGAGCCGAAGATCTTCGCCTTCACGGTGGACGAGCCCTTCAGCGACCACAACAGCCCCATGTGCTGCCCCGCCTGGCCCGAGCCGGCGCTGACCAGCAGCGGCGTCTTCATGGCGCCGCGGTCGGGGATCATGCCCACGCTGGCGGGCGCGGCGCCCGCCGAGCCGTCGATGGCGACGGTCATCGACGTCAACGTGGCCATGCTGCCGCTGGGGTTCGTCGCGTACAGGATCACCACGTGATCGCCGGGCGTCGCCGCGGTCCCCGCCACGCCGAACCAGGGGCCGTCGGTGCGCGCCGGCACCGTGGCGGTGCGCAGCGGCCCCGCGTTGCCGGCGGTGTCGATCGACTGCCACATGACGTGATCCCCGTCGGCGCCCAGCAGCACGAAGCCGCCCGCCACCCGGTCCAGACGCGCGTCCGGCATCAGCGTCAGCGCGTTCGCGGCGATCGCCTTCGACGTCAGCGTGCAGCGCGCCGGCAGATCATCGGCGCACTGGCTGGAGGCCAGCAAGGCCCCGACCAGACCGAGCGAACGGAAGACCATGGACCAGCGGCGCGACACCGCCGCTAATCTACCCCGACCGGGGACCGTCGAATAGCCGGGGCAGCGCACCCGGATGGCCGCCTAGGCCTCCACGCCGCCGGCCGCGCCGTGGCACTTCTTGTACTTCTTGCCGCTGCCGCAGGGGCAGGGATCGTTGCGGCCCACCTTGGGCTCGTTGCGGCGGACGGGCCGCTCCGCCTCTGGCTCGCTCTCCCCGTTCTTGGACGAGGCGGCGGCGCCGGTCGCAGGGGCGTCGCCGCCACCCGATTCGATGGTGCGCCGCGGACGGCGCGCTTGCGGCTGCGGCACCGTCACCTGGGCGCCCTGATCGGTGCGCGCCAGCTGCATGTGGAACAGCTTCTCGCAGACGTTGCGGCTGATGATCCGCATCATCTCGCCGAACACGTCGAAGCCTTCCTTCTTGTACTCCTGCTTGGGATCCTTCTGGCCGTAGCCGCGCAGGCCGATGCCCTCGCGCAGGGCCTCCATCGCCTTCAGGTGATCGATCCAGCGGGCGTCGATCTCCTCCAGGAAGAAGTGGCGGCTGAAGTACAGCAGCACCGGCAGCGAGAACTCGGCCTCGCGCGCTTCGATCACCTTCTCCAGCTGGCTCCACAGCGCGTCGGTCAGCGCCTCGCGCTCCAGCACCGCACCCTTGTGGGTCAGCTCGGGCTCGAAGCCGAACCGCTCCTTGACCGCGGTGCTCAGCGCCTCCAGATCCCAGTCCTCGGCGTGGGCGTTGGGCGGGCAGAACTCCTCGATCAGCGTCGAGACCATCTCTTCCGACAGGTCGAGCAGACGCTCCCGCTGCTGGATCATCGACGAGGCGATCTCGCCCGACAGGCGATCCAGCGTGCCGGCGCGATCCTCGGCGATGCCCGTCGCGTCCGGGAAGGCGCCGAACTGACGGTAGATCAGCGATCGCATCTTGATCGGATCGACCGGGATGGCGACCATCGCCGGCGGCGCGGTGGGATCGGAGTTCGGGGCGGGCGCCTGCGACAGCGCCTCGGCCATCTTCCCCAGCGTGGGCCGCACCATCTTCGTCAAGGACTCGACGCTGTGACTGCCCGACGACGTGGGCGGGGGACCGGCGGTGATCTTGCCCGCCTTCTTCTGGTCCTCGTTCGGCTCGGGGGCATAGCGGCCCTCCAGCACCTGCCGGCGCAGCGCATAGATCGTCTTGCGCTGCTGGCTCATGACGTCGTCGTACTCGAGCAGGTTCTTGCGGATGTCGAAGTTGTGCCCCTCGACCTTCTTCTGCGCGTTCTCGATGGCGCGGTTGATGAGGGAGTGCTCGATGGGCACGTCCTCTTCCATACCCAGCGTCTCCATCAGGCCGGTGATGCGCTCGGCCCCGAAGATTCGCATCAGGTCGTCTTCCAGCGACAGGTAGAAGCGCGAGCTGCCCGGGTCACCCTGGCGGCCGGCGCGGCCGCGCAGCTGGTTGTCGATGCGGCGTGACTCGTGGCGCTCGGTGCCCAGGATGTGCAGGCCGCCGGCGGCCAGCACCTCCTGCTTCTCGGCGTCGCACTGGGCCTTGAAGCGGGCGTACGCCTCTTGATAGGCGGCCTGCTTCTCGGGCTCCAGCTCGTGGCCTGGCTTCCCGGCGTTCTCGGGATCGACCTCGGCGCGCGCCATGAACTCGGCGTTGCCGCCCAGGATGATGTCCGTGCCGCGGCCGGCCATGTTCGTCGAGATGGTGACCGCGCCCTTGCGGCCCGCCTGCGCGACGATGAACGCCTCGCGCTCGTGCTGCTTGGCGTTCAGGATGCTGTGAGGGATCCCCTTCTTGCGCAGGATCGACGCCACCACCTCGGACTTCTCGACGCTGACGGTGCCGACCAGCACCGGCTGGCCGCGCCCGTGCGCCTCTTCGATGTCGGCGCAGACGGCGCGGAACTTCCCCTTCTCGTTCTTGTAGACGAGGTCGTGGTGATCGACGCGGGCCTGGGGCCGGTTCGTCGGCACGACGCTGACGTCCAGCTTGTAGATCTGATTGAACTCGGCGGCCTCGGTGTCGGCGGTGCCGGTCATGCCGGCCAGCTTCTTGTAGAGGCGGAAGTAGTTCTGGTAGCTGATGGTGGCCAGCGTCTGGTTCTCTTCCTGAACCTCCAGCCCTTCCTTGGCCTCGATGGCCTGGTGCAGGCCGTCCGACCAGCGGCGGCCCGGCATCTTCCGGCCCGTGAACTCGTCGACGATGATGATCTTGCCGTCCTCGATCAGGTAATTGACGTCGCGCTTGTACAGCGAGTGTGCGCGCAGCGCCTGCGAGATGTGGTGCAGCCACTCGATGTTCTCGGGGTTGTACAGGTTCCCCACGCCCAGGCGCTGCTCGACGCGCTCGATGCCGTTGTCGGTCAGCATGGCCGAGTGCGCCTTCTCGTCGACGGTGTAGTCGATATCCTTGCGCAGGCCGGGGATGATGACGTTGACCTTCTGGTACAGGTCGGCGGACTGCTCGGCCGGGCCGCTGATGATGAGGGGCGTGCGCGCCTCGTCGATCAAGATCGAGTCGACCTCGTCGACGATGCCGTAGAACGGATCGCGCTGCACGTAGCGCTCGATCGAGTCCTTCATGTTGTCGCGCAGGTAGTCGAAGCCGAACTCGGAGTTCGTGCCGTACGTGACGTCGCAGCGATAGTTGGCCTGCCGCTCCCAGTCGGTCAGGCCGTGGACGATGATGCCCACGGTCAGGCCCAGGAACTTGTAGATGCGGCCCATCCACTCCGAGTCGCGGCGGGCCAGGTAGTCGTTCACGGTGATGACGTGGACGCCCTTGCCGGCCAGCGCGTTCAGGTAGACGGGCGCCGTCGCCACCAGCGTCTTGCCCTCGCCGGTCTTCATCTCGGCGATGCCGCCCCGGTGCAAGATCATGCCGCCCATCAGCTGCACGTCGAAGTGGCGCATGCCCAGCACGCGCCGGCCCGCCTCGCGGCAAGCGGCGAACGCCTCGGGCAGGATGTCGTCCAGGGTCTCGCCCTTGGCCAGGCGCTCCCTCAGCTCGACGGTGACGTCGCGCAGCTGCTCGTCGCTCTTCGCCTGCATGCCGGGTTCCAGCTCGGCGATGCGTGCGACGGTGGGCCGCATCCCTTTCAGGACGCGGGCGTTTTTGGTGCCGAAAATTTTCTTGGCGACGAGGCTGAACATGTCTGGGCTCGATGCTTGGGGCTCGATGACGGCCCCGATTCGACAGGGCGGCGAAAAACCGAAAGCGGCTCAAGATATTGCGGGGAGCGCCCGCGCGCAAGGATGGCCCGGCGGGGCGCCCGCGCCCCCCGACGATCTGGCAAGCATGACCCGGGCTGGCGCTGACCGCTAGGACGCGGCCGCCGCGGTGCTCTCGGGCGCGTGCTCGGCCAGCAGCTCGTCATAGACGGCGACGATCTGATCGACGCCGTGCCCGGGCCGGGGGGCGAAGCGCGCCACCACGTGCGCCCGCCCCCGGCGGCCCATCGCCGCCAGCTCGGCCGGCGAGGAAGCCAGCGCCTTTGCCAGCGCGCCCGCCAGCGGACCCGGCCAGCCCGTGGGGACCTCCCAGCCGGTCACGCCCGGCGCCACCACGCCGTCCAGGTTCACCGCGTGCGAGACCAGCGCGGGCAGCCCGCTGGCGCAGCCCTCGACGGCCGCGTTCGCCAGCCCTTCGTAAAGGGACGGCATCACCAGCAGGTCCGCCGCCCAGTACAGCGAGCGCACGTCCTTGACCGCCCCCAGGAAACGGACGTGGCGGGCGATGCGCGGATCGGCGGCCAGGCGATGGGCCAGCGCCGCGAAGCCGCGGTCGCGCTCGCGGCCCGCCAGCAACACCACTAGATCGGGCGGCAGCTGGCCGCGGCGCGCCAGGGCCCGCAGCGCCCACAGCAGGCCGATCTGGTGTTTCTGGAAGCCCACCCGACCCGGAACCAGTACCGCGCGCGTGCCCGGCGGCAGGCTCCAGTGCGCGCGCGCCTCGGCGCGCTCGGTCGCGGACGGGGGGCGGTAGTGGTCGGCGTCCAGGATGTTGTAGATGACGCGCACCTTGTCGGCGGGGATGCGCGCGTACCGGGTCAGCTCGCGCTTCACCCCGACCGAATTGGTCAGGATGAGGCGGCTGTAGCGCGAGAAGTAGCGCTCGGTCAGCAGGTAGCGCCACTCCATCATGCGGTTGCGGCACGAGGTGATCACGATGGGGACGGCGGCGCGGCGGGCCGCCAGGCGCGCCCAGAAGTTCGATTTGTCGCGAAACGAGTGCAGGATGTCGGGCTGCTCGCGCCTGATGATCTCGGTCAGGCGATTCAGCGCCGCCAGGTTCATTCGCTTCACGCCCAGCGTGTGGGCCGGCTGGCCCGGCGGACAGCGCTGGTCGAAGAAGATGTCCTCCGCGTGGTACACGCACAGCACGGGCTCGAAGCGGGCGGGCAGCCGGCTGATCAGCTCCAGCACCTGCCCTTCCGTGCCGCCCTGCTGCAGGTTCGGAATGAAATAGAGAACTTTGATCCGGCGCATGGAGGAGTCGGCGGCCGGTGGGGGAGCACGCCCGGACGAGGCGATTGTGGCCACCCGGCGGGCTTCGCGCAAGCGCCGCGCGACAGACGCGGCAAGGATGGCGGCGGGCGGCGGACGCGGAGGCGCGCAAGAGGCAAGGCCCGACAGAGCCCCGAACAAGGGGGCGGAGTAGCGAGGACCGATGCGCGTGGGCCGGTCTGTCGCCCCCGTTGACACTTTCGGCAACCCGAGCGTTCGCTATTGGTGCGTCGCCAGCCGTTCCTTGACCCTGCCCCGGACGGTCTGATACCGGATCGGCGTGCCCGGCACGGCCATCGTCATCCCCACCTACAATGAACGCGACGGGCTGGCGGACATCGTCCATGCCGTGCGGGCGGCGGTG
>Ga0070680_100004343_pt1 | contig 10658 bp, 6 predicted proteins | sample KBSC73BmetaG_FD_64672 | JGI IMG/M metagenome (GOLD analysis project Ga0070680, IMG submission 64672) | Corn rhizosphere microbial communities from Kellogg Biological Station, Michigan, USA - KBS C7-3B metaG | ecosystem: Host-associated > Plants > Roots > Rhizosphere | place: USA: Michigan... | reverse complement strand
GCACCGGTGCGCAACGGCGTCCTCGATCTCGACCTCAACGGAAGCGTCGTGGAGCAGCCCGCGCGGGCGCGCTGGTCGGACGTGGCAAGCGGCAATCGCCTGGGCGAATATCGCCTGCGCGACCTCGTCCAGGCGCTCGACAAGGCGCGGGTCGACGGGCGCGTCAAAGCGGTCGCGCTGGACCTTTCGGGATTCACCGGAGGCGGCCACACGGCGATCGGCGACCTCGCAGACGCGGTGCGCCGAGTCCGGGCCTCGGGCAAGCCGGTGATCGCCTACGGCGTCGGCTATACCGATTCGAGCTATGCGGTCGCTTCGGCGGCGTCGGAAATCTGGCTCAACCCCCTTGGCGCCGTGCTTCTCGCCGGGCCGGGCGGGAGCAACCTTTATTACAAGGGGCTGCTCGACAAGCTCGGAGTGACCGCGAACGTCTATCGGGTCGGCACGTACAAGTCGGCGGTCGAGCCCTTCATCCGCAACGACATGTCGCCGGAGGCCAAGCAGAATTACCAGGCGCTCGACCTCGCCGAGCTCGACAGCTGGCGAAGCGCGGTCAAGCAGGCGCGGCCCAAGGCGAACGTCGACCTGTTCCTGTCGAACACCAACGGCGCGATAGCAGCGGCTGGCGGAGACATGGCCAGGGCGGCGCTCGTCAACGGGCTCGTCGACCGGGTCGGCAGCCGCCGCGAGTTCGATCAGCGTCTTGCGCAGCTCGGCGGCAAGGATGACAAGGACGAGGGTGGCTTCGCCCGGATCAAGCTCGGGTCCTATGTTTCCGACGCGGTTGACCGCAATCCCAAAGGGCCGATCGGAATCGTCACGATCGCCGGCGACATCGTCGACGGCGAGGCGGGCCCCGGCACCGCCGGCGGCGACACGATCGCCAAGGAGATCCAGGACGGAATCCACGACGGCATCAAGGCGCTGGTGGTGCGCGTCGACAGCCCCGGCGGATCGGTCCTCGCCTCCGAACGCATCCGCCAGGCCGAGCTCGAAGCGAAAGCGAAAAAGATCCCGGTCGTGGTCTCGATGGGAAGCGTCGCCGCGTCGGGCGGCTATTGGGTCTCGACGCCCGCGGACTTCATCTACGCCGAGCCCTCGACGATCACCGGCTCGATCGGCGTGTTCGGGATCATCCCGAGCTTCCAGGGTACGCTCCAGAAGCTCGGAATCGGCGCCGACGGGGTGAAGACGACGCCGCTGTCGGGCGAGCCCGACGTGTTCAAAGGCCCGTCGCCCGAAGCCAGCCAGCTGATCCAGAGCGGCGTCAATTCCATGTACGCGCGCTTCCTCGAGGTGGTCGCCACGGCTCGCCACAAGACTCCGCAGCAGGTCGACCAGATCGCGCAGGGGCGCGTGTGGGACGGCGGAACGGCGCACCAGCTCGGCCTCGTCGACGGATTCGGCACGGTCGACGACGCGGTCGCCAAGGCAGCGCAGCTCGCCGGCCTCGGGAACGAGCGGCGCGTGCGTTACCTCGAGCCGCGGGCGAGCTTCCGTCAGCAGCTGATCGAAGCGATCGCGGATGATGACAGCAGCACCGTCGCGCCTGACGATGCGTTCGCGTCGCTGGCGCGCGCACCGCAGCAGCAGCTCGCCGCGATGCTGACCGAAATCCGCTCGATCCTCGGCGGCGCGAGCATCCAGGCGCGATGCCTTGAATGCCCCGAGGTGGCGCCCTCTCGCCTCGACAAGCGCGACCTCAGCCTCATCGGCCTGATCAAGGGGTGGCTGTTCTGAGCCGTTGAATAGAGTGAACATCTCGCCCCCGCCGCGCGGCCGTTCTGGTGTATCGGGCGCCACCGATGGACGGGGAAATCCGCTTGGCGAACGCAGGCGATGCCGCGGCAATCGCCGCCATCTACCGCCCCTATGTCGAGCAAAGCCATTTCACGTTCGAGGAGGTGCCGCCCGACGCCGAAGCGATCGCCGGGCGGATGTCCAATCCCATCCATCCGTGGCTCATCGCTTGCGCCGACGGCCAGGTGATCGGCTATGCGTCGACGTCGCCGATGCGCAACCGCGCGGCGTATCGCTGGAGCATCGAAACCGGGATCTACCTGTCGCCGGACGCGCAGGGGCAGGGCCTCGGACGCAAGCTGCTCGGCGCGCATCTCGATCTCCTCGAGCGGCAGGGGTTCGTGACTGCCATTGCCGGAATCGCGCTCCCGAACGACCCAAGCGTCGGGCTTCATGAGCAGCTCGGCTTCACCCTCTGCGGCATTGAACGCGGGGTCGGATTCAAGTTGGGGACATGGGTCGACGTCGGCCGCTGGCAGCGCGATCTTGCGCCGCGCACGACCGCGCCCGAGGAGCCGGGGGACGCGGCTAGCCGAGGTCGTCCGCCACTCGCTTGAGCACCGCCGCAGGCTGGTCGATGATCTCCCCGTGTGACGGGATGATGCGCACGAGGCCCGGCATTGCCGCCCATCCGCGAAGCCGCGCGGCGAGGGCCTTCTTGTCCTTGACGAACAGCCATTTCACCTCGCGCGCCATGCGCGGCCCGTGGACGCCGAAGCCGAACAGCCGTGCCATGATGTTGGCGCCGAGGCCCTTCGGGTGACGGACGTTCGAGATCACGTCGTTGAGCACCAGCGTCGTTCGGCCGTCGCGCCGGACGATCAGCATAGCCTCGCCCTCGCCCATTCCCGGCACGATCACCAGCTCGACGCCGATATCGCCGAGCACGTCCGTCGTCGCATCGACGGGAACAGCTTCCTCGACCCTCGACTTTGCGCCCGGCGGGCAGATCACCCTGGTCTCGGGATAGCGCTCCTTCCAGATGCGCGAGTCGAGGCGGTGGAAGCCGTTGGGGACGATCATGAACGCGGGCGCCCCGAGCTTCTCGATCTCGCGCATGGCCGGTTCGTGGAGCGCGACCGGGCTGAACACGACGGTGCGGCCGTCGTGCAGAACGACTATCGTCATGCGCCGCGGAAACCTCCCGAGCGGCATGTGGATTTCGCCGTCGACGCAGAACAGGCCGCGGTCGATCTGTTGCAGCGGGCCGTGACGGTAAACCGTCCAGCGGGTGTGGAACTTCGGCATCGCGACGCCGAACGCCTCAGATGTGGATCGGCTTCCCGGTCACGGCCATCGCCGCTTCCTTGAGCGCCTCCTCGTGCGTCGGGTGGGCGTGGCAAGTGTAGGCGATGTCCTCGCTGGTCGCGCCGAACTCCATCGCCAGCGCGGCTTCGCCGATCATCGTTCCGGCGACCGAGGCGATGATCCACACGCCGAGCACCCTGTCGCTCTTGGCGTCGGCGATGACCTTCACGAAGCCGTCGGGCTCGCGATTGGTCTTGGCGCGGCTGTTGGCGAGCATCGGGAACTTGCCGACCTTCACCTCGCCTTCCTTCTTCGCTTCGTCCTCGGTGAGGCCGACTCCGGCGATCTCGGGCATGGTGTAGACGACCGACGGGATCACATTGTGGTTCACGATGCCGGTCTGGCCGGCGATATTCTCGGCAACCGCGATGCCCTCGTCCTCGGCCTTGTGCGCGAGCATCGGGCCGGGGATCACGTCGCCGATCGCCCAGACGCCCGCGACCTTGGTGCGGAAATCGTGGTCGGTCTCGATCTGGCCGCGCTTGTTCGTCTCGAGGCCGGCCTTTTCGAGTGCGAGTCCGTCGGTGTTGGGCTTTCGCCCGATCGAAACGAGCACGACGTCGGCTTCGATCGTCTCGGCCTTGCCGCCGGCGGCGGGCTCGACCGTCAGCGTCACCGTTTCGCCCTTGCGCTCGGCCCTCGTCACCTTGGTCGAAAGCCTGAATTCGAAACCCTGCTTCTTGAAGATCTTGTTCGCTTCCTTGCGCACGTCGGCGTCGAAGCCGGGCAGGATCTGGTCGAGGAACTCGACGACCGTCACCTGCGCACCAAGACGCCGCCATACCGAGCCGAGCTCCAGGCCGATGACGCCGCCGCCGATCACGACCATGCGCTTCGGCACCTCTGGAAGCTCGAGAGCGCCGGTCGAATCGACGATCCGCTCCTGGTCGATCTTGATTCCGGCAAGCTCGGTGACCGACGAGCCGGTCGCGATCACGATGTTCTTCGCGCTGACCTTCCTGTCGCCGACCTGCACCGTGTGCGCGTCGACGAAGCTGGCGCGGCCTTTCAGCCATTCGACCTTGTTCTTCTTGAACAGGAACTCGATGCCCTGGGTGAGACCCTTCACCGCCTCGAGCCGGGTCGCGTGCATCTGGCCGAGGTCGAGCTCGAGCTTGCCGGGCTTCACCCCCCATTTCGCTAGGGTCCCGTCATGCGCTTCCTCGAACAGTTCGGACGCGTGGAGGAGCGCTTTGGAGGGGATGCAGCCGACATTGAGGCAAGTGCCGCCGAGCGTCTCACGGCTCTCCGCGCAGGCCGTCTTGAGACCCAGCTGCGCCGCACGGATCGCCGCGACGTAGCCGCCGGGGCCCGCGCCGATCACCAGGACGTCGAAATCGAACTGCTCAGAAGCCATTCCAAAACTCCGTTAGCCCTGAGCTTGTCGAAGGGCTGCTTTTCTCTGTTCGCCTTCTCGAGAGGAAGGACGGGGCTTCGACAAGCTCAGCCCGAACGGGAGGTGGTGTCCGCTAAAGGTCGATCAAGAGCCGCGTCGGGTCCTCGATCGCTTCCTTGACGCGGACGAGGAAAGTCACCGCCTCGCGGCCGTCGATGATCCGGTGGTCGTAGGAAAGCGCGAGATACATCATCGGCCGGGCGACGATCGCCCCGTCCTTGACCACCGGCCGCTCCTCGATCCGGTGCATTCCGAGTACCGCCGACTGCGGCGGGTTGATGATCGGCGTCGACAGCAGCGACCCGAACACGCCGCCGTTCGAAATCGTGAAGGTGCCGCCCTGCATCTCCTCGACAGTCAGCGTGCCTTCCTTCGCCTTCTTGCCGTAGCCGGCAATCGTCTTCTCGATTTCGGCGAAGCTCATGCGGTCGGCGTTGCGGACGACGGGGACGACGAGACCCTTGGGCGCGGAAACGGCGATCGAGACGTCGAGATAGTCGTGATAGACGATCTCGTCCCCTTCGAGGCTGGCGTTGACCGAGGGCACGTCTTTGGCGGCGAGCGCGCACGCCTTCACGAAGAAGCCCATGAAGCCGAGCCGGATGCCGTGCTTCTTCTCGAACAAATCCTTGTAGCGGCTGCGCGCCTCGATCACCGCGCTCATGTCGACGTCGTTGAACGTCGTCAGCATGGCGGCGGTGTTCTGCGCGTCCTTCAGCCGCTTCGCGATCGTCTGGCGGAGTCGCGACATTTTCACGCGCTCTTCGCGGCGCCCGCCGGCAGCAGCCGGGGCCCCCGCTTGCACCGGAACCTGCGTCGCCGGGGCCGGCGCTTTCGCCTGCGGTGCGGGAGCGCTCGGCTGCGCCTTCTGCGCCTCGGCCGCCGCGATCACGTCGTCCTTGGTCAGGCGGCCGTCCTTGCCGGTGCCCTTAATCTTCGTGGGGTCGACATGATATTCGAGCACCGCGCGCCGCACGGCGGGCGACAGCGTCGTGATATGGTCCTCGTCCGAGACCGACGTTTCGCCGCCGTCCTCGCCGGGCATCGGCTCGGGCGCGTGCGGCGTGCCGCGGAGCTGCGGATTCTCGCCCGCGCCGGCGGGGTTGGTCGTCGTGGACTCGGCACCGGCAGACGCGGGTGACGGAGCGGGAGCAGCAGCGACCGCGGTTGCGCTCTGGTCGATGCGGGCGATGACCGCGCCGACGGCGACATTGTCGCCTTCCTCGACCAGCTGCTCGGTCAGCACGCCCGCGACCGGCGAAGGCACTTCGACGCTGACCTTGTCGGTTTCGAGGCTGGCGATCGGCTCGTCGGCCTTGACCGCTTCGCCAGGCTTCTTGAGCCACTGCGCAAGCGTGCCTTCGGTAATCGATTCCCCGAGCGCGGGGACCTGGACGTCGGTGGCCATGCTTTCCCTTTATTCCGCCGCCGCAGCGGTATTTGCCGGGCTGCTATGGCCGAGCGCCGCAGCAATCAAGGCCGCCTGCTCGGACGCGTGACGCTTGGCGAGGCCCGTAGCCGGCGAGGCAGCGGCTTCGCGGCCGGCATATTGCGGGCGCATGCCCTTGAAGCCGGCGTCGGCGAGGCATTGCTCGAGCAGCGGCTCGACGAACATCCAGGCGCCGTTGTTCTTCGGCTCCTCCTGCGCCCACACCAGGTCCTGAAGCTTGGGCATCGCCTTCAGGCGTTTGACCAAAGGCTCCGACGGGAAGGGATAGAGCTGCTCGATGCGAACAACCTCGACACCGAGGTCGCCGGCTTCATCCCGTGCCTCGATCAGCTCGTAACCGAGCTTGCCCGAGCAAAGCACGACCCGGCGGGTCTCGCCTTCGGCAGGCGGATTGAGGTCGGAGACGATCCTTCGGAAGTGGCTCTCGCCGGTGAAGTCGGCGGCGCTGGACACCGCGAGCTTGTGGCGGAGCAGCGACTTCGGGGTCATGAGCACCAGCGGCTTCCTGAAGCCGCGGCGCATCTGGCGCCTCAGGATGTGGAAGTAATTCGCTGGCGTCGTGCAGTTGGCAACCTGCAGATTGTCTTCGGCGCAGAGCTGCAAATAGCGCTCAAGCCGCGCCGAGCTGTGCTCCGGCCCCTGCCCTTCGAAGCCGTGCGGGAGCAGCATGACGAGGCCGCTCGCGCGCAGCCACTTCGCTTCGCCCGCGGCGACGAACTGGTCAATGATGCTCTGGGCGCCATTGGCGAAATCGCCGAACTGCGCTTCCCACAGCACGAGGCAGCGCGGGTCGGCGAGCGAATAGCCATATTCGAAGCCGAGCACGCCGAACTCCGACAGCGGACTGTCGCGGACCTCGAAACGGCCGTCGCCGACGTGGCAGAGCGGAATATATTTCTCGCCGGTCTGCTGATCGACCCAGACCGCGTGGCGCTGACTGAACGTGCCGCGGCCGCTGTCCTGGCCCGAGAGGCGAACGCCCGCTCCCTCGGCCACGAGGCTGCCGAAGGCGAGCGCTTCGGCGGTCGCCCAGTCGAAGCCTTTGCCGCTTTCGAACATCGCCTTCTTCGCATCGAGGATTCGCTGCAGCGTGCGGTGGATGTGAAAGCCCTCGGGAACGGTCGTCAGGACCTTTCCCAGGTCCCGCAACTCTCCCTCGCTGATCGCGGTCTGGATGTTGCGCCGGCCGAGCACCGGCTCGTCGGGACGCGCGAGGCCCGCCCAGCGCCCTTCGAACCAGTCGGCCTTGTTGGGGAGGTAGGAGGCCGCGGCCTGAAATTCCTCTTCGAGATGGGCGATATAATCGGCGGTGGTCTTGTCGATCCACGCCTGGTCGACGACGCCTTCCTCGAGCAGCCTCTTGCCGTAGATCTCGCTGATCGGCGGGTGCTTCTTGATCGCCGCGTACATCTGCGGCTGGGTGAAGCTCGGCTCGTCGCCCTCGTTGTGGCCGAAGCGGCGATAGCACCACATGTCGATGACGACGTCGCGATTGAACGTCTGGCGGAACTCGGTCGCGAGCTTGCAGCAGAAAGTGACCGCTTCGGGGTCGTCGCCGTTCACGTGGAGGATCGGGGCCTGGATGCCTTTGGCTACGTCCGACGGATAAGGCGAGGAACGGCCGAACTGCGGGCTCGTCGTGAAGCCGATCTGGTTGTTGATGATGAAATGGACCGCGCCGCCGGTGCCGTAGCCGGGGAGGCCGGAGAAGCTGAGGCATTCCCAGACGACGCCCTGCCCGGCGAAGGACGCATCGCCGTGGAGCAGCATCGGCAGGACCTTGTCCCCCTGCCGGTCGCCCTTGATCGTCTGCACCGCGCGGGTCTTGCCGAGCACGACGGGATCGACCGCCTCGAGGTGCGACGGGTTGGGCAGAAGCGAGAGATGCACCTTGATCCCGTCAAACTCACGGTCCGACGAGGTGCCGAGGTGGTATTTGACGTCGCCCGAACCGCCGACATCCGCAGGATTGGTGGCGCCGCCGGCGAACTCGTTGAAGATCGCGCGATACGGCTTGCCCATCACATTGGAGAGGATGTTGAGGCGGCCGCGGTGGGCCATGCCGATGTCGATCTCCTCGACGCCGGCGAGGCCCGCATATTTGATCACCGCTTCGAGCGCCGGGACCGCCCCTTCGCCGCCGTCGAGACCGAAGCGCTTGGTCCCGACATATTTGCGGGCGAGGAACTTCTCCCACTGCTCGGCCTGGATGACCTTGGCGAGGATCGCCTGCTTGCCCTCGGGCGTGAAATGGATCTCGGCGTCCTTGCCCTCCATCCGCGCCTGCAGGAAACGACGCTCGTTGACGTCGTTGATGTGCATGTACTCGAGCCCGACGTGGCCGCAGTAGTTGCACTGCAGCACGGCGACGATCTCGCGGATGGTTGCCGTCTGGAAGCCCAGCACTCCGCAAATGTAGATCGACCGGTCGAGGTCGGCGTTGGTGAAGCCGTGATATTCCGGCGTGAGGTCGGCGGGGACGTCGCGCCGGGTGAGGTGCAGCGGATCGAGGTCGGCGGCGAGGTGGCCGCGCACGCGGTAGGTGCGGATCAGCATCATTGCGCGGATGCTGTCGTCGGCCGCGCGGCGGACCTCGTCGGCGCTCGCGCCGGTCGCCGTTACGCGGTCAGCGACCGCCTGCCGGACTTTGTCGATACTCGCCTGGGTCGGATCGAGGCCGAGGTTCAGCTCGTCGAGCGCTTCGACCGGCCAGTTCTCCCGCTCCCAGCTCGGGCCGGGCTCTCTCTCGAACATCAATGCCTGGTCATCTGCCATCGGCTACGCTGAAACCAGCAACTCCTTCAGGGTCCTGCCCAGCTCAGATGGGCTCGGGCTGACCGTGATTCCAGCGGCTTCCATCGCCGCGATCTTGCTTGCGGCGTCGCCCTTGCCGCCGGAAACGATCGCTCCGGCGTGTCCCATGCGCCGCCCCGGAGGCGCCGTACGGCCGGCGATGAAGCCGACAACCGGCTTGCGCCGGCCGCGGCGCGCCTCGTCGGCGAGGAATTGCGCGGCGTCTTCCTCGGCGCTTCCGCCGATCTCGCCGATCATGATGATCGACTGGGTCTCGTCGTCGGCGAGGAACATCTCGAGGACGTCGATGAACTCGGTGCCCTTCACCGGATCGCCGCCGATCCCGACCGCGGTCGACTGGCCGAGGCCTTCGTTCGTCGTCTGGAAGACGGCCTCGTAGGTGAGCGTGCCCGAGCGGCTGACGACGCCGACGCTGCCCTTCTTGAAAATATTGCCGGGCATGATCCCGATCTTGCACTCGTCGGGCGTGAGCACGCCGGGGCAGTTCGGGCCGATCAGCCGCGACTTGGAGCCTGAAAGCGCGCGCTTCACGCGGACCATGTCGAGCACCGGAATGCCCTCGGTGATGGTGACGATCAGCGGCACCTCGGCATCGATCGCTTCGAGGATCGAGTCCGCGGCGAAGGGCGGCGGCACGTAGATGACGGACGCGGTGGCGCCGGTCTTCGCAACGGCCTCGTGCACGGTGTCGAACACCGGCAGGCCGAGGTGCGTCTGTCCGCCCTTCCCGGGCGTCACGCCGCCGACCATCTGCGTGCCGTAGGCAAGCGCCTGCTGCGTGTGGAAGGTGCCCGTTTCGCCAGTCATCCCCTGGGTGATGACCTTGGTGGTTTTGTCGACTAGGATGCTCACGCGGGCACCGCTTCGGCGAGGCTGTTGTCGATCTGCCTGCAGGCCTCGAGCAGCTCCTTCACCGCTTCGACGCTGACGTCGAAATTCTTCTTCGCCTCGGCATTGAGCTCAATCTCGACGATTCGCTCGACACCGCCCGCGCCGAGGACGACCGGAACGCCGACGTAGAGATCGTTGACGCCGTACTGGCCGGACAGGTGCGCGGCGCAGGGGATCACCCGCTTCTTGTCCTTGAGGAACGCCTCGGCCATCGAAATCGCGCTGGTCGCAGGCGCATAATAAGCCGAGCCGGTCTTCAAGAGCGCAACGATCTCGCCGCCGCCGCCGCGGGTGCGCTTGACGATCGCGTCGATCTTGTCCTGGCTCGTCCAGCCCATCTTCACGAGATCGGGGATGGGGATACCGGCGACCGTCGAATATTCGACCACCGGCACCATCGTGTCACCGTGACCGCCGAGCACGAAGGCGGTCACGTCCTCGACGCTGACCTTGAACTCCTCGGCGAGGAAATGGCGGAAGCGCGCGCTGTCGAGCACGCCGGCCATGCCGACCACCATATGGTGGGGGAGGCCCGAGAATTCGCGAAGCGCCCAGACCATCGCGTCGAGCGGGTTGGTGATGCAGATGACGAACGCCTTGGGAGCGTGCTGGCGGATGCCCTCGCCAACCGCCTTCATCACCTTGAGGTTGATTCCGAGGAGGTCGTCGCGGCTCATGCCCGGCTTGCGCGCGACGCCGGCGGTGACGATGCACACGTCCGCGCCTTCGATGTCGGCGTAGTCGGTGGTGCCCTTCAGCTTCGCGTCGAAATCGTCGATCGGCCCGGCTTCGGCGATGTCGAGCGCCTTCCCTTCGGGAACGCCCTCGACAACGTCGAACAGGACGATGTCGCCGAGCTCGCGCATGGCGGCCAAGTGAGCGAGGGTTCCGCCGATCATTCCGGCGCCGATCAGCGCGATCTTCTTCCGAGCCATGGGCTGGCGTTTCACCTTTCTGTTTGTCTCGCGGCGGTTCGCATGGGAGTCGCCGCCGAATGGA
>Ga0070680_100004341_pt1 | contig 10663 bp, 7 predicted proteins | sample KBSC73BmetaG_FD_64672 | JGI IMG/M metagenome (GOLD analysis project Ga0070680, IMG submission 64672) | Corn rhizosphere microbial communities from Kellogg Biological Station, Michigan, USA - KBS C7-3B metaG | ecosystem: Host-associated > Plants > Roots > Rhizosphere | place: USA: Michigan... | reverse complement strand
CCGCAGGAAGTTTGGTCAGATGCCACCATGAACAACTGGCTTAACCCCTCGATCCCCTATAGCCTCGCCCATTTCTGGACGCGTAGCTCACTCTTCCAGGCGGATATGAATTATTTTCTATTCCCCGCCATCACATTAGCTGACCCACGCAACAACGCCAAACCGGGCGAAGACCCGCGGGTCGTGCTGGTCGACGGCGTCTTAGCGGAAATAACCCGGCTGTTCTCGCCAGACTGGAGCATCTTCAAAAATGTCCTGATCGTCGGTGCCCAGCAAACGGATCAGTTTGGCGGTGGTGGACCACATAAAGTGGGCAATACAATGGTGCTTGCGGCGGTGGTTGACGTTCTCAGCCCCTTCAGCAACATGTGCCAGGAAGTGGGCCACGCCTTCAGCCTCGAACACGAACTGAATACACTTGGCGACGAATACCAAAGCCCGTACTCTGTGATGAGCAGCGAACTCTATGGCGGCAATAACTCCTCTTTCGAACGACCCCCCGATTCCCGCCTGCCCATTGGTAAACCGAAGGCATCACCAAACGTTTCAAATGTCAACACTAACGATGTGCAACGCATTATCGGCCCTTATATCACCCCCGCCCAGTTTTCCGCCGCCAACACGGGCAGCTTCAATGACCCCAACACGGTGCACCAGGTTCCTTCAAGTTTCAATATCACACCTCATACATTTCGGCTTACGGCTTACGACGCCGGCATCGATGCCTGGCCGAACCGCAAAGTGATCCTTGGCGTGATAACACCTGAAGACCCTAACGGTGACACCTACTACCTGGAACTTCGCCGCAACCGTAGTTACGACGCCAACTTCTCTGTAGATGATGATGCCACCCCACCGATTGCCGTAGTGATTCATGCCCAGAGCAAAATCAGTAAGCGTATCCGGTACGTGAACCGTATCCCCCTTCTGGGTAATGGCGACACTGACTATCATGATTTCAACGGTCGCTTTGTGGTGCGTGTTGGCGGCTTCAACCAGGATTTTTCTGCCGTTACCGTCATTGTCGCCAGTGGTGACACCTGGAAATACTTCGGCGTAGGGCTGGATGATGTGGTGGAAACTACTCTGCCTCCAAGCCGAATCGATGTAGGCTGGCAAACCGCCGATATGAGCCCCTGTTTTATGTTTCCCGTGTCCCCGCACCGCTTTCGCAATCATTTTCATAACAAGATGCTAAGTATTCGCGCCACGTCCTTTGGCTATGAACAACCCCTGTATCAGTGGTTCCTCAACGATCAATTGCTGGAACCGACAGAGCATTCGATTACATTAAATCTAAACGTTAAGTCCGCCGAACACGGGGAGTTCAGCAGTGCCAAACCAGAAAACATCACCCTCAGCTATGACCTTAAACCTGGCTCCAATAAACTGAAAATTTCCTGCGACGAGCCCTACTCAGGTATCTCAGCAATCGTAAAAGTAGTGGTGTCGGAAAGCTCGCACGAAGTGTTGCAAAACCTTTATCCCGACCGCAGTCTATGGACAAGTATTCAATTCAATAACGTAACGATCGAGCACGACCAGGCCTATATAGATGAACAAAGAGCCTGCGCGAAACGCATCAGGGATCTGAGCGATCAGTATGCGAAGAACCGGAAGCCGCCGCACCTGGTTGATCCGGGACCAAGGTTCGGGGTGGATGTAATCAACGTCATCAATGCGCTGGTATTGTCGAACCCTGCAGCGGCAAATGCGGTGATAAATGAAGTGGCACGACTTGGGAAAATCGGAAAAAAGGAAGTGATTGGACAATTGAGGTAGGATCTTGTAGCCGGGGCTGCGTCCGCTATGGGAAGTCTACAAGTAAATGCCTGGTGCCAGCGATATCTTCACACGGCGTCGGTCATGGATAATGATTCACGTTTTAATGTTTTGTATAAAAATACTTTCATGGAAAACCACTATAAAGTTCATGGAAAAGGCAAACTGTTTGGAACATACTTTTGGATATGTAATAAGACTATTAGAATTAATGTCTTTTACTGATTCTATCAAATAGTTAGCAATATTGAAATTGAATTCGTGCGATAGGGTTACAAAAGTGAAATAGAAAAAGGACGATTATCAATTGCCTGATTTCTTCCAGATAAAGGAAAAGTTTCGATAATTAGTGGTTGTGCGAAATGCTCATTGACAAAGTGTTTAATTTCAAAAGAATGAAAACAATACTACTCTCACTCTTTCTACTCAATATTACAACAACAGGTTACACCCAACGAGGTTATAATTATTATAAGGACTCTATTATAAATGGTTCGCCTAATGAAAAAGCATTTGCCTATTTTAAGAAAGCCTATTACGATTGTATTTGGAAGTGGACAACAGAAGGAGCAGACAGTGCCGAATACTATTTAAAATTAGCTATACAAGAAGATACCAATTATACTGCTGCTTACGCATTTCTTGCGCATGTCTATCAATTTAAAACTTATGATAACATAGAATTTGATAAGAAGTTTGCATTGCAAAAGAGATATGCTGAAAAAGCAATGAGTTTTCATCCAAAAACAGGCGATACTTATTCTGTTATGTCAGATGTTGTATGGACTGAACACGATACAACGCAAGCCTTAAATTTATTGCGAAAAGCAATATCGATGGAACCGGGTAATGTTGGCAATTATCTTTTTCTTGCAATAAGATTCACACAAATTGGCAATGCTGATGACAGTGCTATTTTTTACTTGCATAGATTACTTCAATATGATCCTGAGTATGGACAAGCTTTTATAAAGCTGGGAAATGTTTATAACTGGAATGAGCATAATTATGACAGTGCTAAATTTTATTACCGCAAAGCCATCGAAAATTATAATACAATTAAGCCACGAGATAACCGGATGATGGGCGGTTACTATGGGCTTGCAAAAGTATATTCTAAAGAGAGCAAGTACGATTCAGCAATTTATTATTACAACATTTTTCTACAAGAGATGGAGCCATCTGATATGTATGTACGCGAACAGTTCCTTGACTCAACATACACAGGATTGTATGAATGCCATCAACATTTAGCCAGTAAAAACATTTACCAGGTTATTCAATTAAACGAAAAGCGAATAGCAAACAAAGCCAATGATGCAGGAGCCCTACTCGATATACTTGAAAAAGGTTATTTGACAATTCAACAGGATTCACTATATGAAAAATATGCATTGCCCTTAGCAAGACGCATACAAAGGATTCATTCATCTGACCCTTATATTAATATCTATGCGTTAGATGATGAATTTGTAATATTGAGGAGGTTAAAGAGAAACGATGAAGCCTTGAAAGTGCTGCTATCATTTAATTTAAAAAACCCAAATGAACCTGCTATTCTTTTTGATTTGGGACGAATAAAAATTTCAGTTAAGGATAACCAGGCGGGTTTTGCATACCTCAGGAAATCAAAATCGAATTTAAATGATGTATTCACAAAACAGGTTTTTATGGAACAATTAAACAATCCCGATTTTGATAGAGTGAGAAGCACACCGGAGTTTAAGAAGTTGGTGAAATAAGCACAACCGCACAGCAATAATTTCAACTAGACATCGGACTCAATGTAAGCAAACACCCTATAACAATGAATAAATAAATTATGCAAATAAAACAATCAATTAATTACATTATTTTCTGAATACTATTTTACAATTTCGAAGTAGCTTTTAACCCGTAGATAGATGTGCCGCGCAATTTCCAAAATCACATAAACAGGTGATATGACGCAATAGAAATAAATCATTCCTTTAAGCAAAATTTAAAAAGCAAATACAGAGTTAATGGCTACATTATAGTAACATCTGCTAAATGAAAGCTGCATTAAAGCATATCATCCTGTTCTTTATTCTGCTTTATTCATGTATGGCATACGCGCAAAATGCGTGGCTTGATTCAGTTAAAAAAGTTATAACTAAACAAAAAGCAGATACCAATAAAATAAACTCGCTCATCAATTTGAGCGAAGCCTACCGGTTTTCTTATCCTGATTCTGCTTTAATGTACGCACAACAGGCTTTGGCTATTGCAGAAAAACTGCATGATGACAATGCTACATTTTGGTCAATAACTGCTGTAAGCGGAGCGCTTTACGTTTTAGGTAATTATACCCTTGAACTTGATTATGCTTTAAAGATGCGGGCACTTTCTAAAAAACTGAATACGCCATATACTACTGGTTACGCTAATGGTATGCTTAGTGATTGTTATTATAATCTTGGCGAATACGATACCAGCTTAAAATACTGGCGTGCAGTAATTAAAATATCTCAGGAAAAATTGCCTGGTGAATTATTTTCAATTTATGGTAATGCATCTCACATTTTTGCCCATATGCATGAAGATGATTCTGCATTAATCTATGCAAAAAAAAGTTTCGAATTAATTAAACACGATCCTTTATTCAACAAAGAAAACAATAATAACAGTTGGGCTAAAAGCCATATCTACACTTTATTAGGAAGTGCTTTTGCAGGTAAAGCAAATTATGATTCAGCATTATTTTATTACAAAATGAGCATTCCTTTTTCGGATAATATTCAAATGCTTTTAAATAAGGTGGATGCTTATAATGGCATGGCAAAAGTGTATGAAGCAAAAAGTAACCCTGATTCCGCAATATGGTATGCTAAAAAAGCTTTGGACGAAAAAATAATAAAAACATACCCAATGGGAATGCTTAAAGCAACAGATCTTCTTGCAGCGTTATATGAATCAAAAAATAATGCTGACAGCAGTTTAAAATACCTGCGGATAACACTTAATATAAAAGACAGTTTATTCAACCGCGAAAAAACGATGGCGTTTCAAAATATACTTTTTAAAGAGCGGGAAAAACGGAAAGATGTAGAAGCCGCCACAGAAAAATTAAGGAGACAATACACTGCCTATTTATTAATTGCTTTGCTGATTATATCATTAATTATAGCAGGAGTTATTATAAGAACCAAAAGAATTAAACAATTACAAAAAATACGCAACCGCATTGCAGATGATTTGCATGATGATATCGGTTCTGCATTAAGCAGCATCAGTATTATGAGCGAACTTGCCAAATCAAAATCTCCGGAAGCCTTACAATTACTTACTTCCATTGGCGAAAGCACAACAACGGTACAGGAAAATATGAGTGATATTGTTTGGACGATAAAAGCCGGTAATGACCATTTTGAAAATGTATTACAGCGCATGAACCGTTTTGCTTCAGAAATACTTGATTCAAAAAACATAGAACTTGATTTTAAAAGCGATACTTCGCTTGCTGCCTCTAAATTAACCATGGAACAACGTAAAAATCTTTATCTCTTTTTTAAAGAAATAATCAATAATGCAGCAAAACATTCGTATGCAAAAAAAGTTTCTGTGCGTATCGCTCAAAAACATCACCATATTGAAGTGAACATCCGTGATGATGGTAATGGATTTGATACCAAAAATGAATTCGCCGGTAATGGAATGAGCAGCTTAAAAAAACGTGCGGCAGAACTCAAAGCCAAGTTTGATATTATGTCTTGTATAAATGAGGGAACAGAAGTTAATCTCAAGTTTAAAATTACATAAACCGGTGACAAAAAATAAAGTAAAAAAATCATTGCTTTATAGCCCAATGATATCGATTTTTAAATTTTATCGCTACTAAATAATAAATGAAAACATCATTTCAATATATATTATCCTTTCTGTTGTTGTTGATATTTTCATTACGTGCATACACACAACCGCAATGGATAGATTCTGTTAAAAAGGTTTTGCCCGTTCAAAAAGAAGATATTAATAAAGTATGGGCGCTTAGAAGTATAAGCGACTATTACTCATTTAATGATCCGGATTCAGGTTTAATATATGCAAAAAAGGCATTGGCGCTGGCAGAAAAATTGAAAAATGATCAAGGTATATTCTGGTCAATGGTTTCGATAGATCACTCTTTATATATTTCAGGTAATTATACTGATGAATTGGATAATGCCTTAAAGGCATTACCCCTTGCCAGGAAATTAAATGATCATGATGCTATAGGTTGGAGCAATGGCATGATTGCCGACAGTTATCTTAATCTTGGCGATTACAATGCCGCAATGATATATGTTCGCGTAGTGATAAAAGATATTGCACAATACAAACCTGAAGATTTGGCTTCAGGTTATGCAGTTATTGTACCAATCTATGTTGGATTGCATCAATATGATTCTGCATTGATTTCTGCAAAAAAAAGTTATGAATTGCTAAAAGCAAACCCCGTACTTTATCACGCGAGCGGCAATGATAGTCAATATGCTAAAAGCCAGACCTGGCTTTATTTAGGTGAAGCATTTGAAGCAAATGCCGTGTATGATTCCGCTCTATTCTACTACCGGTTAAGTATTCCTGTAAGTGATGAAGTTGGCTTGAAAATATACAAGATGGATGCTTATAACGGCTTAGCAAAATCTTTTAAAGAAAAAAATAATCCCGATTCTGCAATTTGGTACGCAAAAAAAGTTTTACAAGAGAAGTTAAGTAATAGTTATCCTGCAGGAAAGGTTAAGGCTTCAAACCTGCTGGCAGATATTTATGAAGGGCAAAAGAATACCGACAGCAGCTTAAAATATTTAAGAATAGCAGTAAACCTGAAAGACCGTATTTATAATCGTGATAAAACAACGGCTTTTCAAAATTCACTATTGAAAGACCAGGAAAAACAAAAAGAAATACAGGCTGCCACTACGGCTTTACAAAACCGTTACCGCATGTATTTGCTAATTGCTTTACTCATTATATCATCAATTGTCGCCGGTGTTATTATTAGAAATAAAAGAATTAAACAAATGCAGCACATGCGCAACAGCATTGCAGACGATTTGCATGATGATATTGGCTCAACATTGAGCAGCATCAGCATTATGAGTGAGCTGGCAAAAGCAAAGTCGCCGGAAGCCTTGTCTTTGTTAAGTTCCATTGGTGAAAGCACCTTGGCCATCCAGGAAAATATGAGTGATATTGTGTGGGCAGTAAATCCAAAAAATGATCATTTTGAAAATTTATTGCAACGCATGTATTTGTTTGCAACGGAAATTTTAGATGCAAAAAATATTCAGCTTGAATTGAAAAATGATGCTTCATTAAACAACGCTAAACTAACGATGAAGCAACGCAAAAACCTGTATCTCTTTTTTAAGGAAGCGATCAACAATGCAGCAAAGCATTCCGGAGCTAAAAAGATAAACGTGAACATTACTAAAAAAGAACAGAGCATTGAAATGAATATTTCTGATAATGGCAGCGGTTTCAACACATCAGAAATATGTAGCGGCAACGGCATGAATAGTTTAAAGAAAAGAGCGGATGAACTGAATGGAATGTATAACATCAATTCACAGGCGAATAAAGGCACATCCATACAGTTAAAATTTAAAATCACCTGAACGGATGATGCATTGATAAATATTATTTCAGTTATTTTAATTATGGAAATTAAAGTTGCCATATTCGAAGACAGTAAGCCATTAAGGGAAAGTTTGCAGCAATTGATAAATGCGCAGGAAGATATGTATTGCACCGGCGCTTTTGCAGATGCCAATAAACTCATTCGTAATATGCAGTCGGCTAATCCTGATGTAGTGCTGATGGATATAAATATGCCAGGCACATCGGGTATAGAAGCCGTGCAGGTTATTAAAGAAAATTTTCCAGAGGTGCGTATATTGATGCAGACGGTTTTTGAGGAAAACGATAAAATATTTGCAGCGATATGTGCCGGTGCATCCGGCTATATGCTTAAGAAAACGTTGCCTCAAAAAATGATTGAAGCCATTCATGAAACGTATCTTGGTGGCGCACCGATGACGGCATCTGTTGCCGTAAAAGTGTTGCAGATGTTCCGGATACAATCAGGCGAAATAAAAAAAGAATTCGTTGATTTATCAGAACGGGAAAAAGAAATTTTAGCCTTGCTTGTAAAAGGCAAATCATATAAAACCATTGCTGCCGAATGTTTTATCTCCATTGATACCGTTAGTACACATGTACGCCATATTTATGAAAAGCTGCATGTACATTCCAAAAGCGAGGCGGTGGCAAAAGCTATACATCAGAAGTTGGTGTAATCATACACTTCTATTCTTCATTATCTCTTTCATTGTTACAATATAAAATCACCAGTTCAGGTGATTGACTTTGCATATCGCCGAATGTAATTTTATATAATTAATGAAATAGCTATACTTATTTATTTATAAAGCACTTATCATTTTCACCAACAACTTCAAAAACAATTTAACCTCAACTATATTATGACATCACAAACGCTAACAGTAAAAAAATCATACTATCGGTCTGCAGCATACGCAGCAATTGCAAGCGGTATAATTGGTATCATTGCTTATGGATTTCTGGTTGGATACCTCGCTGTGCGTAATCAAAATTATCAAACCGGGATCTTCCTTGTAAGGGTTCATGATGCAGGAATTATTCTTCAATTTCTGCTTTTTATTCCGGTGGCATCTGCACTATTTAAATTCTCACAGCAATCGTATCAGGGCATAACCCGAACAACACTTAATATTGGCATCGGCGCACTTGCTTTTACAGCGCTGTTTCTCCTGCTTGATTTTCCAAAAATTATTGCAGACATTTTATATATGTTTCCGCAAGGTGTGTTTGGTGTATGGGTTATGATTGTTTGCTGGCGCATGAAAGGAATATTTTCACCAGCGCTCAGGTGGTTTGGAATATTGGTTGGTTTAGGTTTGGCGCTTGTAGGAATATTTCCTTTGGGATATGCTCTTTTTGTTGATAAAATTATTCTTCAAATACCGGCTGCAACGGATGAAGCGGTAGCAAAAATTCCTGCTGATACTACCGCTAATACTATTCTGCACAAGATAGTCTGGATTGGTTCATTCATGGGTGTACTAACATTTCCTTTCTGGACAATACTGCTTGGTAAAAGATTATTTCGGGAATATAGAAAGTAATTAATCAGGCATATCAAAACAATAATCCATTTTTCAAATCAATACATTAAAAAGACTTTAAAAATAATCATGAAACAAGTAATTGCTTTAATCATAACAACACTTATTTGCTTTACATCTTTCTCACAAAATGCAGCAGATACCACAGATAAACGCTTTCATGATGATTTGCTCGACCATCTTGTTGGCAATTGGCATGATACCGCCGTTGCACATGGAAGTGTATTTACTTCAGAGGTTGATGCAAACTGGGTTTTAAATCATCAATATTTGCTTATTCATTTAAAAAGCAATGAGGTTGTTCCCTGGTGGCATGTGCAAATGGAATATGATGAATACATTGGTTACAACCACTATCAGCAGCGCTACATTGTTCATGGAATGAGTATTGAAGGTGATGAAGATTTGTCTGAAGGTTTTAGTTATGGTTATCGTAATGGCAACGATTTTAAAACGATTACAAAATTTAGTGCTGATACAAATATCGTTCAACATTTTATTTGGCAACCTGTAAGTAATACATGGCTTATTCAATCAAGGCCTGAGATTAATGGAAAGGAAGGAGAACTGTTTCTTGAAATGAAATTAACATCTGTAAAATAATTATTTAATAAAAAAATAATGAAATTTTCCCAACGTATGGCAGGCTTATCAGCAGTTGCCAGCGGCATATTTGGTATCCTCACTATTGGTTCTTTGGTTGGCTATTTAGTGCTGCGTAATACAAGCGAGACTGAAGGGATATTCATAGGCAGGTTTCATGATGCATTTGCTGTTTTTCAATTTGTATTCATAATTCCTCTTGTATTTGGACTTTCCAAACTATCAAAAAAGACTTCAGTAGAAATAAGTAAGACAGTATTCAGCTTTGGCATCGCTGCTGCATTTTTTACAGCATTGTTCCTGATACTCAGCTTTCCAAAAATCACTACAGTTGTATTCTATATGTTTCCGCAAGGTATTTTTGGCGTATGGCTTATGATTGTTAACTGGCGCATGAAACAAATTGTGCATCCTGCGTTAAGGTGGTTCGGCATCATCGCTGGTTTAGGGCTTGCACTCGTTGGCACTTTTGTAATTGGCTTTGCCATTTTTGTAAGCATGGATTCAATAAGAGTTCCTGCCCCGCCAATGAAATATTATCCTCAAACTCCCGCAAATTTGCTCTTGCATCAGGTACTTTATACCGGTTCTTTCATGGGTGTGTTTACACTTCCTGCCTGGACTATTTTAATGGGGCGATGGTTGCTTCGCAAGCCTCATTCATTAATACATATAGACTTCACAGCAAAAGAAAAAATCACCAGTTCAGGTGATTGACAAGCTATCATACTAAAACTAACTTTATAAAACGAAACTGTAATTAATCATCATCAAAAAAATAAATCATGAACTATCATATCAACGCTTTTAGAACTGTAGGTTCAATAGCTATCGCCGGAATTATTTTCATGGCTTTTTTCCTGGTTTACTTTAATATATTTCAATCAATTATAAGCTTTTTAATAAACTATCAGAGCATGAGATTACAGTATTACCATTAATAACGCTGATAAGAAGTATCGATGCATATTTTAATAAACATCGCTTTGGATTATTTGCAGTTGAAAAATTGCAACCAGAAAGATTGGTTACAGTAAACAAAGGAATATAGGGAATTTATATTTGCTTTTTTGTGAATAAAATTTATATAAATCCAAAAAAAATAA
>Ga0070680_100004339_pt1 | contig 10666 bp, 10 predicted proteins | sample KBSC73BmetaG_FD_64672 | JGI IMG/M metagenome (GOLD analysis project Ga0070680, IMG submission 64672) | Corn rhizosphere microbial communities from Kellogg Biological Station, Michigan, USA - KBS C7-3B metaG | ecosystem: Host-associated > Plants > Roots > Rhizosphere | place: USA: Michigan... | reverse complement strand
ATGGTCTTCGAGTGGAGCAGGCCGGGTTTGAACTCGTAAACCTCGGCACCCGCGTCGATCAGGTCCTTGTAATAGCTGCGGCTCGCGGCGGCGACGATCCAGTTGTCGTTGCGCTTCGGGAACAGCATCAGCGTACGAACGCCGCGCCGCACCGCCGAGGTAAGGGCGAACAGCAGTTGCTCGTCGGGCACGAAATAGGGCGTGGTGATTACCAGCTCCTCTCGCGCCGAGTGGATGAGCTCCGAAAAGCAGGCGGGCATCGCATCGAATTCCGCCGTCGGTCCCGTCCCGAGCACCTGGGCAACGATCGCGCCGGCCTCGCGAGGCAACGGCTCCTTCAGCAATCCGCTGATCTCTTCACCGCCCTCGGCGATCCAGTCGGACACGAACAGATACTGGCAGTGGAGCGCGACCGGGCCCTCCCATCGGCTCATGATGTCGACCCAGGGCGCATAGCGCGGCTTGATCCGAAATTCCGGGTCGGCGCAATTCTGGCTGCCGCACCAGGCGATGCGGTTGTCGACGACCATCAGCTTGCGGTGGTTGCGGAGATCGACGCGGCCTCGAATTACCGTCCACAACGGGTTTCCGACCGGCAGCGCCACGCGCACTTCGCAACCGCTGTCGCGCATTTCGTGCCAATGGTCGGAGCGGATCAGGCGCCGCGATCCAAGCGCATCGGCGAGCAGCCGCACGCGGACGCCGCGCTTGGCCGCTCGAATGAAGGCGTCCTTGAGCTTCAGCCCGTTGTTGTCGGCCAGCCAGATATAGAAGCAGCCGTGAACTGCCTCGCGAGTCGCGTCGATGTCCGCCACCATCTCGTCGATGGCGGCATTGCTGTCCGGGGCTAGCCGAGCACTGTTGCCACTCGTCGAATCGAGGTGATTGACGGTGCGCGCTAACGCGAACGGGGCCCAATGAGCGCCGCCCGCTTCGCCGTCGCATTTGTAATTGCCCGGAGGGCGGGGGAGGCGCGCGTTGATTTCCTTGCCGCGCGTCCGCCGGGGTCCGCTGATCCGCGTTTCGCCGAGCAGCAGGTAGAGCACGACGCCGAGGATCGGCAGCGCGAAGACAGCGAGGATCCAGGCGAGCCTCGATGCGGGCTCGCGATGAGGTCGGAGCAGCGCCCGCACCGCGACGGCAATGTCCGCCGCGAAGATTGCGGCCCCCATGATCGCTTCCAGGTCCACGTCGGCACTGCCGCATATTGCGGCGCTGCTGTCCAGCGCTCAGCGGCTGAGGCCCACCAGGTGCAGCGAGCGGCCACCGAACAGGCCGCCGCCCTTCCACATGTAGCGAAGCGTGTAGGTGCCCGATGCGCGCCGCTCCTTGCCGGCGTCGACATATCGCGCGTCGATCCGCACCGGCACCGAGAGCGTGCGGTCCTTCGGCTCGTCGTCGCGGCCCTTCAGCGCGGATTGGACGTCGGTCGCGTCGAACTCGCCGTCGCTACCGATGGTGACCGGCGGTGCACCCGCGAAGCTGAGCCTCACGCCTTCGAGCGCCTGGCTGTCCTCGACGGGACTGATCTCGAGCCTGGCGCCGTCGTCCTCCCGCTTGGCGCGAAGAATGAGCGGGATCGAGGGCCGCTGCTCGACGACCTTCGTCGTTTTGTCCGTTTCGCTGCTCTTCCAGCTGATCCACACGCCTGCCGCCGAGACGATCAACGCGGCGAGCGCGATGAGCTCTCCGAACGTGATCCAGCGGCGGCGTTGCCGTTCCGATTCCGTTTCGCTCATCGCCCGCCAGCCTCGAGCATGCGCCGCGGCGCGGCAAGCTCCCAGCTCGCCGCGATGCGATCGCCGACATGGTCCCAGTCGACGTCGGCCCCCGCGACATTGATCGAGATCCAACTCGGCAGGTAGGCCGGTTTCGAATAGGTCGCGGGGTCAGCTTCCAGCAGCATTGCCTGCTCGTCGAGGCTGCCGACCCTCACGCACACGACCGTTTTCGAATCGCCGTGATGATTGTTGCGGAACTGCGCGAACTGCTTGCCGGCGACGAAGAAGGTCGGCTGGCCATGCGACAGCCGTTCCTCGGTTCCCGGCAGCTCCAGCGCCGCCTCGCGGACCTTGCTCAGTGGATCGGTCATCTCAGCACGAACTCGTTCAGGATCTTCGGATATAGCTGATGTTCCGCCGCGAGAACGCGGGTTTCGAGCGTCTCGGGCGTATCGTCCGAACGGATCGGCACCTCGGCCTGGCCGAGCACCAATCCGGCATCCAGCTCCTCCGTTACCACATGCACCGAGCAGCCGGAGACCGTGTCACCGGCCGCAATCGCTCGGGCGTGCGTGTCGAGACCGCGATATTTCGGGAGGAGGGAAGGGTGGATGTTGAGGATTCGCCCCGCCCATTGCTCGACGAACCAAGGTGAAACAATTCGCATGAACCCCGCCAGCGCGATCGTGCCGACGCCGCGGCCCTCCAACGTCGTGGAAAGCCTGCGGTCGTATGTTTCGCGGTCCACGCCGTTGCTCTCGAGCGACCAAGTCTCAATGCCGCGCTCCTTTGCCCATTCGAGCCCGGCTGCCTGGGGTTTGTTCGATGCGACTAGCACCACCTCGTAATTCTTCGCCTGCTCGACGAGGGCCCGCATGTTGCTCCCGCGTCCGGAAACCAGGATGGCCACACGTTTCGGATCACGCATTGTGGGTTGCGGACCAGTCCTCTGGCGAATTCCACGTGCCCGCCTGTCCATGAACGGTGCAGCCGCGCTCGCCTGATTCGATCCGGCCGATCTCGAAGACCGATTCGCCGGCGCCCTCCAATGCGCGGGTCACCGCGTCTGCCTCTTCGGACCCGAGGATCACAGCCATGCCGATACCGCAGTTGAACGTTCGCGCCATCTCCCCGGGCGCCAGCTCGCCGCCTTCCTGCAGAAGGGTGAAGACCGCCGGCAGCTGCCACCGTGCCGCATTGATCACAGCGTGGCAGCCTTCGGGGAGAACCCTTGGAATATTCTCGAGAAGCCCGCCGCCGGTGATGTGCGCGAGACCCTTCACCTGGCCTTGCTGGACGTGCGGGAGAAGCAACCGGACGTAGATCTTCGTCGGCTCCAAAAGCGCTGCGCCGAGCGTCTTGCCGAGGCTTGGGAAGCTCTCGCTGAGATCCCACCCTCGCTGGTCGATGATCCGCCTGACGAGCGAAAACCCGTTGCTGTGAACGCCCGAGCTTGCCAGGCCAAGGATCGCGTCGCCCGGCTGGATGTCGGCCCCCGTCAGCACGTTATCGCGCTCGACGGCGCCGACGCAGAAGCCGGCGAGATCATAATCTCCGCCGGCGTACATGCCGGGCATCTCGGCCGTTTCGCCACCGATCAGCGCACAGCCGGCCTGCCGGCATCCTTCGGCGATTGATGCGACGACCGCCGCGGCGACGTCATTGTCGAGCTTTCCCGTCGCGTAATAGTCGAGGAAGAACAAAGGCTCGGCGCCCTGCACGATCAGGTCGTTGGCGCACATCGCGACGAGGTCGACACCCACGCCCTCGTGACGGCCCGTTTCAATGGCAAGTTTGAGCTTCGTGCCGACGCCGTCGTTGGCCGCCACCAGCAGCGGATCGGAATAGCCTGCCGCCCGCAAATCGAAGAAGCCGCCGAACCCGCCCAGCTCGGCATCTGCTCCGGGCCGCGCGGTCGACCGTGCAAGCGGCGCGATCGCCTTCACCAGCGCATTGCCCGCCTCGATCGACACCCCTGCATCTTTGTAGGTCAGTCCCATTTGCCGCGGGGCTAGCCACATCGCGCTTGGATTTCCACGCCGTTGTCGCCAAAAGACGCGCCGAATGCTTCGTCGCCGTCTCGCTCTTCCTTTGCTGATGCTGCTCGTTGCCGTCGGAATCGGCGCGGCAGTCTACGCGCAGCTCGAGAGCGGCGACCGTGGCATCCTGCCGCTGGACACGACCGACACGCTGGAAAGCACCTCCATCCACGTCGATGTCGGTGCGGCCGACGCGCAATCTGCCCGGCTCGCCGGCTGGCGAATGGCGCAGCGCGAGGCCTTCCGCGCCCTTTGGGCGAAAATGCACAATGCGCCGGTCAGCCAGGCCCCCAATCTTCCGGACAGCACGCTCGACCAGATCGTCAGTTCGATCAACGTCGACCGCGAACAGATCGGGCCAAACCGCTACATCGCCGATCTGCAGGTCGAGTTCGATCGCGACAACGCAGCGCCGTACCTGGGAATCGAAGGCGCCCAGATCACCGAACATTCCGTACCGATGCTGCTCATCCCGGTGACGGTCACGGCAGGAACCGAAACCACCGTCGAATTCCGCAATGCCTGGCAGCGGGCCTGGGCGCAGTTCCAGACCGCGCAGTCGCCGATCAATTATGTGCGGGTGAGCGGGATGGGCGCCGACCCGTTGCTGGTCAACGCGGCCCAAACCGCGCGACCGGGGCGTGGCTGGTGGCGCGCGCTGCTCGACATGTACGGCGCTCAGGACATCCTCGTCGCCGAAGTTCAGCTTCAGCGCGCCTATCCCGGCGGACCCGCGCGCGGCCGTTTCATCGCCCGGCACGGCCCGGACAATGAAGTCCTTGGCGGGTTCACCCTCACCGCGCCGAACAGCGATGCGATTCCGGCGATGATGGCGCAGGGCGCGCAGCGGATCGATGGGATCTTCGCCCAGGCCTTCGCCGATGGGCGGTTGTCACGCGATCCGTCGCTGAACCTGCCGCCGCCGCCAGTGCAGCAGCTGCCGGAGCAGGCGCCGCCGCCGGCGAAGGCGGTCAACGCGGTGAATGCCTATCAGGTGCAGATCATGGGCAACGATGTCACCATTTACAATTTTGCGATGGCGCACCTGCGGACCCTCGGAGGAGTGGATTCGGCGACTCCGGAACAGATCAATCCGAACGGCACCAGCTATGTCCTCGTCGCCTATCACGGGACCATCGCGCAGCTTGCCGCGGCGTTGTCCGCCCGCGGATGGGTGGTCGATTTCTCGGGCACGGTCGTGCGCATGCACCCGGCCGGGAACAAGCCGCCGCCGATTCCCCCGCCGCCTGCAGCCCCTCAGCCCGCGACTCCCGCACAACCGGCTCCGACGCAGAATTCGGCCGACGCTCAATGAAGCAGCGAGCGGACCAGATCGCGCTTCCGCTCGACTGGCCGCAGACCGAAGGCGACGCCCGGTTCATCGTCACGCCGGCCAACCGCGACGCGTTCGATCATTTCCGTCAATGGAGCCTGTGGCCGGTCAAGGCGACGATTCTGACCGGCCCGCGGCGTTCGGGCCGTTCCCTACTCGCGCGCAGCTTCGTCGAGCGGGTCGGGGGGCGGCTGTTTGACGATGCCCAGAAGCGCGATGAGGAAGAGCTGTTCCACGCGTGGAATCAGGCGCAGGACAGCGGCAGACCGCTCGTCATGGTCACCGAGGACATTCCACCGGCCTGGTCCCCTGCGCTCCCGGACCTCAAGACGCGTTTGGCTATCACTCCCGTGGTGAGCATCAACCTCCCCGACGACGAACTGTTCTCCGCACTCATCCAGCTGCACTTCGCGGACAGGGGCTTGCATGTCCCGGCCGATGCGCTGCGCTTCATGAGCGAGCGGCTGCACCGTGACTATTGGACCGCGGAGCGGGCGGTGGAGGCCGTCGACCGGTTCGCCATTGCCGAGCGCGCGCGATTGTCGCTGCCGACGGTGCGGCGGGCGCTGGCAGAAGCCCGGATGATCGGCGAAGCGGCCTAGCCGCAGCGAATTTGCGTGATCTTTCGGTCGGGTCCCACGTGCACCGTCACCCGGTCCTCACGATAGTCCATGGTCAGCATGACTCCGGGCGGGGCCCAGCGAAGCACCGCTGCATGGCTGGCGCGCATGATCGCAGCTCCCGTCGCGCTCGTGCCGGGCTGTCCGATGAACCTCGCGGTACCGACCATTTCGCATTTATGACCCGGGGTGACGCCGCGGATGGGAGTTTGCGCCGGCGCCGTCGAGCAGGCTGCGAGGAGGGCGGGCACGAGAAGGAGGACCTTACGCATCCACCGTCTCCTGCTCCTGGACCCTGCTCATCTTCAGCTTCCCATTCTCGATCGCGAAGGCGAGCCGTCCCTCGACGAGGTCGAGCGCATCCTTGCCGAACTGCTCGTAGCGCCAGCCGCTGAGGATATTGAGGTTCCTGCGGACGCCGGCAGCAAGCGCCTCGAGATCGTCCGAGCGCGCGATGAGCCGCGCAGCGACACCCGATTCCTTTGCGCGGATCTTGAGCAAGAGCTTGAGGAGGTCGCTGACCAGGGCAGCGTCCTTGGTGAGCCCCGGGCGCCTCGGCTCACGGTCCGGCAGTTCTTCCGTGCTCAGCGGCTTTGCCGATTCGATTGCGGTCATGAGCCGGCCCCCGATCTCGTTGGTCTTCCAGCCCGCCGACAGGCCGCGGACCCGACCCAGATCCTCTTGGGTCTTTGGCGGATGCAGGACGATCTCGTTCAGCGTGTCGTCCTTGATGATCCTGCCGCGCGGCAGGTTCTTCGACCGGGCCTCGCGCTCGCGCCAGGCGGCGAGCGCTTTGAGCCGCCCGAGGACCGCGGGGTTCCGGCTCGGAAGCTTGAGGCGTTTCCAGGCATCTTCCGGCGGGAAAGCGAAGCTGGAGGGGTCGGCGAGCCGCTCCATTTCTTCATCCAGCCAGGCGCCGCGCCCGGTTCTCCTCAGCTTCTCGACCATGCGCGGGAAGACTGTTGCCAGGTGCGTGACGTCGGCGATGGCATAATCGATCTGGCGCTTGTCCAGAGGCCGCCGGCTCCAGTCGGTGAAGCGGGCGCCCTTGTCGAGACTGTGCCCGAGCAGGCTTTCGATCAGATTAGAATAGCCGATTTGCTCGCCGTGCCCGAGCGCCATCGCGGCGATCTGAGTATCGAACAAGGGATGGGGGACCTTGCCGGTGAGATTATGGATGATTTCGAGGTCCTGCCCGCCGGCATGGAAGACCTTCAGCACATCCTCATTGCCGACGAACAGGTCGAGCAGCGGCTTGAGGTCGATTCCTTCCGCTTGCGGGTCGACTGCGGCCGCTTCCTCGGTGCTGGCGACCTGGATCAGGCACAGGTCCGGCCAGTAGGTGTTCTCGCGCATGAACTCGGTGTCCACGGCGATGAACGGCTCGCTGCAAAGTCGTTCGACGAGGGCCTTGAGGTCTTCGGATTTGGTAATCAGTGGATGGATACGCATGAGTCTGGCAGGGCCATAGCCCCGCCCTCGCGGGTTGACAAAAAGTGAGTGGGACGTGAAGCGCGGCGCGCGCTTTTCCAGCCATCTCCGAAGCAGAAAGCCGAACGTTCCGCATGCACGCTTACCGTACCCACACCTGCGCCGAGCTGCGTCTCAGCGACGTCGGCAAAACGGTCCGCCTTTCAGGTTGGGTCCACCGCAAGCGCGACCACGGCCATCTGCTGTTCGTCGACCTGCGCGACCATTACGGACTGACGCAAGTCGTCGCGGATAGCGAGTCGCCCGCGTTCAAGACGCTCGACCGGCTCCGGCTCGAGTCGGTCGTGACGGTCGAGGGCGACGTCGTCGCGCGCTCCGCCGAGACGGTGAACCCGAACCTCGCGACCGGCGAGATCGAGGTGCGTGCGCGTGAAGTGGCGGTGCAGTCCGAAGCCGCTGAACTGCCGATGCCGGTCGCGACCGAAGCCGACTATCCGGAGGAAATCCGGCTCAAGTACCGCTATCTCGATCTCCGCCGCGAGCAGGTGCACGCGAACATCGTCCTGCGTTCCGCGGTCATCAACTCGATCCGTCGGCGAATGATCGAGCAGGGCTTCATGGAGTTCCAGACGCCGATCCTCACCGCAAGTTCTCCGGAGGGCGCGCGCGATTATCTCGTCCCGAGCCGGGTCCATCCAGGGAAGTTCTACGCGCTCCCACAGGCGCCGCAGATGTTCAAGCAGCTGATCATGGTCGCGGGCTTCGACCGCTATTTCCAGATCGCACCGTGCTTCCGCGACGAGGATGCCCGCGCCGACCGCAGCCCGGGCGAATTCTACCAGCTCGATTTCGAGATGAGCTTCGTCACGCAGGAGGATGTGTTCGCGGCGATCGAACCGGTGCTCTCGGGCGTGTTCGAGGAATTCGCCAACGGCAGGACCGTCACTCCGGCCGGCGAATATCCACGCATCCCGTACAAGGAAGCGCTGCTGAAATATGGAAGCGACAAGCCTGATCTTCGAAACCCGCTCCTGATCACCGACGCATCGGAGCATTTCAAAGGGTCGGGATTCGGCCTTTTCGCTGGGATCGTCGACAAGGGCGGCGTGGTCCGCGCGATCCCGGCGCCCGGCACCGCCGAAAAGAGCCGCAAATTCTTCGACGACATGAATGAGTGGGCTCGGAGCGAAGGCTTCGCTGGCCTCGGTTATGCGACCCGCAAGGGCGGTGAATGGAGCGGGCCCATCGCCAAGAACCATGGCGAAGACGGCATGAACCGGATCGCCGACGCGATGGGCCTCGGTCCCGACGACGGCATTTTCTTCGCCGCCGGCAAGGAAATCGACGCCGCCAGGCTTGCCGGCGCCGCACGCACCCGTGTCGGCGAGCAGCTCGCCCTCATCGAGCAGGGCTCATTCCGCTTCTGCTGGATCGTCGACTTCCCGATGTACGAGTTTGACGAGGAGCGGCAGAAGATCGACTTCAGCCACAATCCTTTCTCGATGCCGCAGGGGGGGCTGGAGGCGCTCGAGAGCAAGGACCCGCTCGAGATCCTCGCCTGGCAGTATGACATTGTCTGCAACGGCGTGGAACTCAGCAGCGGAGCAATCCGGAACCACCGCCCCGACATCATGTACAAGGCGTTCGAGATCGCCGGCTACACGCGCGAGGAAGTCGACACGAACTTCGCCGGCATGATCAACGCGTTCAAGTTCGGTGCTCCGCCGCACGGCGGATCGGCGCCGGGAATCGACCGCATCGTCATGCTGCTCGCGGACGAGCCGAACATCCGCGAGGTGATCCTCTTCCCGATGAACCAGAAGGCCGAGGACCTGATGATGAACGCGCCCTCGGAAGTCACGCCGAAGCAGCTCAAGGAGCTGAACATCCGGATCGTCGGCGACGCCGCTCCCCCCGCCGCGAAGGTCGACCCGGCGAAGGTGGTCGCGCCCGAATAGACCTCATTCCGGATAGCGGATGTCGATCACCTCGTAGCTCTTCTCGCCCGATGGGAGGCGCACGATTCGCTCGTCGCCCACCTTCGCGCCGATCAGCGCGCGGGCGAGCGGCGCGCTCCAGCCGATACGCCCGGCCGCAGCGTCGGCTTCGTCATCGCCGACGATGGTCAGCGCTCGCCGGTTGTCGTCCTCGTCGGCAAGCTCCACCGTTGCGCCGAACCGCACCTGGTCGCGCGCTTCCTGCCGCGCTGGATCGACGACCTTCGCGTCCTTCATGATCCGCGCGAGATGAGCAAGGCGGCGATCGATCTCGCGCAGCCGGCGCTTGCCGTAGATGTAATCGGCATTCTCCGACCGATCGCCGAGCGATGCCGCCCATGAGACGGTCTCGACGACCTTCGGCCGCTCGATCCCGAACAGCGCATCATATTCGGCGCGGATCGCTGCCAGTCCTTCAGCTGTGATGTATCGGTCGGCCACATGGCCGGACTATCAGCCGGGACGGTTCTTCCCAAGATAGCGCGAGACGTGAAGCGCCGTCTGCTGCGACTGGCCGCCGCGCATCGAGTCATAGACGACGGTATTTTCGATGACGTGCTGAACGTAACTGCGGGTCTGGTCGAACGGGATCGCCTCGATCCACGCGACGACATCGACATTGCCGCGCGGGTCGCCGAGCTGACGCACCCATTTGGAGACGTTGCCCGAGCCTGCATTGTAACTTGCGACCGCAAGCGGAACATTGCCGCCCCAGACGTCGAGCATGTGCTGGAAGTAGGACGATCCCAGCATGACGTTGTAATTGGGGTCGGTCAGAAGCCTCGAGCTGTCGAAGCCGACATTCATCTTTCCGGCCTGCTCCCGCGCGGTCCCGGTCATCAGCTGCATCATTCCGCGGGCGCCGGCATAGCTCACCGCAAAGGGGTCGAAGGAGCTTTCCTGCCGGCTGATCCCGTGCGCCAGCGACCACAGGTCGCTCGAGACCGTCGCCGAGAGGATCGGATAGGCCTGCCGGACGTAGAAGCTCGAGCCCTTGATCCTCGCCATCCGCGCGACCCACACAGGTAGGTCGTCGCGCCGCAGCTGCTGCGCCAGCTCGAGCGCGAGGTTGCGATCGACGTCATTGTCGAGCGAGCGGGCGAGCGACTGGATGAACAATGTTTCCTCGCCGGTCCGACCCTGCTGCGCGAGAAGCCTCAGCGCCTCGACGATGCGGCGGCTGTTGAAGGCAGCGCGCTGCACCGAGGTGGTCGTGTACTGCGGCAAGGCCGCAGCCGGCGCCGGGACGGCGCGGCCAAGCCGCTCCAGCGCGAGCTGCCCATAGAAAAGGTCAGGGAATGCGGCGGCGCGCTGGAAATAGGTGGTCGCCGTCTGGAAATGCCCCGCTCCGAGAGCAGCCCGTCCTGCCCAATAGTCCCCCTTGGCCTGGACCTGCAGCGAGCGGCCCGCCCGCGCGTAATGGTCGAACAAGGTAAGCGCGCTGGCGGGCTGACGCAGCCGGTCGAGCGCGACCCTCCCGCCGAGCCACGCGAGGTTCGTGTAGTCGTCGCGCACGCCGAGCGGC
>Ga0070680_100004338_pt1 | contig 10666 bp, 8 predicted proteins | sample KBSC73BmetaG_FD_64672 | JGI IMG/M metagenome (GOLD analysis project Ga0070680, IMG submission 64672) | Corn rhizosphere microbial communities from Kellogg Biological Station, Michigan, USA - KBS C7-3B metaG | ecosystem: Host-associated > Plants > Roots > Rhizosphere | place: USA: Michigan... | reverse complement strand
TGTTCCATTGAGAATTTCGATCCGATGGGAGTGCATACTGGTGATTCGATCACGGTTGCTCCAGCCCAAACATTAACTGACCGCGAATACCAACTGATGCGCGATATGGCCATCAAGATAATTCGCAAAGTGGGAGTAGAAACGGGCGGATCGAATATTCAGTTTGGTGTAAACCCGGAGAACGGCGACATTCGCGTGATTGAAATGAATCCGCGCGTCTCACGATCGTCAGCGCTGGCATCGAAAGCCACTGGTTTTCCGATCGCAAAGATTGCGGCGAAACTTGCAGTCGGTTACACGCTCGACGAAATCCCGAACGACATAACGAGGAAGACTCCGGCATCTTTCGAACCAACTATCGATTACGTTGTTGCGAAAATTCCCAAGTGGGACTTCGAAAAATTTCGCGAAGCTGAAGACGTCCTGGGTACCCAGATGAAATCCGTAGGCGAGGTGATGGCCATTGGCCGTACTTTCAAGGAGGCATTGTTCAAAGGCCTGCGCTCTCTCGAGGCCGTGAAACCACTTCGCCTGGAGGACATCTCGGATGACGAACTCCAGCGCAAGTTGGCACGTCCAAACTCACAACGCTTTTCCTACATAACTTACGCGCTGCAACATGATTGGCCGATTCAGGAGATCTACAGGCTTTCGAAAATCGATCCCTGGTTCCTGGATCAGCTGCAGCAGGTAATGGAGATACAGCGCAACATTGAAGGCTTGAAACTCGAAGACATCTCACCTGACGTCTTGCGTGAATTCAAAGAAGTGGCTCTCTCAGATCGCCGTCTTGCTTACCTTACCGAGGTTTCAGAAGACGAGGTTCGTTCTTTCAGAAAAGAACTCGGCATCATACCTGTCTATAAACGCGTTGATACTTGTGGCGCTGAGTTTGAATCTCACACTCCATATCTTTACTCAACCTATGAAACTGAGGACGAGGCGAATCCGACCGGTCAAAAAAAGATCATGATCCTCGGTTCCGGCCCCAATCGAATCGGTCAGGGTATCGAGTTTGATTACTGCTGTTGTCACGCCTCGTTTGCTCTTCACGAAGCCGGCTTCGAAACGATAATGGTGAACTGCAATCCCGAAACTGTTTCCACCGATTACGACACTTCCGATCGTCTTTATTTCGAGCCACTCACTTTCGAAGACGTGATGAACATTGTCGACCTTGAAAAGCCGGATGGCGTCATCGTTCAGTTTGGTGGTCAGACGCCCTTGAATCTCGCGATGAGGCTGCAAGAAGCCGGAGTTAAAGTGATCGGTACTTCTCCGGATTCAATCGACCTCGCAGAAGATCGCAAGCGCTTCGGATCATTGCTTCGCGATTTGGGAATTCCGCAGCCAGAGAATGGCATGGCTGCTTCGGTTGAAGACGCAAGAGAAGTAGCTGAGCGAATTGGTTACCCGGTTTTGGTTCGTCCAAGTTACGTGTTGGGTGGACGCGCCATGGCAATCGTTTACGACGCCGAAGCCCTTGAGAATTATGTGCGCAACGCTGTCGGTTTCACTCCGGATCGTCCGGTTTTAATCGACAAGTTTCTCGAACAGGCTGCGGAGTTTGACGTGGACGCGCTCGCCGACGAAACCGCTTGCGTAATCGCAGGGATACAGGAACACATCGAGGAAGCTGGCATTCACTCCGGCGATTCCTCCTGCGTATTGCCGCCCATTCGAATCGATCCTGAGCATTTAGAGACGATGCGTCACTACACGCGAAAGCTTGCAAGTGCATTGCACGTTCGTGGATTGATGAATACTCAATTTGCGATCAAGAACGATCGAGTCTATGTGCTCGAGGTTAATCCACGTGCGTCGCGAACGGTTCCATTCGTATCGAAAGCGACGGGTGTTCCAATCGCGCGCATAGCGGCGCTGGTCATGGCAGGTACTAAACTCAGCGACTTCTCACTGCCTGACGAACTGACGGTGAAGAAGTTCTTCATAAAATCGCCTGTGTTTCCGTTCGCAAAATTTCCAGGTGTAGATCCCATTCTGAGTCCGGAAATGCATTCGACAGGCGAAGTGATGGGAATCGGAGATACATTTGGCGAAGCGTATGGAAAAGCCATGTTGGGCGCGGGACTTGAACTTCCTTCGAAAGGAAATGCGTTTCTGAGCGTGAGTGAGAACGACAAGGGCGCCGCAGTGCTGCTGGCTCGCAAACTAAATCGACTTGGATTCGATCTCATTGCGACGCTTGGAACCGCGGCCAGGCTCCGCGAAGTTGGTTTGCCGGTGGAGACCGTTTTCAAGGTTAACGAAGGGCGACCTAATATCGCGGACCTCATAAAGAGTGGAGACATCTCACTTGTCATTAATACACCGATGGGTCGTGCCTCGCACTACGATGAACAGGCAATCCGGCGCGCTGCTCTTCAGTTCAGTGTCCCCTGCGTGACAACGATGACTGGTGCCCAGGCTCTTGTTGAAGCGATCGCAGATCTAAGCGCACGCTCTGCCCCCAATGTCCATTCCATTCAGGAACTGCATGCAATGACCAGCCCGTTAGACGCAGTGACTTCTGCGTGAGTGGTAACCGTGGGACTGAATTCTCAAGAAACAATCAGGCGAATTATCACTGAGTGTCAGACCATTGCAGTGATCGGTCTCTCCTCCGATCCGTGGCGGGCTTCGAATAGCGTCGCAAGTTACATGCGACGTAACGGATATAGAGTGATTGCCGTTAATCCAAACGAGAGTGAAGTGTTTGGAGATCACGCATACGGGCATCTTTCTGAGGTAGCCGAGAAAGTCGATCTCGTAGATGTTTTCCGACGATCGGACGAAGCCGGTAAGGCGGTCGATGATGCGATTGCCTTTGGCGCGAAAGCGGTTTGGTTGCAGGAAGGCGTTATCGATCAAGCGGCCGCTCAGCGCGCGCTGGATGCCGGGCTGCTGGTCGTAATGGATCGGTGTTGGTTAAAAGAGCACTTAAGACTGAATCGAGAATAGAATGTCTACTCCAATACGTGCAGTTGTAATTACTGTCAGCGATGCATGTGCACGTGGAGAACGGCGCGATGAATCAGGTGACAAATTAGCAGAACTGTTGAGCGGAATGGGCGCGCAAATCGCTTTTCGCGAAATAGTCTCAGACGATTTAGAGCCGCTCACTGAACTCTTGAAAAAGCATTCTGAGAGTGATGACGTTAATTTAATTGTTACGACTGGTGGAACGGGTTTTGGTCCGCGTGACAACACACCGGAAGCGACAAAGAGGATCATTGATCGTGACGCGCCTGGTCTCTCGGAAGCGATGCGCGCGGAATCTCTCAAGCATACGCCAATGGGAATGACTTCACGCGGAGTTTGTGGCGTTAGATCACGATGTTTGATTGTGAATCTGCCTGGATCACCGAAAGCAGTGATTGAGAGTTTTGCTGTCATCCGACCGGTATTGCCTCACGTTGCCGACTTGTTGGCAGGTAAGACCCGGCATGACCTCTCGAAGTTGTGAAAAATAATCAACCATCATCTTCCTGGCAGGGTTCATATGAACTTAACGAACCGGTAACGTCATCGTAGCTCGCTAGAGATATCGTTAGAACTAATTCAAGAGGTTGCCCATAGCTGGGTTGAGGGTCGTGGTGCTTGCAAAGGTAATCGCGACCTTCTTTTTTCACAGCACTGCGCAGAGAAGGACTTACAGATCGATAGGAGCGTTGGTTTATCCCAGCGCCTTCTTCGAAACGTCCTTAATATTTATCGGAGCGATCTTGTCAGGTGGATGTGAGGTTTCGTCGGATGCAGCCGTTTCATCAACAACCTTTGCGACAGCTCGCCTGAGATCTGATGCGACGCTGCGCACTGAACGCGATGCATTCAAAACGTGGAACCCGAATTCCGCGCTCATCCTGTCAAACACCTTCAGCATTCGTGTTTGATACGCAATGAAACTGTCGTAGAAGTCTTCACCGAGATGCAGGTCCATGCCTGACTCCCAGTAATCAAATCCCCGACCAGATGCGAGCACACGTTCGACAAGTTGTTGGGGAGACTGGATTCGCAAATAAAAAACAACATCGGGAACTAACGCCATTCCGTAGATTGATCTAATCCACGCTGAATCAATTCCACGTACTTCCGCGCGGGCGAGTGCTGAGTAGATATACCGGTCAGTTAATACGACGAAGCCTGATCGCAACGCAGGCAACATTTCATTCTCGAGCCGATCGATGAAGTCAGTCGCATAAAAGAGCTGCATCGTCAGTCGACCCAACGTGTGACCTGTCTTCGCCTCCTTGAGACCTCTACCGGCGAGAACTGACCTGGTCATACCCGTATCCAGCACAGCATGACCACGCGATTCGAGCCATGCGCGAAGCATTGCGATGTGGGTCGACCTGCCGACACCGTCCGTGCCTTCGATCACTATCAGCTTTCCGCTGTACTCTTCCTGCTCCACCCCGGGAAGTGGCGCGCCGTAGAACTGATGGTTTTTAATTTGACTTCGACCGCCTTCTGGTTAGATGTTGACTGATCATTAAGCGCATCTCGCGCTGTTGCCTTTCAATCGATCGACTGGCATCGATTACCGTTAATCCAAACTCGGAGACCATCCGATCGTATTCCTCCAGGATCTTGCCCTGGAATATAGTAAAGCTTTCCTCCGGATCGTCAGCGAAACCAACATCCATGCCCGCTTCGTAATACTTCAAATTCGGTCGACCCGAAACGATCCGATCAATTGCAATGTCGAGTGGCGCTCTAAAGAAAAATGCCATCGTTGGTTTTACAGCAAACGAATAGACCGCACGCACCCAATCGCGATTGCAACCCCGCGCAACATCGCGAGCGAACGCCGTATAAATGTAGCGGTCAGCGAGTACAATGGCGCCCGCTTTCAAGGGTGGAATGATGTCTCGTTCAGTTCGATCCGCGAAGTCGGTGGCGTGGAGAAGAGAGAAGCTGGCAGGAGTAAAGAGGTGCCGTTTCTTGGCTCGTTTCGTCGTGTCCTTCACCAGTGGTGATGAATTCCATTCGGAGAAAAAAACGGGGTAGCCTTCCGCTTTAAGCCATTGATGAAGAAGAGCCAGCTGAGTGGATTTGCCACTTCCATCTGTGCCCTCTACAACGAAAAGTTTGCCGGGAAATTGATGTCTGCCATATGAAATCATCGGCGCCAGAGACTAGGTCACGCGTGTTACAGCAATGTGAATCCTCGTCATAAACCTTTTAGTTGATGAGAACTTTGTATCTCTTCCGCCATGCCAAAGCAAGTTCGAAGGCGTTCTCCACTCCGGAGGAGTGAGATGTTTATAGTTTTCGACAGTTCTAAAGTTGCGCACTCCTTTAAGGAGTGCAGGGTACTTACATTCTTCGCAATCTATAAACATTAAACCCCTACGGAGTGAGGATTACCGGTCGCTCACAAACTCACCGCATGCGACTTTCTTCTGCGACTGCAGGTGATTGCTCAGAATCTGATAGAAGCACTTGAGACACACGCCGGTTGTGTCCTGCTCCTTATCGTCACGAATCTTCACTCCACACCAAACGCAGACGACATGGAATAAATGCCTTCGTTTGTCTTTTCTACGCACTGCGTCCTCCTTGTTCGATTCGATCAGTTCTGCTTCATTGCCAACTGCCATTGACCCTGAAACTTCACGCTCGAAACTAAACAATCAAGGTTACGTCGTTATAGACGGCAGGTTAAATGTCCGTATCACTAAACGCGGCCCTGGTCGTGAAATTCAGATGATTATTAGGCCGCCTTCAGTTCCATCGTAAATAAAACTTTTCTCTGTGCGCGCTGTTAACATTTTGGTAACATCGGTGCCAACGCGACTACCCTGTCGCATCGATAGTTCAAGCCGACGCAAAGCCATCAAGCGACTACGCCGGTAAGTGCTGGGAGGAGTTCAAGGTGAAGCCCAGAACCTACAGGAATTCTTTTTCTTCAAAGATGATCGACGTCTGTTTGCTGTGGATATGGCTAATCGTCGGAGGATGCTCAGCGCTTGGTTCGAACTCCGGAAAAGTCGTCGTTCGTGAAAACGTCTCCGCAACCCAACGCCAGGAATTGATCACCTCACTCAAAAGCATAACGGGTTGGTCCAGCTTGCACTTCGATCATCAAGGCGTTTTGCAGGTGGAAAGTGAGCCGGTAGCAAGTGGTTCGGCAACTGCTCGTAGTCTTCTTACACGTGCAGTTGACGGCAATAAGATAATTGTATTGGAAGATGCAAGTTCGCGACTTGACGTCGCTTTCTGTCGAGTGGTTGAGGCGCGCTGGTTAACAAATACCGAGACCCGGCTGCCCGCATTTGTCGTGCTGATAGACTTTGCTGACTTTCACGAGGTAATCGGCGACAAGGAAGCTCGAGCTGCCTTCAATGTTGGCTGGGGCGTCTTGCACGAACTGGATCACGTCGTTTCTGATTCAACAGATTCCGATGCGCAGGGACTCCTAGGCGAATGTGAGACACATATTAACGCCATGAGGCAGGAGATCGGGCTGCCAGTTAGAGCCGATTACTTTTATGTCGAATCAACTCTGAAAGCCGATCCAAATTTCAATAGTAAGCTCGTTCGACTCTCATTTGAACAGTACGACTCCAACAGGCTACGCACGCGACGTTACTGGATCGTTTGGGATGCAAGAGTTGTTGGAGGCTTATCCACCATCAACCAGACTGCAGCTGTTCAGGCTATCCGCTCACACCGCAATTAAAACTAAGACACCACCAGGCTTTAGCCGGTGGTACTTCAAATTCCAAGCTACCCGTTCGCATCTACATTCGGACACCACCAGGCTTTAGCCGGTGGTTCTTCAACTTCACAGCTACAAAACGTGCTGTAGAAAAACTTCCTGGACACCACCAGGCTTTAGCCGGTGGTTCTTCAACTTCACAGCTATTGAAGCGGACTGACAACGTTTCTTTCGTCTCGGCTTTGGTTGAAATTGAACTACCACCGGCTAAAGCCTGGTGGTGTCCAGGAAGTCTTCCGAGCACGTTTTGTAGCTGTGAAATTGAAGAACCACCGGCTAAAGCCTGGTGGTGTCCAGGAAGTTTTCCGAGCACGTTTTGTAGCTGTGAAATTGAACTACCACCGGCTAAAGCCTGGTGGTGTCGCTGTAGTTGTGTTGCGCGCGTGGATTAGCCGTGAAATTGAACTACCACCGGCTAAAGCCTGGTGGTGTCGCTGTAGTTGTGTTGCGCGCGTGGATTAGCCGTGACATTGAAGCACCACGCGGCTGAAGCCGGTCTGTCGGAGGGTCTTAATGTGAATTGCTGTCCGTTGATGATGCTGACGCAGCCATAACACTCAACCGGCTGCGATGTTCCTCTTCTGACATCTTTTGAAGTGTGGAATGGATTTCCAGAATGACTGCTTTCAGTTTCTGTAGATCCTGAGGTGAACTTTCGTTTACCAAAATGGCGGCAGCGATTTCGCTACTTAGCTCGTTAGAAATGGCCATGATTCAAGGTTGCTGGAAACCGACCCGAAGGACTTTTTTGAAGAGGGCACATCTTAGATTCCCGGTGTTACGTTGATGTTAATTCGATGTTAACTCAGCGACCGATGGCCTTTGGCCTTCGTCCTCTGGTCCCGGATCCTAACGATCTGGGCCAATTGGCGAACAGAAAAAAACAGAAACCAAACAAAACTTCAGACTAGCCTCAAATTTCTCTACCCGCCATTAACAAACATTTAAGGCGCAATTCACAGCACTTTAACTGTCGAGGCATATCGTTCCGACTTGAAGAAACAAAGTCTGAACCCGACGTGACCGTGCTGAGCTCCTGGTGGTGAACTTTCAACCAGAGTTGCAGAGAGTCAACTGAAACTTTTCAAACAAAACAGGAGAATTTCTATGTACTTCACGAACCCCCTGCGGCTTAGTCGCATGTCTATTCTGCTATTGGTGTTCGCAGTCATATTTGTGTTGCCTGCGATTGCTTTTGCACAAGCCGATCAGGGAAGGATTGTTGGCACAGTTACCGATGCCAACGGCGGCATCGTTCCTGGTGCCACAGTCGTTATTAAAAACGAGCGCACCGGTGAAGAACGGACCACCACCACAACTGAATCAGGTTACTACGTTGTATCTGCTCTTAAACCGTCGCTCTATACGGTGACAGCTAATGCTCAGAATCTTACCGTGCGGCTAAGCAACGTGCAGTTGCTTGTAGGCCAGGAATTGAACCTTCCTCTTTCGTTGCAAGCCACGGGTGTTGAAGCAAAGGTTGATGTGCGAGCCGCTGCCGATACGGCAATTGACACTGGCTCTGCAGCGATAGGCGTAAACGTTAACCCGCGTGAGGTGGAAGCGCTCCCCCTAAACGGCCGTCAACTTTCGCAACTCTATTTGCAAGCTCCAGGCTCGGTGAATAGCGGCTCGGGAACGTACGGGGATATACGCTTCAGCGGCCGTGCCGTTGAACAAAACACGATTCGTTACGACGGCATCGAAGGCACTGCAATCATTGATTCGTCTCCGGGAAATCTGAACGGTGAAATTCCTACACCTTTCCGACTGCAGTCTTCGCTGGAGAACGTTCAGGAGTTCCGCGTTGATTCAAGTAATTTTCCCGCTGAGCTCGGAACCGGTACTGGCGGTCAGATCAGTGTGGTGACGAAATCCGGCGGGAACAAGTTCCATGGTTCAGCATTCGAATATCTGCGAAACGATGCTTTAGATGCGGCTAACTTCTTTGACAACATCATTGGACAAAAGAGCAAGCTGCGGCTAAATCAATTCGGCGGCTCGATTGGTGGGCCAATCAAAGCGAACAAAGCATTCTTTTTCTTTTCGTACGAAGGTTATCGACTACGTGGTGGAATCAACTCGATCGAAACGGTGCCCGGGCAAGCCTCACGTATTTGCGCGGCTCCGCTGGGTGCTGGGTCTATTGCCTGCAGTGCAGCCACCGCTGCACTGATCCCGGCATTTCGCGGAGCAGGTGCAGTTACTTTACGTACTGGCCCAGACCTTTTCGATACGATTCAGCTCCAGGCTAACAACATCGTGAATGAGAATTCTGCTGCGCTTCGCATCGACTACAGATTCAATCCGAAACACTCTGCTTATTTTCGGTTCTTCAGAGACCAGGCATCTAACAGCCAACCTGATGGTGTGACCGGGCGGCGCATAGAGATTCGGCAGATTCCTCAAAACGGTGTAGTTGCTTTGCAGTCATTGCTCAGTCCGACACTGCTCAATGAATTTAAGTTTGGATACAACGGCGCATATTCGCGCATAACTGCTAATGCGCCGAGTGTCAACGGCATCGATATGTCCAATCTCTCGTTCAATATCGGTGGCAGCGTCGCGGGCTTCGCATTGCCGGGCCAGGGAGCAAACGCAGGTGTGGCAGTCCCCGGCGGGTTGATTCGTGCAAACAGTGCGCAAAATGGTCGCGGGCAGCCATACACGCCTTACTCGCTGTCCTTCATGGATAGCATCAATTGGACTCGCGGTAACCATGTTGTGAAAGCAGGTGGTGAACTGCGAACAATTCGTCTCTACACTGATCGACTTGGCGGAATCACCTACACGTTCGCCAACATCAATAACTTCCTGACTAACAATTTGCAGTCCACCCAATTCCTTGGTGATCTTTCTGCACCTTCACCCTTCTTTAATAACAGCACGGGGCAAGCGAAAGCGAAACAGCAGTATTACATCACCTACGTGCAAGATGAATGGAAGGTGCGTCCGGATCTGACACTTAATTATGGACTGCGGTACGAGTACTACACGCCACTGACGGAAGCAAATAACCGACAGATCTTGTTCGACATCATTACCGGCACGCTCCGAGATTCCAGCCAGGATCCCTTTCATTCATCCAAAACGAACTTCGGACCACGTGTCGCTGTGACCTGGTCTCCAAACTCGACTGGTACGGGTTTCTTCGGCGGAGGCAACACTGTACTGCGTGGCGGTTTTGGCATTTATTATGGCCCGGGGCAAACGGAAGATCAGATCCAGCCAATAGAGTCGAACCGCATTAGCTCGACTCTTTCAGGAGGAACCTTCCCGCAGGATCCCAATGTGATTGCTGCCAGCTTCTTAAGCAATCCGAACAATAGACAATATCAGCCGCGGGCCTATGCTCCCGAGTACACCATTCCGGAGAAGGTCTATCAGTACAGCTTCTCGGTTCAACAGGCATTACCCTACAACCTGGCGTTTACGGGTGCCTTCGTAGGCGCTGAAGGTCGGAACCTCTTCCTGAGAAGTATGGCAAATCGAATCTTGCCCGGTCAGACAACGATTGGACCGTCTGCAACGACATTGCCGGCAGGCTTTGGTGTTGTGAACGTGACGGACGGAGCAGGAAAGGTTGTGGCAGTTCGAACCGTGCGAGAATTCTCAATACTCAACGGCACAGGCGCTCCTCTAAATCCGTTCGCCGAAATAGACGATAAGACCAGCGGTGGCCACGATGCTTATCGCGCGCTGCAGTTGTCACTGGTCCGCCGTTTCAATACCGGCTTGACGTTGAATTCTCAATACACGCTGTCGCGATCGTTTGGTAATACTTCAGGATCAAATGAAGCGCGCACCGCTGCGAATAATGCCCGTGCGTTGAATGAATTTGATTACGACGAAGGCTTCAACAACTTCGACGTACGTCATACATTCAACCTGAGCGCCCTGTATGATCTGCCGGTTGGTAAAGGAAAGAAATATGATTGGGGA
>Ga0070680_100004333_pt1 | contig 10671 bp, 9 predicted proteins | sample KBSC73BmetaG_FD_64672 | JGI IMG/M metagenome (GOLD analysis project Ga0070680, IMG submission 64672) | Corn rhizosphere microbial communities from Kellogg Biological Station, Michigan, USA - KBS C7-3B metaG | ecosystem: Host-associated > Plants > Roots > Rhizosphere | place: USA: Michigan... | reverse complement strand
TGTCGCGGGCCTTCTGGGGGGGGCCGGCCTGCTCCAATTCACAGTCATGCGCATGCGGGCCGCGCGGCATCGCAAACTGGAAGCCCAGCTGCCCGAGGCGATCGACATTCTGGTGCGAAGCCTCAAGGCGGGGCATCCGATTCTGGCGGCAATCCGCCTCGTCCATCGAGAGTTGCCGGATCCCATTGGCAGCGAGTTCGGCATTTTGGCCGATGAGATGACCTATGGCCTCGACCTCGAGTCCGCAATGAACAACCTGGCTGCACGCGTCGGCCAGGAGGACCTGACGCTCGTCGTAGTCGCCATCGGCATCCAGTCGAGCGCCGGCGGCAACCTTGCGGAGATTCTCCGGGGCATCTCGCTTGTCGTGCGGGAGAGGCTCAAGATGCGGCTGAAGGTCAAGGCGATGTCCGCTGAGGGGCGCTTCTCGGCGGCGCTGTTGACCACGCTGCCGTTCGCGCTGTTCGGGATTCTCTGGCTGATTGCGCCCCACTTTTACGGGGAGGTCTGGGACCAGCCCTTCGTGAAGCCGGTCCTTTTTCTTGCTGCGCTATGGCTCGCCGTCGGCAACGTGGTGATGTATCGGATGGTCAGGTTCAGGATTTGATTGGTGTGTCCATGCTCGGTGTCGATACATTGATAGGCCTGAGCGGCACGAGTGCCGTGCCGATCATCGGCACGGCCGTGTTCGGCTTTGTCTTCTTTGTGGTGCTGATTGTGGTCCAGACGATGCAGTCAAGAACCACTGTCAGAAAGCGCGCGATCGCTTTCAACCCGGCTCATGCCAAGGCGCCGTCGACCGGCGGCGACCGATCTGGCGCCAAGTCTCTGCAGAGCTACGACGCGGAGGAAGCCTCGGAGCTGCTGTTCGCGATGGAGAAGGGGCTGTCCGCCGGGAGCGAGAAGCGGTTGTCCAAGATCCGCCGCGACATGATCCGCGCCGGCTACTTCAGCAAGGAGGCAGTCCTTTTCTACTATGCCGCGCGGATCGTCTCGGCCTGCCTGGCTGGATATCTCCTGTCCGTGGGGGCACCCTTCGCTCTGCCCGACATTTCGGCGGCCGGCCTTGTTGGCTGCACGATCGTGGGCGCGGGCGTGGGGCTGTTGGTTCCGGCATTCTACGTGCACCGGCGCCACGCCCACCTGGATCAGCAGTGCCGCGAGGGCTTCCCCACGTTCCTGGACCTTTTGGTCGTCTGCTCGGAAGCCGGCATGACGCCGCGCGCCGGCATCGAGCGTATCGGCCGCGAGATCACGCGTACGCATCCATTTCTGGGCGCCAATCTGTTTCTTATGAGCCTGGAGCTTAGGGCGGGCAGACCTTTGGTCGAGGCGGTTGAAGGGCTCGGGCGAAGGGTCAACCTCGACGAGGTTCGGAGCTTCGGGTCGTTGTTGCAGCAGACCGAGGAGCTCGGCACCAACTTGACGAGCACTTTGCGCGTCTTCAGCGAGGACATGCGGGCCCGACGCTTCTTTCGCGCCGAGGAGAAGGCATACGGGCTGCCGGTGAAAATGGTTCTGCCGCTGGCCCTTTTCGTCTTTCCCGGCATGCTCGTCGTCGTGCTGCTGCCCATCATTGCCCGGTTGCAGAAGGCCTTGTTTTGATGAAATTCGGGGGAGTTGAGTCAAATGCACCGCAGTCCTAAATGGCCGGCTTGGCCTGTCGTGCTCCTGGTGCTGCTAGGCGTGACAGCCTGCAATGGCAGCCAGGGCGGAGTATCCATCGATCGCCCGGTGGAGGACCCGATCTTCGGCTCTCTGCCCGCGGAAAAGTCAATCGAGGTCGGGCGAAGATACTACCAGCATGGGCAGTACGGTTTGGCGGAGCAATCGTTCCGGAACGCGGTCGAGCAGGATCACAACAATGCGGAGGCTTGGCTCGGACTGGCCGCCTCCTACGATAGGCTGCGCCGCTTCGACCGCGCGAAGCAGGCCTATGACGTTCTCATCAAGCTCGTCGGGCGCACGCCAGTTGTGCTCAATAACCTGGGCTATCATCATTTCCTGAGCGGCGATCGCGTCCGTGCGCGCGAGACGCTGGTCGCTGCGCTCCGCGCCGATCCGGAGAACGAGCAGATCCGCGACAATCTTGCCCTCGTCGCAGGAGAGAGGCCCGCCACGAACTGGGACCCGCGTGTGAGTCCCGCACCTTAAGTCGCATGATGTCAGATCATGAGATTGCAGGGAGGTAGGCGGAAGACACGGGGCCTGCGTGCCTGCCGGCACGGCGCTTTTTCTTGAAGTTCCGATTATGGATTGGACTACGAAATATGGCAAACGGTGCCAACGCACAATTTCGGTCGCGGATATTCTGGGCGACGGCCGCCCTGGCACTGCTTGGTGCATCGGTGGGCAGCGAAGGGCTCGCGGACCAGCTCCCTGACGCCGCTCAGCGGCAAAGCGGAGCAATGTCGATAGCAAAGGGCAATTCGGAGCTGATCGGCGGCAACGCCAGTTCGGCGCTGATCAATTATCTCACGGCCCGACGCACGTTTGCGCGTCTCCTGGCGGACGCTCCGGAAGATCGCGAGCGAATGCGCGATCTTTCCGTGGCGCTGGAAAAAATTGGCGATGTCTACGTCCTTCAGGGCGATCTGGCCGGAGCGCTGACAAGCTTCAGGAAGGCACATGCGCTGGCCGAGCGCCTCGCTCGGGAGGATCCCGGAAGCAGCGAATTGCAAAGCGACCTCTCCGTCACTCACGAAAGAGTGGGCGACGCGTTCTTCGCGCAGGGAAGTCTCAGTCGAGCCCTGGCCAGCTACACGGCGTGCCATGCCATCAGGGAACGGCTGGCCAAGAGCGACAAGTGGAATACCGATTGGCAGCGGAACCTCTCTGTCTCGCATAACAAGCTCGGCGATGTGCTCACGTCACAGGGACGCCTGGCAGAGGCGCTGACACACTATGACGCGGGACACGCGGTCAGGGACCATCTAGTCAAGGCGGACCCTGGAAATCCGAGGGCCGAACGCGACCTTTCCGTGGCATATGAAAAGATCGGCGACGCACTCCGTGCTCAGGGCAACCTAAGCGGTGCGCTGGCACGCTACGAGGCCGCGCTGGCGATAAGGGAGCGGCTTGCGCAGGCCGACCCTGGAAACACCGAACGGCAGCGAGATCGGGCTGTTCTGTACGACAGGATCGGCGACGTTGCGCGAGACCAGGGCAACGTGAGCGAGGCGCTTTGGCGGTATCGAATCGCCCTCGCAGTCGCCCAGCGGCTCGCCAAGATCGATCCCACCAATACCGAATGGCAACGCGACCTGTCGATATCGCAGGAGAAAGTTGGCGACGGTCTTCGCGCGCAGGGCCTGTTGGCGCAGGCGTTAGCGCTCTACAGCGATGTCCTTTCCATTCGGGAGGCACTATCCCAGGCGGAACCTGCAAGCGCCGGCCGGCAGCGGGACCTGCACGCAGCACTGCGACGGATTGCCGAGATCGGCATCACTCGCGGCAACCTGGCCTCGGCACTCGAGGACCTGCGGCGCGCGTGCGCGATCATGGAGCGTCTTGCGCACGAAGATCCCGAAAACGAAAGCTGGAATCGCGATCTCGCGGTTTGCCGGGAGTTCGTTGGCGACGCTCGCATGGCTCAGGGCAGGCCGGCCGAAGCCCTCGCGAGTTACATGAGCTCCCTGTCTACTCTCGAACGGCTCACCAGGGCCGACCCTAGCAACGCCGCACTTCGCCGCGATCTCGCTGTCTCGAATTTCAAAGTCGGCCGGTTCCTCCATTTGCAGCACGACCTACCGGAAGCGATTGTGCGCTATTCCACTGCGCTCAATTTGGCATCGAGCCTTTCCGAGGCCGATCCCAAAAACACCGTGTGGCAACGCGATGTGGCGATCGCCAGGGGCTCCATCGGCAGTGTCCACATGGCCGAAGGCAATCTTGATGCGGCCGCGCGAGAGTACAGCGCGCATTTCGAGATCGTTTCAAGACTGGTGACAGGCGATCCGGATAACTCGGTCTGGCAGGGCGACCTTTCGGCGTCCTATCTCAAGCTCGGTGACGTGCTTCGTGCGCAGGACAGGTTCAGCGAAGCGCTCCCGAAATACCGCGCGGGGGTGGACATCGCCAAGAAGCTTGCGCAGCGCGACCCCGGAAACGACGAATTGGCACGCGATCTGGCGGTTGCCTACGCCAAGCTCGCGCGCTGGCATCGACAAGCGGGCAACATGTCTCATGCATTGACGTTCTTTCGAGAGGGGCACGCAATCATGGAGCGCATCGCAAGGCTCTCGCCGGAGCATGTCGGCTGGAGGGATGACCTCGCGTGGTTCGATGCACAGATCGCCAAGCTGAGAGAATAGTGGAGACGCCTCCTGCCATCTCAAGCGCTCGAAATGCCAGCGTTACTGACATCCTGCTGAGATTGCATGTTGGGATGGCGTGGACGCCTATGTTCAATACTCTGAGTTGCAGGGTTCGGTCGCGAACCGCCGTTCGATATCCGGTTTCTCGAGTCTCGGTCCACCAATGTTAGTCCTTACCGCCATTCTGTTGCTGCTGTTAGGAATAGCGTTGGGCTTGGCCCGCCGTCCCTGGTGGGAGATCGGCGTCCTGGCACTCCTGTCCTGCGGCGTTCTGCAGGCGACAGAGTTCTGGATAGGTGATTGGCGTCGTCAAGTCGGCCTGCTTGCCAACGAACACCTCTTCCAGCCGAACGCTATCGCGTGGCTGCTGGTCGGCTTCGGCGCCTATGTTTGCTATGGAATGGCGTTCCTGTATTCACGCCGACACTTGACGCGAGGCTCGCGATCGGATCGGTGAACATTCAACCGAAAAGCCTGCTGCGCTTCCGATGAGACGATGCGGCTCGGCTCGGTCATCGACAATGTGAGGACCTGTGCGCCGTTTTCTGAGCCATAGTTGCCGATATGGCACATGCCTGGCCGACAACAGCAATATAGTTGTCCTCCGTAGTGCGAAGGAACCCGTGCGTCACCACCCCAACTTGCGGGTGCGGGCGCACAAGTCGAAGACGCAAACGCACGGGAAGCTATGAAATCTGACGAGCGAAGGGATCTCCAAATCGAATCCAATCAAATATAGTTAGCATATCACGACCGACACGAGCTTGACGCCTAATATCAGAAATTTATCAGATCGCCGGACTTCAAGAGGTACCCATGAAATGCGAAGAGATTGACTGGGGTCACTCCATCGAACAACAGATTGAGCAGATCGTCGTTGCGACTGCCATTGCCTGCAAGCTTGTGCGCCAGATCGCATCCAAGAACGCCGTGCATCCCGAGCTGGTTACGAAAGAGAACTACGCATGTTTTCAGTCGGTCATTCATTCCTTGACGCGACTAGCATGCGAGGTCGAAGCGAGTCCAATGTACAAGGATGCACTGGGCGAGTTGCGCAACAGACAGCTGCGGAAGCAGCGGCGGTTGGTCGCCAAGCACTTCGGCCATCATCTCACATAGCAAGCGATCTTGCTGCTTCGAAGCGGCGCACGACCTGCGAAAGCCGCTCATGGCGCCCCAGTTACCGCTTTCTTTAAATACGAGGCGCCTTCAAGGTGGACGGCTCCTCTGCGGTTGGTTTCAATCGGCGGAGTCCGAAGTGGTTGTGTGCCATACTTCACGCGGATAGGGGCGAGAGAACGTTGAGCGAGACCATGGCCTATTTTGCCAGAAGTTCGGCACGTAGAGGGAGCACCGTAAAGGCAATCGTCCCTACGATGCCATACCGCGACCCGACGGCAATGGTTAACTGGCTCTCCGAAGCGTACGGCTTTGAGAAGCGTCGCTTTGTCAGTGATGAGAACGGCGAGTTTCAGTTCGCGCAGCTCGCGTTCGGCGACAATACGATCATGGTGGTTCGGGCCGACGATGCGAGGTTCGAACGGCTCATTGTGCATCCGGATCGGATCGGCGGCGTTGAGACCCAGGCCTGCTATCTGGTCGTGTCCGATATCGACGCTCACTATGCCAGAGCGACCGCCAAAGGCGCTGAGATTGTTTCCAAGATGGAGGGCAGGGATCGCGGCGATCGCAGCTACGCAAGCCGGGACCCGGAAGGCCACATTTGGATGTTTGGCACGTATGATCCCTATGAGGGTCGACATATAGACAAGAGGGACGATCGACGCACTACCATCGGAAGCGCGCTACGCGCACCATTGTTGACGCTGGCCGGCGCTCTGGCGATCGCCGCGGGCGTGTGGATTTACTTGGATAGGCTGGCAGCCTTCAAAGCGGACCTACTTGGTTTGGCGACGACGGAGCTTAGTGCTGTGCGGGGAGCGGATGCCGATGCAAAGCATACCGCGAAGGAGCTCCTGCAAGTCCGGGTGGCAAAAGAGACCGTAGAGCGCAAGCTTTCTCAGACACGCGCTGCTCTGGAGTCAGCGCTACAAGGAGAGAAAGAAGCGCGCGATTTGTTGGCCCGGGAGATGCGATCAAGAGGTGCCCTCACCCGCACGGTGGAAGATCAGTTGCGGCAGGAGCGCATCGCCAGGTCAGCCGTGGAACAGGCGGCGAAGGATGCGACGGACCAGTTGACTCGAGGGCAATTGGCCAAATCGGCCGCCGAGCGTCTTGCCAAGGAGATGACAGACAGATTGGAACTGGAGCGAAGGGCGCGTGCGCTCGCTGAGCATTCTGTCCAGAGTGCAATGGCCGAGCTGGCGCGCGAGCGCAGCGCAAAGGCCGCTGCCGAACTCGCGGCAAGTGAGTTGCGCAACCAGCTCACAGCCACTGGCCCACCGCCTCAAGGGCTCCTGGCGCTCCGCGAGCAGCTGGAAGGGGAACGCCGAGCCAGGCAGCGGCTCGAGCGCGCGGCCAAGGACGCTCAACTGCAACTCACTCAGGAGAAGTATACTCGAGATTCCACCGAGCGCGCACTCAAGCAGGTGCAAGACCGGTTGGAGCAGACGCAAGACCGACTGGCGGCCGCTTCGTGCTGGGCTTGCCCGTCCGGGGCACCTTGCTCGAAGCCGATGTAGAGGCATTGCAAGCCACGACCGCTTCGAACCGCATCCACCGGTGGCGTCTAGGTTAGCAGCACCGTGCGAGGCCGGCGTCCCTTCGGACGTGACGCCGTGTCCCTTACGTCTACTAGATATTGTTTGTCAGTTTTCTATCAGATTTTGTCGTCCTGTTGCGACCAAGGCACAGCTTAGGCTCATCGTTATTGCTACCATGCGGGCGTGGACAGTGATGGCTTATTTTGAGGAAAGGACACATTCATGGACTCGTATCTATTGCAAATTGTTGCCGCAATCGTGCCTGTCGTTCTGATAATCGCGCTGGAATGGGTCGACAGTTGAACGGTTGACCCGTTTTTTCAGGCCCGAGTTGGTGGCGTGTGCCGAGACCGGGCCTGTTCCCACGGGTGCCTAGTCGGTTGCGTCAGGCTCCAGAGAGCACGGACTACGAACATGTGGCCGACTAACCTGGGCCCGCCTGCGCGCGATCCTGCTCCGGACGGATCAGATGAGAAGAAATCCAAACGTCGGCTGGTTAGGAGTGATTCTTTGGCTGCTCATCCTGGCGGTGCCTTTGCGCTAAGCAATCCGCAAGACAGATCGTCATACGACGTCCGTGCCGCAATTCGGCGGCGGAGCGCGCGGCGGGACATGCTTATCAAGTCAAGCGTCATCGCCGCCCTGCTTGGAGCGGGCTTGTACGTCGCCTACAGCTATCTCCTCTAGCACATTGCTGACATCGCGGCATGGCAGGACGCTATCCTCCCTGCGACGGTCTTAGGACACTCCGATAGAGCACCGCCTGTTCTGCCACATCACCCAGAACTGGCGCGGCCGGCCGCTGACGGACCGCCTCGCCGTGGTGGAGCTGATCGGCGCCACCACGACCAAGACCGGCCTCAAGGTCGAGTGTGTGCTCGACGAGCGCATCTACGAGAAGGCCATCAAGGTCCCTGACGCTGAGATGCTCGCCCTCGACATCACTGGCGACCCGTTCCACCCTGAATGGAACTACACCATCAAACCGCGAGAACCGTAGCGGTTATTGAACAGGATATCCTAACCGCGTAGGTAGCACCCATGCCCATGCAAATCGATGGAACCCTCCTCCTCGTCGGCGCCGGCAACATGGGGCATGCGCTGCTCGCGGGGTGGCTGCAGGGCGGGCTGGAGCCGGGGCGCATCATGGTCCAGGACCCGGCGCCGCAGCCGCATATCCGGCAGGAGCTGGAGGCGAGAGGCATCAAGCTTCATGCCGAGGTTGAAGCGGTACTCGAGCCGCCGGCCGTCCTGCTGCTGGCGGTGAAGCCGCAGGTCATGGACCAGGTGCTGCCGCAGCTGGCGCAGCTGGTGGGCTCCGGGACCGTGGTGGTCTCCATCGCCGCGGGACGGCAGATCGCCGGCCTGGCGGCGCACCTTCCCGAGGGGACCGCCGTGGTGCGGGCCATGCCCAACACGCCGGCCTCGGTGGGGCGAGGCATCACGGTGGCGGTGGGCAACGCCCACGTCACCGCGGGGCAGCGCGACGCCTGCGACCGGTTGCTGCGGGCCGTGGGAGAGGTGGCCTGGGTCGACGACGAGGGTCTGATCGATGCCGTCACGGCGGTGTCGGGCTCCGGGCCGGCCTACGTATTCTACCTTGCCGAGTGCCTGGCGGAGGCTGGCGTCGCGGCGGGACTCGCGCCGGCGCTGGCGCGGCAGCTGGCGCGGGCAACGGTGGCCGGGGCCGGCGAGTTGCTGCATCGCTCGCTCCTCGACGCCGCCACGTTGCGCCGCAACGTCACCTCGCCCGGCGGGACGACCGCCGCCGCCCTGGAGGTGCTGACGGCCGAGAGCGATGGCCTGCCCGAGCTGATGCGCAAGGCCGTCGCCGCGGCGGCGCGGCGCTCGCGGGAGCTTGCGAAATAGGCGGCAACGGTTAGAAGGGGTCAGGTTTCAGGGACTAGGGATTAGGGCAGAAGGCCTGTCTCCCTGAAACCCAATCCCTAATCCCTGAAACCTAGTGCGACTCACCCGCAACCATCGGGACGCCCATGTCCAACAGTGCGCCTCAGCCGCGGCCCGGCATTCTTGAGATCGCCGCCTACGTTCCGGGCGAGAGCGAGGTGCAGGGCGGCGTGAAGCCGATCAAGCTCTCCGCCAACGAGACGCCGCTCGGGCCTTCACCCAAGGCCATCGCGGCCTACAAGGCCGTGGCGGACCATCTCGACCGCTACCCGGACGGTGCCTCCACGGCGCTGCGCAACGCCATCGCGCGCCACTACGGGCTCGATCCCGCCCGCATCGTGTGCGGCGCCGGCTCGGACGAGCTGATCAGCCTGCTGGCCCACCACTACTCCGGGCCCGGCGACGAGGTGCTGACGACCGCGCATGCGTTCGCAATGTTCAAGATCTTCACGCTGGCGAGCGGCGCCACCCCGGTGGCGGCGCCGGAGCGAGACTATCGCGCCGACGTGGACGCTCTCCTGGCGCGCGTCGGCCCACGCACCAGGATCGTGTTCCTCGCCAACCCCAACAACCCGACCGGCACGTATATCCCCCACGACGAGGTGCGCCGCCTGCACCACGGGCTGCCCGGCCACGTGCTGCTGGTGCTCGACGCCGCCTATGGCGAGTACGTGCGCCGCAACGACTACGAGGCGGGGCTGGAGCTGGTCGCAACCAGCGCCAACGTGGTGATGTTGCGCACGTTCTCCAAGATCTACGGACTGGCGGCGCTGCGGCTGGGGTGGGCCTACTGCCCGGCGGCGGTAGCCGACGTGCTGAACCGTGTGCGCGGGCCGTTCAACGTGACGGCGCCGGCGATCGCGGCGGGAGTTGCGGCACTGGAGGATGCGGCACACGTGGAGCGCGCGGTGGTGCACAACGAGAGGTGGCTGCCGTGGATGACGGCGGAGCTTGAGAGGATCGGCATCGCGGTGACGCCCAGCGCCGGCAACTTCGTGCTGATGCATTTCCCCGCGGCCAGGGGCTGGGTGGCGGCCGATGCGTTCCTGAAGGCGCGCGGCATCATCCTGCGTCCGGTCGGTGCCTACGGCATTCCCAATGCGCTGCGGCTCACCATCGGCACCGAGGACGACAACCGCAAGGTGGTGGCGGCGCTGACGGAGTTCATGGGTGCGTCAGGGGGGGCATAAGGAACCATCATGTCCCCTCCGATGTTCGAGCGTGTTGCCCTGATCGGCCTGGGGCTGATCGGCTCCTCGCTGAGCCACGCCATGCGCCGGGCGGGGCTGGCCCGCGCCATCGTCGGCCATGCCCGCACGGCCAAGACGCGCGAGACGGCGCTGCGCCTGCGGCTCGTCGATACGGCCTACGCGACGGCCGCCGAGGCGGCGAAGGGGGCCGACCTCGTCATCCTGTGCGCCCCGGTCGGCGCCTATGCGGCGCTGGCCGAGGAGATGGCCCCGGTGCTCGACCGTGGCGCCATCCTCACCGACGTGGGCTCGGTGAAGGGCGCGGTGGTGCGCGACGTGGGTCCCTCTGTCCCCAAGGGCGTTCACTTCATTCCCGGTCATCCGATTGCCGGCACGGAGCACTCCGGCCCCGAGTCGGGCTTCGCGGAGCTGTTCGACGGGCGCTGGTGCGTGCTCACCCCGCCGGTGGGCGCGGACGGGGCGGCGGTCGAGAAGCTCGCCCAGTTCTGGCGGGCCTGCGGCAGCAACGTGGAGGTCATGGATGCGGACCACCACGACCTGGTGCTGGCGATCACCAGCCATGTGCCCCACCTC
>Ga0070680_100004326_pt1 | contig 10678 bp, 7 predicted proteins | sample KBSC73BmetaG_FD_64672 | JGI IMG/M metagenome (GOLD analysis project Ga0070680, IMG submission 64672) | Corn rhizosphere microbial communities from Kellogg Biological Station, Michigan, USA - KBS C7-3B metaG | ecosystem: Host-associated > Plants > Roots > Rhizosphere | place: USA: Michigan... | reverse complement strand
CGGCGTCAGCAGGGCTGTTCTGGTTCTGCAGGCAGCCGTCGCTATGGTGCTGCTGATCGGATGCCTGAACGTCGCCAATTTGCAGATCGCACGCGGCATCGCGCGGCGCAAGGAAATGGCCTTGCGGACTGCGCTGGGAGCGGGGCGCGCCCGCATTACGCGCCAATTGCTGACGGAGAGTCTGTTGCTGAGTGCGCTCGGCGGTGTGGCAGGATTGGCTCTGGGATATGGGGCGTTGCATCTGATCCGCTCCTTCCTTCCGGCTGGCCTTCACCTGGCCGATACGATCCGCATCGATCCACCGGTACTGGCCTTTACGCTGGCCATCGCGATTATGTCTGGAATCGTGACCGGCCTGGCGCCGGTTCTGGCTGCGAGCCAGACGCGCCTGGACGTGACTCTCAAGGAAGGTAGCAGCCGCACCAGCGAGCCTGGCAGCCACCACCGCCTTCATCGCGGTCTGGTGATCGCCGAGGTCGCTGTCGCCATGGTTCTGTTGGCGGGCTCGGGGCTGCTAGTACGGAGTTTCGCGCGCATGGCGTCGCTCGATCCGGGTTTCGATCCGGACGGAGTGCTGACGCTTCGGATCGCGCTTCCGGCGCGTAAGTATGCGACCGACCAGAGCAGAGCTACTTTCCTTTCGCAACTTCTGGAACGTGCGGCGGCGATTCCCGGAGTGCAAAACGCAGCGATCGGAGGAGGTTTGCCGCTCATCGGCGCACGCATTCGGGCCGGTACCTGGGTCGATGGGCGTCCGGCGCCGCCTCCCGGAGGCAGGCCGTCGATCCCCGTCACGGGCGTGAGTTCGAACTACTTTGAGACGTTGCGGATTCCGTTGCTGAGCGGCCGTGCATTTACGGAGGCGGACCGCGACAGTTCGCCACATGCGGTCATCGTCAATCGCGCGTTCGCCGACCGGTTCTTCCCCGGCGAAGATGCACTGGACAGGAACATCACTTTCGGCGGCAGCAAGGATCTGAACCAGATCGTCGGCATCGCGGGCAATGTTCGCCAGGGAGGTCTGCGAATCGCCGCTGAGCCCGCCATCTATGTCTCGTACCGGCAGATTCCCGAATCCGAGATTCTTCTGGTCCTTCGCTCACGTTTGCCTCGAGCCGCACTTTCCGCGGCCGCCGCGACCACGATTCGCTCGATTGATCCGGATGTGCCCGTTTACGACGTCGCCACCATGCAAGACCGGCTCGGCGAGGCTCTCTCCATACAACGCGCGAATATGGCGCTAATGGGCGTATTCGCCGCGCTGGCTCTGCTGCTGGCCTCGATCGGGATCTTCGGCGTGATCGCCTACATGGTGAACCGGCGATCGCTCGAAATCGGCATCCGCATGGCGCTGGGCGCTCAGCGCAGCGACGTATTGAAAATGGTCCTGGGACACGGAATGATTCTGGCGCTGATTGGAATCGCGATCGGGCTCGGCGGCGCGCTCGCGGCCACACGCGCCTTGCGCACGATGCTGTTCGAAGTCAGTCCCAATGATCCGTGGACGCTGGCGGCATCGGCGGTCCTATTCGCCGGCGTTGCAGCCGCCGCGTGTTACATTCCTGCCCGCCGCGCAGTCCGGGTTGATCCGATGACGACGCTGCGTCACGACTGATCGTATTCCACACTAACCAAAAACAACCCGGCGCTGGTGTTGATCGCGGTGGCGGCGGTCGCATCGGCATTACCGGACTCTCAGACGCTAACGAGGGGATGCGACTACAAGCTGGTAGCTATTGCGGGCCCCGCGGCTTCTACGCCTTTGATGGAACAGTTTTGTGCCTGATGCCGTATAAATAAGTTTGACCAGTGGAACGTCTTGTGAGCGCTAAACCGTCACCGAAACCAAACCCCTTTGACTTCATCTTTCAGAGCGTCTGGCTCCGCCTCACATACTTACTGTTCTGGGCCACGTATATAACTGTGTTCTGGTTCGTCCTCGGCCCGGCATCCAAAGTTGCAGCGGCAACCACTCCGTGGTATGCGGTGAGTGTGGCCTGGGGAACATGTGCCCTTGGAGTCGTGGTGCCCACCCCCGCCGTTATGCGACGCGTGCCTCGCCAATGGTTCCGCGTCCCTGCGCGCGAGCGCCTCCTCCATCGCATGCTTGGCGTCGGTGTGTTCGGCTGGCTGCTCGATGTCTCCGGATGGAATCGTCATGTCCTCGAACCTCTGCGGGGATTCTCCGGCAAGAGGGCGGGCTTACTCTCCCTGGAACAGTCGCTGCGAGGCGCCGCTGTCTCACACGGAATCTGCTTTGCCATTCACGTACTCTTAGCCCTCCTCGCACTCTTCAGCAGGCATCCGTGGAGCGCGGCACTATGGATGTTGTTGCCGGGCGCAGTCGTTCATCTCTACCCGGTTCTGCTACAGCGCTCCATCATGCTTCGACTCCAACCGCTGCTGGATAAAACTGCATCGGCTGGGTGATTCAGAAGCTGAGCGCCAAGAACCCCCGCTTTTCCAGTTTGTTTGTTCCAAAGCTCCTATTAGCTGATGAAATTATGCAATCCTCTACTCCCGCGTGACGTGCTCCCCATATTCCACGCTCACCAAGAATAATCCCCTCGCCGGAGCCGACGGACCCGCGGGAATCTTGCAACCCGGCTTTAGCCGAGTCTCGATACCCGCGAGCCCGAGGTTTCCCTTCCCTGCCTCGAGCAGCACACCCACGATGTTGCGGACCATGTGCTTCAGAAACCCGCTGCCGCGGACGCGGTAGATCAGGCGGTCGCCCTCTAGCATCAGACAAGACGAAAAAATTCGCCGGACCTTCGACCGGCCGAGCCCATCGATCGGGTCCGCTGCCGCGAAGGCGGTAAAGTCATGTTCGCCTTCGAGCAGGCGGGCGGCCTGAGTCATTCGCTCCTCATCCAGCGGATAGGGATAGTGATAAACGTACTTGCGATCGAACGGCGGGCAAATCTCGGCCCGCAGGATGCGATATTCGTAGGTCTTAGCGAGGGCGTCGTAACGCGGATGAAAGCTCTCGTGCGCCTCGGCTGTTTCCGTCACGCGGATATCGCGCGGCAGCAGGCGATTCATCGCCTTCTTGAGATTCGGAAGGGGGATGGGATTCCTCAGCCGGAAGGCCGCTACCTGGGCCAGTGCGTGGACCCCGGCGTCGGTACGGCCGGAACCATCCACATGCACCACGTCCTCTTCGATTTCCGACAGAACGCGTTCGAGCACGCGCTGAATGGTCGCGACTCCGGGCTGAACCTGCCAGCCGTGATAGTCCGTGCCATCGTAACTGACGATAATTCGAATTCGGCGCATGCGGCGCTTTATGCCGTCGCGCGCGAGCCCGGTTTGACCACCGGGAGACCCTGCTCGCATAACGGGCATTCCTCCGGCGTCCAGGAGACCGCGTCGAGGGTCGACAGGGCCACTCGGGGGACCCCCAGGTCGACGCGCCCGCCGCTGCGGTCAATGATCGAGCCCGCCGCCAGGACCTGGACTCCGGCAGCCTGCAGCAATTCAATGACTTCCCGGGTACTGCCGCCGGTAGTGACCACGTCCTCGACCACCACGGCGGTCTCGCCGGGGGTCAGAACGAAGCCCCTCCGCAGGCTCATTTTGCCCGCCGGATCGCGTTCGGTGAACAGAAAACGGGCTCCCAAGGCCCGCGCTACTTCGTGGCCGATGATCAAGCCTCCCAGTGCAGGGGAAACTACGATCTGGGCAATGGACCCCTGGCCTTTTGGCATACTCTCGGCTAATGCGCGGCCGAGCCGCTGGGCCAGATCGGGATGCTGGAGAACCAGGGCGCTCTGAAGATATTCACCGGAATGCAGGCCGCTAGTGAGGCGAAAGTGACCCTTCAGATAGGCACCCGTCTCACGAAATGTTTGCAGAGTAGAGTCTGACACGGTTTCTTCATATATAATAGTGCGAGTACGACTTAACAATCTTGACGATACACCCCCTGTAACAACAGTACCGTCTCCCGTCGTCATTTCTAATCGAAGACAAAAAACATTGGGGAGTAGTCTACTACGATGAAGAAGCTTAAATGGCTCGTGGGCTTTACCTTGCTGATTGCAGCGCTGGCCCTGGCTGGCTTCACCTATTACAATCGCTCGAAAAAGGCGGATTTCCTGACGGCCAAGGTACAGAAGGGCGACATCGAATCGGCGATCTCCGCAACCGGTTCGCTGGCCGCGGTGGTTTCTGTCGCCGTGGGCAGCCAGGTATCGGGCAATATCGCCGCGCTGTACGCGGATTTCAATTCCGTGGTCAAAAAAGGCCAACTCGTGGCTCAGATCGATCCGGCTCCCTTCCAGACCAAGGTGGACCAGGCCAAAGCCAATCTGGATAGTGCCAAGGCGCAGATTACCAACGCCGAAGTGGGCGTCAAGAAAGCGGATCTGGACATCGCCAATGCCGAGTTGAACATCACCAACCAAAAGGCCGCGTTAGTGCGTGCCGAGTCTCAAGTTAAAGATGCCAAGCGGAAACTGGATTTGCAGGGAAAGATGTTCACCGATGGCATTGGGACGCAGGACGCGCGCGACAGCGCCCAGGCGGTCTACGATCAGGCCATCGCCAGCCAGGATTCAGCCCAGGCGCAGGTGAAGTCCGCGCAGGCTAATCTCGAATCGGTCAAAGCCCAGAAGCAGGTGGCGGAAACCCAGAGAGTCACGGCGGCGGCTCAGGTGGCCACCGCGGACGCGAACCTGCAGAACGCCCAGCTGGATCTGGATCATACCCGCATTAGTTCGCCGGTCGACGGCGTGGTGATCGCGCGGAACATGGACGTGGGTCAAACCGTCCAGGCGTCGTATTCGGCGCCGCAGCTGTTCAGCATCGCGCAGGATCTTTCCAAGATGCACGTGGAAACCAACATCGATGAGTCCGACATCAGCCGTGTTCAGGTGGACCAAGACGCCTCGTTTACAGTGGACGCCTATCCCGGGCAGACCTTCCACGGCACTGTAATGCAGATCCGCCACTCACCGACCAACGTGCAAAACGTCATTACCTACACCGTGGTGATCGCCGTGGATAATCCCGACATGAAGCTGTTCCCAGGCATGACGGCCAACGTCCGGCTGGTCACAGACCATTTGTCTTCAGTGCTGAAGATTCCCTCCGCGGCGCTCCGCTTCCGTCCGCCGGACGACCTTCTGCCGGCCGATGCCAAGAGCACCGACAAAAAGACCGGCAAGGGCGATGGCAAGTTCGATCCCAGCCAGTTTAAGGGCGGCGACGGCAAGTTCGATCCCAGCCAGTTCAAGGGCCGGGGCGGCGGGGGCGGCGGTTTCGGCCGGCGCGGCGGCGATGGTGGCGGCGGCCAGGGCCGGGGCGGCCAGGCCGGCGGCGCTCGTCCGCAGTTCCAGACCGTCTATACGCTGGATGAAAAAGGCCAGCTCAAGGCGGTGCGAATTCGTACCGGGGTCAGCGACGGAAACTTTGTTGCGATGCTGGGCGGCGATCTCAAAGAAGGCGAGACGCTGGTCACTGGAATCGAAGGCGTTCGGACCGGCGGCAATCAGAATAAGAACGCTCCCGGATTCCCGGGCGGCAACAATAATCAGTTCAAGGGCGGCCGGGGCGGCTTCCCGTTTTAGAGCATCAGCGAGGACGATTCGTGGAATCTGCTCTCATCCGCATCGAGCATTTGCATAAAACCTATCACATGGGTGATAACCATGTGCACGCCCTGCGCGGGATATCGCTGGACATCGCCCGCGGCAGTCTGGTCGCGATTATGGGAGCGTCGGGTTCCGGCAAGTCGACGCTAATGAATATCGTAGGCTGCCTGGATAAGCCCAGCAGCGGAAAATACTATCTCGACGGCGTCGATATCGGCGGACTCGATCGGGACCAGTTGGCCGATATTCGCAACCGCAAGGTGGGGTTCGTGTTTCAGCAGTTCAACCTGCTGGCCAGGACATCGGCCTTGGAAAACGTCGAGCTGCCTCTGCTCTACAGCGACGGCGACAAGAGCAAGTTTAAGGAGCGCGCCATGGCGGCCCTCACCGCGGTGGGTCTGGCGGAACGTTACGATCACCATCCCAGCCAGCTCTCAGGCGGCCAGCAGCAGCGCGTGGCTATCGCCAGGAGCCTGATCAACGATCCCCAGCTCATCCTGGCGGATGAGCCAACCGGCGCTCTGGATTCGCGCACCAGCGTCGAAATCATGGGTATCTTTCAGAAGTTGAACCGGGAGAAAGGCATCACCATCGTACTGGTGACGCACGAACCCGACATCGCCCATTATTCCAACCGCATCATCCAGTTCAAGGACGGCCACATCATGGTGGACGAGGCCGTAACCAACCCACGGAATGCCGAGCGGGAATTGGCGGAAATGCCCGACGTGGTAGAGGAAGAAGAGGAACCAGTCGCATGAATAAGGTCTTCCAAAGCATGAGAATCGCGTTCCGCGCGCTGCGTGTGAACAAGCTCCGTTCCGCGCTGACCATGCTCGGCATCATCATCGGCGTAGGCGCCGTGATCGCCATGGTATCGGTGGGCAGCGGCGCCACCGACCGCATCCATCAGCAGATTGCCTCCATCGGCAGCAACGTCATCATCGTCCAGCCGGGCAGTCAGAATACCGGCGGCGTCCGGAGCGGGAATGGCAATTCGCAGACCCTGACCGAAGATGACGCCCGGGCCATCGGGGAAGAATGTCCCGACGTGATCTATGCCTCGCCGATCCAGCAGAACCAGCAGCAGGTGGTCTACGGGAGCAACAATTGGGGCACGCGGATCTACGGCGTGTCGCCTGACTACCTGACCATTCGCGACATTCGAATTGAAGAAGGCGAGCCGTTCACGTCCGACGATGTCAAGTCGACCAACAAGGTCGCTCTGCTGGGCAAGACCGTGGTCGATAACCTTTTCGCCGGCGAGGATCCGATCGGCAAAACCATTCGTGTCCGCAAGGTGCCCTTCACCGTGGTGGGAACGCTGGTCTCCAAGGGCCAGAATTCCAGCGGACAGGATCAGGACGATCTGATCATCATGCCGATCACTACCGCCAAGAAGAAAGTCATGGGCGGCGGGCGGGCCAACAACTGGCAGCAAATCGGCCAGATCATGGTGCAGGCCCGCGATGGGCGGAATGCCAACGCCATGGATGAGATCGAGGCCCTGTTGCGCCAGCGCCACCGCCTCCAGGCCACGGAGGACAACGACTTCCAGGTCCGCAGCCTGGAGGAGATGGCCGCCGCGCAGGAGCAGGCCACTCAAATCATGGGCCTGCTGCTGGCCTCTATCGCGTCGGTATCGCTGATCGTCGGCGGCATCGGCATCATGAACATCATGCTGGTGTCGGTGACCGAACGCACCAAAGAGATCGGCCTGCGCCAGGCAGTAGGCGCGAAAACCAACGATATTCTGTCGCAGTTCCTGGTGGAAGCCGTTACGCTTTCGTTATTGGGAGGCTGCCTGGGGATTGCCATGGGAGTTTTAGCCAGCTTAGGAATTTCCTACTTTGCTGGGTGGAATACTCTGGTGAGTCTGCCTTCGATCCTGGCCGCGTTCTTCTTCTCGGCGCTGGTGGGCGTATTCTTCGGATTCTACCCGGCGCGGAAGGCTGCGTTTCTGGATCCCATCGAAGCGCTGCGCTATGAGTAGAACGTTGAAGTATGAGTAACCGGCGTGGGGCGTCCCTGGTCCTGCCGCTGGTATGCCCGGCGGCCCAGTTTCGCACGCCGGAATTCCAAAACCGGACAGTGCGAACATATCCATAGGTTTTCTTTTCAATACGATAGTGCTGGCGTTCGAGATGCAGCGCTGGAACGAGTATCCCGTAGGTGTCGTTATTAACTTCGAGGTCAATCTAGTCATGAAACATTTGAAGCCTTTCATCGCGTTGCTGTGTGTGCTGCTGATGGCAGCGCCCGGCGTTTATTCCCAGCAGCTCAACGATCGCGGACCTACTTTGAGCTCTGAGCGAGAACACTGGTATTCCGGATTCACGAACAATTACCGCACTCGTTATATCCCGCCTATCAGTGTTTCCAACAGCGGACGAGGGGACTCCCTGATCCGCGCCGGAAACCTCTATCTTTCGCTCTCCGACGCGATCGCTATGGCGCTTGAAAATAACATCGACATTGAGGTCACGCGGTACGGGTATCCCCTGGCGGATGCCGGTTTGCTGAGCGCCCAGGCCAGCAACGGTGCCGGCGTGAGTTACGATCCGGCGATCACCAGCACGATAAATTGGGCCCGCTCTGCGCAGATCCAGACTAACTCGGTGACCGCCGGCGGCCAGTCGGTCAACGTTGGCGATTCGCGGGTTGCCAACTTCGGCGTGGTGCAAGGATTCCCGACGGGTGGAACGGCCACACTAGGCTTTAACAACAACTCGCTAACCACCAACAACACCAACGCCATCTTCTACCCTTCCTACAATTCAGGCCTGAGCCTTCAGGCCACGCAGCCCCTGTTGCAAGGCTTCGGCCTGGCGTTCAACACCCGTAACCTGCGGGTTGCCAAAAACAATATCCGGCTAACGGACTACCAGTTCGAGCAACAGCTCAACACTACGCTCGATACGGTGATCTCCACCTATTGGAATCTGGTCAGCGCCGCCCTGGCGGTGGACGTAGCGCAGCAGACCCTGGACGAGGCCAACCGTCTCTTGAGCGACAACAAGAAACAATTGGACATCGGAACCATGGCGCCGCTGGACGTGATGCAGGCCAGTCTGCAGGTCTCGACCAGCGAATCGAGCCTCATCACCGCGCAAACCGCGGTGGAGCAGCTGGAAGTGACTCTGAAGAACCTGATCAGCCGTAACGGCTTGGCGAACTCCTCCCTCGCGGATGTGCACATCATTCCGACCGATCGCATCACCGTCCCCGCCGTGGAGCCCATTCAGCCGGTTCAAGACGTCGTTGCGAAGGCACTGGATCGCCGCCCGGAACTGGCGCAGCAGCGCCTGCAGCTGGAGAACTCCAAGATAAACCTGACCGGAGCGAAAAATGCGATGCTGCCGCAATTGAATCTTACCGGCAACGTTTCGAATCCAGGCGCCGGCGGAATTTTCAATACGACGCCCCAAATCAACCCCCTCACCGGCCAGGTGATTCCCCGCACGCCGCCAAATCCCGAGTTAATCGGCGGCTACGGAAATATCCTGCGTCAAGTATTCGGAGTGCCAACAGTGAACTATACCGTGGGCTTCACTCTGAACATCCCCTTGCGCAACCGTTCCGCGCAGGCCGCCTATATCCAGCAGGATCTGCAACTGCGCCAGACTGAATTGAACGTGCAGAAGGAAGTCAATCAGATTCGTTTGGACGTCCAGAACGCGCTGATTGCCGTGAAGAACGCGCGCGCCCGTTACCAGTCCGCGACGACTGCCAGCTCCGTCGCCCAGCAGGTACTCGATGCCGAGCAGAAGAAATACGAACTGGGCGCTTCCACGTCCTATGCGGTGGTTCAGCACCAGGTCGACCTGGCCAATGCGCGGCAGACCGAAGTCTCCGCGATATCCGCCTACGCACAAGCCAAACTTCAGCTGGATCAGGCCACCGGCGCGATTCTCGAGAACAACAACGTCGTGATCGACGAAGTCAAGAACGGCCGGCTGTCGAAGACCCCCAGTCCGATCCCCGATGTCACCCCGGCTCCGGCTACGAACGGTCGTGCCGCGGTGGCAACTCCGGGTGTCGCCACGCCGGCGGCGAATCGCTAGCTTTCTTTTTACGCCACTTGCGTCGCTCCCGGTAATCTTTCCAGCGTGAAAACCGGGGGCTGGAAGTGGCGTTTTCTCTTTTGCGCTTCTCCTTCAGCAAGATAAAAGCGATGGGGAGATCGGCAGCCGGATTGCTTCCAAATAAGCGTAATGAAAATGTCGCAGGCTCAAGGAACCAGGCTGTCCCCCCAAGCATCTCCCCGATAATCATCCACAGAACCCTTCCCTTAACCCCCTGAAACCCCTCATAGCCGTGGTTCCTGAAGCCTGGACGTCCAGGGCTTCGTTTTCGGTGGTGTCGGGTATAATCGATTAGGTCTTTATGCAATTCGGCCCGGTCCGAAATTTTTGGCGCAGCGCCCTGCGAAGTGTGATGGTGATTTCCACAGCCGTCGCTTTGGGGCTCGCCCAGCAACCGCAGCCGCCGATCCGCGTTCAGGTGAACGAAGTAGTGGTTCCGGTCACGGTCACTAATCTGCAAGGAAAGTTTGTATCCGACCTGGAGCAGAGCGATTTCAAAATCTTCGACGAAGGTAAAGAGCAGACCATCCGCTACTTCAACCGCGAGCGCAATCAGCGCGTGGTAGTTGGCTTTCTGGTGGATCTAAGCAACCAGAGCCGCGGCCAGTGGAAGAGTCTGCAGGACGCAGCGATTGAACTGGTGCTGAATCTGCTGCCGGGCGACAAGAAATACGCGGGCTACCTGATCGGCTACGGAAATGAAGCCGAGCTGATGGTCAACACCACCTCGGACGCCGATCCCATCGTGGACCGGCTGCGAAAAATCTCTCCTAGCGGCGGGGCGGCATTCTACGATGCCCTGTACCTGGCCTGCACCAGCCGCAAGCTGGTGGACGGCGAACCGGTGGACCCGCGCCGCGTGATTGTGGTGATCGGCGACGGCCACGACAACGCCAGCACCCACACCCTCGAGCAAGTCCTGGAGCTGGCCCAGCGCTACCAGGTCACCATCAACGCCATCAGCACGGATGCATATGGCTTCACCAGCGATTCCGG
>Ga0070680_100004325_pt1 | contig 10679 bp, 9 predicted proteins | sample KBSC73BmetaG_FD_64672 | JGI IMG/M metagenome (GOLD analysis project Ga0070680, IMG submission 64672) | Corn rhizosphere microbial communities from Kellogg Biological Station, Michigan, USA - KBS C7-3B metaG | ecosystem: Host-associated > Plants > Roots > Rhizosphere | place: USA: Michigan... | reverse complement strand
ATCAGATCACATACTTTCGCGCTTTCGGATGAAATTGGTTTGTTATACATATCAACCATTATTGATAGGATATGACGATGACGGGTGATACCCAATCCGGCGCAACCCCCGATCTCACCGGGATCGTGCGCGAGAAGTACGGCCAGGCGGCCCGGCGCGTGCTGGACGTGAAGGAGCCGGCGTCCTGCGGGCCGCTGAGCAGCTGCTGCGGGGCATCGAGCGCCAATGGCGCGCCCGACCCGATCACGTCGAACCTCTACCTGAATGGCCAGACCGCGGAGCTGCCCTCGGCGGCTGTGCTCGCATCGCTCGGCTGTGGCAACCCCACTGCGCTGGCTCAGCTCGATGCAGGCGATGTGGTGCTGGACCTGGGCTCCGGCGGCGGGATTGACGTACTGCTGTCCGCCCGGCGGGTTGGTCCCACCGGCAAGGCGTACGGGCTGGACATGACCGACGAGATGCTGGCGCTGGCCCGGCAGAACGCCGCCGAGGCCGGTGTCACCAACGTCGAGTTCCTGAAGGGTCAGATCGAGCAGATTCCGCTGCCGGATGCGTCGGTGGACATCATCATCTCCAACTGCGTCATCAATCTCTCCGGGGACAAGCGCCGGGTGCTGGCCGAGGCGTTCCGGGTGCTCAAGCCGGGCGGGCGATTCGCGGTGAGTGATGTCGTGGTGCGCGGCGATGTGCCGGCGGAGGTGCGCCGGAGCATGGAACTCTGGGTCGGATGCGTGGCTGGCGCGCTGGAGGAGCGGGAGTTTCTCGCGCTGCTGGCGGACGTCGGATTCGAAGCGGCATCCATTGAGCCCACCCGGGTCTACCGCAGTGAGGACGCAGCGGCGTTCCTGGCAGCGGCCGGGCTGGATGCTGCGGGCGTCGACGCGATTGACGGAAAGTTCATGGCCGCATTTGTCCGGGCCGAGAAGCCTTCCAAGGCGTGTTGCGGGAGTGACTGCTGCGCCTGACGGGATGGACAGTCGCCGCTCGCCCAGGAGGAAGGGAGATCGCGTTGGCCTCCTGGGCGGTCATTCCGGCTCTCGTCAGAACTCGCTGCTGATCCTGAGGATGATGTTCCGGCCCGGGTCAGGCGCATAGTCCTTGTACCGGCTCAGGAACTGGGTGTACCGCGCATTGAAGAGGTTGCGTACCTGTACGTCCACATTGACTGGATGTCCCAGCGCATCGGTGGTGAACCCGCCGCCCAGATGCGCGAGCGAATAGCCGGGAGGCGCGGTGTCGTCCGGTGCTACACGGGTCTGCCGGGCATTGGTCTCGCCCTGGACCGAGAGATACGGTCCCGCGACGGGTCCGATGTCAGCGCCTTCCACCCGGGCACCGTAAGTCAACCGGAGCGGCGGCACGAATGGCAGCGGGACGTCGAGGTCGGTGTTCTGCCCGTGGACATAGTCACCGGTGGTCCGGAGGTGGAGCCACGTCGTGGGATGGTATTCGCCCACGGCCTCGAACCCCGCCAGGCGCGCAGTGCCCTGGGTGTAGAGAAAGATGGGAAATCCGCTTTCCTGGTCGGTGTCTCCCGTCGGTGTCGGATAGATGTAGCTGGCGATGTGATTGACGAACCCGCCCACCTCGGCGCTGACCCGGCTGGATGCGATCCGGAATGCGAGATCGGCATTCAGCGAGTGCTCAGTGCCGAGTGTCGAGTCGCCGCGTTCGAAGCGCACGGTGCCTTCGTGCACACCGTTGGCAAATAGCTCGAATGCCGATGGCGCCCGGAATCCCCGGCCCACGTTCAGCACCAGCGCGGTCCGTTCGGAGGTATGGTAGAGAGCGCCGAAGCTTCCGCTGGCGGCGCTGTAATGCCTGGTCTGTCCCACCACGCCGATGCGGGAGTCATCATCCACATTCAGCTGGCGCAGGTCGCCGCGAAGGCCGAAGGAAAGATCCCAGCGGCCGGCTGATGCCTGCTCCGACAGGTAGAGCCCGCCGTTGACGGCGCGATTGGCAGGCACGAGCGCCTCCTCGCCGTACGTGCCGAGCGCGGTGCGCTCGCCGCTCACACCAAGAACTCCGGAGAAGGGACCCACCGGTGCGTGGTGCAAGCGGACGTCCGCAGTCCAGGACTGGGTCCGGAGTCCCAGGGCTACGTCGGTCGCGCCCGCCTCCTCGAATTCGCGCCGGTCGTTGCGCTCGAAACCGGTATTCACATCCAGGTGTGACGCACCGACCGGAAGGAGCGCGGCAAAGTGTACCCGGTCCTCGCCGATCTTCTGAAACGACGAGGAGCCCGGGTCTTCGGCCGGATCCTCATGAATTTCCAGCCGCTCGTTACGGTGTGCATAGCTGAGCCGGGCTGATCCCCAGCCGCCGCGCAGTCCGGTGGCCACCTCGCCGCTGGTCGTGGTCAGCCCGCTGTTGAAGAGGGGGCCATCAGGTGTCATCACATCCCCCGCCGACCGCGCGGTGCCGCTGGCTCTGAAGCCGAAACCTCCGGACGCGCCCTCGATGGCCAAGGTGCCATCGGGCATGTCGTTGTTCGAAGCAAAGCCGCCCTGCACGCGGCCGCGAAGGATCGGCGCGCGGCCAAGCGCGTCGGGCAGGGGACGGGCGACCACATTGATGACGCCGCCAAGGGCATCCGAGCCATAGAGCACGCTGGCCGGGCCGCGGATCACCTCGATGCGGGCGGCATCGGCCGACTCGATGTTGGGGCCGTGCTCATCACCCCATTGGGCGGTTTCCATCCGCTGCCCGTCGGCCAGCACAAGAACGCGATTGGAGGTCAGGCCGCGGATGACCGGCTTGCCGATGCCCGCACCGGTGCTCACGCTCCTCACCCCGGGCATGGCGCTGGCGGTCTCGCCCAGCGACGGCGCACCGCTGGTGGCCAGGTCGGCGGCACCCAGCACCGCCGTGGGCTGCGGCGAATTGAGCGCGGTGGTGGCCAGCGGCGATGCGGTGACCTGGATGTCGGGGAGTTCCACCATGGACGGAGTCAGCGAGACATCCACCGTGAGGTCGCTGTCGGTCAGCCGTACCCGCAGCACGCGCGGTGCGAAGCCCACCATGGCAAACGACAGCCCGTAGGAACCGCGGGCCACATCGGTGAAGCGGTATTGACCAGCGGCATCGGTGGTGGTGATCCGGCCGGCTTCGATGAGCGAAACCCGTGCGCCGGGGATCGGCACGGAATCAGGGCCGGTCACCGTGCCTGCGATGATGGTCCCCTCTGGTGGGGCGGCGGGCGTGATGGCAGTCGCGCGCAGCAGTGCGAGCGCGAAAAGCATGAACGTCATGGGATACACTCTCTGTTGGCGTGTCCGGACGCGCGGCGCCGGCCCCGGTCGGGGTCGGTGCGAAGCGCGTGGTGCATGGACGGATCAGCGGAGAGAGCGCGGTGGTGCGCGGGCCCTGACGGGAGTACCGAGGCGAGCCGTGGCCGGGTCGGCCGGCTCCGGCATCGAGAGCGCGACGCCGGGCAGCGCCACGATGAGATCCCTGGCGCGCAGAGTGGGCGACTGCGCCAAGGTAGGCAATGGCGCACCGAGGGTGCACCGTTCGGCGTGCAGGGAATCGTCGGCCGGATTCGACAGGCGGATGCCGGCAACCTGCGCCTGACCATGCAGGTGATGGAGGACCGCATCCACCACCGGCAAGCCGCTCCCGCCGCCCATGATGAGGAGGCCGAGGATGAGAGCGTTGAGCCGTTGCAGCCAGGCCTGGCGCATCAGCCGGTCATCGCGGCGCGCCACGCGCCGTTGAAGCTGTGTCCGGGCGCATCGAGCACATCCCCAGATGTGCCCGCACGATGAAGCCAAGCAGTTCGCGGGTGGACTCCGAGGCGAAGAAGCGGGGGACGCCGGGGTAGCGCGCGAGCAGAGCCGAGCCTTCCAGGCGGGCCCGCGCGCTCGTCGGGATGATGACCGGTGCCCCGACCGGGATGGCGTTCAGGTCGTCCTGCCCAAGCACCAGCGTCCGGAGATTCTCGACCCCAGGGGCCAGCGCCCAGATCTCCCGCAGCTTCCGCGCGAATCGTGGATCGGTGACCACGAAATAGAGCGGGCCGCGCGCCAGCGCGTGGAACACGCCCGCAACCAGATCTTCCCGAAGAGAAATCGCGATCCACGGTTTACCCAGGCGTGCGGCCACCGGTCGGACTTCCTGCGAGTGGAAGGCGGTAGTCACGAGCAGGTCCGCCCCCGCCAGCTCGGGGCGCCGTTCCTCCGCGGCGACGTCGGCGAGCTCGATCCCGGTCGTCTCGACGCCGTAGTCTCGCGCCAGCTCATTCCCGATCGAATACAGCTGGTCCGTATTGCATTCCAGGCAGACTACCCGGAGCGGCCGGGTCGCGATGCTGCGGCGGAGCCATTCGGGCAGTGCGGGCGCCGGGATGTTCATCGCCAGGCCGGAGCAAAACACCCCTGCCGTCCATTCCGCAACGCGCGCCGGGAGCGGGATCGGGCTGCCGGCGGATGCCGCCAGATAGACCCCCGACCGTTGGCGCATCTCGACCAGGCCCTCATCCCGCAGCATGTGATAGGCGGCGCGTACGACCCGCGGGTCGGCCTTGAATTGGCGCGCCAGCGCGCGAGAACTCTGCAGCCGGTCTCCGGGGTTCAGCAGCCCCAGATGCAGCCCACCCTGAATGTGCTGATGCAGGTACGACAGCACCTGCATGCGACGGCCTGCCATCATGCTGCTACTCCCAATCCCGAGGCGGCATCGCCGGACGGCATGCACCAGTTTCCCGCATTGGCGGGTGAACTGCTGCATTGCGGAGGCACCAGTAGTCTAATAGCGTAGCCTTGGCGATGGTGGCGGCGCTCGCCGATGGCAGTGCGGGCCCTTTCAATCACCATTGATTCGCACAAACATCGAGAAGAAGTGAGGTGCGATCATGATCCACATCAGCGATTCAGTCCCGGGCCGTAGTGCGCGCTGCAGCGGCGTACTTCCGCTGTGTACCATCCTGCTGCTGCTGAGCGCGCTCAGTGCAGCCTGCGACAGCAACGAGCCGGAAGCTCCACCGCCGCCCGATCCCGTCCTTGTCGCGCAGGGCAAGCCGATCTTTCGCTTCGCCACCTTTGGAGACGAGACTTTCTGGACGGATACGCTCCGGATTCACGAGGTCGTCCAGACCGCGGTGAGCCCGGCCGTGGCCCTCCAGGTGGGTCTCAAGGTGGATGCCGACACCCTCCCGCAAGCCGTCAAGGATGCGCTCGCCGCCGGCCAGGTGGACCTGAACAGTCCGGCGACCACGATACTGTTGCTCAAGCTGGGGGCTGTGGTCGGCCTTCGTGGGGAGGTGCAGGCGGTGAACGGGCGGGATACGCTGGTCCGGCTCGGCATCACCTGCGCACTCTGCCACTCGACGGTGGACAACTCGTTCGCCCCGGGGATCGGCAAGCGGCTCGACGGATACCCCAACCGCGACCTCAACCCGGGCGCCATCATCGCGCTGTCTCCCGCGCTCACGGCCGAACAGAAGGCGGTGTACAGCTCCTGGGGGGCAGGCAAGTATGACGCTCGCTACAACTTCGACGGCAAGAACAACCCCGAGGTGATCCCGCCGGCGTTCGGCCTGCTCGGCCTGCACAGCATCACGGTGACCGGTGACGGCCCTGATGTCGCCTACTGGAATCGGTACGTCGGGGTGACCCAGATGCACGGCCACGGCACGATGGTCGACGCGCGCATCAACGTCAACGTCAACAATCCACCGGACATGATCTCCTCGCTCCTGCCGGCCCTGCAGGCTTATCAGCTCAGTCTCGCCGCCCCGACACCGCCGGCGGGGAGCTTTGACGCGGCGGCCGCGACCCGGGGACGTTCGGTGTTCACCGGAGCGGGGAAATGCTCCAGCTGTCACACCGGGACGCTGCTGAGCGACGGGAACACCAGGCTGCACGACCCCTCGGAGGTGGTGAGCGAACCGGAGCCCAACGGGGCGCCGAGCGCTGCCTCGCGGAGCGCCACCAAGAAGTACCGGACCACGCCGCTCCATGGTGTCTGGCAGCATCCGCCTTACTTCCATAACGGCGTCGCGGCGACGCTGGAGGCGGTGGTCGAACTCTATGATTCAAAGAAGGGGCTAGGCCTGAGTACCCAGCAGAAGGCGGACCTGGTGCAGTATCTGAAGTCGCTGTAAGTCGGGGCGCGGGATAGCAGAAAAAACCTCGCCACGATGTGCGAGGTTGTCGGTCGGACGAGTGGGCGATGAGGGGCTCGAACCCCCGACCTCGCGCATGTGAGGCGCGCGCTCTAACCAGCTGAGCTAATCGCCCGGTTTTCCGGGACGGGATACTACCAAGCCGCCCCCGGTCCGCACAAGTAGGAGCGGCTCAGTCGTCCGCGATCCGGCCGTGCCAGCCCACGCCCAGCGTGCCGGTCATCCGGAACACCACCCCCGTGTCGGTGGCACCCTCGACGTTGTCCACGCTGGTCACGTGATGCAGCCCCACGTCAGCGGTCAGCCGGACGGGGCCTTCCTCACCCGAGACCAGCAGGCCCGCGCGGTAGGTGCGCTCCATGGTCCCGATGAAGAGGGCGGAGGTGGTGCGACGCGCCTCGCCCACCGGGTACGGATCGTTGATCCGGCCCTCACCCTGCCGGAAGAGCGCCAGCTCCGGCGTGACCAGCCAGCGACGCCGCACCGGTATACTCACCCGCAGCGACCACTGATCGTTGTCGCTGAAATTGCGTCCCAGCCCCACGCCGGCGTCGGTGAAGTTGTCGCTGGGATTGAAGGCGCGGAGCGCCAGCGATGACACTTCTGAATACATCGCGCGCCACGAAAGCGAGCGCCCTACCGGGCCTGACGCCGCCAGTGTAAAGAGATAGCGGTCACGATTGCCCTGGCGATTCTGGTACCAGAAATCATCCAGCCCGAACTGCGCTTCCAGTCGCGGGCCGTGGGGCAGCCGCCAGGTGGCATCTGCGCCAAGCATCACGTTGCCCTTGTCGCCCAGGCCAATGGTATTGGCGAGGTAGCTCACCGAAAGCGGGTTCCGGTATCGCGTCTCGAACCCCCGGTCCACGCCGGAGAGGACGTTGGCTTCCCACGCTGCCAGGTCCAGCCGGGACGATACCCGCACGTTCAGGCGATGAACGAAGTAATACCGGTGCGCGCTCTGGCCCGAACTGTCCGGTCCATCGTTGAGGTCGGTGGCCAGTGCCGAGAGGCGGAGCGTCCGATTCCCCAGTTCGAACATCAGGCCCTGACGCTCATAGCCATAGTCCGAAAGCGGAATGCCTGGCAGCCCCGCGGGGCCCCAGTTGTGCGCCAGCTGGCCATAGGTCAGCCGCGCGTACTTGAATTGTGCGGAGAGATAACCCTCGATCAGCCGGCCGGTGACATCTACCCCGCCACGCCCGGCCCAGTCGGGATCGTGCTTGAGCCGCGGTTCCACGGCCACCCGGCTCACCGCCACGACGTTGCCAAAGCCCGCTGCCACCCGTGCCTCGGCATACGGATTTACCCCGCAATCCCCGACCGGATGATAGAGGTCCTGCCTCGGCGTCGAATAGGCCTCGCCGCCCGCGCGTGCGCCGGCCTCCCACCAGGGGCCGGCGGTGTCGCCAGCGAAGCGGGCCAACAGCACCTGAAGCTCCGGTGCGCCGGCACCGCCTGAGGCCGAGGCGGCTCGCTGGAGCGACAGGACCAGCTCGTTGCGCAGCAGCGGGCGCACCATGGGTGAAGGATCCGCGATGGTGCCCCGAGCGATCAGATGCTCGATCATCGGCATCGCCGCGTCATCCGTGGGTATGTATGCGGAGGCCTGCGCCTGGAGGGCGGAAGGACTGCACAGAAACAGGGCGGAAAGGACTGCGGCGAGGCAGCGCGACATGGGGCGGTAAGGTAACCGCGGTTATCTTCCCCTGCCATGAACCAGCTTGTGGTGGAGTCCACGCGTGGCGATGCGGTTGAGTCGGTCCACGCGGTGTCGCTTGCCGTGACCGATGCCGATGGCCGCCTCCTGGCCGATGCAGGCGATCCCGAGCTGGTGACGTACTGGCGAAGCGCAGCCAAGCCGTTTCAGGCGATGCCGCTGGTAGAGGATGGCGCGGCCGATCGTTTCGGTCTTGGCGACGAGGAGCTGGCACTCGCCTGCGCCTCGCACTCCAGCGAACCGATGCATCTCGATGTGATCGCGCGGTTTCTCGCCCGGATCGGGCAGCCGGAGTCGGCACTCGCGTGCGGGCCGCACCCGCCCATCGGCGCCTCGGTGGCGGAGATGGTGGCACGCAACGGCCTCACACTCACGCCGAGCTGGAGCAACTGCTCGGGAAACCACGCCGGCATGCTGGGGCTGGCGGTGCACCACGGCTGGCCGGTGGAAGGGTATGCGCGCCGTGGACATCCGGCGCAGGAACGGATCGCGGCCGGGCTGGCCGACTGGACTGGCGTGGATGCGGAGGACATGCTCTATGCGGTGGACGGCTGCACGGCGGTGTGTTTTGGCTTGCCGCTCCGCGCCATGGCCATGGCGTATGCCCGGTTCGGGGCCAGCAGCGCCACTGCACCCGCGCGGCTCCGGAATGCGATGATGGCGCACCCGCTGCTGGTGGCGGGCACCGGCCGGTTCTGCACCGAACTCATGGCGGCCTTGCCGGGCCAGATCGTGGCGAAGGCGGGCGCGGAAGGGGTCTACAGTGCGGCCCTGCCCGGACAGGGGATTGGCCTCACGCTCAAGGTGCACGATGGCGACGGGCGCGCCGCTCCGGTGGCACTGTACGGCGTGCTCCGGACGCTCCTGCCGGTTCTGGGGGTTGATGCCGCCGGGCTGACGCCGCTGGCAAACCGTGGGGAAGTCCCCACACGTAACACTCGTGGTGACATCACCGGCGTGCTGAAGTGCTCCGGATCGCCGCGCTTTCTGGTCTGAGTCGCGGTCAAATGGTACGCTGTGACGGCATGGGAGAGGTATCGTAATGGCGAAGCAGGACAATCTGGACCCCGAGACGCGAGACCTGGTGCGCTTTGCCGCGGCCATCGCGCAGGGATACGAGCCGGAATTGCGGGAGCGGGTCGGACCACTCCGCCATTCGCAGGTGCCGATCCAATGGGTGGAAGAGCTGCTACTCCAGTCAGTGTTGTTCGTGGGCTATCCGCGGACGCTGGTGGCCATGGGCGCCTGGCGGAAGTTCTCCGGCGTGCCGGCTCCGCGGGAAGACACCGATGCGGCCTATGACCACGTTGCCGATTGGACGGCGCGGGGTGAAGCCACCTGCGAGGTCATCTATGGCGAGAACTACGACAAGCTCCGGGAGAGCGTACGTGCGCTGCACCCGGCGCTGGATCAGTGGATGATCACCGAGGGCTACGGCAGGACCCTCGCCCGGCCGGGGCTCGACCTGCTCCGGCGCGAGCTCTGCATCGTGGCGCAGGCTGCGGTGCTGGAAACGCCGCGCCAGTTGCATTCGCACCTGCGCGGAGCGCTGCACGCCGGCGCGTCGTTCGCCCAGGTGGAAGGGGTGCTGTCGGTGGTGAACCCGCTGCTGAGCTTCGACCAGTGGAAGAAGGTCAAGGAGCTCTGGCGCTCGGTACGCGAAGGCTGGAGCGCAGGCGCTGATGTTCATTGACCGCGCGGTAGTGCAGGTGGCCGCCGGCACCGGCGGGTCCGGCGCCTCGTCATTCGCCCGCTTCAAGTACAAGCCCAAGGGCGGGCCGGATGGCGGCGACGGCGGCCGTGGCGGCAGCGTGTTCGTAGAGGGCGACGCCAATCTCGCCACGCTGCTGGACTATCGGTATCGAACCCACTGGAAGGCCGAACGGGGCGAACACGGCAAGGGGAAGACCCAGACCGGCGCCTCCGCTGATGACGTGGTCATGCCGGTGCCGCCCGGCACCGAACTGCGCGATGCCGAGTCCGGCGAATTCATCGGCGAAATACTGAAGCCGGGCCAGCGCCTGCTGGTGGCGCGTGGCGGACGAGGAGGCCGGGGCAATGCGCATTTCGTCTCCTCCACGCATCAGTCGCCGCGCGAATGGGAACCGGGTGCGGAGGGGCAGGAACGACGGGTCGAACTGGTGCTCAAGCTGCTGGCCGATATCGGTCTGGTCGGCGAACCCAACGCGGGCAAGAGCACGCTGCTGTCGGTGCTGTCCGCCGCCCGGCCCAAGATCGCCGACTATCCCTTTACCACGCTGGAACCCAACCTCGGTGTGATGGGGCTGGGCCTGGGACGGTCTATCGTGGTCGCCGACATTCCTGGCATCATCGAGGGCGCCCACGAGGGCAAGGGCCTGGGCCTCAAGTTCCTGCAGCATGTGGAGCGGACCCGTGTCCTGGCCTTTCTGGTGCCGGTGGACGCTCCCGATCCCCAGATGGTGTTTGACCAGTTGAGGACCGAAATCCGGGAATACAGCCCCGCGCTGTATCAGAAGCCCTACGTGCTGCTGCTGAGCAAGCGGGACCTGCTTCCCGATGACGCCACTATTCCCGATGTTTCGGCGCCAGATGCTCGCTGGGTTGCAGCGATCTCGGCGGCGTCCGGCGCAGGAATCGAGGACCTCCGGGAGCGGCTCTGGCAGCTGGTGCGCGACGAGCGGACGGCCAGTGAGGAACTGTCCGTGGATGACGTTGAGGGCAGTCGCCCGCCGGACGACGCGCACATAGAATGGGATGATGACCCCGGTCCCGGCCCGGAAGTGCACGTGGAGGAATTGCTGGATGAATGAACGGGCGGCCTATGTGGCACTCGCGCTGACGCCAGGTATC
>Ga0070680_100004324_pt1 | contig 10679 bp, 7 predicted proteins | sample KBSC73BmetaG_FD_64672 | JGI IMG/M metagenome (GOLD analysis project Ga0070680, IMG submission 64672) | Corn rhizosphere microbial communities from Kellogg Biological Station, Michigan, USA - KBS C7-3B metaG | ecosystem: Host-associated > Plants > Roots > Rhizosphere | place: USA: Michigan... | reverse complement strand
ACCGAGCCGAGGTCGCGGCCGTCGATGAACAGATTGCCGGGAGGATTCGAGTTCACCGAAATGAAGCCCTGCGCGGCGGCCGCCGGTGGCGGCGCGGGCGGCGGCGTCACGCGCCGCGGCGGCGGAGGCGCGGGCTGCGTCACGAGCTTGACGGTGTCGATCGGAGCGGTGACCGGTGCGGCCGGTGGCTGACTCGCCTGTGGCGGTGACACACTCGGCGGCGGCGCGCTCTTCTTGGCGAGCGCGAGATACCCGCCGACGCCGACGACCGCGAGCACGAGCGCCCCAACGACCAGCCCGGCGCTGGAGCGTTTCTTCCTATCAGCCGGGGCCTTGAAGCCGGTTTTGGGAATGGGCGTCGTCGGCGCGGTCGTGACCTCGGTGGGCGCGTCGGCGGAAGCGGTGCGCTGCACCGGCGGCGGGACGGGGCGCCGAGCGCTTCGATCGCCGGTCGCGCCCTTCTTCGGCACCGCGACCGGCTGCTCCGGCCACACGGCGGTCGCGAATTCTTCCATCGTCGGAAAGCGCTGGTCGGGCTCTTTCGAGAGAGCGCGCGCGATCGCCACCGACAGAAACTCCGGCGTGCCGGCGCGCTTGCCGCTCATGCGCGGCACTTCCTCGAAGATGTGCTTATAGAGGATGGTGTGGACGGAGTCGCCGGTATAAGGCAGCTCGCCGGTGATCATCCGGTACGCCACCACGCCCAGCGAGTACTGATCGGCGCGGCCGTCCACGGCGCCGCCCTTGGCCTGCTCCGGCGCCATGTAGTGCGGCGTCCCGATGATCATGCCGGTGCCGGTGAATCCACTCGCCGCCTGCAACGCCTTGGAGATGCCGAAGTCCGTCAGCATCACGCGGCCGTCGTGATCGAACATGATGTTGGCGGGCTTCACGTCGCGATGGACCACGTTGCGCTGATGCGCATGGCCAAGCGCGCAGGCGGCTTCCCACAGCACCCGCTGGATATAGTCAATCGTGAGCGGCTGTTTTTGATCGAGCACGTCTTCGAGTGACGTGCCCGCGATGTATTTCATGACGAAGTAGTTGAGGCCGCCTTCGCTTTCGACGCGATAGATCGGAATGATGTTGGTGTGGTCGAGCTTCGCCGACATCTTCGCTTCCTGCTGGAACCGCTTGACGATGTGCTCGTCCATCGAAATGTCGGGCGGCAGGACCTTGATCGCGACTTCGCGCTCGAGCGTGAGATCGTGCGCCAGATACACCGCCCCCATGCCGCCCTTGCCGAGCAAGCGCTCGATCTTGTACTTGCCCTCGATCAGCCGCTGCAGCCGCGCCTGGAGGCCTTCGGTCGCGGTGCTCGCGCCCAGGGTGCCGCCGCCGGTGACGTCCGCGCCGCACGCGAAGCAGAACTTGCTCCCGTCCGGCAGCGGCGTATGGCACTTGAGGCACTCCATCATGGCCGGCGGAATGGCGACCTCCCATTCCTGAGGGCCTCGGCTGCCGGTATCGAGTAGCGCTGAGCGACCTTCGATCCGCGCGAGGGCGACACACCGGCAGGAGGCGCAGGCGCAAACGGCGGAATGCAGCCCGCTCTGACCGAGATGCACATCGAGTACCGCGTCGGCTCGCCGAGATAATCGACGACGGCGAGATAATAGTCTCCGGTGGCCAGCCGTAGCTTGAGCAGATCGCGCGATCCGACGTCGTTGACCGAGCCCATCGAATTGAAATTCGTGTCGAGCACGTACAAATCGATGTCGGACCGATCGAAGGTCCCCGAGCTCCCGAAGGGGCGGCTCGCGATGCGAATCGTGGTCGAGTCGGTCAGCAGCGGAGCATTGACGTGGAACCGATACCAGTCGAGATCGTGCGGGACGTCGATGGTGAGCGTGTCGGCGAACGGCGCTGCCGGGCCGACATTGATTCGTTTGCTCGGATCATCGGCCATCGTGCAGACATCGTTTTCTTCAAACCGGTCCTGCTGAATCTTCCCGGTAGGGATGGTGTCGGCGGCAATCATCATGTAGTTGAATCGTTGGCCATAGAAGTTCAGGACGTGGATGCCGTTGTTCCCGGCCACGTACCGTGGCAACGTCTTGAGTGCGATGGTCATCGAGTCGAACGGCAGAATGTTCGGGCTGAAGCCGCCGCGCCTGCAGAAGTACAATCCCTCACTGGTCACGAACCAATGGTCGGATGCCGGAGGCTGATGGAACGAGCCATTCCATTCGATCGAGTCCGCAATGACCATGAACAGGCCGGAGCTGTCGGTGTTGCCCTGCGGCCTGACGATCAGCGTGAGCGGCCTGGTCGTATCCGTCCGCGCGAAGCGGTACCAGTCGTAGCCCGTCGCCGTGTCGCGCGGCAGCTCTTCGAAGGCGAGCGCGGGATTGAAAAACTTGATGAACGGGAGCTGCGGATAGGGACCGGGAGCGTCCAGGTCGAGCAGCGTCGGTGACGTCGTATTCGGCTCGTACAGGTCGACCGTGTCGACCGCGACCGAATCCGGCGTGCTGAAGAAGACCCCCGGACCGAGCACGAACAGCTGGCTGGTGCGCGCCGGCTGCGGGACCCAGAAGCTCATGTGGCTGAAACCGTTCGATTCCCCATACGACAACGAATCGGGAATCAGCCCCGCGCCGTCGAGGCTCGCGATGAACGCGAACTTGATACCGATGCCCCAGACCGTGAGCTTGTCGCCCCATCTCACGAAAGCCGGCGTAGTGCTGTCGACTTCCAAAAAGCCGGACACGCGCAGCGGCAGCGTCGCATTGCCCGCCTTCTCGAACGCGATGGCTCGCGCGCTGATGTCGGCGAGGCCGGAAGCGACACCCAGCACGGTGGCATACCCGCCGCCGTCATTGTCGACGCGGGCCACGTTGGCGTCGTTGCTGGTCCACTGGAATTCGACGTTGCCGAGCGGCTCGTCGTCGCCGTTACCCGTATCGGGGGCGCCGATCAGCCGCCAGGCGCGTGCCTGGACGGTCATCTCCTCGCCGTCCAGGAGGACGAGCGAGGGCGTTTCTATGGTGACATACACGTCGGGACTGTTGTCGTCGGGGAAGGCGCACGTGACGCCGACGAGCGCCACAGCGAGCATCACGACGGGTGTAGCTCGGTGGAAACCGCGCATCCAATCCAATCCGTGAGCTTGAGGGACGAACATACAATACGAGGGATGAGCGGGCCAGACAGTGACTTAGAGCGTCCCCCGGCGTTTGAGCTCCAAGTACTTGGCTACCACCGCCTGGGCCGCGCGCTCCGGCGTGACATCGATCACCAGCACCCCTGCCCGCCGCATGTGCCCGAGCGCCTCTTCCCGCGCATGCAGCAGCTCCTCCGCGGCTGCCTTCCGAAAGGCGTCATGGGGATTCGCAGGGCGCTGCGTCGCCACGGCATCCAGCGCCGGATTGCGCAGCGTCACCGCCAGCGGCAGGTGCCTCGGCCTGAGCGTCGCCACGTTGGCGACGAGCGCGTCGGACGCGAATCGATCGATCACGTCGGTGAACAACACCGTCAAGGCGCGCTTGCGATTGCGGGCTGCCAGATAGCGAAATGCCCCGGGATAATCGGGCTCAACGAGCTTCGGCTCGACCTCCGCGAGGACCTCGAGCACTCGGCGCACGCCGGTGCGGGCGCGCTCGGGCGCCACGAAGTGCTGCACGCCGTCCGCGAAGGTCATGATCCCGACGTTGTCATCCTGCTGCGCCGCCGCGTACGCAAGCTCGAGCGCGGCCTGCACCGCGAAGTCGAGCCGCGCGACTCCCGCCGTGACGTCGGCCGTCATGAGCCGTCCCGTATCCAGCACGAGCAACACCTGCTGGCGCCGCTCCGCCTCGTACTGGCGCGTGATCACCTTCCCGCGCCGGGCCGTCGCTTTCCAGTCGATATGGCGCAGGTCGTCGCCGGGTCCCCACTCGCGCAGCGACTCGAAGAGCCTGCCTTCGCCCAGCTGGCGAATCGGTTTCATGCCCGCTTCGCGGCGGCGCTGCGCCTCGGCCACGGACGCGCGCAACCGCACAGAAACCAGCGGTGGATACACGACCACATCCCACGGCAGCGGCAGGCGCAGGCGATGGCGTCCGAGCCCGAGCGGTCCGAAACTGTCGACCACGAATCCGCCGGCATTGGTGCGTTCGCGGCCGCGCCGCTGCGGCACGACCGCGACGGTCTCGCGCGTCGCCGAGCGCGGCGCCACCAGAATCGCGCGCGCCGGCTGCGATCCGCCGAGGATGTCGGGCCGCACTTCGCGGACCCGCAGGACCGCGCGGCGCCGCGACGGGTTCGTCCAGCGATAGCTCACCGCGCCGTTGCGCCCGACCGAGAGCGCGGGCAGCGGCTCGCGCGTCACGTCCACCGGTTGCGCGAGGGTCGCGTCGAGCCAGACGAGGAACACCAGCAGGGCGTCGGCCATGAGCATCGCGTCGAGCCCCCAGGGAACCAGAAACCCGAGGATCCCCAGCACCGAAACGACGCCCGCGATGACGACCGCTCTCGGCGTCCACAACATTCCCGCCACGGAGCCGAGGAAGTACCACAGCAGAATGAAGCCTGCCGCGACCGGCCCGATGACGAGCAGTGGGCCGAGGCTCACGCGGTGGGAGCCTCGATGCGATCGAGGATCGCTTTGAGCGCTTGATCCGCGGTGACGCCCTCGAGCTCGAGCTCGGGGGCGACATTGACGCGATGCCGCAGCACCGCGGGCGCGAGCAGCTTCACGTCGTCCGGTATCACGTAGTCGCGCCCTTCGAGCAGAGCCGCCGCGCGCGCGGCCTTGAACAGCGCCACACCGGCGCGAGGGCTGGCCCCCAGCGTCAGCGACGCCGCTTCCCGGGTGCCGCGGACGATGGACGTGATGTATCCCGTGATGCGCGGTTCAACCCGAACCCGGTCGACCGCCGCGCGCAGCGCCTCGAGCCCCTCGGCATTGGTGACCGGTTGAACACCGTAGGTCTCCGTGCGGTCGGCTTCGAAGCCTTCCACGTATTTCGTCAGAATGCCCTGCTCCACCTCCGCGGTCGGGTACCCCACGTGAACCTTGACCATGAAGCGGTCGAGCTCGGCCTCCGGCAGCGGGTAGGTGCCCTCGAATTCGATCGGGTTTTGCGTGGCGAACACCGTGAACGTCGCCGACAAGGGATGGCTGGTCCCGTCCACGGTCACCGTCCGCTCCTGCATCGCCTCGAGCAGCGCGGCCTGCGTCTTGGCGGGCGCCCGGTTGATCTCGTCGGCCAAAACGAGATCGGCGAACACCGGGCCGGGACGAAACGTGAATTCGCGCGCGCCGCTGAGCAGCGTGATGCCGGTGATGTCCGCGGGCATGAGGTCGGGCGTGAACTGAATGCGCACGAAGCGCACGTCGAGCGCGAGCGCGAGCGTGCGCACCAGGAGCGTTTTGGCGGTCCCCGGAACGCCCTCGAGCAGGATGTGGCCGCGCGCCAGCAGGCAGACGAGCACCTCGCGCGTGGCCGCTTCCTGCCCCAGCACCACGCGGCGCAGGGCGTCTATGATGCGTTGCGCGTCTGCGGGTGGCGGGGACGCAGTTCCTCCCACACATCCTCCACGGCTTGGGCGGCGGCAAGGACGCGCGCGGATTCCGCTCCGGGATCGCGTGCGGTGAGCAGATGCTGCAAACGACGGACGGCCGCGCGGCCTTTGGTGCCGCGCGTCGCGAGCTCGAGTCCCGCGAGCCAAGGCAGCACGTTTTCGTCGCGGGTCGGATGCGCGTGGCTCAGGCGACGGCGCAGGCCAAGCGCCAGCCGGCGCACCGCGGTGTCGCCATCGTCGGCGCTTTCGAGCCCGGCGCCGAGCGCCTCGAGATGCTCGAGCGGCGAGCGGCGGCGGCGTTCAATGACTGCGCGGGCCGGACCAAACCGCACCGCCGTCATCGCCAGCCAGAGCAGGGCGACGGCGCAGAGTTGCAGAATCGCCCAGCCGGCAGGCGACCCGCGCATCCACTTCCACGTACTGCCGACGAGCGTCGGACCCGTCGTTTCGCTGAACCCCTGGTGGTATTCGTCCCAGACGACACGTCCGGGACGCTCGCGCCGGGGCGTGAGCAGCGGCACCGCCACGACCGGCACATCGGTGTCGCGCCACATCCGGTTCGTCAGCCAGCGCCGGTCGCCCACGAGCGTGAGCGTACCGCCGCCGCGATAGCGCAGCAGCAGAATGACGGGACGCTTATTGAGCGCGGCGATCACGGTGTCTACCGCGAATGGCGCCAGCGTCTTGCAGATCCCGAGCGTTTCGTCTTCGGCCTCACCCTTCCGGAGGGATTCGAGCGACGGCGTCGTTGCTTGCTCCTCGACCTCGAGCGGCGTCAACACGCGGGTGACCTGAGGCAAACGCAGGCTGCCTGCGGCAATCACCGCCATGCTGTCCTCGCTGCCCACAAATGGCTGCGTACGCCAGCCGGCGCAGCCGGTCACTCCACCGCCCGAACCGGTGGCAACGACCGCGCCGCCCGCGCGAATGAAGCGCACGACCTCGCTCACTTCGTCGTCATCGAGCGGGATCGTGGGGGCGTTCACCACGAGAATGGCCGGCCGGTGCGCGCGCTCCGTCGCGAGATGCTCGAGCGAGGTGCGGCGGCGCTCGGAGCGCCGCCCCAGCCGCAGCAGCACATCGTGCAGCCCTTTGCTGCCATAAGGCCCGTTCAGGAACGTCGACGAGCGGAAATCGAAGTCGGGCGTGCGCTGCTGACGCGTCGCCGCCCACAGCACGAAGGCGAGCGAGCCGGTGAGCAGCGCGGCGAGTCCGATCTCAAGCCGGTACGACATGCGGACCTCGGGCCAGCTCCTGCGCGGCCGCCCCAAAGGCCGCGTACTCGGTCTCGTCGCACGGGACCGCGCCGAACAGATGCCGGTACAGTGCTGCGACGAGCGTCGTAAACGACGCGCGACCGCTGTCGTCGAGGCGAACTTCACCGATGTATTCGGCCGGCGTCTTGGACACATGGAAGCGCAGCGCCTTGCGGCGATCGAGCTCGAGCAAGACCGCCATGAACCGGTGCGCCAGGGCTTCGGTGTAGCGCCCTCCGCGGGCGAGCTGCTCGGCGAGCGCGAGATGCGCGGCCGCGTCCATGATCTTGCCGCCCGTGACGGCGGAAGCTGCCGTGCCCGTGCGCACCGCCGGCCGCACGATGCGCAGGACGACGTACCCGATGTGGACGAGCAGAACGAGGAGTGCCAATACGCCCAGCGCCAGCACGAGGTTGAAGCTGAGGGGATGCTGCTCGGAAAGCCGGTCCAACCACGTCGTCAGTTGCTGCCATCGCAGCTGCAGCCAGGATACGATGTGCTGGCGCTCGATCCATTCGTATTCCGGGCGCGCAAACACTTCGCTGACCGCGCGCCGCAGCGAATCGGCGGGAACCGCGGGTGTTTGGAGCGGGATCAGCGGGGCCCCAACTGCTCGCTCAGAATCTGAAGGTCGAACGCTTCACGCCGCACGCGGAGGTCATAGTACAGCAGCGTGAGGACGCACGGCAAAATCGGCGCGAGCACGATTCCAATCAGCGACGCGAGGACGACAAAAAACGTCTGGGCTGCCGTGCTGCCGCCGGCACTCAGGAAGCTGTTGATACCGCTGATCACCATCTGGGGCAGGAAGTACCCAATGAGCCAGGCGACGAACATGGTACCGAAAACCTTGCCCCGCAGTCCCCGCGTGAGCTCCCAGGAGCGGCCGAATGCATCGAACGAGCTGGACAACTCCTCGAGCACGACGATCGGCGTCGTCGTCCCATAGCCGCAAGCAATCCACACGACGAGCCAGCCGAGCGTGACGACACCGACCGTCACGAGCAAACCGCCGATCGACGGTCCCATCAGCCGTCCCACCACCACCACCAGCCCCATCCCCAGCGCTCCAAACAAGCCGATCAGCGCGATCAGCAAGCCTTTGCTCAGTGCCACAAGCAGCAGCGGGACGATCTTGGCGCCACCGAAACGGAGCGCCGCGCCCAGCTCCGGCTCCTGACCGAGGTAGGAGTCGGAGATGATGCGAATCGTGCCCGCCTTGAGCAGCAGGCTCGCGCCGATCCAGATGACGGTCGCCAGGAGTCCCATTCCGAAGCTGGCCAGGGGGTGCTGCTCGATCATGTTGAGGAACGCGAGGGGCGTACCGGCGAACCGCACGGACAGGTAGACGATCAGCGCGGTCGGCAGCCACACGATGATCAGGCTGAGCCGCATGAACAGCCCGAAGTGCCGCCGGTAGATGTTGAAGCTGCCGTCCAGGATCTCGCCCAGCTGCATCGGCCTGAGGTTCGTGTTAATGGGTCGCTCCGCGTGGGGACACGCGGTAAGATGAGGACATGGCGCGCTCCGCGCGAGACCTGGATCTGCGGCAACACCACGGCGTCGAGACGCCGGAACATGTCGACGTGCGGTTCGAGCTGGCCGGCGCCGGCTCGCGCATGGCGGCGGGACTGATCGACGTGGTGCTCGTCTCGTTCGCCAACCTGCTGATCGGTTTGGGTTGGGGCGCCCTGGGCGGCTTCTCACGCGGCTCCGCAGTGCGGGGCTGGCTGACGGCGCTGATCATTCTGCTGATCTTCGCGATGACATGGGGCTACTTCACGCTGTTTGAAGCCCTCAACGGCGGCCGGACTCCGGGCAAACAGGCGCTCGGCATCCGCGTAGTGATGGACACGGGGCACGCATTGACCCCGGGAGCGGCCGTGGTGCGCAATCTCGTCCGCTTCGTCGACAGCCTGTTCCCGATGCCGGTGGTTCCGGCCGTGCTCTCCATCTTTCTGAACTCGAGCAACAAGCGGCCCGGAGACATGGCGGCCGGCACGATCGTGGTGCGAGACCGACCCACCGATTGGGCCATCGGCGCCAGGCAGACCGCCGCTGAGCCGCAGGTCCTGGAGCCGATCGAGACCGGCCCGCCTGACCTCTCCGAGGACGAATTCCGCCTGCTGGATCGCTTCCTGGGGCGGCTGAACGAGCTGACCCCCGAGGTCCAGACGCGCATCACGTCCGATCTGGTGCGGCGGTTCGAGTCACGGATTCCGCGCCGCAGCGGCGATGCGCAGGCCTATCTCGTCATGGTGTTCGCCGAGGAGCAGCGGAAGCGTCGCAGCCGGTTCGCGACGCGAGCGCAAGCCGGCAGTGCCGGGCGCATCACGGTCACCGCGGAGCGGTTCGTGGCCAAGAAGCGTGAGACCTGGGAGCAGTTTCGGACGACGGCGCTGCGCATGGAGCGGCTCGGCGTCGCTGCGCTGGGACCTGGTCAGATCCCGGAGTTCGCCGCGCAGTACCGCGAAGTGGCCGCGGACCTCGCGCGCGCCCGAACCTACCACGTGGATCCCAGCGTCATCGACTATCTCCAGCGCGTCGTCAGCGCGGGACACAATGCGCTCTATCGCGCGCGCGGCCGGCAGCGCACGCCGCTGGCGCAGTACCTGCTCCGCGACTTCCCGGCGGCGGTCGTGCAGTCGTGGCAGTACGTCCTGCTCGGCTTCCTGCTGTTCATGATTCCGGCGGCGGTGGGATACGTGATGATTCGCGAGCGGCCGGCGCTGGCCGAGGAGATCGTGTCGCCTGTGATGATCCAGCGCGCCGAAGAGGCCGCGGAGCGCCAGCTCGAGGGGCGCACCTATGCGCAGGAGGGGCGCGCCGAGCGTCCCGTCGTGTCGGCGCTCATCATGAGCAACAACATCAACATCTCGTTCCTGGTGTTCGCGGGCGGCCTCACGGCGGGATTGCTCACCGCCTGGCTCCTGTTCACGAACGGGATGATGCTGGGCACAGGCATGGCGGTATTTCACAATTACAACGTGCTGGGATATCTGCTCACGTTCGTGGCCGGGCACGGCGTGCTCGAGCTGACGGCGATCTTCATCTCGGCGGGCGCGGGGTTCCGCTTGGCGAAGGCGATGATCGCCCCGGGCGATCGCACCCGCATGGATGCCCTGATTGTCGAAGGACGAATCGCCGGCCGCATGATCGGCGCCGTCGTGACCCTGCTCGCGATCGCGGGGACGATTGAAGGTCTGTTATCGACCTCCAACGCCCCCGCGATCTGGAAATACGGCGTCAGTGCCGCGACGACCGTCTTCCTGGTCCTCTATCTAATGAATGGCCGCAAAGCGCTAGTTGTTCAGCGCCCCCTGTAGGACCCAGTTACGAATCGTGTTGATGATGGTGTTGGACAGACAGGACGCCCCTGCGCATCCCAGCGGCATCCGCGCGCCCGAGCCGCCGACGGTCGCCTGCGTGCCCTGAATCTTGTGGACCAGGTACGATGAGTCGGGCCTGAACGGCCTGACCCGTCTCAACGCCGGGACTTCGGTCGACGCTACGCCCTGGCCGCTGGCTCCCACGAGGTTCGAGTACGCCAGCGCCACGGTGCTGAGGTTGAGATTCTGGTTGGGCGGATGACAGCCGTCGCATCCCGCCGCACCCGTGAACACACTCACCACTTGCGTCGCGAAGCTGATCGGCGTCGCGCTCACGTTGACGACGCGTGACGCGGAGGCGGGACCGGCCGTGGCCGTGATCGTCGCCGTGCCGGCGCTGCCCGTCGTCACCACCGTCGAATCGAGTGAGCTCGTCGCGGCCACGTTGGCGACGCCCGAGCTGTTCGTGGACCAGTCCACACTGTCCTGCAGCGCCGGCTGATTGAGCGAGTCGAGCACCGTCGCAAAGAATGGCGCGCTCTGGCCGGTTCTCATGGTCACATCAGGGGTCCCGAAATTGGCCGGC
>Ga0070680_100004322_pt1 | contig 10683 bp, 11 predicted proteins | sample KBSC73BmetaG_FD_64672 | JGI IMG/M metagenome (GOLD analysis project Ga0070680, IMG submission 64672) | Corn rhizosphere microbial communities from Kellogg Biological Station, Michigan, USA - KBS C7-3B metaG | ecosystem: Host-associated > Plants > Roots > Rhizosphere | place: USA: Michigan... | reverse complement strand
CGACGGCGGCGATGGTCGTGCCTGCGCTCTTCGCGATCGCCGTCAGCGTGTCACCGACGCGGACCACGTGGACGGTCGTCGCCACCGCCCTGGGCACCGTGTTCCGAACCGGCACACGATCACGACGCGCGATCGTCGACAGGGTTCGCGGACCGACGATCGAATCGGCGGACAGATGCATGAGCCGCTGGTAGCGCTTCAGCGACGCGGCGGTCTCGGCGCCGAAGTAGCCGTCGAGCGCGCCGTTGTAGACGCCTCGGCGCGTCAGGAGGAACTGCAGCACGGAGACGTCGAGCCCGAAGTCGCCCCGCTTGAGGACACGCGACCCGAACAGCGGGCGCCCGAGCGGGCCGAGCGCGATCCGCGTGCGGGTGTCGGCAGCGCCGACCCGAAGGTGGTGCGCGCGCTGGAAGGCATGGACGGCCGCGGCCGTGCGGGCACCCGCGACCCCGTCGATCTGGGCGAGATAGAGACCGTGCGCGCGCAGGGCCACCTGAAGCCCCGCGATCTGGGGGTTGACGCCTGCGAGGGCACCGGCGGGCGCGGCGAGAGCCGCGACCGCCGCAAGGACGGCGAGACGAGTCACGGGACTGGGACCTTTCGCCCCGCCCCGCGCGGCTCCTTCAAATCGGGCGGAGCCGCTCGCGCAGGCGGTCGATGCGGGGTTTGTCGAGGCCGATATGCGCCAGGTACGCCTCCACGCTGCCGTGCTCGAGCTCGAGTTGCTCGAGCGCCCGTTGCATCGCCTCGGGCGGCGTGTGCTGCATGAACAGACGGCGCGCCCGCTCGTGCTCGTCGGGGGCCGCGTCGACCCAGGAATCCGGCGCGCCGGCCCGACGTTCCTCGCTCAGCGAATAGTCGTGCGCGATCTCCTCGATCGGCGCGCCGGCCAGGCGGAGAAGCAGCGCCGCGACGAGCCCGGTGCGGTCCTTGCCGCCCGCGCAGTGGAAGACGACCGCGCCCTCCGGCGCATCGGCGATCGCAGCGAGCGCGACCGCGAAGTTGGGCGCGAACGCCCGCAGGATGCGCGTGTACGAGATCGCCCAGTAGCCGGCCGGATCGTCGACCGCCATGTAGTCGCGAATGTCGTCGCTGAAGTCGGGGTCGAGCACGCCGAGCAGCGACACGTGCACGACGTCGATGTCGACGTCGCGCGGCGGGTCCTCGTCGAGCTCTTCCGGCCACCGAAGGTCGACGATCCGCGCGACGCCGTGCGCGGCGAGCGAACGCCAGCCGTCGTCCGTCAGGAGCCTGACGTTGTCCGCGCGCACGAGCGCGCCGTAGCGCGTCTCGCCGCCGTCTTCGAGCGCGACGCCGCCCAGGTCCCTGACGTTCAAGGCCCCGTCCCAGTCCAGATGACGGTTCACGCCGCGGCGGTCTCTGCGCCGAGGTACGCCTCGATCACCGCCGGGTTGCGCTGCACTTCATCCGGCGTGCCCTCGGCGATCTTGCGGCCGAAGTCGAGGACGTGGATGCGCTCGGCGATTCCCATCACGAGCCCCATGTGGTGCTCGACGAGGAGCACGGTGAGGTCGAAGTCGTCGCGCAGCTTCGTGATGAACGCGCCGAGCTCCGAGACCTCCTCGTGATTGAGGCCGCCCGCCGGCTCGTCGAGGAGCAAGAGCCGCGGCTCCGACGCAAGGGCACGAGCGAGCTCGACCCGCTTGAGCGTCCCGAACGGCAGCCCAGCGGCCGGACGGCGCGCCACGGCGGCGATGCCGACGTAGTCGAGGATCTCGAGAGCGCGCGCGTCGCCGGTCCGTCCGCCGAACGGGCGCGTGCTGGTGTGCGCGCCGACGAGCACGTTGTCGAGCACGGACATCGTCTTGAACAGCTCGACGTTCTGGAACGTGCGTGCGATCCCGCGCCGGACGACGCGGTGCGGCGGCGTGCGCAGCAGGCTCTTGCCGTCGAAGTCGAGCTCGCCCGAGTCGGGCTTGTACAGCCGCGTGATCACGTTGAAGAGCGTCGTCTTGCCGGCGCCGTTGGGCCCGATCAGCCCGACGATCTGCCCGCGGTCGACGTCCAGCGAGACCTCGTCGATCGCCACGATCCCGCCGAACCGACGCGTCACATCGCGGATCGAGAGCAGGGCCACACGACGAGTCTATGCGTCAGTACGACACCTGGATTGGCGGGCATGGCGCGCTGCCGGCCCCCGCGATGTCGATGCCGTAGACGGACTTCGGGGTCTGGGGCGGCAGGCCGATCGTGAGGGTGACCAGCGACCACGCGCGAGGTGTGGCACCGGCCGCCGGCGACTGTCGCACCACCGGTACCTCCGCTCGTGTCGACGCCGGAAACGTCTTCGCGACCTCGAGCCGGACGCAGTAGTGCGCCCTGAGGAGGCGCACGGCGGCGTCGGTTGCCTCGAGACCGCGCACGTCGGGGACGGCCGCGCGACCCGCCGGCTTCGGCTTCGACGTCACGGTCGTGCCACAGCCGCTCACGGCGAGCGCGGCGAGGAGCAGCACGAGCGTCCTGCGCGTCACGGTTCGACCCTCACGAGCGCGCGAGCCGCGTCGATGCAGAGCGACGCCGCCTGGTTCCAGCCCTCGACCGTCACCCACACACCGGCAGCGCGGACCTGCGCCTGGCAGTCGCGCGTGATCGGCCCAGGGCCGGTCACGGTGGTGCGCCGCAAGAGCGCCGTGCCGGGAGCCGGTGCTCCGCCGGGCTGCGGCCAGTAGATCGGTTCGCGTGCCTTCGCCTCGGAGATCTGGATGCGGTCGGCGCCGCGACCGTACGCGAAGTAGACGCCTTTCGTCAGGCGGCGCGGCACCGGCGGATCGTGCGACAGAAGGTGCAGCTGCGTGTACTGGAGCGATCGCCCGCGGAAGGAGCGACCAAGCCAGACCGGCGTCCACCCGAGGAGTCGCGCGGCCCGGGTTGCAGCGATCGGTTTCAGACGGGCGCCGCCGCTGAAGGCGGCGACGGGCTTGCCGACCTTGAAATCAGCCGGCCGGTACGGGCCTGTGCCGATCTCGGTGACGGTCCAGATCGGCTGGACCGGCTTGCCCTGCGGGCCGAGCGGCTCGATCACGACGGGACGGTATGTGTGGGCGTCGATGCCGACCCGCTCGCCGAACAGCCGGTAGTCGAACCGCACCCAGATCACGCTCCGTCCCTTGAATGTGCCGCTACCGAGTTGCCGCGCGTGTCCGTTCTTCAAGGCGTCGCGGTAGCGGCTGACGAACGCGGTCAGAGCCGGATCGAGCCTAGGCTCGGTGCCGTTCCGCGGAACCAGGGCGTCGACGACGGTCCCGCCGTTCGTCGAGCTGACCGCGCGGAGCACACCTCGTTCGGCGTCGTACCAGTACTCGATCGTCTGAGGCACCGGCCGCGCACGTCCCGACGAGAGGGTCACGACGGTCTCGTTCGGCACGTGGCTCGCGATCACCGCATGCAGCACCGGGCCTTCGCCCACCGCGGCCAGTGCGCGTCCGACAAGGCCGTCGCCACGACCGTGCCACGGCGCGACGACCGCCAGCACGATCACCGCTCCGACGACCGCCGCGACCGCAACCAGCCGCCAGGCGTGCGACGTGTGCTTCAGGGCCTGCGTCGCCACGACCGCGTCGGCGATCGCCAGCAGATCCGGGTCGTCGCGGAGGAGCTCGACGACCTCGCGGTCGGGACCGACGCTCACGGCAGGTCTCGCAACCGATCGCGAAGCGCCTCGACGCCGCGGGCAAAGCGCATCTTGCACCCCGCCTCGCTCGCCCCGACCCGGTCTGAGATCTCGGCGAACGACAGCCCACGCAAGAGCTTCATGACGACCACGGTTCGCTGCGTCTCGGGGAGCGCGGCGATCGCCTCGCGCAGAGCCGCCGCGATGTCTGTGCCGTACGCCGTCTCGGCGGGAGCGAGTCGCGTCTGGTCGAGCTCGCGCAACGACGCGTGCTGGTGCGCGAGCCTCCTGGCCCGATCCGCGAGACGGCGCTGCGCGACGGTGTACAGCCACGCGAGCACGGGCGGCGCGCCGGGCTTGAAGTCGCCGAGGCGCTGGGCGGCATCGGCGAAGACCGCCTGGGTGACGTCCTCCGCTTCGAAGTCGTCGGGCGTTCGGCGGCGGATGTAGCGAAAGAGCTGCGCATAGTGGCGGCGGAACGCTTCCTCGGAGCGGTCGGGCATCCACTGCATTCTCGTTCCGGAGGCCGAAAAGTCACGGTAACCGGACAGGCCGGTTTCCCGTTCTACGAGAAACGGAAGGAACCGACCATGACTCTCAGCGGCGCCAATCGTGTACCCATCACCGTGCTCGGCGCGGCCGGCGCAGGAGCGCTGCTCTGGCTCGCCGGGGCGCACGTCGACCGTTCCACCACCGGCGGTTACTGGGCTGCCACCGGGCTGGTCGTCGCGGCCGGCCTCGTCTTCGGGCTCTCGCAGCTTCGCGGCACCGGCGGCCACCCGCCGGCGATGCTCCTGTTCGGCTTCGTCCCGGTCCTGATCGTCGCGGGTTGGGTGATCGTCGGCATGCAGCCCAACTCGAACTGGTTCGCGCACCACGTGCGCTCGTGGTCCGGCGACATCGGCGTCGGAAGCGTCGTGCGCTCGCTCGGGACGTGGATCGGCGTGCTCGCCTTCGGCATCGGCGCGACACTCGCGACGGCGGCAGAGCCGTTCGGCTCGCGGCGCCGGCTCGCGCAGCCGACACCGGCCGACCACGAGGTGCCGACGCCGCAGCCGCAGCCGGAGCCGGTGCCTCAGCCGGACCCGAAGCCGGAGCCCGAGCCGGTCGGCGAAGAGACGCTCGTCAGGTGACGGGCAGCGCGCAGGCGAACCGCTCGCACACGTAGACGGCCGTCTTGCCGTCCACCTCGGTGCGCCCCTCGAGCAGCGGGACGCCCGCGGCCGGGCCGAACGCGACCACGTCGGTCGGCGCGGCCTCGGCGAGCATCCGGCGCGCGACCTCGGCATGCGGATCACCGACGATCGCGAGCTCCCGGTGCGGTGACAGATGCTGGTCGAGCGCGACGAGCATCCACCCGAACGACGTCGGTGACCGCTCGAGCCCGGCGCGCACGAGCCGCAGGACGGAGATACCGCGGCGCTCGAGCTCGTCGTCGCCCCAGATGCGCGCGAGCCTGAGCAGGACGTAGGCGAACATCGCGTTCCCGCTCGGCGTCGGATGGTCGTCGACCTCCTTCTTGCGCGCAACGAGGCGTTCGCCGTCGACCGGCGCTTGGAAGAAGCCGCCGTGCTGGTCGTCGGCGAACAGCGTGAGCGCTACGCGCGCGAGTCGATACGCCTCCTGCAGGAACCGCGGCTCGCCGCTCGCGGTGTGCAGCTCCATCAGGCCGTACGTGACGTCGGCGTAGTCCTCGAGGTAGCCCGTTCCCTTCGCGACGCCGTCGCGCCACGTGCGGTGCAGGCGGCCGTCGGAGGTCGACAGCGGGCCGAGCAGGAAGTCGGCCAGGCGGACAGCGGTGTCGAGGCGGCCCGCCTGGGCGAACGCGGCGAGCGCGAGGCCGTTCCACGACGCGATCGCCTTGTCGTCGCGGAGCGGCTGCGGCCGCTGCTCGCGAATCGCGAGGAGGCGTGCACGCAGGCCGTCGTCGAGCTCACCGCGCAGCACGAACCGGTCGTGCTCGAAGGGCTCGAAGAGCTCCTCGGGCGCGCCCTCGCCCGGGGCCCAGGTGAACGTCAACCCTTCGACGCCGTCGGTGTCTGCATCCTGCGCCGAGGCGAAGCCGCCGCCGTCGAGCGAGAGCTCGCGTTCGAGGTAGTCGAGCGTACGGTCGGCGACCGCGCGGTAGCGGTCCTCGCCGAACCGCTTCGCCGCGTGCAGGTAGACGCTCGCGAGCAGCGCGTTGTCGTAGAGCATCTTCTCGAAGTGCGGCACGAGCCAGCGCGCGTCGACCGAGTAGCGGTGAAACCCGCCGCCGACCAGGTCGTGCATGCCGCCGGCCGCCATCGCCTCGAGCGTCCCGCGCGTCATCTCCTCCTCGCCGCGGCGCAGCAGGAATTCGAGCACGGGCGCTGGCGGGAACTTCGGCGCGCGCCCGAACCCACCCCACGTCGGGTCGAACACCGCGCGGAGATTCTCTTGCGCCGTGTCCAGGAGCCTGGACGCGAGCGGGTCGCTCGACGCGGCGAGCAGCGAGCCCGAGCGGATGTGCTCCGCGAGGTTCGCGCTCGACGTGCGCACTTCGTCGCGGCGCGTCGCCCACGCCTCCGACACCGCGAGCAAGACCTGCTGGAACGCCGGCAGCCCGTGTCGCGGCTCCGGCGGGAAGTATGTGCCGCCGAAGAACGGCTCGCCCTCAGGCGTGAGGAAGACGGTCATCGGCCAGCCGCCGCTGCCGGTCAACGCGACGACCGCGTCCATGTAGACCGAGTCGAGGTCGGGTCGCTCCTCGCGGTCGACCTTCACGCAGACGAACCGCTCGTTCATGAGGCGCGCGGTCGCCGCGTCCTCGAACGACTCGCGCTCCATCACGTGACACCAGTGGCACGCCGCGTACCCGATCGAGAGCAGGATCGGCCGGCTCTCGACGCGCGCCCGCGTCAGCGCCTCGTCACCCCACGGATACCAGTCGACCGGATTCGCCGCGTGCTGGAGCAGGTAGGGCGACGTCTCGTTCGCAAGCCGGTTCACCGGCGACGCAGCCGCCTGACACCTTCGACCGCGACCGTCAGCGCGCCGGCGATGCCGAACGCGACGAGCAGCGCGACCCACGCGTGATCCTCGAAGAAGCGACCGCCGAAGTAGCCGAGCACGGACGCATACACCGCCCACGACACCGCCGCGACCGCGTCGAAGGCGACGAACCGTGCATAGGGGTAATGCGTGACGCCGCACGTGAACGTCGCGGCCGTGCGGCCGCCCGGCACGTACCGCCCGACGATCAGGACGAGGCCGCCGCGCTCCTCGAGCTGGCCGCGCGACCAGCCGAGCGCGCGCTGAGCACGCTCGCCTGTGAGGAACCGCTCCTGGAACGGCCGCCCGACGAACCGTCCCAGGCCGTACGCGATCGAGTCGCCGCAGAACGCACCGACCGCGCCGGCGACGATCACCCAGCCGAGCGTCAGCTCGCCGACGACCGAGAGCAGCCCGGCTGTGATCAGCGCCGCCTCGCTCGGCAGGATCGGCACGACCGAGTCTCCGAGCGCGAGCGCCCAGACGATGAAGTACGCCTCGGGCGGGTGGGAGAGGAGATCGAAGACGGAATGGAACACGCCGGGATCATGGCGGTCCGGGACTAGGATCGGCGCATGGACGATCTGCGCGAGCTCCTTGAGTTGACCGCTGCGATCGCCTCGGACTTCTACGAGACGCTCCCGGACCGGCCCGTGTACCCACGGGCGACGGTCGCCGAGCTCCACGCGGCGATCTCCTCACCGCTGCCGGAGCACGGCCTGCCCGCGCGCACGGTGATCGCAGAGCTGGCCGCCGCGGTCGACCCGGGGCTCGTCGCCGAGGCGTCCGGCCGCTACTTCGGTTTCGTCGTCGGCGGAGCGGTGCCGGCCTCGATCGCGGCAGACTGGCTGACGTCGACGTGGGACCAGAACGCGGGCCTGTTCGTGCTCGGGCCGTCGGCGTCGATCGTCGAGCAGGCGGCGGGCGCCTGGCTGATCGAGCTGCTCGGGCTGCCGCGGCACGCGTCGTTCGGGTTCGTCACCGGCGCCCAGATGGCGAACTTCACCGCGCTCGCGGCCGCACGCCACCACGTGCTCGCGCGCACCGGCTGGGACGTCGAGCGCGACGGCCTGCAAGGCGCGCCGAAGATCCGCGTCGTCGTCGGCGCGAAGCGGCACGGCACGATCGATCGCGCGTTGCGCATGCTCGGCCTCGGCGCGCCGACCGACATCGTCCCCGTGGACGCAGAGGGTCGCATGCTGCCGGGCGAGCTTCGAATCGGCGACGAGCCGACGATCGTGTGCGCGCAGGCCGGCGAGGTGAACACCGGCGCGAGCGATCCCTTCCACGCGATCGCCGATGCGCGTGACGCCGCACCGAACGCATGGGTCCATGTCGACGGCGCGTTCGGGCTGTGGGCGGCCGCCACCGATTCGCTCCGCCACTATGTCGACGGCGCTGACCGTGCGGATTCGTGGTCGACCGATGCGCATAAATGGCTCAACGTCCCGTACGACTCCGGTCTCGTCTTCACCGCGCACCCGGACTCCCACAGCGCCGCATTCTCGGCGCGCGCCGCCTACCTGATCGTCGACGACGACAAGAGAGAGCAGCTCGACTGGAATCCCGAGCACTCGCGGCGCGCGCGCGGCTTCGCCGTGTACGCGGCGATTCGCGCGCTCGGTCGCACCGGCATCGCCGAGCTGGTCGAGCGCACGTGCCGCCATGCGAAGACCTTCGCGGCTCGCCTCGAGGTGATGGGCGCGGAGGTGCTGAACACGGTCGAGCTGAACCAGGTGCTGTTCCGGTTCCCGGACGACGCGCGCACCGAAGCAGCGCTCGCCGCCGTGCAGGCGAGCGGCGAAGCGTGGATGAGCGGCACCGTCTGGGACGGGCGGCCGGCGATCCGGATCTCCGTCTCGAACTGGCAGACGTCGGACGACGACGTCGAGCGGACGCTGGCCGCGTTCCGCGAGCTCGTACCGGCGTGAAACGCACCTACGAGGACTTCACCGTCGGCGATCGCTACCGGTCGGAGGTCGCACGCACCGTCACGGAGACCGACAACCTGCTGTTCACGATGCTCGCGATGAACACGAACGAGCTCCACTTCAACGAAGAGGCGGCGCGTGCGAGCGAATGGGGGAAGCCGCTCGTCAACTCGACGTTCACGCTGGCGCTCGTGCTCGGCCTCTCGGTCGCCGACACCACGCAGGCGGGCGGCGTCAACCTCGGCTGGACCGACATCCGGCTCCCTCACCCCGTGTTCGTCGGCGACACGCTGCGGTCCGAGACGGAGGTCATCTCGGCGCGCGAGTCGCAGTCGCGGCGCGGCTACGGGATCGTCGGGGTGATGACGCGAGGGCTCAACCAGCGCGACCAGGTCGTCTGCGAGTTCGAGCGCAGCTTCCTCATCCCGAAGGCGTGGCCGGCGCGCTGAGCGCCCGAGCTTGTAACAGACTGTCACTTGCGATTCTCGGCGCGGAGCGCACCCCCGAGCCGAGCTTGTAACAGACTGTTACTTGCGCGCGAACACCAGGCCGCGCCACTGCACGCAGAACCCGATCGATTCGTACAGTGCTGTCAGGCTCGGGTATGCGTCGTCGCCGCAGGAGCCGACGGAGGTCGCCCGGCTCGTACGCGCGGCTACGGATCACGGCCAGCGCGCGGCGCGGTACAGGTAGCCCTCGAGCCGCCGGCCGAGGACCCCTTCGAGCCAGCGCGAGATCTCGACGAGCGCAGCGACGTCGATCCCGGTGCGAACGCCCTCGCGCTCGAGCTGCCACACCAGGTCCTCCGTCGCGATGTTGCCCGTCGCGTTCGGCGAGAACGGACAGCCGCCGAGGCCGCCGATCGACGCGTCGAGCACCGACGCGCCGCCGTCGAGCGCCGCCCACGCCGAGGCGTAGCCCGTGTTGCGCGTGTTGTGCAGGTGCGCGCCCACCCGCGGCCCGAGGATCGACACCCGCTCGACGAGCCTCCGCACGCGCTTCGGCGTCGCGACGCCGATCGTGTCCGCGAGCACCAGCTCGCCGGCGCCGTCGAGTCGCTCGCAGAGGGCTGCGACAGCCCCCGGGTCGACCTCGCCCTCGAACGGGCAGCCGAACGCGCACGACACCGTGACCGTGACCGGTCTCGAGGCTGCGGCGACGATCGCCTGCACGCGGCGCACCGCCTCGTCCAGCGTCGCGTTGCCGTTCCGCTCGTTGAACGCCTCGGTCGCTGCGAGCGTGCAATTGACGCGATCGAGGGGCGTCGCCGCGAAGCGCTCGTACCCGCGCTCGTTGAGCACCAGGCCCGACAGCTCGGCGTCCCCCCTGTCGGCCCCGGCCACGACTTCCTCCGCGTCCGCCATCTGAGGCACACGGTCGGCGCGCACGAACGACACGGCCTCGATGCGCGGGACGCATGCGGCCGCCAGGCGCGTCACGAGCGCCGCGCGCGTCGCATGCGGGAGCGCGCCCGGCTCGTTCTGCAGCCCGTCGCGCGGGCCGACATCGCAGATCACCACGTCCACCGAGCGTAGTTTCCCCTGAGGCGCCCCGGCAGGGGCGGCCCTACGGTCGAGGCATGCACCCTTCGGCTTCGTTCAGCGCGACGCTGCGGACCCGGCTCGACGACTCCCCGGGGACGTTCGCGCGCCTGGCGGCGACGATCGGCGAGGCGGGCGCGTCGCTGGGCGCGATCGACCTCGTGCGCGTCGAGAACGGCACCAAGGTCCGTGACGTCACCGTCCTCGCCGCCGACGCCGGCCACCTCGACCGGATCGTCGAGAGCGTGCAGCACATCGACGGCGTCGACGTCCTCCACGTCTCCGACCGGACCTTTCTGATGCACCTGGGCGGGAAGATCGAAGTCGTGCCGCGCTCGCCGGTCAAGACGCGCGACGACCTGTCGATGGCGTACACACCGGGCGTCGCCCGCGTCTCCCAGGCAATCGCCGACCACCCGGAACAGGTGTGGTCGCTGACGACGAAGCAGCACATGGTCGCGGTCGTCACCGACGGCTCGGCGGTGCTCGGCCTGGGGAACATCGGTCCGGAGGCGGCGCTGCCGGTGATGGAAGGCAAGGCCTTGCTCTTCAAGGAGTTCGGCGACGT
>Ga0070680_100004319_pt1 | contig 10685 bp, 9 predicted proteins | sample KBSC73BmetaG_FD_64672 | JGI IMG/M metagenome (GOLD analysis project Ga0070680, IMG submission 64672) | Corn rhizosphere microbial communities from Kellogg Biological Station, Michigan, USA - KBS C7-3B metaG | ecosystem: Host-associated > Plants > Roots > Rhizosphere | place: USA: Michigan... | reverse complement strand
CCGATGCCGGCAGCGCCGGCTTGCCGCTCGCCACGGCCGACAGATGCTGCCAGCGCGATCCCGAGCGCCACTGGTACGACACGCGACCCGGATCGTCCACGGGCGTGCGCGGCACGGTGCTCCGCATCGGCAGCGCCCAATACGGCTCGTTGTAGGCGAGGCGTGCCACCATCGCGATCGCGGCCTTGGGCACGAGCTCGCGCACGAACACCACGCCGCGGCGCACGTCCCCGCTCGAAGTGGTGTGCCGCACGTAGAAGCGCAGGTTCACCTCTTCGAAGTTGCGGTGCAGCGGAATCGGAGCTCCGAGCACGCGCGTGCGCAGGAAGCGAAAGCCGACCACGCTCGCGATCGCCCTTCCGTTCCAGAGGTCGAGCACGGTGTGGCGCGGCACGAGCGCATGCAGCACCGCCGGATCCACCTGGTAGTTGAGCATTACGAGATAGCGCCACTCCGCCGTCAGAAAAGGCCGGCGCCTCCGGTCCTCCGTTGTGCCGCTCGCCTCTACTTCGCCGGCCATGCGCCGAGCGCTCGCCGGACGAGCACGAGCTGACCCGTGTGGTAGGACAGATGATCCTGGGCCAGGAGCAGCTCGCGCAGATAGGTCTGGCCATCGCCGTGCGGTATCCTCGCGAACAGATCGATCTGCGCGTTGGTCGCCAGCGCCCGGAGCGCATCCCGATCCTTCTGGAAGCTCGCCACGCTCTTCTTCCACGAGTCCGGGCCCGGCGGGGCAGGGCTCTTCGGCCAGTAATCATCCGGCCACTTCATCTCCTCGTACTTCGGATTCACGCAGAAGTCGAGAATGTCGTGCTGCGTGATGCGGATGTGCTCGAGCAGCTCCCACGGCGAATGCGGAAGCCCCTGCACCTGCTTGCCCTGCAGCGAAAGATCGAGCGGCGCGAGTGCCGCATCCGCCGTGAGGTGCGCCTCGCCGAAATCGATGAAGCGCGAGAGCTGCTGGCGGAGCGAATTCTCAGTCGTCATGGCGCCCGTGAGTGAATGGAGTGCACACCGTGTAGTCACTCATTGCAGACCTCGACGTGCGCGCGCGGAACGAAGATCGCCACCGGCGTGCCATCGTCTTCCAGCAGGTCGAGCAGATCGGTCTTGTGCCCGAACTTGTCCTCGGATGGCTCCGCGCGGTAGCACTTGCCGTCTTCCGCGCGCTGCATGTCGTGCTCGGACAGTCCCGCGCGCATGCGATACTTGCGGCTCGTCATGATCATCTCCTTTGCGCCGGTCGCTCGTGCTGGCAATATCGCTCGTCAGCGGAGCGCAGTCACCTGGACGGGTCGGGCAAAGTTTATCGACGCGATGGCGCCGATCGAAGGTCAATGCATGACCTCGGCGCGCGAGCGCCTACGCGTCTCGCAGCGCGACCAGCGGTCCGACGCGCGCGGCCCGTCGCGCCGGCACGTAGCCAGCGAGCGCGGCACTCGCGCTGAGCACGAACAGCGCGACCAGGATGGAGGGCCAATCGAGCAGGCCGATCTCGTACAACTGGTGCTTCACGAGCTGCATCGCGCCCAGGGCCGCCGGCATCCCCACCATCACGCCGCCCGCGACGAGGAGCATCGCCTCGCCGAGCACGAGCCGCAGCACGTTCCCCGGCTCGGCGCCGAGCGCCATGCGAAGACCGAACTCGCTCGTGCGGCGCGTGGTCGCGTAGGTCATCACGCCGTAGAGGCCGAGCGCGGCCAGCGCGAGCGCGAGCAGTCCGAAGATGCTCACCACGCGAGCGACCAGCTCGTCCTGGGCGATGGATTCGTGAATGAGATCCGTGAGGGACTCCACGTGCATCGAGAGCGACGGATCCACAGCGGCGAGCGAGCGCCGCAGTGACTCGCCCATCGCGTTCGGATCGCCGGCGGTTCGCACCTCGAGCGAGAACTTTCCCGGTTTCTGCGGCAGCTGCGCGGCGGGGACGTAGAAGCGCCGCGCGGGCTTCGCCCGAAGATCCTGTTCCTCGATGTCCGACACCACGCCGATGATCTCGCTGGTCGAGCTGTCTGCGGAGATGTGCGCGCCGACCGCGTTGCCGCGCGGGAAGAAGTGTCGAGCGGCCGTCTCGTTCAGCACGGCGACCCTCGCTCCCGACTCGTTGTCGCGCTCCTCGAAGTCACGCCCTTGCACGATGCGGGCGCCAATCGTCCGAAAGTAGGCCGGGCCCACATCGTCGTACGCGATGCTGCTGTCATCTTCCGTCTGCGGCGTGAATCCCTCCACTCGCACGGTCGTCCCCGACTCGGTGCCGGAGAAGATCCCGTTCTCCGAGAGTGATGCCGACACGACGCCCGGGGTCTGCATCGCACGCGCGGTCAGCGCGCGCATGAGCGAGAGGAGTCGCGCGTCCTTGTAGCCCGCGCGCTCGGCGTCCACCTCCACGAGCAGCAGCCGATCGCGCGCGACGCCGATGTCGGTGGTCTGCATCCGCTGCATGCTGCGCACGAGCATCCCGGTTCCCACCAGGAGCAGCACGGAGAGCGCGACCTGCGCGACGACCAGCATCTTGCCCAATCCGAACTTGCCGGTGCCCCGCTCGGCGTTGGACACTCCGCGGCCCTGCGCACGGAGCGCCGCAGCGAGCTCCACGCGCGTGCCGCGCAGGGCGGGCACCAGGCCGAAGAGCACCGCCGTCGCGAGCGAGAGCAGCGCCGAGAACGCGAGCACGCGTCCGTCGAGCTTCGCGTCGACCTGTGCGCCGCCGGTCAGCGCGACCATGGCCGAGCTTCCCCAGATCGCGAGGAGCACGCCGAGCGCTCCGCCGACGAGCGCGAGAATGACACTCTCGGTGAGGAGCTGCTGGACGAGCCGGGCGCGATTGGCGCCGAGCGCCATGCGCACGCTCATCTCCCGGCCACGCGATGACGCGCGCGCCAGCATGAGGTTCGCGAGGTTCGCGCACACGATGAGCAGCACGATGACGACTGCCGCCATGAGAATGAACAGCGGGCCTGCGAGCAGGTGCCGGTAGTACGAGAAGCCGCGCGCGCCGGACTCCACCTGGAGCGGCGTCTCGCGCAGGTTGTTCGTGACGCTCGCTTTCTCCTTCGCCTTCGCGTTCTGGAGCAGCGACCGGTTCTCGACGGCGGTCAGCTCGCTCCGCGCCTGGGCGAGCGTCACGCCGGGGCGGAGGCGTCCCATCATGAGCAGCCAGCTGATGCCGCTGTCGGTGAGCGCCGGCGAGTTCGGCATGAGCGCCGGCTGCTCCATGATCGGGATCCAGATGTCCGTGCGCTGGCCGACGATGTCACCGGTGAACCACTGCGGCGCGATCCCGATGATCGTGAGCGGCACGCCGTTCACGCGAACGGACCGGCCGACCACGGATCGTGCACCGCCGAAGCGCGTCTGCCAGTACGCATGGCTGATGACCAGAACGGGAGCGCCGCCGGGCGCGCCATCCTCCTCCGGGGAGAACGACCTGCCGAGCGCCGTCGGCACCTGCAGCACGGAGAAGTAGTTCGCCGAGACGAAGCGGCCGCGCGGATGCTCGGGCTCCTGCTGCCCCTCATCCGCGAGCATGTCGAGGCGACTCGCCCGTCCCGAGGCGTAGATGCCGCTCAGCAGCCGCGTTTGCGCGCGCACATCCGCGAACACCGGATAGGAGACGATGTCGTTGCGCGGCGTTCCCTCGGACAGGCCGCCCGTGCGCGCCGGATTGCCGATCGTGACGAGCTGCTCCGGATGCGGCACCGGCAGCGGCCGCAGCACCAGCGCGTCGATCAGCGTGAACGTGGAGGTGTTCGCGCCGATGCCGAGGGCCAGCGTCAACAGCACCACGGCCGTGAAGCCGAGGTTCTGCTGCATCGAGCGCAGCGCATATGCGACGTCCTGCCGCAGGTTGCTCAGATGGTTCGTGCGGCGCATGGCGCGCTCCCGTTGATGATCGATGTCGATGCAGCTGTCGCGAACGGCACGCACATCGCCGAAGCACTCGAGCGCCTTCGTGCGTGCCGCATCGGGCGCGAGCCCCGCGGCGACGAGCTTCTGCGTGCGCATGGCGATGTGGAAGTCGAGCTCCTGGTCGATGTCGCGCTCGATGTGTCGGGCGCCGACGCCGATGCGGAAGACCCGCGTCCAGTCGCCACGCTCGCTCATGCCGTCCGCGGCGAGGCGCTGGTGTGCAGCGCGCGCGAGGCGGCCTCCACGAACTGCTGCCAGGCCGAGAGCCCGGTCCGCAGCTGCGCGCGGCCGGTGGCCGTGAGCCTGTAGAACTTCGCGTGGCGATTGTTCTCGGAGAGGCCCCACTCGGCCTCGATCCATCCCTGCGCCTCGAGCCGGTGCAGGGCAGGGTAGAGCGTGCCCTCACCAACGAGGAGCGCCGACTCCGTTGCCTGTTCGATCCAGTCGACGACGCCGTAGCCGTGCCGCGGTCCCCACGTGAGTGCCTTGAGGATCAGCAGGTCGAGCGTGCCGCGCATGAGTCCAACATCGATGTCCGCCATCGTCTCCGCCGTGCAGTGATGAGAAGGAGCTTAGACTCCTTCCCCTCGCCACGCAAGGGGAGAGGCGCCCTCGGCGAGCCCTGCGGTACGGCTCGCGGGGGGCCGTCGCTACCAGATCTTCACGCGCTCATCGGGCGGCAGATACATCTTGTCTCCCGGCTGCACGTTGAACGTCTTCTCGAACACGTCGTTGTTCACGAGCGGCACCCTGGCGCGATAGTCGCCGGGCGAGTGCGGATTCGTGAGCAGCTGCTGGCGAAGCGCGTCGTCGCGAATCTTGCCGCGCCAGATCTGCGCGAAGCCCATGAAGAAGCGCTGATCGCCCGTGAGCCCATCGATCACCGGCGCCTCCTTGCCGCCCAGCGAGATGCGATAGGCTCGGTACGCCTGTGCGAGTCCGCTCAGATCGCCGATGTTCTCGCCCATCGTCAGCTTCCCGTTGATGTGCAGATCGTCGATCGGATTGATCGCATCGTACTCGGCGCCGAGCTTCGACGTGCGCGCCTCGTACGCCTTCGCATCCGCCGCCGTCCACCAGTCGCGCAGATTGCCTTCGCCGTCGGACTTGCGACCCTGGTCATCGAAGCCGTGGCCGATCTCGTGTCCGATCACCGCGCCGATCGCGCCGTAGTTCACGGCATCCTCCGCGTTCACGTCGAAGAACGGGGGCTGCAGGATGCCCGCAGGGAAGGTGATGTCGTTCGCAATCGGGTTGTACTGGGCGTTCACCGTCGGCGCAGTCATCCCCCAGCGCGCCTTGTCCACCGGCTTGCCGAGGCGCGACGCCATGTCCTCGTACTCGAACGCGCGCGAGCGGCGCTCGTTGCCGAACAGGTCATCGCGCTTGATCGTGAGCGCGGAATAATCGCGCGGCTTGTCCGGGGCGCCGATCTTCACCTTGAAGTGCGCGAGCTTCTCCTTCGCCTGCGCCTTTGTCTCGGGGCTCATCCACTCGAGGCTGTCGATGCCCACCCGGTAGGCATTGATGATGTTCTTCACCAGCGCATCCATCCGCGCCTTCGCCTCGGGCTTGAAGTACTTCGCGATGTAGAGGGTGCCGGCCGCCTCGCCGAGGTCGGCGTTCGTGCCGTCCACGGCGCGCTTCCATCGCGCGGCGAGCTCCTGCTGCCCGTTCAGTGTCTTCCCGTGGAAGGCGAAGTTCGCCTGCACGAAGGCCGCGGGCAGCACGTCCGCGAACGCATCGATCAGATGAAAGGTGAGATACTCGCGCCAGGTCGACACTGGCGTCTTCGCGATGATCGAATCCATGGACGAGATGTAGTCCGGCTGGCGCACGATGACTTCACTCGCCTTGCCGAGACCCGCCGCCGAGAGATAGCTCTTCCAGTCGTACGAGGGCGTCATCGCCGCGAGCTCCGCGACGGTCAGCTTGTTGTACGTCGCGTTCCGGTCGCGGTTGCGCGCCCGCTCCCACTGCGCCGTGGCGATCTGCGTCTCGAGTGCGAGAATGCGATTGGCCGAGCCGTCCGGGTCGGGCTGATTCGCGAGCGTCAGCAGCTGCGTGATGTAGGCGACGTACGCCGAGCGCGCGGACGCCATCTTCGCGTCCTGCTTGAGATAGTAGTCGCGATCGGGCAGGCCGAGACCGGTCTGCGTCACCTGCACGATGTTGTCGTTGGAGTGCTTCGCGTCGGCGCTCACGAACACGCCCATGGGACCATTGATTCCCAGCCGCGCGAAGTGCGCGAACGTGGAGGGCAGGTCGGCGGGGTTTTTTAGCGAGGCGATCGCCTTGAGATCCGGCGCGAGCGGCTTCGTGCCGAGCTGCTCGACACGGGCGCTGTCCATGTAGCTCGCGTACAGATCTCCCACCTTGCGCTCCGGGCTTCCCGACTTCGCCTTCGAGGTGCTCGCCTCCTCGAAGAGCTGATGCAGCGCGTTGCGGCTGTTCTCGCGCAGCTCCTGGAACGCGCCCCAGCTGGACGCGTCCGCCGGAATCCGCGCGGTCTTGAGCCATCCGCCGTTCACGTACCGGTAGAAATCATCCTGCGGACGAACGGAGTGATCGAAGTTGGCGGTATCGATGCCGCTCGAGAGCTGCTGAGCGGCGGCACTGAACGAGAGGCCACTCACCAGTGCAAGTGCGATGATGGCCGACGTGAATGAAGGACGTTGCTGGACCACGGCAAACCTGTGTTGAACGGGGAGGAAAACGAGCTCGGGCGCGTGTGCACCAGCGTGCCCACACCGAGAATTACGAACGGGACCGCTGCTTCGCTGGCCGGATCGGGTGGATACGGCAAAGGGCCGGAGGTGCCTGTAAGACACTCTCCGGCCCTTCAGGTTGCGGGACGCCGATGCCGTGCTACGACATCAAGCCCACCTGATGCGCCGAATCCTTCGCGGTCGTCTCCGCCTGATCCATGACGCGCTCGGCCACCTGCTGCACCTTCGCCTTCGTGTCCTCAGCGACGTCGCGCACCTTGTCGACCAGCTCGTCGCGAGTCTCGCCCACGAGCTCGTCTTCCGTTTCCGTGGATGGAATCGCGAGTCCCGCCGCGAGTCCGAGGGCCAGGGCCGCGGCGCCGATGACGAGCGGGTTGTCTTGGAACGCGCGCTCCACGCGACGCGTCTGCATGCGTGTCTGGTCGGCGACGCGGCTGGCCATCTCCTCCGCGCGCTCGCCCACCTCGCTCGCCTTGCGCTGCGTCTCGTCGGCGAGGTGCGATGTCTTCTGCTTCACCGTGTCCACGACATCGCTTGCCTTGTTCCGCACGCGGTCCATCGCGCCGGACTCCTGCCGGTCGTAATCCGAGCCCTGCCGGTCGTCGTAGTACATCGAGCTCCAGCCTTCGCCCTGATGCTCGTCGTACATCGAGCGCGCGCCGCGGCGCTGGGAGTCGTCGTACTGCGAGTCCGCTCCCATCCGCTTCTTGCGAGTGCTCGCATTCAGGATCATCCAGCCGAGTCCCAGGCCGACCATGACCACCGGGATCGGATTCTCCCGGATCGACTGCATGAGCGAGCGCTGGGCGTCGGACACCATGTCTGCAGTTTGTTGTGCCATATTCTCGACTTTTCCAATTGTGGCGTCACGGATGTCACTCTTGAGCTCTTCCTTGAGCCGGGTAGGATTGAACCGCTCGCCGATTTCCTCGACGGTGTCGCCGAGTCGCTCCTGGGACATGCGAATGTCGGCCGCGATGATCTCCGTCTCGTCCTCGTTCCTGTCTCGATCGGCGCCGCCGTACGCTCGGTCGTTGCCCGACGATTGTGATTCGTAGCTTCCGGTCATTGCTCCTCCTATACTCGAAGTGCACGGTGTCGTGACCCCGCGCGACGCGATCGTCGCCCGCGGTCGCAGTCAGCGGTCAGGTTCGTCCCATTCTGTCGGTGACGGTGTCGTTCGGATTGGTCTGGCGCTCGTTGCCGACCGTCGTCCACTCCCGTCGCGGAGCCGACGTGACGTCGCGATCGCCCGAACCCTGCCACCCATCGCCCGCTCCCTGGCCGCGCTGCACGTCGGCGCCCGACCGCGTGCTCCCCTGGAAGCCCTGCTGCATGTTCATCTGGCCCTGCTGATTGCGCTGCGAGCTCTTGAGGAAGCGAGCGCTGAGGAAGCCCAGCGCCACCGCGCCTCCGATGAAGAACGCGGGCTCACGGCGCGCGAAATTCTCGACGCGCGTGGCGACATCGTTGAGCGACGCGTTCTCGAGATAGTGCGAGATCTCCTCGATCTTGTTCGCCGCCTGCTCGGCATACTTGCCGATGCCGGCCTGCTGCTGATCGCGAAGCTGCTGGCTCGAGGACTTGAGCGTCTGCGCAACGCTGCCGAGTGTCTCCGATGCCTTCGTTTTCCCACTGGAGAAGCGCGACTCGACCTGCCCGCTCGCCGTCTCGCGCGCCTGGCTCGCCAACTGTTGAATTTTGTCCTTCGCGGCGTCGACGAAACCGCCTTTCCCTTGTGTCTGGCCATCGGAAGTGGAATCGCCTTGCGACGAACCCGCGTCGGGTCCTTCGTTCTGGTCGGCTCCGAGGCGGCCGGATTCCTGTCTGATCATCGCTCCTCCTGAATCGGTCATGGTGCGGTATGGCTGAACAGCCCAATCACGTCGTGATCTCCTGCTTGACCTGTCGCGCTTCTTCCTTGGCCCAGGTTCCGGTGTCCTTGATCGTGTCCGTCGTGTGCTTGATGGACTGTCCGCGACGCTTCATGTCGCCCGTCGCGCTCTTGACGAGTCCCATGCCGATCGCGAGGAAGATCACACCGATGATGAGCGCCGAGAGCCAGTATTTCCCGCCCAGCAGATCGCCCAGACCGGCGATGAGAAACGCGGTGAGTGCCAGAACGCCGGCGAACGCGAGGCCGGAGGCGATGCCGATCTTCGCGCCATCGCGCGCGAGCGTCGCACCCGTCTGACGCGCCTCTGCCTTCACGAGCGCGATTTCCTTGGATACGAGATCGCTGGTCTCGGTCGTGAGGTCCCGAAAGAGCTCACCGAGCGATCGTTCGCGGATTGTGGTGTCCCGTGTCGGCATGTCCCGCAGTTCGGTGTCGCGTGCCGGCATGTCGGCCCCACGCTGTACGGGCAGTTCACCTTGGCGGCCGTTCGATTGAAAGTCGGATTGCTGGCGTGCCATGTGTGTGTGCCTCCTGCGCTGAACTCAGCTCATCGCTTGCTCGCGCCGCTTTGTCGTCGTGACTCCGCACCGGCGATGACGCCGTGTGCGGCCCCAATCCCGTCGCGACAGTTGTTTACGGTCATTCTATGGAAAGGCATGACTCATGCCTTCGGCGGCGCGCACCGTTAGACGGTCGCGATGCGAGCGGCACTTCGCGTGACGCGAATGTGCGCGCGTGTGAGCCACTCCTTTATTGATCGATTCTCGCCAGCTTCCGCTGTGCCGCGATGTTGATGGCACGTCTTCGCAGATAGTCGTCGAGATGGCCGGCCCACACCTCGTTCTCGCCCGGCTCCGCTCCGCGCACCTCGGCCACCGAGATCTCGAACGTCTCGCGCGATGGCCTGTGCGTGACGCGCACGATGCCGTTGTCGGGCTCGGAGACGATCCAGTCCTGGACGTGCTCCTCGCTTTCGGTGGTCATGGCTGCTCTCCGCGCTCGAGACGCACTCGGCGGTCCGCCGCACTGCTGTCGAGTACGGCTCGTGTTGGATGCTCCAGGGGCTTCAACTGCATGTCGCATGCGACCGGGACGCGATCCAGGTGAGATAACCAGGGCGGTCTATGGTCACCGCGAACGTGCCGAGCTGATCGCCGCCAAGCATCGTGAGCGAGTCGGCATGGCTCACCGTGTCGTCCACACCCAAACCGACGAGGGTGCCGAGTGGATCGGCCGCTCCGCAGCTGCTCGCGAGACCCGTGAGGGCGGCCGGTCTGCCGCTTTCGCGTCGCGAGTTGCATGTTATGCGTGATGACCTCTCTCCAATCCCGTCTCGGTCCGGCACTCGCCGGGCGCTATTCCATCGATCGCGAGCTCGGCGAGGGAGGAATGGCGGTCGTCTTCCTCGCCCACGATCTCCGCCACGATCGCGAGGTCGCGCTCAAGGTGCTGCGGCCGGAAGTCTCCGCTGAGATCGGCGCCGAGCGGTTCCTGCTCGAGATCAAGCTCGCCGCGGGACTCACCCATCCGCACATCCTGCCCGTATTCGACTCGGGTGAAGCGGAAGGACTGCTGTTCTACGTGATGCCGAGCATGGAGGGGCGATCGCTGCGCGAGCGCATCGAGCGCGAGCGCCAGCTGTCGCTCTCGGAGGCACTCCGCATCACGCGCGAGGTCGCTTCCGCGCTCGATTATGCGCACAGGCATCACGTGGTACATCGCGACATCAAGCCGGAGAACATCCTTCTCCACGAAGGTGCCGCGATGGTCGCCGATTTCGGCATCGGCAAGGTGCTCTCGACGTCGGGGCGCTCGCTCACACAGACCGGTCTCGCCATCGGCACGCCCGCGTACATGAGTCCCGAGCAGTCCGCGGGCGAGATGACCACGGACGGCCGCAGCGATCTCTACTCACTGGGCTGCGTGCTCTACGAGATGCTCACCGGCGAGCCGCCGTTCACCGGAGTGTCGGCGCAGGCGATCATCGCGAAGCGCTTTCTGTCGCCGATTCCGAAGGTGCGGACGACTCGCGACGTTCCGGAGGCGGTGGACGATGCGGTCTCGCGCGCGCTCGCGCGCACACCGGTGGATCGCTATCCCACGGCCGCGGAGTTCGCGGAGGTGCTGCGCGGGATCGCGATGAACACCAG